>Ga0307479_10000137_pt1 | contig 68222 bp, 114 predicted proteins | sample atmos_gasesECM4C_FD_203743 | JGI IMG/M metagenome (GOLD analysis project Ga0307479, IMG submission 203743) | Hardwood forest soil microbial communities from Morgan-Monroe State Forest, Indiana, United States - atmos_gasesECM4C_515 | ecosystem: Environmental > Terrestrial > Soil > Temperate... | reverse complement strand
CTCGAAGTTCACGGTTCCGCCGTTCGAGATCGTGTAGACCCAACCGACGAATCGCCAGTTAAGCGCGTTCCCGGAATTCCCGAGATAGTAGACGCCGTTCACAAGCACAGGCGCGGTCGCCGACAGGCTGATGCCCAACGCCGCGAAGCTCGCTTGGGAGTTTGAGACGTAGCAGTAGTAAAGCGTCGTGACGGCCGGGGCACCTCCGGAGTCCATCCCGGTCGCAGAGATCAGGTTCGCAGTGTTGAGAAGCGTGAAGCCGGACGAGCCGACCGCCACGCGTTCGCCGTTTACCTCGATCGTCTGTCCCTTGTACCTCTTGATCGAGAGTTGGGTCGTACTGTCGACTTGGAGCCGGACGAAGAAGTCCGGCGTCGTCAGGATGGCCGGAGCCTTGTTGTTTCCCTGGGACTCGTATTCGACGGTCATCGGAGGTTCACCGCAGCGTAGCATTTCCCGGCGATCGTCGCGCCGACGTTCTCGAGGGCCGTGCCGACATTCTGGCCGGGCAGGAACGGGCTCGTGTAGCACTGGGTCGGGGTCGCAATGTCGAGCGCGAGGTTGTCGCCGTTCACGGTCCCGGCCTTCGCTGACACGTAGACGCGGCCCTGACGGACGGCGATCGTACGGGAACCGGCCCCGGCCGGAGCGTCGAGCGAGACGCCGTCGACGATCGAGGACGCCACGCAGACCTGATACTGGTTGGCGGTGTTGACGAAGACGGGCTGACCCCGGACAAGCGCCGCCTGCGCGGGCAGGACGTCGTAGACGTCGAGGACTTCCGGCTGGATGTCGTCGTAGCGGGCCGCGTAGGAGCACTTCCAGAGCCGGTAGGTCGCCGGGCGCGTCCCGCTCGCGGTGATTGATTTATTGCCGGAGTTCCCGTTGAAGCGCGTGTGGAACGCCTCGACGCTCGTGTAGGCGGGACCGAACAGCGTGAAGATGTCGCCGATGTAGCAGTGTCGGTAGACGAGGGTCGCGTTCGTCCACGTATTCGTCCCCGCGCCGACGACCGTCTGGGGCCCGCCGATGATCGTGCAGTGCTCGAAGGTGAGCGACGACGGGCCCGTCACGGCGGCCCCGGCGTTCGTCGTCCGGACGAAGTTGAAGTCGCTCTCGAATCGGCAGGAAAAGTACGTGATCGCGCCAGAGACGACGGCGGTCGCGCCGTTCCCGGTCGCGAGCACGACGTTCGACTCGAGCTGGCAAGACATCCCGTAGACGGTGACGGCACCGCTGACGGTCGCCGTCCCTCCGGTTCCGGTCGCCTGGGCGATCCGGCTAAAGGACGGGTAGTGCTCCGCCTGGACGTGGAGCGTCCCGGAGATGGTGCAGGTTCCTCCGGTCCCGGCGAAATCCAGAAGGACGAAACTCGGAGAAACGCCCGCGTTCTTGAAGATGACGTATATGGTCGACGAGCTGACGTTGATCGTTCCTCCGGAGAAGCCACTGGTGACTGTGACGAGGTTGTTCCCCTTCGCGTCGAGGAAAAGATTTCCAGAGACCGTCCAAGTACCGACCGAGACCGCGGTCGCTCCGACGAAGTCCGTGATCGCTCCCTGAAGCTCCATGTCCCGGCCGATGATCTGCCCGGAAATGGTGAGGACCGGGGCGCCTGCGTTCTGGTTCGCGTCGAATCGGATGAACGAGGGGATGCCGCCAGTCAGGGTGGTCGTGGCGGAGTAGATGATGGACCCGCCGTTCATCCGGGATTCCAGGTTGACCAGAAAGAAGTCCGTCGACGGATCTGCCGTGAACGTGGCTCCGCCCGAAATCGTGATCGATCCCGTCATGTCGGATGCCCCCTCGATGGTGACACCGATGACATCGTGACCGACCGCGTCGACCAGGAATCCGGTCGCGGATAGATCAATACTCGCCACGCCCGTGAAGTTCAGCGCCGAGAAGATCTGGATCGTCGGCTTCATGGCGCTAGAAGGAGGATTCGCCCCGTGGCTGATGAAGGTCAAATATCCAGAGGCCAGAGGGGTGCAGGTCAGCGTCGCGGCACCGGAGGCACGCGCGAAGGAGACTGGGAACGGGTTCTTGAGCGCGACGGCGGCGGCCTGCGAGAGCGTCGCCTGGAGCACGATGTAGGCGGCCGGGCCGGTAATGCTGTTCTCGGAGTAGAGTACCGCGCCGCCAAACTCACTGAAGATAGAAATGTCAAGCGCCGAGACGACGACCGCGGCACCTCCGGATGGAGACTCGACGAGTGTGTACGGGAGGTTGTCTCCGGCGGAGTTCGGGATGCCCTCGTTTTTGCAGTAGTAGATGCCCCAGCCCATGAACCCGCGGCGCGCGGCGACCCGCCCGAAGAACTCGCACTTCGAGATCTCGCAGCGGCCGAGGTTGCTGTCGGAGGTCAGGAGGAGGGCGTAGAGCGTCGCGTCCCGGCGGGAGACCGCGCAGTCGTCCACCTTCAGGAGCCCGTAGTCCGTCTTCTGGATCCCGTTTGTCACGTATCCGAGACCACCCCGGATCCAGCAGAACTGCCCGGCCGTGACGTCGATCTTGCCGGTGATCTTGTGGCCCTGGAGGTCGATCTCGACGGGGATCGTCACCAAGACGTCCTCAGTCACGTCCTCCTCGAGCGCGATCCGTGCAGGCTGAATGACATCGACGGAGCTCTCCGCCGAGAAGTCCAAGGACTTGTCGAGCGTCGCGGTCCGGGACGGGCCGATGTAGTCGGAGATCCGGGCCCACTGGGCGACGAGGCCATTCGTCGGCGTCGTGTCGGTGTCGAGGACGTACTGGTTCTTGTAGAAGTTGTTGACAGCCGACTGCCCGGCCTGGAAGACGACGACCCCGGCCTGCGTCCCGGCCTGCGGGACGATCCCCGCGACCGTGACGGCCTGCGCGGACTCCCCGGCCAGAGCGTCGGCGATCGTCCAGTAGCGGCGGCCGGAGCCGCCGACGACCGGCGGCAGGCGCGGGACGCCGCCGATCTTCCGGCTCGCGTACTCGAGGACCGACTGGGTGCTCATGGTCTACTTCTCCCCCCGGATCACCGCGCTGACCGTGGCGGTCTCGACGCCGCCCGTGTTCGTGAGGGCCACGTTGATCTGGTCGCCCGCGGCGAGCGGGAAGTCCGGCGGGAACGCGAACACGTACGCCTGGGCGGCGGCGGACGCCGCCGGCGCGAGGGTCACTTTTTCCACCAGGACGTTGTACGGCGCGCCGAGCGCGTTGAGCAGCGTGATCGAGAGCGTCTCCGGCGCGACCAGCGGCATGTCGAACGAGAGGGTCACGAACCGGGGCGACCAGGGGCCCGGCTGCGCGGAACTCAGGTTCAGGGGACCCGCGCCGAGCGTCTGCTGGCCGCTGTCGGTGGTCGGTATCGGCGGGCCGACCACGACGGTGATCGTCCCAGTGACCGGCAGGGGGTTCAGCGCCGTGATCGGGTTCCCGTCCACGTCGTGCAGGATCACGGGGTGGATGCAGGTCACCAGCGGTACGGGCATCGTCGTCTCCTAGAGCTGGACGTCGGCGGCTTCGAACTCGGTCGCGCCGTACGAGGTCCAGTAGTAGTACCAGCCGAGCAGACCCCGGATCGTGACCGGCACGCCGGACTTGTTCTGGACGTTGAAGGTCAGGTCGGTCGGGCCCTTCACCCGGAAGGCCAAGCCATTCGAAAAGAGGCAGAAGGGGGCCTCCGTCGAGCCCGGGAGCACCGTCGTCCGGCCGTTGATGATCGGCGTCGAGCCGCCGTACGCGAGCGGCGTCTGGTCGTCGAAGATCGGGATGATCGTCCCGGAGTTCTCGAACCAGAACTCGAGCTGGCAGTTGAGCAGAGGCGCGATCGGGGCCAGCTCGATCGCTATCATGGTGACGATCTGCCGCTGCCGGTCCTCGAGCCGCTTGTCGAAGATCTTCGCGGTGCTGCCGGCCGGGACGACCAGGCCGCACTTCGCCTTGATCAAGGTCTTCGCGAACCAGGGCGGCTCGACGTTCGCCGGCCGCTTCGAGAAGACGACGGAGCGCTGGAAGAACTTCTTCAGCGTCTGGAGCCCGAGCTCCTGCTGGCGGGACTCCGACGGCGTCGGGACGAGCGACGGCTCGATGACCGGCGGGGCCGGCCGGGGATCCCCCTGGCCGTAGTCGCGGTAGCCGTGCCCATGCCCCGGGTCGTCGAAGGGGCTCCCGAGCACGCCGTCGCCGGTCGTCGGCGGGGGCGGACGTCGCGGCGGACCGCCCGGAGGCGGCCGCCGACGGGGATCGTTAGGAGGCATAGGAGACCTTTCTCCCTCCGAGCACCATCTTCACCGTGTTGGGCGCGGCCGTCAGGTTGTCCAGCTTGAACTGGACCTGCGTCGAGCGCCGGACGAGCCAGGAGGTCGGCCAGCGGTACGGGAAAATCCCGCCGGAGCCGCCGAGGCCGCCGCCCATGGCGGTCGGGTCGTGCCCGCCGAACATGAGCGACGAGTGGATCTTGTTCCCGGTCAGGCCGCGGTCGTTCGTGCCATCCTTGACGATCGTCCGGAACGGGCCGGTCGACCTCGCGGTCAGCTTGATGATCTCGAGGTCCGTGTCGTCCGGGACCGTCGCGAAGGCGTCGACGTCGGTCGAGCCGGCGCCGCCGGCGGCCGCGAGGATCGGGACCGCGTCGGTCGTCATGAAGTACGTGTAGGTCCGCTCGCGGCGGTCGATGTAGTCCTGGATCTCGTTCCGGACCGGCTTCGGGGCAGCATTCGGGTACATCTTCATGCCGCCGAGCACGAGCTCGACGATCCGGGTATTAGCGAGGTCGTTGTTGATGAAGGTGACGTTCAGCGACTGGACCGCCGGCAGGAAAATCGTCTCCGCCAGGATGTACGGGCGGCCTCCGTCGCCGGCGCAGGCGATGAGCGGCACCAGCTTCCCCTGCGGCATGAAGATCTTCCGCTTCCCGGGGTGCTCGAGGAGCCAGTCGATGTCGTAGTCCTGGACGTCGGCGCCGTTGGCGTCGGTCACCCGGACCTTCACGTAGAAGATCTCGATCGGGCCGTCGTACCGGGCCGACATCGGGAAGGGCCCGACGTTCGCGCCGGCCGGGAGCGAGACGAGGTTCGCCGGCACCGAGCTCGACTTGTCGATCGTCAGCTCGAAGGGCTGGATGTAGTCCTTCGCCGGGTTGATGTAGACGGAGCCGGTCTTCGGGTCGCGCTTGAAGGTCTCGATCTGTGCCCAGGACATCTCAGGTCTCCTTTCCGAGCTACTCCAGCAGGGAAAGGCGCGCCGCGAAATTACGGCGAGCCGGTCGCGCTGTCGTCGGTCGAACGCATCAGGGGACGCTCCCCGTACGGGAGCGTCCGGAGTTCCGTTCTACCGCACTGAAATCAAATACGTAAGTACTTGATTTCCAGTACCTTAAACTCCTTTATAAAGAATTCCCCGGATGTACCACTTGAACAGCAGGTTCCCGGTGATCCCCGCCAGGCCGGCCGGGAAGGAAATCTTCACGTTGAAGGTTTCCGTCGAGTTGATGTGGAGCGCACGACCGCCGATGTCGAAGCGGTACATGTTCTCCGACTGTCCCAGGCCGATGTGCGGGAAGTCCGTGACCGACACGCCTTCCGTGTCGATGCCGGAGGGGATGTCCTCGATCGGGACGGTCAGGAAGAACGAATCCTGGCCGAAGATCACCTGGGAGATGCCGGCGGCATACACCAGGTTGAAGTTGCCGACCGAGACCTGCTTGGTCGGCGGCGTCACGATCGTCCCGGCGTTCTGCGTCAGCAGGCGCGCGTTGTGCGCGTACACGTCGAACGACTGGGGCGTGCCCAGCTGGGACGCCTGCGTCATATTCGTGTGCAGCAGGGTCTTCCGGTTTCCGTCGTTCAGCGTCTGGCCGACGGGCTTCGCGAAGAGCACGAACTCCGTGCCCGGACCCGAAGCGAGGATGACTTCGGAGTCATACCTCGGCTCCTTGTACGACCTCACGACGGCCGCCGGCAAGCCCTTCGTGATCTTGTAGTCAGGCTGTTACTTTACGGACCTATCTCTCGATAGGCGGAGGGACCGCTTCGGATCCCTCTCTCACGGTTCTCGTTCCCGTGAGTTCAGACTGTCGCACGCCCGTTTCCGGGCTCCTCTCGCTCAGTCGTTCAGCGTTCCCGGTACCGCGCACATTCAGCTTCGCGCACTCTTCGTACAGGTGCGCGCGGTACGCTCGCTCGCTGTCCGTGAGTCGACTTCTGTCTCCATTCTTCCGGATCCTCGAACGGAGCTCCATGACGAGCTCCGCCTGGCGGTCCTTCAGAACGAGGTACGAAGAGACTTCGCGGAGGACATTCTCAGCGAGGCGATCACGAAGGCCGAGGCGGTAGACGATCTTCTGGCCGTTCACCAGCTTCCGGCGGTCCGGCACTTTCGACCCCCCAACACGCTCGCTGATCCAGTTGAGCAGCTTCAGGTTCGTGTTGGACACTTCCACGGAGGCAACGTAGTACACCTTGTCTCCGTGGTTGAAGAGTCGGACGATCGACACGGTGCCCTCACCGTCGATTATCCCTGCCAGGTACGCCTTCTCGGTTTCCTTCATCACAGGATTCGCCCTTGTCGGCCTCTCAGCTTCCAAGTCCATCAGAGAGGATTTTACATCCCCAATACAAAACGTCTAGGGATGAACGACCTGGATGCCCCCGGCGGGGGCCCCGTTTCCGTTCGCCATGGTCAGTTCCTTTCGAGAACTCGTGCCGTTTTCCGGACGGCGGTGACATACCGCGAGGCTCTCGCCATACGTCCGCGGGACAGGGACGGCAACCACAAGACCCTGTTCCCTGATCGGCGCTCCACTCGGGAACCCCGGTCAGGGAGGTCTGGGCCCTGGAAGACCCAGACCTCCGACCAGAAGGAGTCGATAGCCTTCGTTTAGAAGCGCTCCGGGAGGTCCCGGCCTCCGAACTCCGCATCCGCGTCGCCCATGCCGGCGCGAGCGGCCGTGGCCTCACTCGAGGTCAGGTAGGCGGACATCCCGCCGTGGCCCATGCCACGCTGAGCCGCCTCGGACTCGTTCATCGTCAGGTACGCCGACGAACCGGCGGGCTGCAGGTACGCCGCGCTGCCCGCGGGCTTCAGGTACGCCTCGGACACGCCGGCCGGCTGGAGGTAGTAGGACATCCCCTCCTCGGTCGACTGGGGTCCGCCGCCGCCCTGGAGCTCCTTGAGGACCTCGCGCTCGATCGCCTTCCGGAAGGCCTCGGCCTCCGGGCCCTCGCCGAGCGTCGGGATCCACTGAGCCGCCGCGGTGCCCTTGACGACCTCGGACACGCCCTGCCACAGCGTGGCGAGGACCGTGCCGGTGACCGCCCGGACGCCCATGGACTTTCCGCCGAGCATCCCGAGCAGCAGGCTGCCGGCCAGGCCGGCCCCGAGGACCGCCGGGGTCCTGGCCCACTGGGTGTTCAGCGCGGGGAAGCACGCGGTGAGCGCCTTCATGCCGGCGAGAGCTCCACCGAAGCCCAGGCCCGTGTGGAAAGCCGTCTCGATCGTGTCGCCGGAGAACGCCTCACGGACGAGCGATTCGATCGCCCCCATCGGGTTCGACAGAAGGCTGACCCGACGCCGGCCGGGATTCGACCTGTACCGACGGCGGGAGTAGTGACGGGGATTCGCCGAGTACCGGCGACTACGCCGGCGCGGCGGGTTGTTCGCCAGGTGCCAGCCCTGGCCGCGCCGGTAGTGGTGCAGCCGGCGGCCGGGAGCCCGGCTCTTGTACCGACCGCTCCGACGGGAGCGGAACAGCGGATTCGCCATCACCCGACGGCGACGGGAGCTGGTACGACGACGACGCGAGCCGGAACGCTTCCGGCGCTTCGGGACGACGCGTCCCGAACTGAAGTAGGGAGCCGACGCGATGAGCCGCCCGCGGTACTTGATGAAGCCGCGGGGGTTGGCGGCCCGTCTGCGCCGCCGCACCTTCATGCGAGCCATGTGTGTCCTCCTCGCCCTCGCGGGCGGTCTATGCCGAGCCGCGGTTACACGCCGCGGCGGATTCCCAGGGTTTGCGAATACGAGCGCTCCGATCATGTGTCACCTAACCTCTCAGCCAGTCCCGTGCCTTCTGCCCGGTCCCGAGGGGCATGATCAGCGCGCGTCCGGTCGCGGTCGCGAGGAGCGGGACGGCGCGACGTCGGCCGCTACCCTCTCCCCATTTGTGCCGGTACAGGACGTCCCCCTTCTTCGAGCCGCGCGGCGGCTTGTAGATCGTCTCGTCGGTCGTCCCGTACTGGACGAGCGACGTGACGGAGTCGATCCGGTTCTTCGAGCCCATCGGCAGGACCATCCACTCGACGTACTCCGGATGCTTGTTCGCCTCGGTCTGGAGCTTCAGGCCAGCCTCGAACTCCCGGATCAGCTCCCGGTTCCTTGTCGACCGAACCCAGGCGCGGGCCTGCTCGACCGGAATCTTCTGGCCCTTCCGCCAGGGGATCCTGGTCGGCGGGTTGTTCGCGAGGACTAGCCCGCGGCGCGAGGCGCGGGTCGACGAGACGTTGACAACGACCGGGACCTGGCGGATCCGGGTCGTCCCGCCGGTCCGCCGGCGCGACGAGTCCTCCCAGCCGCGCTCGAGGAGCCCCTTCACGTTCGGCCGGAGCGAGTTCCAGGAGTAGAAGCAGAGCGTCTCGGCGGAGTCCCGGACGACGCCGGCGATCTCGAGGAGCTCCTGGCGCTGGCCGTGCGTGAGCCGGTCCCAGACCGACGCGAGCGGCGGGTTCTTGAGCGAGAGACCGGCCCGGTAACCTCTCCGGAAGACGGTCTCTGCGCCCGGGTGCTCCTCGCGGTCCGGTCCGTGGATCTTCGCGGCCCAGGCCTTGCCGACTGCCCGGCCGGCCAGGAAACTCCGGCCGTGGTGCGTCGCCTCGCTCTTCATGTCCTTGAGGTCCCGACGCGCTGAGCGCAGCGTGTCAGCGGCCTCGGCGCGCGTGAGCGGGTTCACCTTCATGCCGCGCTTCCGGGCCATGCTGTACGCGATCGCGACAGCCTGTTTCTGCGGGTAGCCCTCACCGACGAGCTTCTTGATCTTCGTGGACATGAAGACACGCGCGGCCCGACTCGTCCCGGGATTCGCCGCGAGCATGACGGTCTGGAGAAGCGGGTTCGGCCGGACGAAATCCGGGCCGTACTTCCTCACGACGTCAACCATGCCGTCCGACCGGCCGAGGTGGAAGCCTCGGATGCCCGGCTTCTTAGCCAGCACACCCATCTTCGCGTCACGGGTGGCCTGTTCTGCGATCTCGCGACTCTCGGCGACGGTCAGCGGGTTCCGGCGGCCGTGCCGGTGACGCGGGTTGCTGCAGACGCCTGGGTTGCAGCGTGTCGGGTGAATCTCCTCGGTGATCCCAAGCGTGCGGATCATCCCGACGTGCAGCTGATGACCGACCTTGTACCCGCGGATGTCGAGGAAGACGATGTACGAATTCCCGGTCCGCGCGGCGAGCTGCCGCGCCTTCGCGACGCAGGCGGCGATCGCCTCGTTCCCCATGCCCGTCGCCTTCTTCGTGTAGACGACGGAGCCGGTGTTGGACTCGATGACGATGAAGGACGGCGGACTCTGGACCGGCTCGCCGCCCTTCCGGTAGTGGCTGACCACGGTCCGCGTGGCGGTGTCGATGTCGACGCCGCCGGCGAGTTCGAGCTTGATGTCCCGAAAGATCTTCGGGATGTCCATGACGGAGACCTGGACGCCCTGCGCGTGCCGGTAGTAGGACGCCTCGATCTGCTTGTCGAGAGCTCGCTCCGCGCCGGCACGCGTCCGGGGCGGATTCGTCGACGTCCTCGACGAGCCGGCCTTCTGACCGACCATCGAGCGAAGCCTGGCCATGTGGGCCCGCGCCTCGGGGGATCCCTTACGTAGCCTCATGCGGCCCTCCGGGAACGACGGCGGACTCCGACGAACGGCTGGTTCGCGTAGACGCGCCGGCGACCTTCACCGCGCGTCGCGAACCACGAACCGACTGCCGCGGCGGAGACCGCGCCTGCGACCATCGCGAGCACAAAGGCGACCGAGAACTTCGGGAGGACGTCCGTGATGAACATGTCCTTGAGGGCCGGCGTCGCCGCCGTGACCATGGACTTCAGCTGCGGGGTCATCGCCGTCGCCACGGAGCTCGAGACCGGCGAGATTAGGGACGAGAAGACATCCCCGATCGGGTTCGAGCCCGTCGTGTCGTCGCCGAGACCTCTTCGCCTGATGATCATTTTCCTCTAGGCCGCGTAGGCGACGTTCCTCCGGCGGACCTGTATCCGACCGCCGACGTTCCGGCGGTACCGGCGGGTCGTCCCACGCCGAGCACCGGAGGTGCCTTTCCGAGTCATCATGTAGATTCCGCCGCTGACGACGATCGCAGCGCCGAGCAGCATCCCGGGAGAGAGGTACCAGGGGGTGGGTGCGGACGGCGGCTTGATCCCGAGCTTCCCGAGCGCGGAGTTGTACGCGCCCCCGAACTTCGAGAGAATCCCACCGGCTGCGAACGCCGGGGCGACACCCTTCACGACGCTCGTGATCGCGTCCCAGACGTTCGCGCCCGCCGTGCTTGCTGCGGCCGGCTTCTGTTGGGCCGCCGCCGCGACCACGAGCGGCGAGGCCGGCGGCGCGCCGGGCTTCGCGCTCGCGGCGATCTGCGCGTTGGTGACGGCCTCCTCGTCGGAGACCGCCGGCTGCGAGCTCGGGGTCGTGTCGAGGTTGAAGACCGCCGTCGACAGGTCGGCGGTGTCGTCTCCGGCCCCGGCCGCGACCGGCGTCGGCTCCATCATGATCGCGTTGCCACGCAGGATCGTCAGCGGCTGTGCCATGGCGACATGCTCCTCTCGAGGTGCCGGCTCCGTCGGGTACTTGATGCTGTAGTAGTCCCGGAGCGGCGAGTACAGGATCTGGGTCCGGTCCTGGTTCCACATGGAACCGGGCGGATAGTGGAGTTCCTTCGTGTAGATGTACGGCTTCTTGTCCTGGTAGTTCGGCCTCGGGTAGACGATGTCCGCGTAGTCGCCGAAACGACGGGTCGGGCTCTCCGGGAGCGCCTTGTTCAGGAGCTTCGAGTTCGCCTCGACGTCCGGGGCGTTCTCCTGCGGGCCGTTCGGGACCAGGTTCTCGTAGCTCCCGCCGTCGATCGGCGGAATGACCTGGTCGCCCTCCCAGCCCTTCGTGATCCCGTAGCCGTAGTACTCGTACGGAACGTAGTCGCGGTCGTCCGGGCGCTGGTACGCGCCGTGGACCGGAGGATTCTCGTGGCCGTCTCCGAGGCCGGGGACGATCCCCTTGAGCGTCGACTCGATCGGCTCCTCCTGCCAGCGGCGGAAGTTCTCCGGCGCGACCGGCGGCCGCCAGCCCGGGACGGTCCCCGGCGTCGACGGGTCGAGCGGCCACCACTCGCCGTCGACCCAGAAGGCGTCCCAGACGTGCGAGAACTCGTCGGGCCGCTGGGCGTCGGTCTTCGCGGTCTCGAAAGCGTAGTGAAATCCGAGCACGCCGGCGAGCGAAGCGAGGAAGACGCCGGCCAGCGTGTCGCAGTCGCCGATGAAGAGGCCGGGGCCCTTGTATTTTCCGGCCAGGCGGGCCTGTATGACCGGCCGCATTGCCTCGATCGGGTGCTCGATCTTCTCGATCTGAAATGGGTCGCGCTGGAAGATCCCGTGCTTCCGGACGAAGTCGAAGACGGCGGCGAGCGTCTGCTTCGTCGAGCCCCGGTAGTCCTGAGGAACCGAGAGGCGGATCCAGGTCGCCATCTTCTGGATCGTCGGGTCGAGCTTGCCGAGCGCGACAAGCTTGTGCATGTGGGCGATGGTGCTCGCGGTGCCGTCGACTCCGCGGGAGAGCGGCTCGACCGTCGTCGTTTCTGCCACGGCAGACCCTCGATGCGAGGACCGCGTGGGCGTCGGGGCCGTGCGGGCCCGCTAGATCTGCCCTACCGTCAGGGAGGACTCAGAGATCTTGACGAGGAGGCGCGCCTTGCAGCGCTTGCAGATGAATTTGAGGCCGGATTCGCCATGTCCGAAGATCCGTTCGCAGATGAAGTAACCACACTTCGGACACCGTGCCTCTTGTTCTGCCACGCCTCGGTCGTCTGACCTCTTCGTTTCCGACATGACCGTTTCAGTCCTGTTCGAGGACGGCGTGGGCGCGGCGGCCCGAGGTCTATGAGCGTGACAGCTCGTTACAGAATGAATCGTATGCCCTTGCCCGAACACTGTCAAGCGCTTTCGGTGAAATAGTTTTCAGCGTCGCCGAGTCATCGGCTTGAGCGTGTCGAAGATGTACTCGAGCCCGCGCTGGCGGGCCGCCGTCCGGAGATCCTCCCGGAGCGCCCGCCACTCCGCGGCGGCGTGATCCATCGACTCGGTAACGTCGTCGAGCGTCGCGATCAGACCGTCCTTCGGGTGCGTGATCGCGACGAAGAGTTTCTCGCTGATCTCGGCGAACCGTGCGGTCTGTCCGAGGTACTGCTCGAAGACATGCATGAACGCGAGAAACTTCTCCGGAGGAGGTTGCTCCTGTCCTTCGACACTCATAGGTGTTACTGAGCGAGTGATGGTTTGGATGTCCCGTTTATAGGCTCTGATAGAGCGCGTTCAACGGACCATCCGTAACGATTAAGTCTGGCAGAGAGAGTTCCTTGGTGTACCCCGAGAGTTCTCGACCACTCGGTGATCGTCTTTCTGTCCCCACGGAACTCTAGAATTCTGCTGCTTCGTTTATTCCTACTCTGCTCGGCACGGGTCGCCCATACACAGTTGTCCGGGCCGTAACCTAGTTCATTATTTTGTCTCTCGAGAGTTTTTCCTGGAGGCCTACGACCCATGTCCGAAAGAAAGTTTTCAAAAGACATCCACCGGTCACACACTGTGATCCCACGACCTCCGTAGTTTTTGTAGTCGGGGGACGTCTTTCTCCTGCAACGAGTGAGCATGTGCTGCCACGTCTGGTATTCCGGTGTGACTTTTCCTCCGCACGAGTCTCCGTGTCTACGATTTCTGATAGAGGAGGCTTTATCACGGAAACAACCGCACGACTTTGTTCTTCCGAGAACTAGATTCGATTCTATGACGAACTTCATTTTTCCGCAGGAACACACGCAGATCCAGCGCCTTGATTTGTTAGAGACGTGAGAAAAGGTTTCGACAGTCCAATGTCCAAACACTTTTCCGGAGAGGTCGATCACTTCTAAGTTCCTTTTGATTTTTCCTCTTCTAACTCCTGACGGAAAGTATCTTGCGCGGTTACAAGGACTCTGGTCAGCCACTGCTTCGCCTCCGGAGTGTTCCCGATGACCTTCATCTTCTCTAGGAGCTCAGGGGTCGCGTGCGGCGCGAGCAGGGCCTCGAGCTCCTGGCCGTTCGTGACCTTCAGGAACTGGTCGAGGATCTCGTCGTCGAGGCGGTCGAGGATGTCGCCGACGATGAACGTGTCCGGCGGGCAGCCGCGCTCGATGTCCTCGATCGCGACCTTGACGATGAAGTCGACGGCCTTGCGGCGGTCGTAGCCGCGGGCGGTCGGTCCGGGCGGGACGTCCATGCTCTCCTCCTGTGCCTGGGTCTTCGCGGACGGCGAAGCGGGCTGTGGCTGGACGGGGGCCGGCGGCTGCTGCTGTGCCGTCGGCGCGTTGACGACGCCGTCGGCCGTCGCGACCCGGGCGGCCGGGGCGGCGGGCTTCGTGGCCGGCGGGGGCAGAGCCGGCTGCTTCGCCGGTCCCGGCAGGGCCGGGGCGGCCCCGGGCGCGCCCGGCTTGAAGAGCCAGCCTTGCTTCGTCCAGTTCTCGATGGTCGCCTTCGTCATCTTGATCGCTTCCTCCTGGACGGCCTTCGCAGCCTCCTGAGGAGTCATCCCCTTCGTCGTCCCGTCGGTCTCGAACTTCTTCTCGATCCAGGTCTTCGCGAGCGGGACCATCTCCTTGATGGCGAAGCGGATCGTGTCCTCGTCGGACATCTCGCCGCCGCCTCGGCGACTGTCGCCGCTAGAAATACGGTCCATCATCAGCTCGAACATCATGTCTTCGAGCTTTGCAGACTTCGAGCTGTTTTCCCCGAAGAGGCTCTTGTACTTCGACAACTTGTCGAGCATAGCGTCTTCGTCGGTGCCCTTTCGGTTCCCGCCGGTCAGGGCCGGCACGAGCGCCGTCATAAGCGCGTTGAACTTGTTGTCGGCGGAGGTGATCAGCGCCGTCAGGAGCGAGTTGTCCTGCGCCGGCGGGGTCGCCGGCTTGTCGACGAGCTTGAGGACCAGGTTCTCGAGCTTCTCCATCCGGCTCTCCCAGCGGTCCTCCTTCGACTTCTCGCGTTCGGTCCGGTCCCGCTCGGCCAGCTGCCGGCGGAGCTCCAGGACCTCCTCAGACGCCGGCTGCTCAGCCTTCTTCTTCGTGGCGGCGTCCATCTCCTCGAGCTGGGCGAGGGCCTGCTGGGCCTCGAGGAGCTCGGCCTTGTCCTTCGCCATCTCGACCTTCCGCTTGATCGCCGCCTTCGCGATCGCGAGCGGCGAGTCGTCGAGCTTCATGGTCGGGTCGGTCGTGCCGGTCACGAGTCCGGTCCGCGGGTCGTAGGTCGGCGTCCCGGCGGCGGTCGGCGCGCCGATCCGCTGTCCCTCCCAGAGCGGCTCGTCCTCCTGGTCGTTCTCGATCGTGAAGGCGTCGATCATCTTCAGTTCGCCGTTGGGAACGTTCGGATGGATCGTGACCTTGAAGGTCTTCGCGCCGAAACGGTCGAAGACCTCCTCGCAGAGACGGTCGAGGATCTGCGGGCACTGCCAGCGGCCCGGGACCTTGTGGTCGACCTTCTGGCCGGCCCAGCGGGTCGGGTAGATCCGCTGGACCGTGAGCATGTTCTTCGGGTCAGCGAGCAGCTTCGTGATCCGGGCGATCTCCTCGCTCTGCTCGCGGTCCGCCTCCGGCTCCCGTGGCTCGGCCTGGCGGCCGCCGGAGAGACGCTCCGCGACGTCCTTGACGGAGCCGCGCAGGCGGACGTCCGCCTGGACGTCCCCAGTCTTGCCGTTTCCGGGAGTCTCCGTGGCCGTGGATACGGCCGGATCCTTCGGATCCGACGGATCGCCTGCGGTGTCAGCTGGACGGCGCGGATTGCGACTCATGCAGGATTCCCTCGATTATCTTCAAGTCGTTGATGAAGCCCGTGAACTGGTGGAGGCCGCACCGGAGGTGGATCGACTGGCCGCCGTTGCAGATCCGCCCGAGCGCCTTGTGCCGCTCGAACCGGATCGCCTGGCCGGTCGCCATGTCGATCGTCCGGACGTCCGAGAGCGGGCAGGTGAACTCCTTGTCGAGGTCCTTCGGCTTAGCCATCCCCTGTAGGTTATTATATATTAGGAAAAAAGCAAGGGATGCTTGACAATTAGACAGAGAGCGCTATACTCCCTACGTGCTGATCGACCTGTCGAAGTTCCCGAATCCCTCTGTGTCTGGCACCGTCAGTCCACGCCTTGTGGTCGATCAGCACAATCGCCTGCGGGCAGCGGGTGAAGCGGTGCCAGACTCAGAGCGGTTCGCCTGACCGGCGGGGTGGGAGGAACCCCCGTCGGCCGGGTCGTTCGGAGAGAAGTGTAGGAGGGCCCATGGGTACGGCCAGAAGGACTGTCGTCGAGGCCGCTCGGGCGCTGCTCGAGGTCTGCGACGGCGCGGTGAGCCGCGACGACCACGGCTACAACGGCGTCGACGCCCCGTTCGTCCGCCGGATCTTCGAGAACCAGGAGTTCATCAGCCGGAAGCAGGCCGATACGCTGCACCGGCTGCTCGAGAAGTACACCAAGCAGCTCGCCGGCCTCGGATTCAACTACTCGAACCTGTCGGTCCAGGGCGGGCCGACCAACTACGAGAAGCCGGCGTCGGCGCAGCCGGAGTACGAGCTCAGCGTCATCGACTTCGAGCCCAGACCAGAGCAAACCGAACCTCTCCAGAGCAAGGCCGTGAAGGGAGCACCGGGGACAAACCGCGAAGCCCAACGTGCGACCGAAGGGAGTCGAAGCGCCAGGGTGGAGGCCGCGCCGCAGGCGCTCTCCCCCTGGCCCTTCACGGCCGAGCAGCTGATCGCGAACTTCACGCCCGGCAAGACGCCCCGGCCACAGCAGATCACCTTCCTCGAGAAGGCCGCAGCTGCGTTCGCCGCCGGCAAGAGATTCGTGGTCGGCGAGATGCCGACCGGAGCGGGCAAGACCGACGCCTGCAAGACCGTCGCGAACGCGCTCCGGTCGATCGGACAGAAGACCTTCATGCTCACCTCGCAGAAGATCCTGCAGGACCAGTACACGGCCGAGTACCCCGCGCCGGACATCGAGCCGCTCAAGGGCCGGGCGAACTACGCCTGCACGCACCCCGAGGCCTCGGACGGCCAGCACGCCGCGGACGGCGAGTGCCGGCGGAAGAACAAGGGGATCCTGGTCGAGTGCCTCTCCGACGACGCCGAGTCGATCGCCGCCACGTTCGACGCGACGCCGGTCCAGGCGGCCGTGGCCCTCGCGCTGCCGTCCACCTGCCACCGCTGCCCGTACTGGGAGCAGCTCCAGAAGTGCCACGACTCCGCGATCTCGCTGTTCAACTTCTCGTCGTTCCTCTTCCAGCAGCGGATCGGCCGGTTCGCGCACCGCGCTCTCATGATCATCGACGAGGCCCACAACGTCGAGACGCAGCTCGTGAACTACGTCTCGATGGAGCTCACGGAGTGGACGCTCTCGATCATCGACGTCCGGATCGACCGCGAGATCTTCACGAAGGAGGCCTTCGTCGTGTGGATGCGCGACACGGACATCCTGGCGAAGATCGCCAAGCGCCTGAAAGATGTTGATCAGGCCTCCGACGACGTCCCGGAGGACCTGACGCAGGCCGAGACCGACGCGCTCAAGGAGCTCGACGGGAAGCTCGCCAATTTCCTGGCGTTCCTGGACAAGACCGAGTGGGTTCTGGAGGTCGTCAAGTACAACGATAAGCGGACCGACGACGAGCGGAAGAAGATCGTGGCCCGGCCTCTCTACGCGAAGGACTTCGCGAAGGACCTGCTCTTCAAGCACGCCGACCGGGTCATCTTCATGTCCGCGACCATCCTGGACATCGACGTGTGGTCCCGGAACCTCGGCATCACCCGCGACGAGGTCGAGCTCGTGGTGACCCCCTGCGACTTCCCGGTCGAGAACCGTCCGATCTACAAATCCTACGCCGGGAACATGGGCTACAAGTACTTCACCGAGGAGCAGAATCCACGGGATCCAACCCAGCCGAAGTTCCTCACTCGGGTCCAGGAGATCATCGACCGCCACGCCGGCCAGCGCGGGATCATCCACTGCCATTCGTTCTCGCTGTCCAAGCTGCTCTTCCAGGAGATTCAGACCGACCGGTTCCTCTTCCAGGAGCACTTCGACTCGAAGGACGACATGCTCGCTGAGCACGCGCGCCGGTCCGACTCCGTGATCGTCGCGCCGGCGATGCACGAGGGTCTGGACCTGAAGGGCGACCTCTCCCGCTTCCAGATTATCGCCAAGGTCCCCTGGCCGAACATGAAGGACCGGATCATCGCCGAACGGATGAAAAGGGACGCCCAATGGTTTAGCTGGTTAACCGGACTGAAAATTGTTCAAAGCTACGGACGTTCAATTCGGTCAAAAACAGACTGGGCAATCACATACATTTTGGATTCTGGATTTGAAGCTTTCCTATGGAAAAATGGAAATATGCTCCCAGATTGGTTTAAGGAGGCTCTACGCCCTGGAGTTCCAAAGGAAATTCGGCATGACTAATACAAAAAAAAGATCTGAGGCAATACGTCTATACAAAGACGGAAAACTCAAGATCCGAGAAATATGCTCTCAACTAAGCCTATCTCTATCAACCTTTTGGTACTGGCTGAATAAAGAAAACACATCGAAAAATAGAAGTGGAGTTGGTGGATGGAGGATGCCAGAAGGATTTGGAAGTAAAGTTTCAATTCGAGTTAGAGGAAAAAAACACTGGAACTGGAAAGGAGATAAGCTCCTTAGGAACTGCGCTAACTGCGGAAATCAATTCAGGCTGACACACAACAGAAGAAAAAACCTAAAAAGGGGGCTCGTATTCTGCTCTAAACCATGTTCCGATAAATACCAAACAGAGGACCGTCACCCATCACATAGAGGTTCCTACGGATACGCAACCGCCGTTTCAATCGCTAGACGCTCTAAAAGGGAGTGGTCAATCACCATAAGCGAGTGGAAGGAATTAAGAAAACTTCCGTGTGAATATTGTGGTGGCCCAAGGTCTGAAAATGGAGTTGGTTTAGATCGAAAAGATAACTCAAAAGGATACTCGATAGGAAACGTCGCTCCATGCTGCCCGACGTGCAACTACGTAAAACGCGACGAATTCACTTACGAAGAAATGGTTACTGTTTTAGGCCCAGCCATAAAATCGATATTTGATTCGAGAGAGCAGGTGCGGCGGTGAGCTTCCCGGTCGTCCACGTCTGCGGCTGGTGCGGGCGCTGCACCGGCCTGGACTCCGACCGGACGCTTCCGCCCGGCGAGCACGTCGCGAAGATCAACGTCTCGAAGGAGATGTGCAAAAAGTGTAAGAGACGGTTCACCGAGGAAATGGAGAAGAAAGAAGGAGAAACAGATGTTCCAAAAAGCCCAGCGGGTCCGCCGGCACTTCAAGGTCGCCCTGTTCGGAAAGTGGAAGACCGGGAAGACTCGGGCGGCGCTCAGCTTCCCGAAGCCGGCCGTGATCGACACGCACCGGGGGACGGACCTGTACGACCAGAAGTATGACTTCGACGTCTTCCACGCGACGACCTGGAAGGAGATACAGGCTCCGATCGAGTGGCTCCAGCGGAACGCCGCGAAGAGCGGCATCGAGAGCCTGGTCATCGACGACATCTCGACCATCTACGACGACCTGATCGCCGAGGTCTCGGCCTGGCGTCAGAACAAGTCCGGCTCGAACGCGCCGCTCAACCAGGGCGACTGGGGGATCATCAAGCGGCGCTGGAAGGCCTTCCTGAACCTGCTGCTCCGGCTCGACCTGAACGTCGTCCTGGTCACGCGCGAGAAGGACGAGTTCGAGGAGACGAAGAACGACCAGGGTCAGGACGTCCGGAAGCGGACCGGGAACATGCTCATGGACACGGACCGGCAGACCGCCTACCTGTTCGACTTCATCCTGTACATGTACACCGAGGACAACAAGAAGAAGCAGCTCTCGCAGCACTTCGTTCGGATCGACGGGACGCGGCACGAGAAGCTGCCGAAGTACTCCGTCCACGACATCACCGGGAAGCGCATGTACGCGGCGATGTTCGAGCCGATCAGCGCGGAGGTCTCCCAGGGCGCGGCCGTGCCGCAGACCGACGCAGAGGCCGAGGTCCAGGCCGCCGACGCGGCGCTCGCGGTCACGCCGGGAGCCCCGGAGGATCCTCCGGCCGGACCGCTGCCGAACCCTGCGTCGCCGGAGGAGAACGTCGAGGAGCTAGGCCAGTTCTTCGGTCTCGTCAAGCCGGACGACTCTCAGCCGGAGGCGACGCAGGAGGACCGGAAGGTCCTAATGACCCGCTGGGGCGAGATCCGCTGGCCGGACCCGAGCAAGAAGTGCCGGCGGCAGAACTGTCGGGAGAACGGGCACGCCCATCCGTACGTGAGCGCCGCCGAGGGGAAGTCCCTGATCCGGAGCATGTACGACGTCGAGTCGACCAAGGAGCTCCGGAAGCCGCAGGTCGACTTCCTGTACGCGGAGTTCGGAAAGGTCCTGTCCGGGCTGGCCTTCATGGATCGCGACGGCCAGGGAACCGTTTACATCGCGACCCCGGGGGGTACGACGGAGGAGGAGGTACGCGCGAACGTCCTGAAGTGGGAACGAGAGTAACTGGCTCTGGGGTGAGGGAGTTGTACCGGAACGTTCATTTTTGTATGGTTTGTTTGTAAAGAGTGAAGGAGATCGATCATGACGCATCCCGACAACCCGTTCGGTGAATTCGAGGACGACTTCAAGAACACGGAGAAGGCGGAACCGGGGGCAACGCCAGGTCGTGTACCCGAGGAGACGTACAAGTTCGTCCTGACGTCCGTGGATCTGAAGGAGGACGGTGTCCTCGTGGACAATGAAGTCATCGTCGCGAATACCGGCACGAAAGGCTTCAAGCTCTTCTGTGAGATTCTGGAGCCTGAATCCGTCCTAAACGCGAAGACCGGAGAACCACACATCACAAAAGGAGCGATTCTCGACCGTGTCTGGTGGATCACAAAGAAAACTCTTCCGTATGTGAAGAGAGACCTTTCGACCATCCTCGGCCGAGACATCGGAAGTCTGATCGAGGCGACTTCGATCACCTGGGCCGGCCGGACTTTCGAGGGCGTTGTCCAGGACGACAAGCGCGACGGCATCGTTCGTTCCAGGATCGAGCACATCAATCCATGGGCCCCGCCCGCAGAACCCGGTCCGAACCCGCACGGCGCGGCGACATCAAGCCCGGCGAAGGGCGCGGACCCGAAAGGCGGGCCGGCGAAGTCCACCGCGGCCGCGAAACCGTCGGGCCCGGCGAAGACCGCCGCCGGCCCGGCGAAGCAGGCCACGCAGTCGGCCGCGAAGCCGGGAGGTGCGAACTCCGACTTCTAGCGCGTACCCAGGGGGAGCATCCCCTCCCCCTTCTCTCCATGCTGCGGACGCGGGTCCTCCTCCCATATCTCCCCGCGTCCGCAGCGACGGGGTGAACCGACTAAGACGGGTGGGAACGCACTGGTAGAGAGGGTTCAATGGCTGACACGCTGCCGGAGCCGGTCGCTTCGGCACAGTTCGTACGGGCGCTCTGGGAGATCGCCCCGGCCGACTGGATCGTCGAGTTTAACTTACTCCAGTACCGTCCGACACTGGAGAAGCACGACGACCAGCGGATGCGGGCACTCTTCTACACGGTCGGCCAGGTCCTCTCCGACTGGCCGACGATCGCCAAGCAGCTCGACCACCTGAATCGAACCCAGGTCGAGAATATCCACCACGGTGTCAACCCACGCTTCCGCAGGCCACGAAAGCACGGGAAAAATCCGGATGTTTCTCATTACGTCGCCGCCTGGGTCGACGTCGATTTCCATGGGAACGAGGAGGGGATCCGGAAAAAGTTCTATGAGACCGTCGAAGATCTCCGGGCCAGAGGACTTGGGCCGTCCGTCATTATCGAATCAGGACGTGGCCTACACGCCTACTGGCTCTTCGACAAGCCGTACCCAAATGAGCTAGCCCGTCCAGTCTGCGCCGGGATCCAGGGTTACTTCGCGGACTCCGACACGATCCACGACCCACGCCGAATCCTACGGCTCCCTGGCTTTCTGAACCTGAAAGAGCCGAAAGACCCAAAGCACTGCACGGTCGCCGAGGCGACCTGGGAGCGCTTCCCGATCGGACGTTTCCAGGAGTTCGCAGTCGCGGACCTCAAGAAGAGCAAGGAGGATCTCGAGCTCGAACAGGAGGAAAAGGAGCGATCAAAAATCTCTTCATCATCGTCGCGCGACCCGAAGATCGAGGAGATTAAGGGCGGCGTCGACGAGTCCGGAGGCCCATACGGCGGACGACACCTGTCCGCGGTAGCGCTCGCTGGGCACTACTGCGCGAAGCTCAAGACAAAGAAACTCGCTCTCTACGCGATCACCGACTGGAACAAAAAGAACCGGCCGCCGCTTCCGGATGACGAGATCGAGAAGATCGTCGAGGATATCTGGGCGAAGGAGGAGATTAAGCGTGCCGAGGAGAAAGAAGAGCGTAAAGAGCGTAAGAAGGAACCCGAGCATCGTGGAGACGACGATGGTCCCCCATGGTTCGACGAGAACGGGAAGCTCATCCCAGCTGTGCTTGCCGCGCACATCATGTCTGAGAATAAGTTCGTCGCGACACCTATCGGGGACGACGGGAAGGGCGTCAAGCTCTACGTCTACCGTGGCGGAGCCTTTCGTCCAGGTGGCTTTGATTTCGCCCGACGGGAGGTCGTGAAGGCGCTAGGGAAGATTCTAAGGGACAAGCACCTGACCGAAGTCGTCGAGCTCATCACGGAGTTCTCGAAGAAGCCGTACGACGAAATGGACCGCCGAGCAAAGGACCTTGTCAATGTCCAGAACGGGATGCTCGACTGGCGGACCGGCGAACTTCTTCCGCACGATCCGAAATACCTCTCAACGATCCAGATTCCGATCTCCTGGAACCCAGACGCGAAGTCCGAGAAACTTGAGGCTTTCTTCCGGACCGTCCTTCCGGAGGACGCGATCTCACTCGTCGGCGAGTTTGCCGGCTACATGATGATCCCGGACACGTCGATGACGAAGTGCCTCGTCCTGGTCGGTGAGGGTGGGAACGGAAAGTCGACCTTCCTTGAGCTCCTCGAGTACCTGATCGGTGACAAGAACATTTCGTACTACTCGCTCCACAATCTGACCGAAGAACGTTTCGCTGCATCCGGTCTGATCGGGAAGCTAGCGAACTTCTACGACGAGCTCGAGGCGAAGGCGCTCGAGAACACCGGGATCTTCAAGCAGATCGTCGACGGAAACCCAATCAAGGCAGAGGAGAAGGGGAAGGCTCCGTTCTCGTTCCGGCCGTTTTGCCGGATGATCTTCGCAACGAACCAGATGCCACGAGCCACGGACCGCTCGTCGGCATACTTCGATCGGTTCCTATTCGTCGAGTTCAATCGCCGGATCCGTGATACGAGCGATGAGGTGAAAGACTATTCAGCGACGCTCGCGGCAGAGCCTGGACTCCTGCCGGCACTACTGGTCCACGCGGTTGCTGGCCTGCGCCGGCTTCTCGAACGCCGGAAGTTCACGATCCCGGGATCCTCGCACGACGCGCTCGAGGAGTATCGTCGGGACTGTAACTCGGCCTATGATTTCCTCCGGGACTGCTGCCGGATCGACGACCCGAACGGCTGGCTTCCGGGCCCGCTCGTCTACGAGAGGTACAAGGTTTGGTCCGAAGAGTCAGGTCGAAAACCGATGTCGACGCGAGAGTTCAACCGCACGATTCGAGGGGCAAATGTTAGAGAGGTCCGACGCGGGCCAGCGCGCGGTTGGGGTGGCCTAATGTGGTCAAATGGAGGTCCGCCGACTGGAGCTTCCGACGAAGTCGTGCAGTTTGCGAAACCTGAGCATCGTTCAGGCCCAGGAGAGCCGAAACAGAAAAACATTGATTTTTGAGAGAATTTTGCATGTCTAGTGACAAATCAGTGACAAAAGTGACAGAACGACTCTATTCTCTCCTCGTTTTTGAGGTTGATAAAAATATTATGTGTAGAGGATATTTCTATGTGGTCGGAATGCGGACTAGAATAGGCCTGAACTGTCACTTTTGTCACTGATTTGTCACTTGAAAAACCACAGTAGAGTGCCAATGTTAGATATGATTTTGAGGGTAAAATGACCACGATCCAAGAGACGATCGCCGCGAAGCAGCGAGCTGTGATCCCGCAGCGGCTCCTGAAGGGCGCAGCGGTCCTAGGCCGACTCTGGCGGGAGGGAATCCGCTGTCGCTCGGAGTGGTCCGGTGTCTGCCCGTGCGAACCTCGGAACGTTTTCTGCGAGAAGAAGGCGCTCTGGCTGTCGCTCGTCCGGGAGCTTCACGGAGGTAAGTACCCGTTCGAGCTCTCCGGAAATGAGGGGCTCCTGGCTCTCGAGTGTATGGACGCGGCGATGTTCGAGGCGTCCGGCCTGACGATCCTGATCGCGAACCCGAAGTTCCGGGCCCCGCTCCGGATCGGCCGCTCCGGGACCTGCGGTCAGACGATCGTCGACCTGGTCGCGATCCCGGAAGGACCGGACCAGGATGCGGCGATCGAGTCTGTCATCCGGATCCAGGAAGTCTGGGGAAAATGAGCGCCGCCGTTCGGATCCGTCTGATCATCGGTCGAATCGTCTGCTGGTGGAGGAGGAGACATGTCGAAGTCACGCTCGTCTCGGTTGGTGGAAAGTTCTGCAAGCGCTGCGGAGCTAAGATTGACTGATTACACGGAACTCTGGGAGTCCCGGCTCGTCTACTGCGAAGCTTGCGGGTCGGTCTTCAAGGCGACGCGAGTCGTCTCGACCGAGCAACAGCGCATAGTTTACCCGCAGATCGGAGTACTCGTTGAGATGTCATCCGAGACCTCCTGTCGGGTCTGTGGATTCCACGGCACGTACAGGGTGGTGAGGTAGAGGATGGCCGCGCTCAAGGAGCTCCAGGTCCGGGATCTCGCTGGACTGAAAGCTGTACTTCTCACGAAGATTCCGCAGACACCGGACGGACCCGGCTGCGTTCCGAACTGCAAGTGGATCCTGGAGGATCTCGTCCAGAACGGCAAGCTGACCGGCTGGCCGTTCGACTTCAATGGGCAGTCGGACTTCCCGGTCAAGGGGAAGGTAATCCACCTGAAACTCGAAGGCTTCGATCGATTTCTGTGAGGTAGCTATGTCATTCACCTGCGCGATCTGCAGCCTCGACATCGCCGTCGGCGAGCCCCTGCTCTCCGACGAGAAGATGAACCTGGCCCACAAGTCCTGTATCGATCGGATGCTGAAGGAACCGGCCCACCCGTCGGTGACGATCTCCTCGACCCATCTCGAGCCACTTCCTCCCCCTGCACCCCCTCTATCCCTTCCCGGTAAATCCGTGGAGCTCGCACGCTCGGTCAGCTTCAAGGTGAGCCACGGCATTCCGGTTCCGCTCGACGAGGCCCGGAGAATGTACGGGGACTCGTGTGTACCGTCCAAGCCTCCGTCCCTCTGTGTCGAGTGCCAGAAGCCGGCGATCTCGATGTGCCCGGCCTGCCACGGTTACGTCCACCAGGACTTCGGCTACAACGGTCCGAACTGCTCCGGCCGGCACGAGGCGCACTGCGAGGGGGCCCGACAGTTCCTGGAGAAGGATAAGAAACCGGCAGCTATTGGTCTGGAGATGGTCGAGCTGCCGATCGAGTCCGTGAGGAGAAACGGAAAGGCGGCTCTAAAGACGCCGACGAATGGCAGTAAAAAACAGAAGAGGAGAAACAGATGATCGTCGGGGTCTCGTTCTACGAGTCCAGCTTGAGCCAGCACGCCGAGGACCTCCGGAGGTCCTTCGCGGAGGTCGGCGTCCCGTCGGACGTCGTCGAGGTCCCCGGAGGTTCCGTGGACCGGGCGACGTTCGTCCGGACGATGCTCGACCAGTACAAGGGCTTCGACGTCCTCTACGTCGACGTCGGTGGCCTCGTCCGGGACTCGCTCGACATCTTCCGGTCACCTGACTTCGACCTGGCTGCGTACGTCTACCAGAGCTCCGGGGCGTCCGTCCTGCCGTCGACCATGCGCTTCATGGGCATCGGCTACATCTGGACCGGGACGATGTTTTGGAGGAACAACGATGCCTCCCGTCAGGTCCTCGACCGCTGGCGACTCGAGAACCAGGAGAACCCGACCCGGACCGAGCGGGAGAACCTGCTCTACTTCCTCGCGGAGTGTCCGATTCGATTCCGGTACCTGCCGGCCGAGTACCACTGGGTCGAGAAGGTCATGCGGCCGCTCGCGCCGCGGGCGACCCCGATCGTCGAGCACCCGGTCCCGTTCCGGGTCGCCGGCGGCACGCTCCCGAGGCTGAAGCTGGCTGAACGGAAGACCGTCCAGCAGCCGCACGAGCCGACCGGCCGGCAGCTGCTATGGTCGGGACACTTCCTCGACCACTCCGGCTACGGGAAGGCGAATAGGGAGCTCCTGCACCGCGTCGCCAACACGTACCGGATCTCGATCCCGCGGGACGAGCTCGATAAGGAGGGCGTCTTCGTCGACGAGTACGTGCGGGCCCTGGTCGACGCCCACAAGGCGGTCCGGGTCGCCGCGACGGCTCCGTACCTGCGTTTCTTCGGTCCGCGCGAGGAGGCCCGCCGTGGCCGGAAGACCTGCTTCACGATGATGGAGACGCGCGGCCTGCACGAGGACCTGGTCCGGCTCCTGAACGGCTACGACGAGGTCCTGGTCCCGACCGCCTGGAACAAGCAGGTCTTCGAGGAGGCCGGCGTCCGGCCGAGGGTCCGGACGGTTCCGCTCGGGGTCGACCAGCACAACTACCGACCCGGTCCGCGCGGGAAGCTCCCGCCGGCGCGGCTCCTCACGACCGATCGTGCCGGCGACTCCGAGATCCCGGAAGGGTTCCTGTTCGTGAACGTCTCGAACCCCAGCTTCCGGAAGGGGATCGACGTCGCCGTCCGGGCCTTCGAGGAGGCCTTCGCCGGCGACCCCGACGCGGCGCTCGTCTTCTGCGTCTCGTACTCGAACATGGACAGCGCGAGCCCCGGCGAGCTCGTCCGCGGCGGCCTGGCGGCCTGCCGGTCCCGGATCTACGTCCTCGAGGGGAAGTTCTCCGAGGAGCAGATGGCCGGGATCTACCGGGCCTGCGACGGGTACATTTGCGCCTCCCGCGGGGAGGGCTTCGGTCTGCCGCTCGTCGAGGCGTCCGCCTGCGGCCTGCCGGTCGTCGCGCCGCGGGCCTTCTCGTACGCGGAGTTCCTGACGCAGGAGAACTCCTTCCTGTTCGAGCCGGACGGCTTCCGGAAGATTCCCGGAGGAGAGCGGATCTCCCCGTGGTACAAGGACCAGGAGTTCGTCCACTACGGGGACCGGGCGATCGACGAGTTCTCCGAGAGGCTCAGGGAGGTCCGCACGAACAGTCCGCGCGCTGTGCTTCGGGCGGCTGCGCTCAGGACGAGGATCCTCAGCCGGTACACCTGGGACGCCGCCGCCGGCGAGCTCATGCAGGCACTGATGGAGGGAAAGCCATGAACGACGTGAAGCTCTCGGTGATCATCCCGACGGTCGGGAAGCCGACCCTGTCGAGGACCCTGCGAAGCATCCTGGACGCCGGGTTCGACGGCGGCAGGGACGAGCTGATCGTTGTCAGCGACGGCCCGTCGGAGGGTGCCAGAAGGATCATGGACTTCTACGCCACCTGGTTTCCGAAGGCGAAGTTCATCCAGGGGCCGAAGACCGGCGTGTACGGCAACACGCAGAGGAACGTCGGGATCGGGGTCGCGTCCGGAACGCACCTGGCGTTCATGGACGACGACGACGCCTACGCTCCCGGAGCTCTCGCGGCGGTCCGGGAGGCCGTCTCCAAGGCCCCCGATCGACCCCACATCTTCAAGATGCTGGTCTGCGACCCGAGGCGGACCTACGGGCTCTGCTGGCGGTCCAAGGACGTCGTCCTCGGGAACATCGGGTCGCCGATGATGGTCACCCCGAACGTCCCGTCGAGGCTCGGAAAGTTCGAGGAACAGTACGCCGGCGACTTCAACTTCGTCCGCTCGACGCTGGACAAGTACCCCGAGAAGGACGGAGCCGTCGTGTGGGTCGACCACTTTATCGCCTACGTGTACTGAGGACTGCCATGAAGAGCGTTGACATCGTCCTGGTCGGCTACCGGTCCGAGATGTTCCTGCCGCGGCTCCGGAAGGACATCGAGTCGATGACCTCGATGCCGCGGACCGTCCACTACTTCGACAACTTCGGGAACACGCGGACGCTCTCGGCGCTCTGGAACGACCTGGCCGCCGGCGGGAAAGGCGACTACGTCGTCATCATGAATCCGGACATCGCCCTCTCGCCGGGCTGGGACGAGCGGCTCGCCGGCGCGCTCAAGGACGGCGTCGGGATCGCGACGCCGGACCCGTTCGGCTCGTCGCCGACGGCCGAGCCGATGCCGGACCGGTCCCGGATGGAGGAGCTTGCCCGGGAGCGGGCCGCGGACGCCCGCCTGACGACCGCCGAGGTCCAGTTCTTCATCGCGATGACCTCCAGGGCCACCTGGGAGCTCCTGAAGGGCGTCGACGAGCGGATGCGCTTCTACATGCAGGACAGCGACATCATCCGGCGGGCCCAGGAGTCCTACAACCTGTCGACCGTCCGGGTCCACGCCTGCCCGGTCTGGCACCGCGGATCCGCCTCGACGGCCGCCGCGCTCGAACGGAAGGAGCTCGACCAGAAGCTGGAGTACGACACCTCCTTCGCGGTCTGGCGGGAGGTCCGGGAGGGCCGCTGGCCGGTCTGGCACAAACTCACGGACGCGGAACGGGCCGCGATCCGAACGCATCCGAAATACGGGAGGATGGGGCAATGACCACTTTTGGGATCGTGACGGCCGTCTCGAGGGCCGTGAATCTTCCGGCGATCCACCGGTCGCTCATCCAGGCGCTCGAGAAGTCGAAGGGCTCAGACGTCGTATGGGTCCTGGTCATCGACGAGCCCGGGAAGCTCCCACCGGAGGTCGACAGCCAGCTCCAGGCACGTCCGCCGTCGCTCGCTATCTGGAGGACCATGTACCCGGGCGGCCGCTGCATCTTCGGGATCGCCCAGAAAAACATGGGGATCGACGTCCTGGCCGCTAACGGGGTTCACTGTTACTACCACCTCCTCGACGACGACAATATCGTCCACCCGGACTTCTTCGTGAGGCTCGAGGTGGCCCGCGCGGCGAATCCTGCCGCCCGCGCCTTCGTCTTTGGCCAGCAGCGCTGGGACGCGATCGGAAACCTCGTCGCCCTCCCGAACCTGATGCAGTTCGGGAAGGTCGACAACACGATGTTTGCGGTCGATATCCGACTCATCGGCCCTCATCGGTACGACTTCACGAAGTATGGCGGTGAGGACTTCCATTTTTTCAACAACCTGTACCAGGCAAACAAGGACTCCTTCGTCTTCCTCCGGGAGACCCTGGCCTACTACAATTATTTGAAGCACTTTCCGCAGGGAACTTGACAAAACACCCAAAGTTAGGTACCATCTTTGACATGAGGAACCAAGCGAAGGAAGTGATGATGTACGAGCTGACCTGCCTGCGCTGCAGGGGCTCCTGGCTCTCCAGGACCAAGGAGGCCGCCCGATGCGGGAAGCCGCTCTGTCGCTCGCCCTACTGGAACCGCCCCCGTCGTTCCGGAAAGAAGTGAGGAGGTCCGTATGAAGACCCTGCTGATGCTCGCTCTTCTCTCGGTCCCGTGCCTGGCGGACGACGTCCTGATGAAGGACGGCCGGGCGATCCCTCTCCGGTCTCTGGTCGACCAAGGCCAGAACTATGAGATCACCTCTCCGGATGGCAAGAAGACGGTGGTCCGGAAGGCCGAGATCGATAAGGTCGTGATCGACCCGGTCGAGTCCCCGCTGACCGGGGCGACCTTCTCGAAGCTGCAGGGGAAGACCAGGACCGTCAACGGCCTGACTGTGGTCGACCCGAAGCGCGGCCTCTACGGGAACGCCGGCATCGAGGTGAAGATCCAGGGGTCGGTCATGACCATGGACCTGAAGAGCGACAACCCGACCCGCCTGGAGATCCCCGTCAAGCTCGGCGACGAGTACGACGTCTCCATGGTCGTCGAGCGGAAGGACGGCATCGGGGACTTCTACTTGGGGCTCGTCGGGGACGGGCATCCCTTCCTCGTCCGGATCGACTCGGACTCCGGCGTCCACGCCGGGATCCAAGGAGGGAAGATCGTCGACACGGGCCGGCAGATCCTGACGAAGGACAAGCCGGCGACGGTCGAGTGCTTCGTCCGGCACGACTCCGTGATCCTGAAGGTCGACAGCAAGGAGCTGGTCAACTGGAAGGCCGACTGGAGCCAGGTCCAGATGCCGGAGAGCCACGCCCTCCCGGAAGGGAAGGCTCCCCCGTTCATCGGCTCCCAGAAGATTCCGCTCACATTCCCGAACCTCTGGAAGGTCCATCGGCTGACGTTCACCGTGAACTACTGAGTTCAAAGGGAGGGGTACATGCCAAAGGATCCGAAGGATAGCGGTCTGCCCGCTCGTCGCATCCCCGACGAGCTCGCCCACCGGCACGCCCACGAGGCCGCCGGCAAGGCGGTCGAGAAGATCGCGATCGCGTACGATTCGCTCTTCTGGGACGCCACTGCTCAGCAAGCCTTGGCCGCGGTCATCATGTCCGGCTCCGACAAGAAGGAGCTCGCCGATCCGAAGTGGTCGGCTATCCACGCCGCCGAGTACGCCGACGCGCTCCTGAAGGAGCGCCAGAGGCGCGCGAAGAAGTGATATGAGTGGAGAGAATCGGTACCGTGGATGCTCGGTGGATCGGGCTCTGAAAGTTCTGATCTACCTAACCGATCATCGGTTCGGTGCGGACATACAGGAGCTTATGGAGCTCACCGAGCTGTCGCGTCGGCAGGTCTGGAGAATTTTAAAGGCCATTAACGACGCCGGCATCCTACTGGTCGGGGTTCGGTGGGGTCAGAGAGGATCTCGCGGAATTGGCGTAAAGACAAACGTCCGCCTAATGGATCATGCCCGCGCGAAGCGGTTGTGTGGGATTGTATGACTCATACCTGCCATTGGCCGGAATGCGGACAGCCAGTTCCTCCGAAGATGTGGGGTTGTCGGACCCACTGGTTCACGCTGCCGAAACGGCTCCGGGATCTGATCTGGGCGACCTACGTCCCGGGTCAGGAGATCACAAAGACGCCGTCCGAGGCCTATCTGAAGGCGGCCAGGATCGTCCAGGAGTGGATCGCGGCCTACAAGTTCGCCAAGGACAAGATGGTCGAGCTCGTCGAAGAGGACCGAAAGTCAAAGAAAAACGGCACTCATCTGTGATTTAGTGCCATGGACGACAGTTATGCCGACCGGCCGGGAAGTCCCGGGCCGCTGGTGTTCGTGGGGCGTAGGGTTCCGAGCCCTCGCCCCTGTAAATCTAAGGTGAGGCTATGACCCCTGCTCGCCTGGAAGAGCTTCGGCAGATGGCTGCAGCCGTCGACGGCCCGAAGTCCACCTGGATGGACGAGCTGATCGAGGAGATCGATCGGCTCCGCGGTCCGTTCACCTGCAATCATCCTCCGGAGCACGCAGGCAGTGCCTGCGCTGTCTGCCACGCTGAATGGATCGACAAGGCTGAAAAGTTGGAACTCAAGATCCAAGACCTGACCCGCTACAAGGAAATGCTCCTGCGAATTGAGAATGAAGACTGTCGGTGGGCCTCTGCGATCAGGGACTTCTTGGAAAAGAAAGATGGCGCATGAGCGAACAGGACGAACTAATGACGCCTGGGGCCCGAATCGACATGCTCCGCGCTAAGGTGAGGGAGTTGGAGCTGAAGATTGGCGAGTATCAGGCCGCTGTCCGGAAGTGCGACGGCTGTTGTGCCTGCCTGACTTTCTCTAACAGATGGAAGGCTTTGGATCGTGGCGTGGCCGGGCCGAAGTGCGACGAGCACGACAAGGACTCAACAATTTGTGAATGCGCTGAAAAGTCAGTTTGCGACTGCGGGGAACCGTGCCATTGCGGAAAGGTACGGAATCACTACTGCAATCACAAGGTCGTAGAAAAGCCAAAAGCCAAGCCGGAGTGCGATTGCTTTGTTCCCGCAATGGATGGAGCCGGGCAACACTCCCCGTCCTGCGCGATTTTCAAGAAGTGAGATGATTGCTATCCGGAAGGGTAAAGAAATGGGATTCGATGACGGCGACCGCGACTCGAAGGATGCCGAGGACGAACGCGCAGATTTCGAGAGGGGCAGCGAGCTTCTTAGGCTGGTCCGAGATTTCGTAAAGCGGCACAAGATCGGCGGCGAGGAGTCCGTAATGCAGCGGGACGCCCCCCAGATTGAGGCCCCAGAGTTCGTCGCCAAGCTCTGCAAGATCGTCGGATTCTACGACGAGGATTGAATGCTATGGCGAAGACAGAAGCAAAGCCCTGGAACTACAAGCCGCCGAAGCGGTGGGATCTCTTCGACCGGTTCATCATCGGGACGCCGGGCGACGAGTACCTCGACCGGCTCCGGATCATCGTGACGCCATGGTTCCAGATCATGCTGCACCGGATCTACCGGCCAGACCGCCAGCGGGACATGCACGACCATCCCTGGAGCTTCCTGTCCGTCGTCCTGTGGGGCTCCTACGTCGAGGACACCCCAGCCGGGGTGAAGAAGGTCCACTGGTGGAACTGGAAGAGTTCTACCGACCGCCATTCGATCCGGGAGTGTAGCCGTCGCCCGGTCTGGACGCTGGTGTTCACCGGGCCGAAGCGCAAGACGTGGGGATTCTGGGTCGACGGCGGGACACGGTTCGTAAAGTGGACGGACTACGAGAAACTTTACGGGGCATAGAAGAGCTATACCATGAATCACGGAACTTATAAGCCTTGCCACGGGTGCGGAGCGAAGGGTTGGCGCTATGCCGACCGCCTTTGCGACGAATGCGCGAAGCTGCTCTCGCTGGGAAGGGCCGTCAAGATGGACGCGGACCACAAAGAGGAGAGCAAGGAAGGGGCTCTGTTCCGGCTGGTCCCGGACTGGCCCCACTTTTTCGTTCGTGACGACGAAATTAGGAAGGAACTGATCGAGGCGTTCCAGGCGTTGACCCGGCGAGTCTTGACCCCGTCGAAGTCCCATAGGGACGCCTACGCCAAAGACGTCACTCCGATTCCTGCGGAGACCCGCGGGCGAACCTACTACACCACGTTCTACGAAAAGGCGCTGGTCTACAAAGGCCCGGCAGCGACCGGGAAGGCGATCGACCGCCTTGACTTGGCGGTGCGGGCCGCGCTGAGGAGCCAGCGCGACGACGGTATCGCCCACGGCGGCGACCTTCTGGGCCAGCTCGCCAGAGGGGAAATCAGCGTCAAGAAGTTGAACGAAGAGACGATGAAAGGCGAGGCTTAACCATGACAAAGCTGAAGAGACTTTCCGGCAATCAGTTGAAGGAAGGGCTTGCCCGGATGGCCGAAGAGATGAAGGTCATGACCGGCTACCAGCGACAGAATGAGGGATGGAACGCGGCCTGCGACGAGATCGCCAGCCGGATACGGTTCACAAAGAACGTTCGCAAATCCAGCGAAAGGAAAGCATGAAATACCTTCTACTGATTTTGCTCTTGGTTGGCGGCTGCTGCCCATCGCGAATCAACGGTCTGACACGACTCGAGATCGCCAGTAGCGCCCCGGATCACGTAGAGGCGCACATAGAGAGAATCGCCATGCTTGAACTCTACGACGACGAGACAGACACACTCTACGCCGTCGACGTCAGCAAAAGGACTCCGAGGATCGTCCAGGTCTACCCGCACTGGAACCACAAGCAATGAGTAAGCTGTTTGAGGTCTTTGCTACAGCTCTTGCGATGGCGGCGATGCTGGCCATCGTCCTGTTCTGCGTAGTTCTTCCGGTAAGTCACATCAGGGGTTCCGGGGCTGGGCAGAGAGGGGTAGCCACTCTACAGACCGGAACCGTTAAACGGCTGTATAGGGCCGGTCTCCTCTTTAAGAATTGGGAGGGCGATCTCGATACGGTCATGATCGACCTCTGCCAGCCGGATGTAGTTCCGGATCCAGTTCTAATCAGATTCACCGTGTCCTCCGAAACACTTCTCGGAAAGATCAAGATCGCTCAGGCATCGAATGTCACGGTTACGATCGTTTTGGACCCGGACCATTATGTGGTGGACGTCAGATGAGCGTACCGTTTTCTCCTGAACTCTGCCCGCGCTGCGGAGGTCCGCTCGGGATGTGGGGCAGCGTGAAGCTGTGTGACACCTGCTTGAAGCGGCACATCGCGACGATGGACGTGTTGATAACAAAGGAGATCAGGGATGCGATCGCCCACGCAGTGCGCGACATGGACCTCAACGGGATCTCCTGGACCAATGGCTATATCGAACTGAAGGCAGTCTGGGACAGAATCAGCAACGGAGAGATCAGAGTTTCGGAACGGTAAGAGAGGAGACGGAAGATGAGACGTGTCCAACCTAAAGTGTTCCTGGTCGGCGAAACGTACTTCGACTACTCAAGTCTTCGTCAGTACCTCGAGCACGTCGGCGCTCCGGAGTGGGGGGAGGATAACCTCCGGGACGGAAAGCAGTCCGACGCCGAGACGCTGGTCGAAGTGATGGGACGCGTCTGCTACAGGGCCTTCAAGCCCGGCCTGAATCCCAACGTCCAGAAGGTCCGCGAGGGGAACGACGTTTACCTCGCGAACATCATCAAGTCCCGGCACGGCTCGGTCCTCGAGCACTCCCAGACGAACTGGATCTTCGCCGACGTCTCGCGCGTCTTCACGCACGAGCTCGTCCGGCACCGGGTTGGGACTGCCTTCAGCCAGGAGTCGCTCCGGTACGTCCGTCTGACGGACCTCGGCCTCTGGCTCCCGCAGGAGATCGAGCACGAGGCCGGCCTGGTCGACCTCTTTGAGACGACTTTCAGAAGCCTCGAGGAGATCCAGCTGAGGATGGCCGATCACTTCCACCTCGACGAGCCCGGGACGAACTTCGAGACCAAGAAGAAAATCACCTCGGCGATGCGCCGGCTCGCGCCGATCGGCCTGGCGACGACGATCGGGATGTCGATGAACTTCCGGGCGCTTCGGCACCTCGTCGAGCTCCGGACCGCGGAGTCGGCCGAGGTGGAGATCCGACTCGTCTTCGACGAGGTCGCCCACATCTCGAAGGCCCGCTGGCCGAACGTCTTCCAGGACTTCACGCGGAACGAAAAAGGGGAATGGGTAACTCCGAACTCGAAGATCTAAGGAGAGGGGCGATGGCTCTACACAAGGTCGGCAAGTGCGGGATCTGCGGGACTGACGGTATCAGGCTCACGAAAGAGGGGTACATTACTCCCCACAAGGGTTGCGGTGCGACTGGAGCTCCGGTTCTTGAGAGAGCTTATAGGGATCGAGAGGCTGTAAACCATCCTTCCCACTACGGCGGCGACACCGTCTACGAGGTGATCAAAGTCCTGAAGGCCTGGGGCCTCGACCGGGACGCGTACCTCTGGAACACGGTCAAGTACATCGCCCGGGCTGGGAAGAAGGATTCGACGAAGACCGCCCAAGACTTAAAAAAGGCTCGTTTTTACCTGAACGAGAGAATCAAGGAACTTGACCCGTCAGACCGTGGCAAAGACTAGAGTCATCTACATCGGCTGGATCGGCGGCCGTCTCGACGAGCAGAAGGAACTCGAGGCGATCGGTGTGTCGGCCGGCTCGCACAACAAGGAAGCCCAGTGCTTCGATCACTGCGAGGTTCCGGAGGAGTCGATGGAGCGACTGAAAAAGGTGTGGGGAAAGAAGTACATCTGGGGGCTTCGTCGAACGGTCAGGGTCGTCTACGACAATTTGAAGGGTACGGAGGACGAGGACATTCCGTTTTAGCTATGAACTGGATCGACCGAATCCTAAGGAGAATCCTTCCGCACGTTGTGATCTCGTCTGACGAGAACGACGTTTACATGGTCCGCTACAAGCTGTTTCGGTGTCCTTGGTTTAAGATCTTCCTGCACCACATCCTCCGGAGCGACGAGGATATTGAGCTTCACGATCATCCCTGGAACTTCGTCTCGTTGATCCTATGGGAGGGGTACCACGAGATAAACTCCGTCCCAGATCACCTAGGTGTTCAGGATTGGCCAAGACGTATACGAGCTGGAAATATAGTTCGACACAAGGCCGAAGACGCGCATCGGCTGGTCCTCGAGCGCCCAGCCTGGACGCTTGTCCTCGTGACCGGAAAGAAGCGCCACTGGGGTTTTTATCGGCGCGTGAACCCTACCAGATCTATCGAGTGCGAGTGGGAGCCGTACGAGAAGTTCTTCGACCGGAAGTACGGAGCCGGAAACTGGGTGAGCTTCTAGAGTAGGGCCGAGGTCCAATCGGAACAGCCCGACCAGGCCTCGGCCCCGTTGGGGCGTGTCTTCGACTGGAGTATACACGACCGTAAACCGATTGACCTGGAAGATGGCGTGGAGTAGATTGGCACAGAACAGAACTTGAGTGCCTAGATGATAACAGAGGTCGAGTTCGTTGGAACGTTTACCGGTACGATCATGTTCTGGCTCGGAGTCGCCGTCGGATGGTGGTGGAGAGGAAAGAGACAATGATCAACGACAAGCTCAAGGTCGTCCTCGGGGACGGGAGCGAGTGCCTGGTCTGCCCGAAGGACGTCGAGAAGGGATCGATCGCGCTCGAGGTGACCGCGACGGTCAATCTCGTCCTCGCGAAGAAGGACGTCCGGATGCAGATGCACATCCACTGCGCCGAGGAGCTCTACGAGCTCCTGGCGATGCGCATCGGCGAGGCCCGTATGGGGACGCTGACGACGTGAGTAAGACCGACTACAGCGTCAAGGCGACCTGCTTCGTCTGCGGCCGGGCCTACCTGGCCCGGTACAACATGGGCGGCCGGGCGAAGGTCTGCACGCCGCCGAGCCACAAGTGTCCGCGGAAGATCAAGGTCCTCTTCGACGGCCGCCGGAAGGTGATCACCTGCACGGAGGGCTGCTGCCGGTCGAAGTACAGCAAGGGAATGTCGGCCGCGACGAACACGGCGATCGACAGCCGGAAGTTCCTCGGTGACGAGGAGTACCGGACGACTCTGAAGGAGATCCGCGCCCTCGAGGACGAGCACATGCGGATGGCACTCTGGTTCACGCTCGAGACCGGCTGCCGGCTCGGGGAGACCCTCTCGATCCGGAAGACGTACCTCGAGTGGAAGGACGGGTCCATGTCGATCGTCCGGATCCCGACCGAGAAGAAGCAGGGCCACCCGCAGCTGCCGGTCGACCTCGACAACAAGAGCGAGTTCGTCCGCCTGCTCCGGAAGTGGGTCGAGAAGTTCCAGCCCGACGAGCTCCTGTTCCCAGTCGCCCGCCGGACCATGCAGCGGGTCTTCGAGGAGATCCTCGACGCCGTCAAGCCGGACCGCGCCAGCCTGATCCACATCCTCCGGCACACGCGGGCCAGTCGACTGATCGAGGCCGGCTTCGACTGGAACTACGTCCGGACCCAGCTCCGCTGGTCGAGCCTGGAGCTCGCGAAGATCTACGTCCACACGAGCGAGGAGAAGGTCTCGAAGCTGATGGAGAAGCTGCGGTGACCGAAGAGAAGTTCGCCGAGTCGTTTTGCATCGCCTGCGAGCGCGGCCTGCCGGAAAATGGCGGGATCGGCGAGATCGACCTGGCCTGCTTCCGGAAGCTGAAGGCCGGCCGGAAGATCATCCGCGGCGAGATCGTCGTCCTCTTTCCGTTTATGTGCCCGCACGAGGGGCACAAGTGCAAGGAGAACGGCTGGGGGATCCTGATGATGGACGCCAAGACGCACCGCTGGCTCGTCGCCGGCGGCCCGTTCACGAAGAAGAAAGCTCGTGCCGAGGCCCGGCGTCTCCGGGCCGAGGCGGTACGTCGTAGGAGACCGAAGGTCACCAGAAGGAGGAAGAACGATGGCGAAGCTCGTCCCGGCACCCCTACATGACTACGTGATCGTTAAGCGATCCGGCTCCCGGAAGACCGAGGGCGGGATCCTGCTCCCGGACAGCGTCTCGATCGCCGACGAGGGCGACGTCGTGGCGGTCGGGCCCGGCCTGTTCGTCGCCGGAAGCGCGGACGGGACGCGGCGGCACCCGATGACCGTCAAGACCTCCGACCGCGTCGCGTTCAAGCACAACGCCGGCACCGAGGTGACGATCGAGGGTGACACCTACCTCGTCATGCAGGAGCGCGAGATCTACTGCCGGATCGTCAAGGGCTGAGTCGTGGGAAGGCACATTAACGTCGGGTGCGGGCAGTACCCCATCCAGTCGCCCTTCGAGAACTACGACATCAACGTCACGTCCCCCGCGGCGAGCCACGCGGGCAGGCCCGTTCTCTACGGGGACGCCTTCAAGCTGGACTACGCCGGCGCGGAGCTCGTCTTCGCCGGGCACTTCCTCGAGCACCAGACGCCGGAGGACGCGCATCGGTTCATCCGGCTCGTCCGCCAGCAGGCCCCGGCGGCGGCGCTCGTCCTGGTCGTGCCGGTCCTGGACCGCTGCAACCACCCGTCAGTCGATTTCAAGCTGCTCCAGCAGATCGTCTCGCACTACACGGTGTACCCGGACGCCGCCCCGGGGATCGCGCACCGGTCCTGGTGGCGGACCCGGGACGTGATCTCGGCGGTCCAGGACGCCGGCTACGGGCACGTCTCGGAGTGGCCGGACTGCCCGTGGCTCGTGGCCCGGGTGGACTGGCAGGTCGTACTGAGAGCCTCGGCTTAGGAAACCAGAAGGAGGATAGCGTGGCTGACAACAAGGAAGAAGTCGTCAAGCGGATCGCGGCGATCACCGCGACGCTCGCCGAGAAGCAGCTCGAGGTCGAACGGCTCACGTCGACGAAGATGCGAGCCCAGATCGCGCTCGAGGAGGCGGACAAGTCCCTCGTCCAGATCCGGAAGCAGCTCGCCGGCGAGCTCGCGAAGCTCGACCCTGGCTTCAAGTGCGGTCCGGCGACGGTGGCGAATCGGCCCCTCGCCGAGCCTGTGGCCTGAGGTGACCTGTGAGGGAAGAGATTCCGTGGTACCTGCACGGAGCGCTCGCTCTGGCGGTCGCGGTCTTCGTCTGGGGGATTCTCTGTGCCGTCGCAAGGAAGAAGGGCAGATGAAGTGCCCGGCCTGTAAGAAGACCGTCCTGATGATCACCCGCGAGTGGGGGACCAGGCGGAAGATGACGGTCGTCGAGATCCACCACCACGAGGACGTCCAGCGCTGGAACGTCGTGGCTCAGACCCGTGTCTGCACGCTTCGGATGACATTTGGAAAGAGTCAAGTCCTGATGAACAGAATTGCGAAGGAGGGGGTATGGCGTCCCTCGACGAGAGAGTCGCGGAGGTCGGCGGCTTCACGATCTTCCGGAAGTCCGACTCGGCGGAGTACGAGATCGTAGGTCCGTCCGCCGCTAACTCCCCGACGGCCTACACGATGATTCGGGTGACGCCGGAGCGTCTCGAGGAGTTCGTTCGGGAGATCCGGAAGCACAGTAGAAGGAAGGTGCGGTGATGGACCAGAAGCGAGAGCTGTCGAAGATCCCGAAGTCCGAGCAGCGCGTCACCACCAAGGAGCGGGACGAAAAGCTCGAGGCACTCCTCGTCCGGAACAAAGAGCTGCAGGACCCATTCCTCGATCAGCTGACCTGCTCGGTGATCCAGGGGGTCCTAGCGAACCCGTCGACCGGGATCTTCTCGTACCCGCCCGACGACATCGTGAACGCGGCCGACGAGATCGTCTGGGCGGCCTTCGAGAGGCGTCGGCCGGGATCCAGGCTCAGACAGCAGATCGCCCTGCACGCGCCGCCGCCGGACGGATCCATGGCCGCGCCGCCGACCGGCGAGCCGGAGGAGGAGTCCCGTCCGAAGCCGATCGCCCATAGGAATCTTCCAGAGAGATTTTAAGCAGGATCTAGTACCAGAAGGAGGAGAGCATGTTCAAGGAAGCGATCGAGCGCCTGGTAGCGAACGGCGAGGCGCGGATGAAAGATCTCCAGTGCAGCATCTCGAACCAGGCCGACGAGGCGAAGCGGGAGGTCGCCCGCGTTAGCCGGGACGTCGGCGCGATCGTCAAGATGGCGCACGACATCCCGGAAAAGGCCTTCGAGCGGTTCTCGCACATCATGGTGACGGAGTTTCAGATCCACCAGCTCCGGCAGGCCTGGTTCGCTCTGAGAGTTCCTGAGGGAGACTTCCAACTCCGAGGATTCCTCGGGCACGAGTCTCTTACGGAAGGGAAGTACCGGGCTGTCGTCATGTTGGAGCGGATCGCGGATTAAGGAGAGAGCTATGCTGTCGGTGAACGACACAGAACGCGCGTTCGAGAACGGGAAGGTTGCCGGCCGTAAGGAACTCTTCGACGAGCTCCTGATCGAGATGGCTGGGATGAAGTACCCGACCCCGGAGAAAGGATTCGATCGCGTCTCGGACGTGGCGTGGCATATCGAAATGGGAGCGAAGGAGCGCGGGAACCTCCTCCGGATCCTTCAGAAAGAGCTCCCAAAACTCTGGACGGACGAGCTCTACAGCGAACAGTTCAAGAACTCCCCGTCGAAGTACAAGGACTTCGACCACGCCCTAAAGCACGTCCTGAAGGCCGCCGTAATGCTCCAGAACATGGTCGAGGAGGCGGACCACCACGGCTCGTCGGAAGCCTTCCAGAAGGAGTCGGTCGAGAAGTACGTCGCCGATCTCGTGATCTGCGCGGTCCGCCTGGCGCTCTCGGATCCGAACGGATCCTTCAATCTGAACGAGGCTGTGCTGGAGCGGATCCACCGGAAGATGGGGACTCGGCTGGCATAGAAACCGAGATGAGTGCCATGAAGAAGACGCACGAGGAGTATCTGGTGATTGCGAAGATCCTAGGAGAGCACCTCGGATGCGAGTTGAACATGGACCCGTTTGCGAAGGAAGTCGCGCTCGCGGTCCACTTCATCACGCATCCGAGCTGTCCGCTGTGCCTCGATATGATCGAGAAGCGCCGCGAGCGGGCGGCACAGTAGACCTATTGAGTGCCAGGGAGGGCAGAGTGAAGATAACGATTCTCGAAACCTTCAAGTTCGACGGCAAGGCGCCACCGTACAACCTCCTCGGTCACTGGGGCTGCGCGTTTTCACTCTGCCCGAAGGGCGGTCGCGTCGTCCCTGGAGACATGGCGCACAAGATCCAGATCGACAGAGACGTCGATCTCATTCACCCAAACTGCTTTGTGGACATGAAGAGGGAGCTTCAGAAGGAAGCGATCCCGTTCACGGTCGAAGATAAAACGGTTCCCAGCAATTGACACAGAAGCCGAATTGAGTGCCAAGGGAGAACTATGAAGAAGCCGAAGAAGGAAGAGATCCGGATGTCTCCGGAGGATAAGGTCGAGCTGTACGCGGCGATCATGATCCCGGTCTTCATGGCACGTCGCGGGGATTGCGGTCTCGGGATCGTTTGCCAGAATGACCAGGATCTCGTCGACTACGCGAAGGCGATGGCGAATCTGATCCTCAACAGCAAGTGTCGGCTCAAGTGGATGCCGACGACAGACAAGATTGAGGCTCGCGCCCTCTCCGCTTGGAAGGCGGCGGAGGCGCTTAGGGAACGGCCGGTGTACACCAAGAAAGCGTAGGCACAGAAGGCAGATTGAGTGCCAAGGGAGCTTATATGGGCATGTCTCTAACCGGGACCAAAGGCGGCAACTTCGATGCATCGGTCTGGTCTTGGCGGCCGATCCACTCTCTTTGTGAGCACGTCAATCGGCTCTTCTCCCTCGGCCTGACGATCGACGGCTGGGAATACAACGACGGCAACGGCCTCAAGACCCAGGACGAGTGCGACCGGCTCGCGATGGCTCTACAGGAGTTTGTCGAGAATGACTGGCCGAAGGGTGAGCAGGTAATGGTCCTCGAGTGTTCTCCAGGACCAGAAGTTGGCCTGATGCAGCAACTCTCCCAACAGGGGATGGACGTGAAGACGCCAGCGATCTATTCGATTAAGTTGCCGCACCTCCTGAAGTTCGTCGACTTCCTAAAGAAGTGCGGCGGGTTTGAGATTTGGTAAAGGAGAAGAAAATGATTCGCCTAGAAGAGTACCCGATCAAATGTGCCGAAGAGACGTGCGACAAGATGCCGGTTGTCCGGCTGGTCGTTTATCGGCCAGATATGATCGGCAACGAGGATAAGCAGTATTGCCGCGAGCATTTCTACGCCGTCAGGGATGCGTACCGAGCCCACGGCAAGAAGCATGGGCAAGAGGTCGTTGAGCAGCAGTTCGCCTAGTTGGCACAGAAGAGGTAAAGAGTGCAGCACTACGTGGCCTTCCGAGATCCTCGCGCGGCCGGGAAGTACCGGAAGGAGCCGTTCGTCTGGTCGTCGATGATCGAGATCCGCCAGTTCTGCTCTCACGGTGGAGGGTTCTGGTCGCTCGTGCGCGGAGATCACGCGACGTTGGCGACGATGGAGATCATCCGGACGACCGTGACGAACACCGAGAAGCCATGGGTCCAGGGGCAGAAGCCTCCGCCTCCTCAGATCGGCGACGAGATCCTCGTCGTTGTTCCGGAGGAAGGGTTCGTTGAATGGGCTGACGAGACCATCGACGAAACGTGGGGAACTCCGTATGCCCCAGCGCGGAAGCTACCGATCCCGCTATACAAACTAGAGCTTTGGACAAGAGTAGAGTGAGGTAAAGAGTGCTCTGCAAGAAACACTGCTACTGCAAAGCAAAGTGGATCGTCACGGGGAAGAGCAAAGAAGGATTTATCCACAAGGAGACGAGACTCTACTGCTGTCAGTGCTTGAGGCTAAAGCCCGGTCGTAGGTTGGCACAGAAAAGGTGAAGAGTGAAAACCTGGAAGCACCTTAAGAAACGTGGTCGTCCGTGCGGCCAGGTCGTTCTTCGTGGAATTTCTATTGAGCAGTGTGGAGTAGCCTCAAGGTGGAGTTATAAAATCGGTAGATTTTCATACCATCGATGCGATGACTGCAAGAAGCATCACGACTTTTTAGTTAAGTCGGCAAAGCGTGTAGTTGTACAGAAAAGGTGAAGAATGGCTAAACCGGACGGCATGAAGCACACGCCTGGCCGCTGGCGCGTAACGAGGCAGAGCGTGAACTGCACCTACGTCGGGACGAGTGGCGGAAGGACGATCGCGGCCTTCGGCGGCTTCGACACCAGCCAGTCCATGAGAGACGCGCGTCGGGTGGTCGACCTGGTCAACTGCTTGAAGGGGATCGAGATCGAGGAGATCCGGAAGTTCGCCAGCCTGTACAGGATGAAGAGGGCAAGAAAAACTAAAAAAGCGATTCAAATAGGCATAGAATGAGACTAGAGTGCCACTGGAGAGACGATGAGTAGAGTGACTGGCGGCTCGAAGAGGCTGAAGAAACGTAAAGCCACTCAGCTAGTGGATCCGGTCGTCGTTCTTCCGGCTGGGAAGTGCCTTCTCGTGACCGCACTAAAGAGCAACACTGGCCCGATCTACATCGGATCGAGCAAGAAAGGTACGAAGGACCGAAACTCTCGGATGGTCCTGAATCCAGGGGAGTTCGCCAGTATCAACGTCGCGTCGTCCGGGCAGATCTTCGTGGCCGCGGAGACGGACGGCTCCCAGGTGCTCTACTGCGAGCCAGTTCGGATCGAAGAGCTGTAAGCGTATGCACCAGTCCGTTCTTGACTTCCTGGGACGTACCCTGACACCGGAGGAGATCTCCGGGAAGTCCGTGCTCGAGGTCGGCAGCTACGACGTGAATGGGACGCCCAGGTCGATTGTCGAGCCGATGTGCCCCGCCTCGTACATCGGCGTCGACTCCCAGCCGGGCCCGGGCGTCGACCGCGTCGTGAACGTCGACAACCTAGATGTGAGGTTCGGGACCAGGCGCTTCGACGTGGTCATCTCGACGGAGATGCTTGAGCACGTCAAAGACTGGAGGACCGCAGTCTTCCAGATGAAGTCGGTCACGAAGTCAGGTGGCCTCCTGGTCGTGACGACCAGGTCCCCGGGGTTCCCGTACCATGCCTTCCCGGAGGACCACTGGCGCTTCACGGGCGACCACTTCCGGGCGATCTTCGCCGACATGGACATCCTGGCGCTCGAGCCGGACGTGTACAGCCATCCGGGCGTGTTTCTGAAGGCTCAGCGGCGAGCGGTGGGTAAGCTGCTCTCCATCGAGGACCTCTCGCACGTAGAGCCGGCCGGGCCAGGGTAGAGGGATGGAAAAGATCGCCGTCTACACGGGGATTTTCGGGCGCTACGACCCGTACGTCGAGCCGGACTTTGGGGACGACGTCGACCTGTTCCTGTTGACTGACTTCCCACTTGGGAGAGCACCTCGACGGACGAAGGTGATCACCATTCCATCTTTTTTCCAGGCGCAAGACACTACCAGGACAGCCCGGCTCCACAAGGTCATGTCGCACATCGGGCCGGTCAAGGACTACCGGCTCGTCGTCTGGCTCGACGGCTCGGTCGACGCGATCGACGTCGACCTCCGCGAGCTCGTCGAGCGGTACCTGTCGGACAGCGACGTCGCGGTCTTCCGGCACCAGACGATCGACTGCGTCTACGAGGGCGCGCGCGCCGCCGTCGCCTGCGGGAAGGAGGATCCGGCGGTCATGGGGAAGGAGCTGAAGATCCTGCTCGGGGCCGGCCACCCGCGCGCCGCCGGGCTCGGGGAGACCGGGATCCTGCTCCGGAGGCACAGCGACGTGATCCGGAGCTTCAACGAGCTCTGGTGGTCCAAGATCTCCGCCGGCTCGAAGCGCGACCAGGTCTACTTCAACTATTGCGTCGGCCAGGCCGGAGTGAAGCTGGCCTACATCGACGGGAAGAGGCAGGATTACGGATTCTACGTGCGGGAGCACGCCGGCCTGAAGGTATATTGATCTTGGAGGTACCCATTCAATGCTGATCGTCGCCGTCGTCGCACTGTCGCTCGCCGTGGCAGCCCTCATTGTCGCGCTCGCCGTCTTCATGTTCGTCTTCCGCTGGATCTGGTACGACCGGGAGCAGTCCCGCGTCCAGGCGAAGCTCTTCGTCGAGAAGATCCGCGGGGCCGTCGAAGGCGACGACAAGCTCGCCGGCTGGGCCGACATGGCGCTCGAGTGCTGGAAGCGGGCCCGCGAGGAAGCGGTCGAGTGGCGGGGCCGGCGGGAGCCGTTCTAGGTATAATCGTAGTGGAAGAAGATTAATAGAGGCTAAATGGAAGTACAAAAAATCAGTATCCACAAGTGCGAGAGACCTCACACGGGGATTCCGACAATTCGTATTTGTGGCCATAAACCAAAACAGCACTCGACGATAGATTCGTTCATTTGTCAATGTCCGGACTGTCGGATGGTTGTAACGATTTCAAAAGAAGACCTGCTTGGCTTGTACGCTAAAGCAAAAGAATGGCATACCGAAGGCTTTAACCTTCGAGGGATATTTGACTGTCCGAATGGGAATTGTGAAAGACCGTTCGTGATTGGTATTGAATCTGGACAGTTGCTTGGAGTTGCATGCACAGTGTTCTATCAGTACGAGAAGCCAGGGCGTACAAAAAAGGCGCTGCGTGAAACATTCGATGGCGAAGTATTTGGTGGTAGAACACCACCATAGTGGAAGAAGGTAAATGGTCAGAGAGAAGTTCAAGGATGGGAAGCCAGAATGCCGGATGTCCGGCTGCGGGGAGTTTGGAGACCCTAACTTCACCTGCTCAAAATGCCGCCAACGAAACGTGTTCTTTTGCGCAGATTGCCAGCCTCTTCTGATATCGGATCTGATGGCGCTTGGACAGGTGGTCGTGATATGCCCATCCTGCTTTGTCGTGAACCGTGATTTGCTGGTTCCTGACCTCCCCTAGGTAATCTTCTTGGCAGAAAGCATGGTCATAAAAGCGCGCTGTAAGTCCTGCAAGAACGCAGCAAAGATAACGTTGCCGCAAGGCTCAAAAGGAACCGTGAAAATAAAGTGCCGAGACTGCGGAGACGTAGCCATTGTCGTGCTTAGGTAATCTTCTCGGCAGAAGATAATAAATGGAGGATTTATGAGCATGTCACCTGAAGACCGTGCAGCCCTGGTGAACGACCTTCGCGGTCTCATCGAGAACCGCGAGAAGATGGCGGCCGACGTCCGAGCCATCCTGTCCGATGAAATCCCGAAGGCAGTCGCAAAGGCGCTCGGGGAGCGGCAACACGCGCCGTTCGGATCGCTCGAGAACCTTGACCGCCCCTCGTACCTCACGGATCCGTCTCCGAAGGGCTCGTCGGACTTCGTGCTCACGCCTGCTCGCGGAGACGTCGTCCACCGCGCCCTCAAACAGCCGCTCTATGACACTCTGATCGTCCCGGAAGAGGGGATCACGGCAGAGCGGGAGATCTCGCTCTTCACCGACCACAAGGCGTTTCCGAACGGTGCCCAGAAGATGCGTCGCCACACGAACATGAACCTGGATGGCTATCTTGGGGTTCCTCTGGAGTACGATCTTTCGTCTCTCGAGCTGCGCTTCGAAAAGTGGTCTCACGCGGACGACGTTCAGAAGGTTCTCCGCGGGTTGTGTCTGACCTGGGTGTTCGGACAGCAGACCGCGTGGCTCAAGCTCGCCGCCTCCGGATTCAAGCTGCTTTTCGTCCTCCCTCACGAGGTCGAGAACATGGAGGAGGAGGTCCGTCGCCAGATCGCAGCATTCTCCGAGAGCTCCGTCTGGCCCGCTTGGACGCACGACATGAAGGTCGACGGCAAGCCTCGTCGGATCGACTCCACCGAGAGTTTCCGGTGCGGCGTCGAATGTGCCGTATCCGAGCTGCACGGGCCAGTGACGGTGAAAGTCCTGATGCAGGACACCCTCTACGCGGCGTTGTAGTCTCCCTAGGTAATCTTCTTGGTGGAAGATAAACGGCACAGAAGCTGTGTTCTGTGCCATTTTCCTGATGCAATTCCGCTGAACGGCTGCTAGGATATCTGGAGATCAGAGGGGTCGATGACGCTCAGCACCGGGCTCACTTCAGGTGGACTTCCGTTCACACCTCCAACAGATCGGACACTCTCATGACGATCGCTGAGCTAGTGAAGGCCGTCGACGAGTTCGTCGAGAAGCACCAGCCGCCGGGCGTCAAGAGCGTCGCCGGCGGGATGAGGGAGGACCTGCTCCGGGTCGTCCAGCGGGCCGTCGACTACGGCGAGGGCAAGGAGCAGAGCAAGATCTCCGGGATCGCATTCAAGCTGATCAAGATGCTCGGGGGCGGACTTCGTGAGTGACGCGAAGGACCTGGCGAACATGATCGAGGTGATCTACCGGGAGGTCACCGAGGATCGCGCCGAGATCACGGAGTGGGAAGACAAATTCCTGAACGACATGAACGGGTTGCTTGCCTTCGACCTTGCACTGTCCGTGGACCAGGAGAAGAAGCTTGTCGAGATCTGGAAGCGGGTGACGGGGCTGTGAGAATTAGCCTGAATCTTGGAAAGTACGCAACCATCAACAAGGTCGATTACTACATCGTCTGCCCGTTCAAGTGGTTCGCGAAGAGGAGTAAAAACGGGACCTGGTATGCGCAGGCAAACGTTAGGTTCGAGTCCGGGGCGCGTGGGACAATCTTCATGCATCGACTCATCGCTGGATCTCCAAAGGGGAAGGAAGTTGACCATAGGAACCATGACGGGCTCGACAACAGGCGTCGTAACCTGAGGATCTGCACGGGGACGCAAAACAGAAGGAACCGTAGGCCTTCCACAGGGAAACGATTCAAGGGTGTGTACTACGCGGCTGACAGAAGCGGTTGGCGTGCGAACATAAAGATCGACGGGAAGACACGGTCTCTCGGTGTCTTTGACTCAGAAGTTAAGGCCGCGCGCGCCTATGACAAGGTGGCAATGAAAGTACAAGGAGGGTTTTCGTGCCTGAACTTCCCCTGAGATTTTGGCTCCAACTGGAGAGCTGCTTACAGCTCCCCAATTGGAGCCAGGCCACCGCTTCGAGGTTTTTACCGTCCGCAACAGGCGGGCAGCTCATTCCCTTTCAAAGGCGGCCTAGCCCTGGAGAGAGGGGGAAACAGAAGAGGGCGCAGATCCCTGCGCCTTCCTCCGTCTCCCCGCGTGAGCTTACCTCATGTGGGTAGTCTAGTCCTGGAAACTTCGTAAAGCAAGGGAGAATCGCATGGACGTGCTCTGGTTGCCGGCCGGTCCGATCGGTTTCCGTGCCAAAAAGAACTCGAAGATCGAGGACGGGAAGCCGATCATCGATGTCGTCTACGAGGAGGGCGCGATCCTCGCGGTCCGGAAGGATGGCGACGAGGTCCTGTTCGCCTCCGCCGAGTCGACCGCGGAGGACCGCCGGCCGCTCGTCTGGATCTCCCTCGAAGAGTTCTCGGTGAACCCCGTGGCGATCGCCGTCGAGGATGACTTCCTCGAGGACGACCCGCACCCCGTCGGCAGCGTCGTTGAGGCTCCGCCGGCCCCCGGCGGCCCGACGGGTCCGACTGTTCGTCGTCGGTCGTCCGAGAAGTAGAGGAGGATGCCGTGGCGAAGGGCGAGCAGGACACCTACGAGGTCTGGGCCCAGAAGGCCGCGCTGAACGCCGAGACGAAGCAGCGCGACTGGGTCCGGATCATCGACCCGGCGAAGGACAACGGCGGCGTCTTCGAGAACCCGAACGATGCGCTGGCGGCCGCCAACGTCGCTGCCGACCAGCCTGACAACTGGGAGGTCGTCGTCGTCAAAAGGATCCCGTATCTACGCCTGAACGCCGTCGGGAAGACTCGTGTCACGCGCGAGGAACTCGATGGTGACGAACCTGCTTCGAAGGAGCCGAAGCCGAAGCGTGAGTGGCGTTCACCGACCGAGATTTAGAGACCAGAAGAAGGAGACGATAGCCATGCAGACCTCGTACGAAGTGTGGATGCTCCGGGCTGACGGGATCGTCGAGCAGCCGACCGACAAGGACGGACTGATGACCCGGTACGACAACCAGGACAAGGCGAACGACTTCGCCCGGGAGGTCGCCGACCGGGACGACGTCCAGGAGGTCTACCTGAACGAGATGCGGACGGTGAAGACCATCCCCGGGAAGATGCTCAAGGACATCCGCGTCGGCCAGTGCCCGAAGTGCAAGGGCCAGCTCGAGGAGCCGATCGTCCAGCTCGAGTTCGAGTGTCCGGAGCTCCTCCAGAAGCCACCGGACTCTCTCAAGAACGACCCGAAGGGTCTCCAGGTCTGGCGGGAGCAGCTGAAGGCGCTCGGCCAGCAGCCGTCGACGCGGACGCTCATGGTCGGCGACAAGGACCACCCGTTCTACCGCTGTCCGACCTGCCTGCCGGACCTGGCGCAGGCGATCCGGATGCTCCGGGCGGAGATCGACCCGGCGGTCGGCATGTTCAACTGGTCGTACGTGGTCGTGATCTTCGCGTCCGGGAAGCGGTCCGAGCAGATCATCAAGCCGAGGATTACGGGGTGACGCCGAACGACGGACAGCTCCCGCTCCCGCTCCCGAACTTCCAGGGCAGCCTGAAGCCGGCCCCCTGGAGCTCGTTCGTGCCGGCTCGTAGAGCCCGGCGAATCTCGTCGACGGAGAACTTCCGCTGCACGATCGTGATCACGCAGGAGATGCGGGACCGGTGGAAGCGCCAGGCGGATCCGAAGTGCGAGCGCTGTTCCGGCGAAGGCCTGATCTTCCAGGTCAAAGAGCTTGAAACACTTCTGACTTTGTGCGACTGTTGGGAGAAGCGACCGGGGGTGGAAAGTGAGGGCTAGCATGGCCGAGCCACCCGTCAAGGTGAAGAGGTACGCACAAGGGAAGATCCTGCAGGGCGACCAGGCCGCCGCCAGGTTCCTCTGCGGCATGGACGGTCGCTGGAAGAAGCATCTGATCGGCGGCGTCATCAACACGGCCTGGGAGATCGCCGTCCCGTACGATCCGACGATCCCGAGGCTCATGCTCCCGATCGAGGAGTCGATCCCGACGGGGCCCGCCTGCTTCGAGGCGGCGATCGGCTTCTACCGGGCCGTTGACCGTGTCCTAGTCCACTGCGCGGCCGGCCAGAATCGATCGATGGCGGTGACCGCGGCGCTCCTGGTCGTGACTCAGGGGATGTCGCTCGAACAGGCCATGAAGATAACGAACCCGGATCTCCCGATGGAGCTCCGAGACTCCCTCGAGCGCTGGGCCAGTATCAGAGAAGACTAGGAGGAATCGTGGCTGAGAAGACGACAGAGGACAAAGTCGCGAAGATCCTGGACGGCTACGCCGGGATCTACAAGCGTTGCCTCAAGGTCGCCGACGAGATCCTCTCGGAAGGTCAGAAGGGCGAGTTCATGGAGGCGGACCCCGAGCGCCGGGTCGACATCGCCCGGGACCTCTTCAATCGGTACTTCGACGACCAGATCACGCTGACGAAGGACTCGAAGATAATGACCGTGGTGACGGATATGATCGGACAGCTTACCAGGGGGAGATTACCGTGACGGAAGAAAAGGCATCAGCGGCGACCGCGCCGGCGGCCCAGGCGCTCATCGGCAGCAAGGTCCAGGAGATGGTCGACGGCACTCCCGAGATCATGAAGGAGCTGATGCAGCAGTTCATCACCCAGAAGGACCTGAACGACCGGGTCCGGATCCGGATGCGAATGAAGTCCATCCTCGACCTGGTCTCGGTCGACACGGTCTACCCGAAGACGGCCGCGCCGAGACCTCGCCCGAATCCGTACGCCGCCGGCCCAGCGCCGTACATGCTCCCCCCTGCGCCCGGAGGGTTAGGGGATGGTGGGGTCGTCGCTGATCCTGTCGAGGTTCCTGGAGCTGTTCCGGCCCCTCAAAACGATGATATACTGGGCGGGTAGAGTACTCAGAGAAAGGAAACTGCCATGGAAACGATCCAGAATCACGCGGCCGAGCCGGCCGTCGACGTCCAGCTGAACGTCACGGGCCACAACGGCCACACCGAGCTGTCCTTCACGAAGGACTCGGTCCGCGTCAAGTGGGCGGAGACCGGCGTCGTCGAGCGCGGCCTGATCAAGAGCTTGATCCAGACCTCGCAGCTCTTCGGCTTCAAGGCCTTCAACGTCGACGCCGACGGGAAGGCCGCGGACGCGGTCACGAAGCTGCCCGGCATCTTCCAGGGGAAGAAGGGCGAGGTCCTGCTCGAGGGCGAGCCGAAGAAGGTCAAGCTCCTGTGCGAGGAGATGATCAACGGCGAAATCAAGGACGGCAAGATGGTCTTCGAGGCCCAGAAAGACGGGACCTGGAAGATCCTCCGGGAGCCCGGCGAGTTCAAGGCCGACGAGAAGAAGTCCGTCACGACTTCCTCGAAGGTCGGCGGCGGCTAAACCGTGCGCCGTGGCAACGGCTGGGGCGATCGCGCCCAGTACAGCTACTGGACTGCGCTTGCTGTCGGCCAGGTCGACGTGCCGGAACGTCGCGCCATGGAGCTCCTCGAGTCGGTCTGTGACCCGTACCGATTCGCCATCTACTGTCACACCGGCGACATGCCGGCGCGCGGGAACCTGACCGGGACGATCTTCCTGATCCGTCGGCGCGGCCGCGTCGGAGAACTCGAGGACGGCGTCGAGGTCGCCAGCTGGTGCATCTCGATCGGCCCGCACTTCGGCGTCCCCGGGACCGACAACGTCGTCGTCCTGAAGGCGATGCTCGAGGGCGAGGAGGCGGAGTTCCGGCGGATCGGGAACCGGTCGCCCCACGGGCCGTGGTACCACGGCCCGGGCAAGAGGCCTCGGTCGACGGAGAATGTCACGAACCCGTACACCTACCAGTTCATACCGAAAGACCACCGTCACCTCCACCCAACGGTACGGTTCGACGCTCCGGATCCAATCGAGCTGGAACGAGAGATCCAAAGCCTCGAAACGGTCGAGGCCGGCGTGGTCGAGCTCGCGATCGCTCGATCGACGCTCAACTACCGGGAAGCCCTGGATAGCTTCCAGTCGTCCCACCGCCGCCGGCGCTCGCATATGGCGTACTACGGCCACGGAAACGCCCAGGGCGGCCTGGCGGACTACATCCAGCCCGCCGGCGACGGGATCGCCCAGGATCTTCGGGAGCGGATCGCTGAAGAGGTCCAGGTTGAGCTCGACCGGGCTGAAGAGCAGCAGCCTGATCCCGTGTGGTTCGGCGATCAGGACTTCGACGACGGCGACGATAACGTAGGACCTGACGGGCAGGTCTGGCAAGAGCCCTGGTGGGATCGCCAGCCAGGGGCGGTCCAGTACCTGCAGCCGGCCGTCCCTGGAGGCCTCTTCGGCAACGTCGACGCTCCTCAGGCTGTCATGCGTCGGAACCCACTCGACGGCCAGTTCTACCCTCTCTAGGCTCATGATCCTCCGTGTGGGGCCGCGGGGCCGCCAGGGATGCCGGCCCCGCGGCCTTTTAACGGGCGGAGGTCCTGGAGGTCGGACCTGGAGCGTCTGATCGTTCTGGGGGCCCGCCAAAGGCCTCCGGACCACGGGTCTTGGAGAGGAAAGAGGCCTCTAGTGAGGTTTTAGAGGACGTATGAAACGTGTGCCGGTCGGAAAGGAAGGCCTGTCGGCGCTCGTCGACGACGAGGACTTCGAGCGCGTCTCGAAGTATAGCTGGTTCCCGGATCCAAGGCCAAACGGCCTGATCTACGTGAAAGGTCGAGTCAACGGACGGTGGACCCGTCTCCACCGGTTCATTCTCGGACTCACCACTGGAGTCGGGATGGTCGACCACGAGGACGGGGATGGCCTGAACAACCAGAGGAAGAACATCACGCCAACCAGTCGCTCGGTCAATACCAGGAATGGACGGAAGCACCGGAATGCGGCCTCGAGGTATCGAGGCGTTGGACGTCTCGGTGAAAGGTGGACAGCTCGCCTAACGCTCGGGATCTTCGAGACGGAAGAGGAAGCCGCCAGGGCATACGCCAAGGCCTACAAGGGCTACTTCGGAGCGCCACCAAAGCACCCCTCCAGGTAGAAATACCCATCTCCCAGTGGCACAGAATCCCCATTCTGTGCAGAATTCCGTTTTCTACTTGACACCCACAGTACCGTGGTTATATACTCTGGTAGATGAGGCGAGTGCCTCACGGAAGGAGATTGCTATGCAGAAGCTGGACCTGTACATCGGTGGCGGAGATCCCAAGGTCACGCGCGAGCTCGTCGACGCGGTCAAGACGCCGGCGGCCGACGGCCGCTGGTACCCGATCGCGCACGGGCGGCTGCTCTCCCAGGTGGACGCGACCCTGCGGCGCGCCGGCCTGGAGGTCGTGAACGAGGCTCACTGCCTGTCCCGTGAGGGCGAGCGGTACTTCGGCCTCCTGCAGGTGATGGACCTGCGCCGGGTCGACGAGGACTACTCCCTGGTGATCGGGCTCCGGAACAGCCACGACAAGTCGATCGTGGCGGGCCTGGCGGTCGGGGCCGGCGTCCACGTCTGCTCGAACCTGTCCTTCTCCAGCGACATCCGGATCGATCGGAAGCACACCCGGCACGTCGACCGGGACCTGCCGACCCTGATCAGCAGCGCGATCGGGCAGCTCGGCGACGCCCGCCGGAGCCAGGACCGTCGGATCTCGACGTACAAGGGCCAGGAGCTCACGGCCGCGCAGGCGCACGACCTGGTCGTCCAGGCGTTCGATCAGCGGATCGTCCCGGTCACCCAGATCCCCCGGGTCCTCGCGGAGTGGCGCGCGCCCAGCCACCCGGAGTTCGCCAAGAGCCGGAACGTCTGGAGGCTCTTCAACGCCTTCACCGAGACGCTGAAAGGCAGCTCGCTCTTCCAGCGCCCTGTCGCGACCCAGGCGCTTCACGGGCTCATGGACACGGCCTGCGGGATCGCGCTGTCCAGCAACTAGCGCCCCTAGGACCCGCCGGCGGCCGCCATGGCCGCCGCGCGGATCCCGGAGACGCTTTGTGGAGATTCACGAAGGAGAAACTACCGTTTTCGGAACTAGGAAGGAGGATTACAGTGGCGAACATGTGGGACAAGTTCATCGACCTGGAGCGGCAGATCCCTGTTCTCAAGCAGCGTCTCGGGGCCGCCGAGAGGTCCGGCGAGTACCTCGACTTCGAGGTGGCCATGAAGCAGGTCCTCGTGGTCGAGGGGCGTCTCCGCGCGGTGCGCGCCCTGGCGCGGGCCCACGCGAGGAAAGCGAAGCTCAAGCTGCAGGCGGTCTGCCCGCACGAGCACCGCGTCGCGACCTCGACGAGGTACGACGCCGACACGAAGGTCTCCACGCCGCTCAGCGAGGCCTGCACGGACTGCGGCCTGCAGCTGACCCCGCGGGTGAGGGCGCTGTGAGCGCCGCGCGCCAGGTCTTGAAGGTCGCCTGCCAGCGCTGCCGGAAGCTGATGGGCTACCGTCCGTGCTCTCCGGAGCAGGCCGGGAAAACCTCGCACGGGGTCTGCCGGCGCTGCTGGGACATCCACCACTTCGACATTCCGATCACCCCGGACATCGACACGGAGTGGGCCAGGCTCGACGAGAGCTTGAAGGAGGCGCAGCTGTGAGGAAATTACCGGAGTCGGTCGAACACGAATTCCGGAAGCGGAAGCTCCGGCGCGCAATCCAGTACCTCGCGACGCAGTTCGGCGCGAAGTACCAGATGGCGATCATGGCGCTCAAGGTCCTTGGACTCGACCAGGCGTACACAAACGCGCTCCTTGAGGTCGAGAAGGAGATGCGGCTATGACCCCGCACGACATCGTCCGGAAGCTCAGATCCGATCTGCAGTACATCGCCCCGGAGGAGCTCTACGTGAAGTTCTGCAAGGCTTCCCGGGCGCTGCGGGCCGCCGAGAAGATCTACGACGACGGGCCCAGGACGGACGCCGCTGAGGAGGCGCTGGAGGTCCTTCCGGAGCTCCGGCAGATCTACGAGACCTTGCTGGTCGAGATCAACAATCAGAAGGAGGGTTCCAATGGGTAAGCCCCGTAAGCACCGCTTCCCGACCTGGACGGACGCGGAGATCAACGAGGAGGTCGCGCGGAAGTCCTTGAACGTCCACGAGATCGCCCTGCGCGAGCTCGTCCGCGGCAAGGTCACCTGGATCCAGAGCGAGGAGGTCAACTCACGTCGGATCGGCGTCTGCGCCCTCAAGGAAGCGCACGGCGGCGTGGTGATCATCCATGAGCGCGAGCACCTGGCCCCGTACTACGTCGACGAGTGGTGCAACCGGATCCGGCAGCTTTCCGCGCCGATCACGAGCCGGAAGCACATGCCAGGGTACAAGGCCTGGCTCGACTCCCAGAAGCTCGCCGACAAGGTCAAATCCCTTCAGATGGAGGCCTCGAACGAGCTCTGGCGGGAGCGGCACTCGCCGGCCGTCGGCCCGTCCGCGCCGCTCGTCGACCATATTCCCAGACCACTGTAGCCCCACTCCGGGCCCGGGCCCTCACAGGGAGCCTGGGCCTTCCGTCGGGCGGCCGCGCGTCGGCCGTCCAACAGAAGGAGGACGAGATATGGTGTGTGGATCCTGTAAGTCGAAGGTGGCGAACGTGAAGGAGCTCGAGGAGCACGCCTGCAGGTCGAAGGAGTGGGCCCGCGTGAGCGAGCTCCGCCGGCAGGGCCAGGACGAGTCGGCGAAGCGGCTCGCCCGTCGTCTCATTGGCGTGAAGGGCCCGGAGATGCCGGCGGACCGGAAGGAGTACCTCGACCGGTACAAGGTGGAGCACGCGGATGAGATCAAGGCCCGTGCGGAACTGAAGCGGTCTGTCCGCCGGCGTCTCAAGCAGCAGACCGCGCCGGCGTCGGGTCCGATTCGTAGGAAATAAGAAGGAGGTCGAAATGAGAAACGGAAGAGTTACTCAAGTGGAGATCGCTAAGGCTTGCGGGTTAGATGTAAGTTCTGCGAACAAGATACTGAATAAGTCTCGAAGGGGGACGTTCAGTCATAACACAATAAAACGCGTCTTCGCGAAAGCAAAGGAACTCGGCTACAAGCAGAGCAGCGCGAGTAAAGGGACGATGCGGAGGACGCTTGAGGAGCTCTTCCCGTCGAGCCAGACGAACATCTCCTTAGCAGTCTTGCGTGGATTACCGCCGTCTGAGATCGTTCGGATCAAGAAGATGTTGTACGGGGAACCTGACTTCAAGCTCTAACACAAAGGAGGGAGGCTCTCCGGAGTGTATTCCCTCTCTATCCGGGCCGGAGCAACTTCGCTCCGGCCCTCCTCGCGGGCGGCCCTGGTGGACCGTCCACGAGGCGAACAGAGGGTAAACGTGCGGAAGAGTGACTTAAGACGCTTCTGGTCCAAGGTTCAGATCGACCAGGCGACTGGCTGCTGGATCTGGACGGCGTCTGTCCGGACCTGGAAGGCGGAACCATGGGATGGCGGATTTTGGGCTTTCTGGCTCGACGGCCGGGTCCAGCGGGCCCACATCGTCGCGTATCGGATCCTGTTCGGTCCGGTCCCGCGCGGGAAGGTCCTCCTGCACGGGTGCGACAACCGCCGCTGCGTGAACGTCCTCGAGCACATTCAGCCGGGGACGCAGCTGGAGAACGTCAAGGATATGCTCGCCAAGGGGCGGGCCAGTCACCAGAGAGGAGCGAACCATGGCACGCGTACGGAAGTCGAAGTCGTCGTACCGGAAACTGACCGGGCTGTCCCGGGGCGTCCTGCTGACGCTCAAGAAAGGGCCGCTGTCGGTGGCAGGGGTTCTGGAGGCGATGGGGCCCAGGTCGGAGAGCGTCCACGAGGGGACCATCTGGACGATCCTCTCGAGAGCCCGACAGAATGGGCTTGTCCGACGTGAGCTCGCCGGCAGGACGTACCTCTACGAGCTGACGGCCGGCGGCGATCGTCGGGTCCGCTGGATCGAGATCAACAGGGCCCAGGACGAGGTGACCGCCGTCGCGAATCCGCCGGACGACGGGGAGGGGGACTAGATGCGCCAGTGGCTCGCGTCCGTCGCGGCGCTCATCGCCATCATCCTCTGCCTGTGGATCGCCAGGGCAAGCGCGGAGGACTTCCTGACGATCGCCGGCGCGTCCTGGCTGGTCCCGGAGATCTACCGTAGGATCGTCAGACGTTGACGGGCGGATAGTTCGGCCGGAGTCGGACGGCCGTCGTCCCGTCGCCTAGGTCCCGGACGAGCCGTCGCTGAGACCGGAATAGCCAGGTCTCCGCCTCGCCGCGGTTCCCCCAGTGCGAGTCCCGGACCTTGTATGTGAGCTGCCGGACGTAGTCGGCCCTGGTCCACCAGAAGTTCCCGAGGAAGGTCCAGCCGTTCCACATGGAGCCGACGCAGTTCGCGTCCTTGAGCGCTCGGATGCAGGCCTCCCAGTTCTCCAGGACGAACCACTCCATGTAGTGCCGCCAGTTCCGGGCGGACTCCCGCTCGCCTGGGCGGTTCCTCGAGGCCCCTTTAGTGTGGATGTACCAGGCGAGGCAATCCTCCCGCCCGCAGACGTTCTCGAGCATGGCGAGGGTCGGGTACTCGTGGAGCGCGAGGTTGTCGCCCTCGAACCCGACGGAGGTCTTGTCCTGGAGCTCGCCGGGGATCTGGACCGGCGCGCCGGTGCCGACGACCCCGAGCGTGATCCGCGCGGTCGCCTGGCCGAGGCCGGTCTGCGAGATCTTCTGGAACTGGTCGGCGACAATCTCCTCCCAGTTGTTCATCCGGGCGACGTGCATGAAGCCGTAGATCGGCAGGCCTTCGACTCTCACGGCTCGCCGACCTTCCGGGAGACCCGCTGAACGAACTTCGGGTCAACGAGCTCCTGGATCGTCCGGTCGTTGTACCGGACTGGCAGGCACAGGACTTGTCTGGCGATCCAGTCGGCCTCGGCCTGGACCTTGAACGGCGTCCGGCCGTCCGCCGGCGTGGCCTTCTTGTGCTCCGGGAAGCCGAGCTCCTCGGCGACGACGTGCCCGAGCTCGTGGGCAGACATCCCGCAGAGCTCGGCCGCGGTCAGCTCCCGGTCCGCGGCCGCGGCGAAGCAGACCCGGAGACGCTCGTGGCCGGAGTGGGCGAAGAGCCGCCACTCGCGCAGCTGGTTCCGGTCGCACTCCCGGCAGTGCCGGATCTCGACGGGTTTTAGCCATGGGAGTTGCGTGACGGCCCGGGCCAGGACCTGGCGGAACGCTCCGCGGACCCGGTCCACGGCTACCTCCCGGCTCCCGCCGGAGCGGGATCCGTCGGCCGGCGCGCCGTCGAGACCGGCTCGACGGCCAGGCGCTTCCGGATCGCCTCCATGTGCCCCTCGATCTTCTGGAGGATCTTCTCGTCGACGATCGCCTTCTTCATGGCGTCGGCGACCGGCCGGCCCTGCTCGCCGATGTGCTTCAGGTCCGAGACGATCGGCTTCAGGTTCGTGTCGAGGTCCGAGATCGCGTCGACGGTCTGCCGGTTCATCTCGATCGCGACGGTCGCGTTCGCCCGCTGCTCGAGGAAGAGCGGAACCGTGATCCCGAAGAACGCGCCGGCGATCGCGATCTGGAAGAGCGCCCCGAAGTTCCAGGCGTGCCAGGCGTTCGCCAGGACGACCAGTCCGACGACGAACACGGCCGAGGTCGCCATGCAGGTCACCCAGATCCGACGGACGCGCCGGCGGTGCTCCTCGCGGGTCGGGATCCGGTACTGGTCGGCGAGCTGGACGACCGGCTTGTTGAGCTGGTCCATTAGACCGCCTTGACGTTCATGTTCCCAATGGGTTCATGATCTCTCTGGAAGTTCTTCAGGCCGTCGGAGTGCTCCGGGATCTCCGGGGTGATCGGGTCGTAGAAGACGATCCGGATGACGTTCTCCGGGACGACACGGAGGACCCGGCGAACCTCGACGACGGAGCGGGTCTCCTTGTTCCTCCAGTACCGGACGATCCGGATCCCGCGGTAGATCGTCCCCTCGCTCGTCCGGTGCCGGACGATCGTGTACGGCGCTTCGTTCTTCGGCGCGTCGGCCATGGCTATCGCTCCTTCTTGTGCTCCGGTTCGGGGAACTCCAGGTATCCTTCTGCTCCGGGGAAACCGAAGGGAGGGTCGTGCCGGACCGCGGCGCTCATCGCGTTCACGACGTCCCGGCAGATCCGGCAGTAGTGGAGGCCCATGTAGTCCGTCGTCGCCGGGGCCGCGCACCGGAAGCAGGGACGGTGGATCTTCGCCGCCTGCCGGAGGTGCATCCAGAAGAACCACTTCCCGACGAGGACCGGGATGAGGATCGCGACGAGGAGGATGACCGTGACGATCGCGATGACCTTGATGAGGGTCACGCGGGCCTCCGTCGCCGGCGGGACGGGTTCTTCGCGAATGAGACCTTCATCCGCCGACGGCCGGCCTCGGAGCGGCCGCGCCAGTCCTTGTACATCTTCCCGATCCGGCGCGTGTTGAGCAGGCCGGTCACGAAGCCGACGACCGAGGTCACCCAGAGCCATGGGCTGATCGCACCGCGGACCTCGGCGACGATCGGGTTCGCCGCGGCCGCGGCGATGTCCTTCAGGGCCTGCTCCTCGGTGGAGAGCGGAGCGGCCGGAGCCGGCGCATCCGCCGGCGCACCGACGCCGGCGTCGGCCGACCCCTTCAGTCGGCAAGCGGCCCGGCAGACGGCGTTCCGAGCCGCCGGCGGCGTGTAGCCCTGCCGGACGAGCCCATCGACGGCGCGCCGGATCGCCTCTTTCTCCTGGTCGGTGAAAACGTTCATCGTGTCACGAATTATATCACTCGTCCGGGTACAGGTGGAAGTACTGTCGCCACCACTTCTGCTCCTTCTCGAAGTCCCTCGGCTGGAGGACCCAGAGCTGGGCGTTCTGGTAGACCGTCGCGTAGGCGAACTCGGAGCTCTCGCCATGGACGGTCAGGAAGTTGACGTGGACGTCGAGGTCCATCCCGGAGCCATCGGGCGGGTGGGAACGTTTCGCGTGGGAGTCCCACCACTTCATGGACGGGAAGTACCAGGTGTGCCCGTCGGTGTCGTCGACGATGACCGGGCCCAGGTACTCCTTGAGGTTGCTGTTCAGGGGCCGGATCGCCGGGGCCTTGAAGTTCGGGATCCACGGCTTCGTCAGGTGGAGCCAGATCATCTTCTTCTCGTGTCCCGAGCGGTTGGAGGCGACGAGCTCGCAGACGAAGTCCGTGACGATCTTCTCGATGTGGTCCACGCGCTATCCCTCCTCGGCCCCGAAGACGAGCGGTTCGTTCTCGAGCGGCAGGCGGCCCGGCGGGCAGGCGTACCAGAGGACGTGGTCCTTGTACGGCTCGACTTGCATGACCGACCAACCCTGGCTCCGGTACTGGTTCAGGCGCTCGTAGAGCGCCGGCTCTCCGATCACGAGCGGATCGAGCGTCACGCAGGCCTCGCCGGCGAGCTGCGGCCGCGGTCCGGTGAACTGGTGCAGGTTGAACTTCCCGAGACCGGAGTCCGACAGGATCCGACCGAGAGCCCTCCGGATCGCCTGGGCCGCCCGCCAGTGCGGGAAGCCGGCCTCGACCATCCGGCGGTGCGTGGAGAGCGCAGCCCGGTACTGGGAGGTCGTCAAGGTCATGTAGACCTCGGAGTGCCAGTCTTCCTCGGACCGCTACGGAAAAGTGATGTCCAGACCGCTCGTCTCGGACTCCAGCCGGCGGCGATCCGCTGCCGGATTCGGTGGGACGGAACTCCGGAAAGATCGGACCACCCTGCGTAGCTCCGTGTCTGCCTGTGGATCGTCAGGAGACAGTCCCGTCGGTTGTTCGACTGCTCCTTCGGGGTCGCCCAGCGGACGTTCCCGGGGGAGTACCCGCGGTCGTTCTTGATCCGGTCGAGGGTGTGCCTCGGGGACGGCCGGCGGCCCATGTCAGCCAGGAACGCCGGGTACGACTTCCTCCACCGGGCGCAGACCGTGATCCCACGGGACCGGTAGACTTTCCTCTTCTCCTCGTCGAGACTCCGGCAGCGACAGAGCATCGACTTCCAGGAGATGTACTCCGGGGTCGTTCGAAGTCCGCTCTCTCTGTGTTTTATGAGCGGCATAACTATTTACTTCCTCACGCCGAGAGGACCTTATGCACCCACCCCACCCCGGAGAGGATGCTGCCGACGCCCATAAGCGTCGCGGGGATCCCAAGGGGGTCGCTGAAGAAGCCGACGCCGGCCTCGGCCGGCGGGAGGGTCCGGGACGCCCGGACGACCGCCCGGGCCGCGAGCGCGATCGCCCGCGCCGGCGGGAGGCCGTCGTCCCGCGTCAGGTGGACGGCGTACTCCGCGGCGACGCGGATCCCGAGGTCCAGTCTCGCGTCCATCTACGGCGTCTCGGCTTTCTTCAGACGTTTCATGAGTTCCGTGCGCTGCTCCTGGAGCTCCGGGGTCAACTCACCGGCCTCGACGTGGTCCTCCTCGAGCTGGATGAAGTCCCGGGCGAGCTCGTAGTCCCCCGCGTTCAGGGCCCGGAGCGCGCCGGCGGCGTTGTGGTCGTTCGCCTCCTCGAGGGTATCGGCGCAGAAGTCCGTGATCGCGCCGATGTCCCACTTCGCCTGCCTGGCGACGTCCTCCGGCTTGATCTTCGGCACGAGGTCCCCTACTTTCTCATCGCCTGCAGGTACCGGATCGCTCCGGCCATCTCGGCGTCCCGCATGGCGATCTCGAAGATCGCGAGCATCGCGGCCCGGACCGCCTGCTCCCGGTCCATCTGCCCGGACGCGAAGACTCGCTCGGCGTGCCGGGCGGCCTCCGAGACGAGCTCGTTCATCCGCTTGGTGACGCTCTCGACGAGCCGGCGCATCTCGGTCTCGACCTTCGGGTGGACCGTCTGCCCGAGGGAGTCGACGTAGAGGTGTTCCCCCAGGGAGTCGACGTACAGTCTCGACATAGAACCCTCCTCAGGCGCTCGGGACGGACTCGGCGAGCAGGTCCCGGGCGGTCTCCGCCCACTGGCGGGCGTTCGTCCGGACCAGGCAGCGGTTTTCGATCGTCCACTTCCGGGACAGCTTCCCTCTCCTCTGGAGGTCGTCGGGAGGCATGTTCAGGGCCTCCTCGAGGGCCTGCTCCCAGAAGTCGTCCGGAACAAAGACACGTCCGGACTCCGGTGGGAGTTCTTTATACTCTCCGACAGAAGAGAGAAGCGACGGGTACCCGCAGGCCGAGTACTCGAGGAACTTCACGGCGGACTTCGAGGCGTTGAACGGCGTGTCCTCGAGCGGCGCGATCGCGACGTCCGCGCCGACCCGGGCGAGCGTCTCGCTGTACTCCGGGAAGTCGACGAAGCGCATCTGGTCGATGTACTGGAAGACCTCGGAGAGGTCCTTCGGGAGAGACTCCCCGAAGAGCGTGAAGCGGACCTTCCCGGCGTGCCGGGCGAGGACCCGAGCAATCGCCGGCGAGGCGACCGCGAGGTCCCGGGCGTGCGTTGGGCTGCCGGCCCAGAGGATCCGGAAGACGTCTCCGGTCGGCTCGTTCCGCTTCGGCAGGATCGATGCCGAGACGAGATTTGGGAGGACCTTCACGACCTTCGCGCGGCCGCGGACGTGGTCCGCCAGGTCCTGAGTGCTGGTCGTGACGAGATCCGCCAGCTCGATCATCGACCAGACCTCCGCGATCTTCTCCTTGTTGTAGACCCAGGAGGAAGGGTTCGCCACCGGAAGCGCGTCGAATCGATCGTCGATATCGTAGACAATCCGGACGCCGGAGGACTTCGCCTGCCGGACGATATCGAGCAGGATCGGTGCCGTGACCAGCTGGATCCAGAGAATCTGGTAGCGGGTCGCCTTGTAGATGTCCAGGCGGGACGTGAAGTGCGAGACCGCCAGGCCACGCTCCATCATCGTGTCGGCCGGGAGCATCGCCCGGTAGTACGCCGAGGCCATGTCGCCGGCGGGAACGAACAGGATCCGTGGGACCTTCCGCTCGCCCATGATATCCTCGATGAAGATATCCTCGGCGTCGTGCCGGAGCTCGAGGATGTCGGAGGCGGAGCCGGACGGCCGGTTCCGGATCTGCAGGACCCGAGCGACCTTGGTCGCCTGGATCATGACCTCCGACGAGATCGGGATCACGCGGCCCTCGAACTCGATGTCCCAGCCGGACTGCTGGTCCTTGATGCCCTTCGCGCCGAGGTACAGCCGGACGGCGATCTCCGGGACATCCCGGAGGTGGTCTGCGATCGACTCCATCGACTCTCTCTCCTCTAGAATTTCAGAAGGGACTTCGCCGCGGCCAGACCGACGAGACCTCCGAGCGGCCAGGCCCACCAGGGTACGACGCTGAGCGGGTTCGCGAGGGCCTTCCCGCCGGCAACGACCTCCTGCTTCAGCGTCTGCACGAACTCCGTCGCGCCGGAGGACCAGGGCGACTCGAAGGTCGCCGAGAGCGTGCCGACCTGGATCTTGTTCAGGATATCGTCCGCCGAGTAGAGCGACTGGACCATCGTCGAGCTCAGCTGGCTGAAGCGGTTCGAGAGTAGGGCGCTGATCCCCTGCATGGCGTTCTGCGCCTCGAGGTGAAGATCGGCCTTGCTGTACGTCGGGTCCTTGTACTCGGCGATGATCGCCGTCGTCCGGTCCAGCCAGGACTGTCCGGCCGGGTCCGCCGAGGTGTCCCCGGTCGTCTCGTCGCCCATGCCGGCGTGACGCCGGCGGACCCGGACGAAGGCCCGGTTGAGTATGTGCCGGGCGCGTCCCATGGGGACACCACGATCGACGAGCGTCCGGAACGTGTCCCTGTAGACGATCGCGTGGTGTCGCATCGGTCATCTCCCGTGGAAAGCGTACCAGCCGCCGCCCATCACCGCAAGGGCCGCGAGCGCGAGTGTCGCGGTCGGAACGGACGTCCCGCCGATCTCGACCGCCGCCGGGATCGCGACCGGGCCGAGCGCGATCACCCCACCCGAAGGACCCGTGCCCGGAGCCCCGCCGGGGATCCCGACCGCGGTCGCATTCTCGATCTGGGCCCGCTGGAGCGCGATCTCCTGGGAGCGCTCGGCGAGCTGGGCCTCCTGGAGCTGGACCTTCCCGAGGTTCTTTATTGCGCCGGCCTGGATCTTCGCGCCCCAGACCGCCGAGACGACCCCGGTGACCGCTCCGACGAGCGAAGTGATCCCGCCGGTCATCGACGCCGACATCCCGAACGCTCCTTCGGGAGCGGCCGCGCCGAGGCCGGAAACACCGGCGTTCTTCGCGGCCACGTTCGCGTCGATCAGGCTCTTGACGAACGCCCGCATGTGCGGGAAGAGGTTCGGTCCGGACTCCCCTGTAATCGACCGCTGGAGGTCCTTGAGGATGATCGACCGGAAGCCGTCCTGGGTGACCCGGCGCTCGGCGATGACGTCGGTGAGGGTCGGAGACTCCGCCAGGTCCGCCGCGAAGGCGGAGGCGATCGCGTGCGCGTAGGCGACCGGATCCCGGAGCATCCGCTACCTCCGCATCTTCGAGAGCCCGTAGCCGACGCCGAGGACGAGCGCGAGGGGGAGCACCATGCCGCCGCCGCTCGGGGCCGCGCCGCCGTCGTCCGTGATGGGGGCCGGGGCGGTCCTGCCGGTCGAGTCGGCGGCCTTCTGTGTGGAGCCGTTGATCAGGGCGAGGACCTGCTCGTGCGTCATCGCCCGGACCTGGTCCGCCTGCTCCGGCGGGATCGACGCGTAGCCGTCCTGGGTCTTGATCTTCAGGCCGGTCGTCGCCCCGTTGAAGAGGACCTCGAAGCGGTCGCCGGGCTGGACGACCGCCTCGATCGACTCGCCGACGTGGTTCAGGTTGTCGATCGGGTGCTCGGTGACCTTCTGGCCCTCGACCAGGATGTCGAACGAGCCGGCGATATTCGGCGCGGAGGTCTCCTCGGCCTCGGTCATCGGCAGCTCTCCGCCGATCTGCGTGAGCTGCGCGTCGGCGGGCGCTGGACCGGCGGCCGTCGCGGCGGCCTCCTGGGAGGTGTCGGGCACCTGGTCCGGCCCGGGCCCGCCGGTGTCGGACGGGCCAGGAGCGGCCACGGACGACGGGGCACCGGAGTAGCCGGTCGATGGCGTCTGCGTACCGAGGACCGGCGGAGGGACCGCGGCCGCCGCGGCGGCGGGCGTCGGCGGTGGAACCCCCGCCGCGAGCGCCTGCGTGGCGGTCGGCGGCGCGACTGCTGCGGCGGGATTTGTCGCGCCGACCACCTGTACGTTCCCGCCCGCAGCGATCTGCTGCTGGGCGAAGGCGTTCGCGGTCGCCTGATCCGGGAAGTCCTGACTGATCTGGTTCCCGGAGGAGTCCGTTCCCATGACATACCAGTGGTTCGGCGTGGTCGGAAGGACGCCCTGGGCCTGGGCCTTCTGCATGAGCGCGACGATCGACGGGTCCGCCTGGAGCGTGCCGGCCTGACCCTCGTTGATGTAGTTGACCTTCTGGTCGACCGTGAGCGCCGCCCACTTGTCCGGCGTCAGGCCGGCCGTCGCGAAGTACTCCTGATTCTTCGCGTAGAAGTCGTCAGCCTGCTGACCGACCTGAGCTTCCTGGGCGTTGACGGCGGCCTGCATCTGTCCGGCCTCGGCCTTCCCGGCTTTAACGGCCTTCGCGGCCTCGATCTTCTTCTTCCGGAGCTCGTACGCCGCCGACAGGACCGCGGCGGCGGCGAGCGAGAGACCGCCGGTGAACGGCGCGAGCACCGCGCCGGCGACTCCGATGATGATCGGGGCGAACTTCCGGACCTCCTTCATGACGGACTTCCGGATCTTCGCGGTCGCCTTGTAGATCGGGTCGAGCCGTGCGATCTTCGCGTTCACTTTTTTGATCGTGCTGAAGATCTTCCGGTGGAAGCGCATGATCTTCTTGAAGAAGCTCCGGCCCATGCCGGCCTCGTACGCGGCCAGGCCAGACCCGCCGTCCTGCATCCCAATCTGGATCGCGTCGCCGGCTGTCATGGCGACCTGCCGGGCGAACTCCGCGTGCGGGTTCGGTGCCCGGAGGATGTTCATGACCTCGTCGCGGGACTCCGGGTCGCTCATCCCCTCGACGAGGAACTGGTGGATGTCCGGCGGGAAGGAGTGCAGGACCGCGACGTCGTTTTGGCCCAGTCCATAGAACATGTCGAAATCCTCACGACCTCAGGTCTAGACGCCGGTCACGCTCCAAGCACGACCTGTATGAGGCCGAGTGCGAGGCGCTTCGTATCTTCAATTACTTTCCAGGAACCGAAGTGGTGGCCTCCGTAGCCACCGCAACTGCCGCAGGTGCCGAAACTGCCGCCGGAGTCGCCGGAGCTGCAGGTGCCAGCGTGTCTGGAGCGCTGGCCGATACAGCCGCCGCGCTGGGTGTCGAGTGGGCACCCAGGTGAAGTTTGTTCAGTAGGCGGCCCTCCCACGCTCGCACCGTCGGGTCATCAGAAATCCCCTCAACTTCCGTAACAACGTCCGTAGGCGTCAGCGTGCCGGCCTGGGCCTTCCCGTGCAGCTTCCCGAGACTAGACAGCAGGGTACCAATCAGGTCGCCTATAGGACCGCCCAGAAGAGCGGCGAGGCCGGGGATACGACTGAGGGCCGCCCACAGGCCGCCGAGACCGGCGAAGAATCCGAGCGCGCCGTACAGGACCTTCTCGTACCACGTCATGCTGTGGTCCTGCGTGGACTGTTGACGTGAATTCGCCGCCTCTGTCGCACTGTAGGATTTCAGGTTAGTGAAGTTCTGAGGCCCGCCGTGGACGTCGATCTGCTGCTTTGAGTTCAGATAGACGTCGTTGGCGTCCAACAGGATGGTGTCGAGCGCCTTGTTGGCTGCATCTGATTGATTGGCGGCGACAGCGTCCTTAGCGGCCTTCGCCTGCGTCACGATGTCCTGCGCCGCACCTTCCGTCTGGTTGTCCACCTGGGCGTCCCCGTTGGTGTACGTGGTGCAGCCCCAGGATGATAGAACGACCAGTAGTACTATCGCCAGCAGCCAGAGCTTACGCATGTTATTCTCCTGTCGGATTCAATCTTGCAACGTTCTTTTTATACACCTTTGTGGTCTGCTTTTCCAGGCCCTTACGCTCCGTTAGGATCTTCGCCTCGAGGTATGCCTTCACTTCCTGAAGGCTATGCGTGCCGAGTTCGTCGAGCAGCGGAACGATATCAGCGATCAGGCCATTCGCCTGTGCCGTCTTCGTGTTCATCTCATCAATCCGCTGGATGCTAGAAGGGGTTGCGCCCATGGCCACCTCCCTTTAGGAGTCTATCCTCGACGATTTTCTTAAACGCCTCGAGCTCCCGGACGTGCCGCTCCTTCTCCTCGATCAGGAGAAGTTCGGCCCGGCGCGTCTCCTTCCGCTCTCCTCTGTACGCCTTCCACAACGCGACCACTGCCGCGATGAAGACAGGATAACCCACACCCACCCATGCACACTTGTCCAAACGAGCCTCCAGCCCCGGTCGTCGTTACTTCCTCTTGCACTTCGCGCTCATCTCCGTCACGTTCGCCCCGTTCAGGGTGTCTCCGAAGTACCGGACCACGCCCGCGTCGACGTCGATGTGCGCACGGACGCCGTCGGCCTGCCGGCGGCGGGCTACAGTGTTCTCCGCAGCGGTCAGCGGCTTCACCTCGACGTCCAGGCCGTCCGCGCCCTCGTGGCAGCACTCCGACAGGTTCGCCGACATGAAGTGCGTCTTTCCGACCTGCGCCCCGCAGAGGCAGGCCCCGTGCAGGTTCGCCCCGACCGCGTTCGCGCCGTCGAGCGCCGCACCACTGAGGTCCGCGCCGTGCAGATTCGACCCGACGAGACGGCAGCCGGTCAGTTTCGCGCCCGCGAGCTTCGCGCCGTGCAGGTTCGCGCCCGACAGGTCGAGCCCGCTGAGATCCTGGCCCGACAAGTCGACGCCGTGCAGGTTGAGCGAGTTCTTGACCTCTCGCCCGTTCACCACGCCGAGAGAGCCCTTCTCCGAAAGTCGCGCCAGCTCGCGCTCGATCTTTGCGCGACCCCAGGGTTCCGCTTGTTCAGCTTCGAGACGCGTCCGCTCCGCAGCCTCCCGCTCGAGGCGGGCGAGGTGCTTCGGGTTCACGTCCCAGTCGACGGCGGGCTGGCCGTCTTGTCCGATCCTCGGAGGGTTGCTCACGTCGTCGTCTCCTGATACTCTAGTCCGTACAACCCATATCCCGGTCCGCCGCCGATCCGCCGTGCCACGGCGGCGGGCTGGGATCATTTTCGGAGGTCAATGTCATTCGCGCGAAGAAAACCTTTACCTGTATTCCGGAGGAGTCCTCTGACTTTGTGACCTTTACCCTCAATGGAGAGGTCATAGTCGACTTTGAGGACGATGTCTTCGGTTATGTCCTCAAGCAGTTCGATCTTGTTGTAGCCGAGGAGTAACTCCCCTTCCATCGCGGAAGCTACGGACTTATAGAGGCCCCCAGAAGCTCCGCGTGCAACATCACGTTTCGGTAGGAATGGAAAGGCGAACATCGCCAAGATCGACTCCAGGAATATTCTACGCTTCATTCTTCGCCCTTCACGTTTTATCCCATTCGCGCAATGGTTTATGTCTGCACCACTGCCGTCAAGTAGGTGAGCGCCGGACTGACCGCGCTGCCGCCGCGCGGACCGGCCGAGTAGACGGTATCGTTGCCGATCCCAGGGTTGTACATGAGTAGATAGACGTTCCTGAAACCAACCGAAGGCGTGCTGTTATATCGACACGACAGCGGCACGTCGTTATTCCCCTTTGAAACAGCAGCAACGACGGCGGAGGTCGCCGTATTGTCGCCGATGCCAATTGCAGAATCTACGCCAACCTGACTGGCGATTGTGCCGACCGCCTGGAGGTCCACGTTGTCTTCGCCGTTGGCGATGTAACTCCCCGTATCCCCCGTACCACCATTGATCTTCGCGTAGTTTGACGGGGCAAAGTTGTAATTCGTAAACCCCGAAGCATTCGCATACGCTGGCGTCAGGTAGATCGACGAAGGGCGCCGGTTGTAGTAGTTGACACACAGACGGTTCGTGATCGAATCCTCGAAGTTCACGGTTCCGCCGTTCGAGATCGTGTAGACCCAACCGACGAATCGCCAGTTAAGCGCGTTCCCGGAATTCCCGAGATAGTAGACGCCGTTCACAAGCACAGGCGCGGTCGCCGACAGGAGGATGCCCAACGCCGCGAAGCTCGCTTGGGAGTTTGAGACGTAGCAGTAGTAAAGCGTCGTGACGGCCGGGGCACCTCCGGAGTCCATCCCGGTCGCAGAGATCAG
>Ga0307479_10000136_pt1 | contig 68766 bp, 55 predicted proteins | sample atmos_gasesECM4C_FD_203743 | JGI IMG/M metagenome (GOLD analysis project Ga0307479, IMG submission 203743) | Hardwood forest soil microbial communities from Morgan-Monroe State Forest, Indiana, United States - atmos_gasesECM4C_515 | ecosystem: Environmental > Terrestrial > Soil > Temperate... | reverse complement strand
TCTTGAGGTCGCGCTGATCGAAAGCGTCGGCGAACTGCTTTGCTAAGGCTTGGAGTTCATTCACGCTCATGTTTGTGTCTCCTCTGATGAGTTAGACACACACCGCGCCACACTGTGACAGAACTATATCGCCAAACTTGCTCACCGCCGGGGCACTGGCCAGCGGAGGGTCCCATCGGATTGTGGCCGGATGACGGGCAATCCGAAGCTTATTCGTCCTACGTCGGATTAATACCGGCAAACGGGCATGTGACGACCAACTATCAGCGTCTCTTGAACGGGCTTCGGGGAGATGTCATATATCTGAATGTCAGCGCCTGGGCAGATCTCCCAGAAGCCGACTTATCGGGAGCCTCGGTTGCTGGCAAGGCCAAGGCTTTCCGCGTTGCTGCCTCGCCCTGCCGCTTATTGGCTTCGTTTGCATGAGAATCGCTCGCAACCAGTGCGTACTGTACGTAGGCACTTGGGCGGTCGAGTCCTTAGGTCGGAACGTCAGCCGCAACTTCTATGATCTGATCCGTGCCCTTGGCTCAGGTGCAGAATCCTGTCGCGAATCTCCACCGTACGTTCGCGCCTTAGCCTGCGTTGCGACTTTCCAAGTCCCATACTCGGCGAAATCTCCCCTGTGTTAGGCGATGGCTGTGGCGGTTTGCACGACCTGCAGACCTGGGCAACAATCCGACCAGAAATCGCGACATCAGATTCCTCAACAGGCAGTCGGGGCGCCAAGGCCCGAGGCGCATTCTGAACGCATAGTCCTCTAGACCCACCACAGTTCGTGAGCGTGATCGTCAACACCGCGGTAATTCACGTGCTGCGTTCCCTGGGCATCGAACATGTACCCGGATGGGTCGGCGGCCGCAGCGGGTGCGCCAGCCGCATCGGTCAGATCATTGTGATGCCAGCCCTGATTGTCCCACCACAGTTCGTGAACGTGGCTGTCGGACCCAAGGTAGTTCACGTGCTGCGTGCCTTGCGCATTGAACATATACCCGCGCGGATCGCCCGCAGCGTTGGGTGCGCCAGCCGCATCGGTCAGATCATTGTGATGCCAGCCCTGATTGTCCCACCACAGTTCGTGAACGTGGCTGTCGGACCCAAGGTAGTTTCACGTGCTGCGTGCCTTGCGCATTGAACATATACCCGCGCGGATCGCCCGCAGCGTTGGGTGCGCCCGCCGCCGTGGTCAGGTCCTTGTGATGCCAGCCCTGATTGTCCCACCACAGTTCGTGAACGTGGCTGTCGGATCCAAGGTAGTTCACGTGCTGCGTGCCTTGCGCATTGAACATATACCCGCGCGGATCGCCCGCAGCGTTGGGTGCGCCCGCCGCCGTGGTGAGGTCCTTGTGATGCCAGCCCTGATTGTCCCACCACAGTTCGTGAACGTGGCTGTCAGCACCGCGGTAGTTTACGTGCTGCGTTCCCTGGGCGTCGAACATATATCCGGATGGGCTGCCGGTAGTGTTAGGTGCGCTAGCGGCCGCCGTGGTCAGATCATTGTGATGCCAGCCCTGATTGTCCCACCACAGTTCGTGAACATGGCTGTCGGACCCAAGGTAGTTCACGTGCTGCGTGCCTTGCGCGTTGAACATATACCCGCGCGGATCGCCCGCAGCGTTGGGTGCGCCCGCCGCCGTGGTCAGGTCCTTGTGATGCCAGCCCTGATTGTCCCACCACAGTTCGTGAACGTGGCTGTCAGCACCGCGGTAGTTTACGTGCTGCGTTCCCTGGGCGTCGAACATATATCCGGATGGGCTGCCAGTAGTGTTAGGCGCGCCGGCTGCTGCCAGAGTCAGATCATTGTGGTGCCAGACGGCTCCGGTCACCGGAGGTGCGTATTGGCAGTCGGCCGCCGACGCTGGGCAGACCGAGGCGCCCTCCGGTTTAACTACTGCGCAAACGTAGTAGGCGAAGTTGAAACCGCTGGGTGGCGACGCCTGGTTTGTGCCGAGGAAATTGTTTGATGCATCGAAATAGACCCGGGTCAGATTGCCGCAATTGATGTCGCAAGGATCGCAAACTTCTGGGTTCGCTCCATCCACGTTCGGATCAACGACCATCTCAGCCATCTCGTGGCTGACGACCATGGCGTAGACGTCGGGGATGTCCTGCAACGCCAAGTTCTGGGCAAAAACCCCGGCAACGATGTAGGGGATATTCGCCTTGCCATGATAGCCGCCGTTGCCACCCACATTCGGGGCTGTCAGGCCCTGAGGACTGATCACAAAGATACACGAATTCGAAGGCAGCCCGTTCTGATTAGCCATGTCATTGACCCAGCCCTGCAAATCCGCATCCGTGTAGGAAGCGTTCGGAACATTGACGGAAAAGGTCAACAGACTGGGAGAAATCGAAACTGCGTTAGCCCCATATTGAGCGGCGTACTCGGAGATCGGAACAATCGCGTGCTGCGCGTATTGCAGTATCAGGTTCATGTCTGCAGTGAGCATTGCCAGGTTGCCGCCGTTCGTCTGGAAAGTCACTTGCGCAAAGTGAACCGTACCGCTGAATAGGGGGTCCCTCGCGTTTCTGCCCGGCAAGGGAAGTTTGTTCTCTTTCAACAACTCGGCAACTGCCTGGTATCCTCTCAGTTCAGCCGAATCGGGACCCAGTCTGTGCAGCCGGTTCAGCACCCCCAGGGGAATCGCCGTACCAAAGCCCTCGGCGGATGCATTTTTTGCAAAGATCTGAGGAGCTACCTTTTGAAGATACCGGGCGTTTTTCAGCGCCCGAGTGAAGCAGCGCACTTGTTTTGCGTTCATGCCAAGCCTCCCTTCCGGCTTGAAGAATGCGTCCATTTGCTCTTATTGCGTAAGCGAGTTCTGTCAGCACTGAACTCCACGAAATGCCGCCCTTTTACCACACTCTGTGAGTGTAGTGATTCTCACTGCGTTTTCGTTTCATTTGACGCCTAGCCTCGTCGCAGACGATTCCTAGCGCAGGCGGCACCAAGCCTGGGTCGAAGTCAACCGGGCCGCGTACGAGGCAAACCCTAAATGCGGACTCGCGGTCTGGAAACGGGCTTGTGGGAAGGGAACGCACTTGGAGCCAGATCGCTGGGCGCTTATGAGGGAGCGCCACCACGGCCTTGCCCTGAGCTTGTCGAAGGGACGACCGCTGGCACGAACGCTACTACTTCGGCGCTGGCGCCGTAAGCGCAACTTTCTGGCTGCCGGGAGCGGAAAGTCTGGTCAGGTACGGGAAGAATGGCGTGATCTCGAACGGCATTTTCTCACGCGCTGAGACCAGAGCCACCGGCTTCGCCTTAGCCAGTTCGACCTGGTCGGTCCACGGGTCAAGCTTGATGCGTCCGCCGAGGGGAAGCGCCGCGATCTGGTCGGTGCGTTCAGGTTGGAGTTGCGGCGCCGAAGCCAGCAGCGCCGACATCCGAATGTTCTTGTTGCTCGCCATGCTATCGCCCAGGTGCGGCCGGATAAGATTTGGCAGTTGCGGAGCACTCTGCTGCAGCGCTTTCAAAAATAGTCCCGCAGTTCCCAGCTTGTCCTTGTAGGGAGAATTCTTCAGCAACTCCAAAGCTTTCACGTCGGCAGCTTCTTCGTCGCCGGAGTGTCGCTTGAAATCCATCCGCTGGAATGACTCCTCGTCGGGGAAAAACATGCGGTCGTTGAACGCCAGCTTGGTGTCGAACTTGTGTCCCAGAATAATGTGGCTGAGTTCGTGCGCAAGCACCATAGCCAGAGAGGCCTCGTCCGGCAGAACATCCAGCAGGCCGCGGCTAATGACGATGGTGTGCCCAATGGTGAACGACTCCAAAGGAGAAGTGAGCAGCACGCGGCAGCGGACATCGGACTGCAAATCGATGTTATTCGTTACCAGCAAGTTGTTGACTACGGTCAGCAGAATCTTGTCGACCTCGCCGGGAGGCGCCAGCAGGCCGATTTTCTGTAGGCGTTCTACGGCATTGTCTTCCGCCTGCCGTTCCCACATGCGCTCGGCAACCACCGGAGTTGCGTCCGCGGCAGCGTCGCTTTGATCCTTTACCGATTGTGGCGAGTCCACCAGAATCTGGGTAAACTCGGCGTTCTTGTTCAGAGCCTTCAGGTCATATCCCCAAAGACGAGTCTGCCCCCGGAAGTGCAACGACCGGCCAACCGTTGTCTTCAGGTCTGATTCCTCGCTGTAGATATAGGCCGGCACCCATGCGCCGGGACGCATATTGAGTCGCCAGCTATCGAAGTGCAAATAGTAGCTGGTCTTGGGGTGGGGGTAATAAGTGCCGTTAAAGCGGACGATGTTGTAGTCCTGATCCTCCACCCAAATGCGTCCCAGGAAGCGTCCCGGCGGCGCATTCTCTTTCGGTTGGACGTCGATGACCAGGCAACGCACTTCTCCGAGAAACTCGCGGCGCACAAAGCTAAAGTCGTAATATTTTTTCTGGAAGTCGTTATCGAGGACAACCATCTGCGCAAAGCCCAAGGGCAGGAAGTGCATGGCGTAGAGTCCGGTGAGGTGGTTCAACATGCGGTGTCCGAACCCGGGTTGGCCAACGAATGATGTGTCCTCGGGCCCGTCGCTCATGTCGAGGCGGCCCAAGAAATACTGATCCTTTACCAGCGCTGTCTTCCCGCTGCCATCGGACTTGAGATCCTGAAGATAAGTTTCCACCATGGGGCGCATGTGGCGCATCTGCGCCAGGAAGAGATGTTCTCGCTGGATCACGCGATCTATCACATCGTTGAAAGACGCGGGAGGCGGTGCGGAAAGCATTCCTCCAGTTTGTCCAGGAGCATCGCTGGTCGAGACTTGAGGCGGAGGAGCGGAGTCCTGCGAAGGTGCCGGAAGTGAACAGACCAATACCAACGACAACGAAAGCAAACCTACCTGCAAGATACGCATAAAAACCTTCGGAGAAATACTTCAAGCCAACTGAAAAATAATGTGCAAGACGACGATGGAATCGGCGGGTTGGCCATTCCTGGTCGCCGGCTTAAAACGAATCTGTTCGGCGGCCCGGACGGCATTGTCGTCGAGGCCGTGACCCAATCCGCGTACCACGCGCTTCACGTGCAAACTGCCGGAAGCCTCCAGAACGACTTCCAGAAGAACCTCGCCTTCGATACGCAGACTACGAGCCTCGGGAGTATAGACCGGGATCGGTTTGGAAATAATTTCCGCTGGCACTGCGACCGCGGCAGCGCTGTCTGCGGAATGAGAATGTGTAGTGGGCGGGGCGGGCACATCCGCATCGCCAAAGCCACTGGCCTGAACCGTATTCGGGGATGAAGAAGCGCGAGGGCGGTTATCGCCCACGGCGATGCCATTGCCGAAGCCCGTACTTGCGACCACGCCCGGAACACCCTTGGCTCCGCCGCTGCCGTTGCCGGATCCTGGTCCCGAGGGCAGATCGAAGGATCCCAGAGCAGCTATATTTACAGCCTTCCCCTGATTAGCTTTGGCGGGAATTCCGTTGGGATCGCCGAAGCCGCCAGTCTGCACCTGCGATGGAGCCCGCGCGATGGTGGGCGCGGCGGAACTTCCAGTCGAGAATACATTCGTCTTCACCACCTTAGGAATCGGCGGTGCGGAACTCGGAGGAAGCGAATCTAATTTCTTGGGAGCAATGCTGACCGTGGGAGCGGGAGCGTCTTCCATCCTCGCAGCTTTCGGTTTCGGCGCGGGAAGACGCAACGCGTTGGCCGGGGGATCGATCTCAGCTACTAATACGGGCTTGGGCAGTTGCCGCAGCGGCTGGGGCTGATGATTCACCGGAACCGGGGTGCTGACCAGCTGAACCGAACGGAAGGTGTGCTCTGGAGCCGAGATAATGGTGGGCTGAAACACACGCAACCACACCAGGAACGCAACCAGGCAAGCCTGGGTTCCGGTGCTGAAGACGATTTCCGTCCATGGAGTCCTCGTCTTCGGAAGCAACGAGAATAGAGCCTGTTGCGGAGCAGCAGAATGTCTCATGACCGCGTTTACTTGACCTACTTGACCCAATGTTGAAACACCCATGGGAGCCTTAAAGTTTCTATGATGCGAAAATGGCTAACCTGAGCAGCCAGGGTCCAGACGCTAAGTTTACTACCCCAGAGCCAAAATCTGCACGGCAAAGGCCGTTTTCACTCCCTACTTGAAAGTATAACTAATTATGCACCAATCACTTGCGCACACCAAGCATTCCGTTCCGGAAGTCCCACAATGGCAAAGACAAAATTTTACATCCTGGGCGAGCCTTTTACTTCCTCATTAGGGCAGGAGCAATTGGACTCTAGCGCCACTTCAGCAGCCAGCCTAACAATGAACGACCTTCGGACTGTCAATCCCCTTCGTCGCATTACGGGTGTCGACCACCAACTGGGCTTCGCTGACGATGCTGCGGTAGTCGTAGTCAGAATGATCCGTGACGATCACAATGCAATCGTATTGGCCTATCTTCTCCAGCTCCGTCCGCTTCATCTGCAGGTCGTACTTGCGTCCTTTTCCGATGAAAGGGAAGTAGGGATCGTGGTAGCTGACCTCCGCTCCTTCTTTCTGCAAGAGTTCGATAATAGTAAGGGCCGGGGACTCGCGCAGATCGTCAATGTCCTTCTTGTAGGCCACGCCCAGGATGAGCACGCGAGCGCCATTCACCGATTTCTTCTGCCCGTTCAGCGCCCCGCCAATTGAGGCGAGCACGTGATACGGCATGTTGGTGTTGATCTCTCCCGCCAACTCGATGAAGCGGGTGCGGAAGTCAAATTCTTTCGCCTTCCACGAAAGGTAGAAGGGATCGACCGGAATGCAATGTCCACCCAAGCCGGGTCCAGGGTAAAAGGGATGAAATCCAAACGGTTTGGTGGAAGCGGCTGCGATCACTTCCCAGATGTCCAGCCCCATCCGCAGGCATAGCATTTTCAATTCATTGACCAGTGCGATGTTGACGCAGCGGTAAATATTCTCCAGCAGCTTGGTCATCTCCGCGGTTGCGGGAGAGGATACCGGAACGATGCGCTGGAAGATCGATCCATACAGCGCCCCGGCCAACTCTGAGGCCTGGGGATTCACTCCTCCCACCACCTTGGGAATGTCACGGCGGGCCACCGTTGTGTTGCCGGGATCTTCGCGTTCTGGGGAGAAGGCAACAAAAAATTCCTTTTCCGCGGTGGAAACGCCGCGTGCCGCCTTCAGGCCGAGCTTATTCTCTTTCTCGAGAATCGGCACCATTACTTCTTCCGTGGTGCCGGGGTAGGTTGTACTCTCAAGGACGACCAACTGCCCGGCCTGCAGATACGGCGCAATGGCATGTGTGGTGTCGGTGATGAAGCTGAGGTCGGGCTCGTGGTATTGATTGAGAGGTGTTGGAACGCAGATGATGATGGCGTCCATCGCTTCGAGCCGGGCATAGTCCGAGGTGGCGGAAAAGCCCTGTGCATTGGCCTTTTGGATTTCTTCCGCGCTGATGCGGTAAATGTAGGATCCGCCTTGAGCGAGCGTGTCAACTTTGCGTTGGTCGATATCGAAGCCGGTGACGGCAAATTTCTGTTCCGTAAACAGCAGGGCCAGGGGCAGGCCCACATAGCCCAAGCCGATAATTCCGACTCGAGCCCGGCGCTGCTCGATCTTGATCTTTGTGGAATCGACGGTGCGGCTTGCGGTTGAGTGATTGGTCATTGCTTTGACGTCAGTGCTGTGACAGGGATGTCTGACAAAGGTTTCTGTTCTTTTGGAGTGAATTCGGTTTGATTCTAGCACGCACTCGCTGCAGCGCGCGGGCTTCGGACTAGTTGTGAGGTTGACGAAGAACCTTGAATCACGAAGGACACTAAGTATCACGAAGGCTCTAATTCGAGCGCATTGCTTTCCTTCGTGTACCTTCGTGCCCTTAGTAGTCAAGTGCGTCACTCTGCGCCACTACTACGGTCAGTTCGAATCGCCGTTCGATCTGCAAAACATGGGCTTATGAAGAAAATCGGCAGAAGAAAATACGCGTGGTTGGTAGCCTTCGCCATGCTCGCAGCGCTTTCGATTGGGCTGGCGGCGAAAGCCGGAGACTTTTTAGTCGTAGACGCGCCGCGCCCCTCCAGCGTGATCCTGGTTCTTGCCGGAGAGACTGACCGCCGTCCGCAGCGCGCTCTGGAACTTTTGAGCCAGGGTTATGGCAGGCGAATTGTGCTGGACGTCCCCACCAACGCCAAGGTCTACCAATTTACCGAGATTGAATTGGCGCAGAAGTACATTCAGAATCTGCCGCAATCGGCATCCGCCAGCATCTGCCCGATCGACGGACTCTCGACCAGGGATGAATCCAAAGACGCGGAAAAGTGTTTACAGCGCATGGAGGCCAGGAGCGTGCTGATCGTGACCTCGGATTTTCATACCCGCCGCGCCCTGGAAGTGTTCCGGAGGGAATTCCCCGGGCATGAATACTCGGTGGCGGCAGCCCATAATGAGGAAGGATTCGGAAGCAGATGGTGGACCCATCGCCAGTGGGCTAAGACCTGCGTCGATGAATGGCTGCGATTGATCTGGTGGAAGGCAGTTGACCGGTGGCGCTGAAGGCCGCCCCGCCTCTTTTCTAAGAGAGTTTTCCACCGCTCCGCACATTTCCATGCACAAAAGGCATTGACTGCCAAGAACTTCGGAGGGTACGATGCGTTAACAGTCATCAAAATAGTTAATAACGGAGCGTGGGATGGGCATGTCTGCTTTCCGCAGAATGGTGAGTTGCGTGCTACTGCTGGGTTTTCCTGCTTCTTCCTTTGCCGCCGATTCCGGTGCGGCCATGCTTTATGCCCGCGGAGCGGCTTGGGTGAACGGCGCTCACGTGCCTGCCTCTTCTGCAATCTTCACTGGTGATCTGGTGCAAACCCGCTCCGACTCAGGCGCAAATATCAACGCTCCCGGCTCCAGTATCACCGTTCTGGGCGATTCCCTGGTGCAGTTTGAAGGCTCCTCGTTGAAGGTCGAACATGGCGGTGTGGAAGTCGCCACCTCGAAGGGTGTAGCCACTACGGCCGGCGATGTGCGCGTAGCGCCAGCGTCCAATGCATGGACCGAATTTAATGTGACGGACGTTGACGGCACCGTGAGAATCGCAGCCCGCAAAGGCGATCTGACCGTTACGGATGACAACGGCACGGTGACTCTGGCACAGGGCCAGGAAACCACGCGCGACGAGCAGTCGGATCAATCCGATAAATCGACGGACACCAACAACAAAGACAAGAAGAAGAATAAGAAGCGCGCCGCCGGTGCCGCACCTGCTGCCGGAGGCGGAGTGTTGAGCTCTCCCGTTGCCGTCGGAGTAGGCCTCGCCGCCATCGGCGGAGTCACAGCCTGGGTGCTCCTGCAGAGCGACAAGCCAGTCAGCCCGTCCACGCCTTAGCAGCGAAAGATTTGCATGAACATGGGCCGTCCGGCAATGCTGGACGGCCCGACGCTTTTGGACATCGGCTTCAGAGGTTGCGGAAAAACTCAACGAATGCGTCTACTGACGTGGAAGAGCGGCGCTTCAGCGCCGCGTAAAAGCCTAAAGAGAGGCCGGGCTTCAGCCCCCGTGGTCGCATTTCTTATCCACCGCGACCTTTTCCGCAACCTTCTTCAGCCGTGCCGCCCAGAGGCAATCAAGACAGCAGGCTTTAGCCCCTGGGGTTATACGCTCGTACAATGAGTGAAGAAGCTGGGTCTACAAAAAAAGATGGGTCCAGACGTGCGGACGATCAACGTGACGGCGATATGGCAAGAGCAAAACTGAAACAAGTTGTGGTTCCGAAGTTTTCCAGTGAGGCCGAAGAGGCGGCGTGGTGGGACACGCATCGCTCCCAAATCGAAGCCGAAATCAGGCGGAGGATGAAGCAGAGGAAACCGCTTACCCTCAGTAACCTGCCACAGCGTTCGGAGCCCTCTCAACCTGTCACGTTGCGCATTCCCAAAGAGGATCTGGAAACGGCCCGCCGCCTTGCGGCCCGAAAAGGCGTTGGCTACCAGACTTACATCAAAATGCTACTGCGCGAGGCTCTCGCAGAAAATGCCGCCGCGAAGTAGAGAAACCAGGATCCGCCTAAACACCGGTGAGCAGTTTCAGAAGTTCGTAGCAGGCTGCCGCAAACTTTCCTGCGGCAGTTCTTCCGGAGGCACGCTGCGCGCCACGCGCCGTCTGCGCGCGGGTTTCGCAAATGGCTCCGCGGCCGCGATTGTGCAGAGGACATAGAACAGCGCCGCATTCGCCGGAATCTGCAAGTTGAAGTCGACCGCGCTATGCACCAGGATGCCGCTTAACCCGAGCATACAAGCCAAAGTCACAGCGCCACTGGTCTCACTGTGCCAGTTTCCAATTTTTTTAGAGGCCCGGACGTAGACCGTCACCACAAACCAGATCATGGTCGCAAACCCGAGCAGACCCATTTCCACCAGCAGTTGTAGGTAATCGTTGTGCGCTTCATTGACAAAGAAGTTGGTGTAGAAGGTGCGGAATTCCGGATAGACGATGGGAAATGTTCCCAGACCCCAACCGATGACAGGCTTCCTCAGGAACATGCGAAAGCCGTCGCGGTTGATATAGCTGCGGATATCAGCGGAAAGCTCGGTGTGGCCCGGGCCCACGGTAGCGATTCTTTTGCTGAGTTCATCGCCCCCGATCCAGGTGAGCAGTCCGACGACGATAGCGAGGAAGACGCCGATGCCGATAGCCGTGCGCAGGCCGCGCTTCTGCTTGATCAATAGCGCCGCGAGTATGATCAGCTCTGCAACAATCGCCAGCATGCCGCCGCGCGATCCCGAGAGGAAAATCGTGCCCAGCATGACCGCCGCCGTCGCTCCTGCTACTGCCCTCACCTTGGGAGCCGCCTGGCGGCTCAGGGACACAACCAGAGGAATCGGCACCAGCATCTCCATGAGTCCGGCATAGTGGTTGTGATTGACGTAAGGACCGTAAATCCAACCTCCCGAGCGCGGTTGCCGTATCCAATACAGCCTGCCATTCGACGAAATCCCTTGCAGGAGTGCGAAACCGGCAAGAGCGGCGCCATAGATGGAAAAAATCAGGGCCAGGCTTTCAGCCTGGGCGCCCCGAAGCAGGGTCTGCCCCGCTAGAAAGCACAGCATCGCGTAGGCCAGGTACTGCAGCGCGAGGGATACGGTGTCGTGCGGATAGGCGGTCGTTCGAAAGAGAATCTGCGCAGCGATGAGCGCTCCGAACATCCCCATGGGAAGAAACAGGGGATTCCATCTCACGTTCATTTCGCCGTCCAGCACCTGTTTGCCAATCCACAGAAGAAACAGGGTCGCGGATCCTGCCTCGATCACAAAGATGGACCACGGTTCCACAGCGCCGAAGGCGAGCGGTCCAAACAAAAGCAGGCCGAAGACTCCGTACAGCAAAGCCTTCTCGGCCTGCGCTGAGCGCTCGCGGTGACGAATTGTGGTGACGCTGGAAGCGTTCATGAGAATGAATGCGTCAGACTCGAAGCTTACTGCCGCTTGGGCACAAGGCGGAAATCGTCGACCCAGAGCTTACCACGGATCGGACTACCCTCCGGCAGGCGCCGAACGTGCAGGATCACAAGTTTGGTATCGGGCCCGGTGGTGAATTCTCCCGAGGCAGATTTCCAGAACCCCGCTTCCTTCAGTTCATCGCTGTCGTACAAAACCGCTCTTGTATAGACATCCTGAAGCGTAAAATGCGGCGCACCGGCACCTTCGATTTCTCCATTCTTATAGTACGCGGAGAACTCGTAGAGAGTATTGGGCTGCACCGCGACAAACTGACGAATGCCCGCATCGACTACTCCCGGCCCGTCAAATGTGATCAGCAGCGAACGGTGACCGCCATGGAAATCGCTGGGATCCAGAGTGAGAGTAACGCTCTGCTGTTTTTCGTATTGCCAATCGAAACCGCCGTTTAGGACATCGAGGCTGAAATCCCCGTTGACGATTAAATTGCGTCCCGTAGGTACGTAGGCGGACAGCCCGAATCGCGGGGCCGCTTGCTGCCAGACCAAACGCGCTTGATCCACGTCCTTGTGGTTCAGCAGAAACTGAAGATACTCGTAGACGTAGCGACGTTCGAAGGGCTGCGGCGAGGCCACCATTGCCGCCCAAACCTTAGCGGTTCCCTCTGTTTCCTGTTTGCGCATCAGCAGGCCAAGAAATGCAAGGTAGGCCTCGGGGCGGGCGGGGACCACATCGCGCAAGAGGGCGTCAACATCCGGATTGATCCGCCAGCAGAATTGAATGGCGGGATCGGCCAGAGTCGGCTCATTCTGCAGAACCACGCGAAATTCGCGCAGTGCTTTCGCATCTTCACCCTGAACGAGATAAAAGTTGCCAGCCTCCCAGGCGACGTCGGGCGTAGTCGGATCCGCCTGAATTGCATGTTCCAGCGCGGCCGTCTGGTTGGAGGTGTCCCCCAAAACCTGGTAGTCAGAGGCCAGATCAAACCAGTACCGGGCGGAATGCGGATCCAGTTGCACGGCGGCACGATAAGGCTCGATGGCAGCCCCAGGATCCCGGGCAACCAGCGCGTAATAACGGCCGAGATGATTGCGGTAGTCCGCATTCCACGGGTCAACACGAACCGCTCGCTGGAGGCTCGTGAACTCGACCTTCTCACCGAACAAAGATCCAACAAGCAATCGCCCGGCTAAAAGCAGATAGAGAAGACACAGCGCAGCGGCCCCGCCAAGGGCGAGTCCTTTCCGAAATGCAGAATTGAGGGGAAATTTCATTGCGTCCAGTCAAAAGCGGGCTCAGCAAAAGTGATGCGCCGGATTATGCGCTGTTAGGTGACGCCTCGACAGTCTCCTCGCTATCGTGATCGTCGTGCGAAGCGTCGTCCCGGTAGTAGCGCGCGTACTTTCCCTGGTACTCGTAGTAGTAATAATAATCGGGCGAACTCAAGTCGACGGCGTTTAACAGCACGCCGGACACCTTCGCGTTCACCTGCGTCAGAATATCGCGGGCGCGGCGCAGGGCCTGTTTGGTGGTTTGTCCTGAACGAATGACCAACACGATGGCATCGGCTCGCGGCGACAACACGACGGCATCGGTTACTGACAGGGTCGGAGGCGTGTCCACCACGATGTGATCGTAGCGCGTGCGCAATTGCTCCAACACGTCGCGCATGTTCGTGGAGGCCAGAAGCTCAGCCGGATTTGGGGGAGGCGTTCCCGCGGGCAGGACATCCAGGTTGGGCAGAATACTGGAACGGGTGATCGCGTGCTCCAGCGTGGCGCTGCCGGTCAGAACATTACTGAGGCCACTGCGGGGGCCCATACCCAGAGTCTTATGGATGCTGGGCCGGCGCAGGTCGGCATCAATGAGCAGCACCCGAATCCCTTTTTGAGCCAGGACGACCGCGCAATTGATACTGGTAGTCGTCTTGCCTTCCTGCGGAAGGGCGCTGGTCACCATAATCACTTTAGGAGGCGCACCCAGGTTGGAAAGAAGCAAAGAAGTTCGCAGCGCGCGGTAGGACTCTGCCATTTGCGATTGCGGCCTGACCTGCGTGATCAGTTCGACCGCTTCCTTGGAGGTCGCAATGACGAGCCGCTTTTCGCCACCGCCCTCGCGTGCCGTCCTCGATCCTAGCGGAATTATGCCCAATGGCGGCAGGCCGGAGATCATTTGTGCCTGTTCCGTGGTGCGCACCGTATTGTCCAACCCTTCAAGCAGGAACGCCAGTCCCACGCCGGAGCTTAAACCCAGCATAAATGCGAAAGCGAGATTACGGGGAATATTGGGTTCGATGGGCGCCATGGGAGCGCGGGCCACGTCGACTATGCGGAAATTGTTCGAGCGCAGACCGGCAGAAACTCCGGCTTGCTTCAGCTTCTCCAGCAGTCCTTCATAGAGCTGGCGGTTGGTCTCCAGATCGCGCTTGAGCAGGCTGTATTCGATGGCGCTTTCGTTAAGCTTGTTCGCCTCCTGCTTCTGTTTCTCGAGGGCGTCGTGCAGCATCCCTTCCCGCTGCAACGCCGCCAAATATTGTCCTTTGATTTTGTCGCCAATCTTCCGGGTTTCTGCCAGAAGCTGCGCGTCGATCTCCTTAAGCTGGCTGTTGATTTGCGCGACCTTTGGATAAGACGGTCCAAATTGCGTGCTCAGTTCGGCGGCCTGGATCTTCAGGTCAGCCTCTTTGTTGCGAAGACCTTCCAGCAGAGAGGAGGCGTTTTGCCCGGCTCCAGCCGAGTCCAGAGCATTAGCCGCGGAAGCGATGGTGTCCGCGTCGCCGGCTTGCACCAGTCGGTACACGGATTCCTTGTCCATGCGCTCGGACTCGGCCATAGTCAAGGCTTTGTTTAGCTCATCAAGTTTCGCGGTTGTGATGTTCTGCTTTTCATCGATGCCCAGGATTTCATGTTCTTTCTGGTAGTGCACCAGTTTTTCCTGGGAAGTTTCCACCTTCATCTGCAGGTCCACGAGTTGCTTGGAGAGCCAGTCCGACGCCTGCATCGTCGAATCAAAGCGGGACTTAAAGTTATTCTCCGTATAGGTGGTCATTAACGTATTGACCACGTTTTGGGTCAACTCCTTGTCCGGACTTCGAAAGGAAACTTTGATGATATGAGTGTTGGGAGAAAGCGAGACTTTGAGGTTGCTCCGGAAGGACGAAAGCAGTGAAGTGGTGCGTCCGGCATCGGCCTGCAGAGGATCGGGGGCAAGATCGAGTGTGGAAGGCAGAGCCGGCGTTTTCCCACCGAACTCTGGCCGCCGATCCAGAGCCAGTTCTTTCACGACCTGCAGCGCCAGAAGATCGCTCTGCAGAATCATCACCTCGGTTTCCATTTCCGTCGGGTCGTAATAGTCGACATTGAACGTCGGGGAGTTGTTGAAATTGACCAGGCCGGAATCGGGCTTGTTGATCTCAATGCTCCCGCTGGCCTCATAGATGGGCGTCATCTTGAGGCTGGCGATCGCAACCACGGAGAAGATTGTTACCAGGCAGGCAATCACCGTCCATTTGCGTTTCATCAAAACGCGAATGTATTCGCCAAGAGCCGATTCCTGCGAGAGAAGTTCAGGGTAGACGCGCGGGCCGGCCGGCCTCCCTACCTCTGCAGCCAACGGCTGCATTTCGCGAATGACTGGGACGTTAGCCTGCACCAGGGGCCCGGAATCCATGCTTTCTCCTGAACAACTTCTATGCTGCGTTTACGGGTGGACGTCTCGCATGCACCCCCAACCCAAAAGCCGGCGAATCGATGGCTGGTCGTCGCCTGCGAATCCTTTGAAATTGTTGATGTTCGGTTTCGCGGATATTCTAGCATTGCTTTCGTCGAAAACAATGCGCGAATCGCGATGCAGCGCCGCTTGTGCAACAACTCAAACGGTTTCACGCGGATGGAAGAAACTCCGCTATACTACCTTGCAATCATCAGCCTCTACGGAAACAGACGCAGACGCGGGCATTTCCCGGACACGGCTGGCTGAGAAGCGGAAACAAACCAGATGGCTGAGGCAGTCTCGATGAATTGGTCGGAACAGGAAGTCTTGATTACCGGGGGGACGGGTTCGTTCGGGAAGAAGTTCGTCGAGATCATGCTGCGGGAGTACCATCCCAGGCGGTTGGTGATCTTCAGCCGCGACGAACTGAAGCAGCACGACATGCGCGCTTCCGGCCTCGACCACAGCAGCCTGCGCTATTTTATCGGCGACGTACGCGATCCCGGCCGTCTGCAGCGCGCCTTCTCAGGGATAACGGTGGTGGTTCACGCGGCCGCGCTCAAACAGGTTCCGGCTTGTGAATACAATCCGTTCGAGGCCATTCAGACCAACATCATGGGTGGCCGCAATGTGATCGATGCCGCTATCGATAAGGGCGTCCGGCGTGTGCTGGCTCTCAGCACCGACAAGGCCGTGAATCCCGTAAACCTCTACGGAGCTACCAAGCTGTGCGCTGAAAAGGTTTTTGTCCAGGCTAATGCGTACGCTGGGGCGCAGGAGACCCGCTTCAGTTGCGCGCGCTATGGAAACGTCGTCGGAAGCCGCGGCAGCGTGATTCCAGTGTTTCTGGAGCAACGCAAGCACGGCAGGATTACCATCACCGACCCCCGCATGACTCGCTTCTGGTTGACCCTGGAACAGGGCGTGCGCTTTGTGGTTCGCGCCATCGAGCAAATGCACGGCGGCGAAATCTTTGTGCCCAAGATACCCAGCATGCGCCTGGTCGATCTCGCCGAGGCGGTCGCTCCGGGATGCGCCGTGGATTGCATCGGCATTCGTCCCGGCGAAAAACTGCATGAGGTTTTGCTTTCCGAAGATGAGGCGCGCAACTCCGTGGAGTTGGACGACATGTATATCATCCAGCCCAACCATCCCTGGTGGAAGCGAACCAACTGGACGCATGCGCGAGAATTGCCGCAGGGTTTTCGCTACACCAGCGACAGCAATGAGCATTGGCTTACCAACGAACAACTGCAGGAACTGATAGAGCCTGGAACCGCAGCCAAGACGCCAGTGGCTGTCTAGGCCCGGAAAACTCGCGCCAGGACCGTTTTTGGAGGGGCTCGGATTCGATCCGCGCCGTGTGTTGCCACAAAAATCAACAGCGGCTTCAGCCGCCGCGAGTAACGTAGAAAAAACCAACCATGCCTGTGTTGCCCACCACCCGCGAAACGCTCGCCATCGAAGGCGGAACTCCTGTGCGGAAAACCCTTCTCCCCTACGGACGCCAGTCGATCAGTGAGGAAGATATCCAAGCCGTGACGGACGTGCTCCGCTCCGACTGGCTCACCACCGGACCAAAGGTGGCGGAATTTGAGGAAGCCTTCGCTGCGTGGGTAGGAGCAAAGCATGCGGTGAGCTTCAGTTCCGGCACCGCGGCCTTGCATGGAGCGGCCTTCGCGGCTGGCCTCAAGCCGGGTGACGAAGCTATCACCACGCCCATGACGTTTGCGGCGACCGCGAACTGCGTCCTGTATCAGGGAGCAACTCCGATTTTTGCCGACATAAGCCCCGACACGCTCAATCTGGATCCGGAGCAACTTGTATCCCGAATTACTCCTCGTACCAAAGTCGTGCTACCCGTGGACTATGCCGGCCATCCCGCCGATCTTGATGCAATCCAAAACGCTGCCGCCCCTCACGGACTAATCGTGATTGAAGACGCTTCCCATGCGCTCGGCGCCGAATACCGCGGTCGGCGCGCCGGCAGCATCGCCGACATGACCGTCTTCAGTTTTCATCCGGTAAAGCACCTGGCCACCGGCGAGGGCGGCATGGTCACCACGGACCGCGCTGACTTCGCCGAAACCCTGCGCCGCTTTCGCAATCACGGCATCTCCAGTGACGCCCGCCAGCGCCGAAGCGAAGGCCAGTGGCACTACGAAATGGTGTTGCTCGGCTTCAACTATCGGCTCACCGACATTGCCTGCGCACTCGGCCTCTCTCAACTGAAGAAGCTTGAGCAAAATTTGGCGCGCCGGCGTGCGATTGCCGCTCACTACGCCGCCGCATTCAACGATGTTGAAGAAGTAACGCTTCCCGCGGTGCGAGCCGAAGTGAATCCAGCCTGGCATCTCTACCCGATCCGGCTGAACCTGGAAAAGTTGAACGCGGACCGCGGCCAGATTTTCCGCGCCCTGCGCGCCGAAAATATTGGCGTGAACGTCCACTACATTCCCGTACACCTTCATCCCTACTATCGAGATCATTTCGGACACCGCGCCGGGGAGTTTCCCATCGCGGAAGACGCCTATAATCGCCTGATCAGCCTTCCTATGTTTCATGGAATGAGCGATCAAGACGTGGAAGATGTAATCGCGGCGGTCGACAAAGTCTTCGCGGCATTTTCATTATGAAAGCGGATTCGCAGAAGATGGGTTTCGCGGCGAGCGGCGAATTTATGCGGGGCTCACGAGTGTATCTGCGCCCACTGGGGCACGAAGATCTCAACGCGAGGTATTTGGGCTGGTTGAATGATCCCCAAGTTACGCGCTACATGGAGACGGGAACATTTCCCACCACCGCACGAGACCTGCAAAAGTTCTACGATGAAGTGACGGGCTCTCGGAACCAGGTGATCCTGGCCCTGGAGGACAAGAAATCTGGGCTGCATATCGGCAACGTAAAACTGGGGCCGATTTACTGGATTCATCGTTGCGCAACTTTTGGAATCATGATTGGGGACAAGAAATTCTGGGGCAAAGGTGTGGGTCTCGAAGCGACCAGGCTGATGGTGGAGTATGGTTTTGATCGACTGAACCTGCGGAGAATCGATCTTGGAGTATTTGCCGACCACGACGCTGCCGTGCGCTGCTACGAAAAAGCCGGGTTCAAGCTGGAAGGCCGTATGCGCGAGAGCCTGTTTCGAGATGGCAAGTATCTCGATCGTTTGTGGATGGCCTTATTGCGGTCCGAGTACAAGCCGTTGAAAGCGGCCAGAAGCAAATGAAGGGGCTGGTGATTGGCGGCGGCTCTATTGGGAAGCGGCATCTGGCCAACCTGAAAATGCTGGGCGTGCAGCAGTTGGGTCTGGTCGAGAAGGACCTTGCGCGACAGGAGGCGATAGCTGCCGTGTTCTCCCTCCGGGGATTCGCCAACGTCGAGGCTGGAATGGAGTGGCAACCGGATTTTGTCGTGATCGCCACGCCAACCCATCTTCATCTCGAGCACGGTTTGCGCGTGGTGCGCGATGGCGTACACGTTTTTCTGGAGAAGCCGTTGTGTCATTCCGCGGCTGGGATTTCGGAATTCGCTGGCCTGGTGGAAAGCAAGAAAGTAGTTTCGATGGTGGGCTGCAACATGCGGTTCCACCCCGGCCCGGCCCGGGTTAAGCAGTTGCTGACGGAAGAGCGGATCGGGCGCGTCCTCTTCGCAAAACTGCACACTGGTTCCTACCTTCCCCAATGGCGTCCTTCAACCGATTACCGTGCCAACTACGCCGCCCGCGAAGAAACTGGAGGTGGATGCATCCTTGACTGTGTCCATGAGATCGATCTGGCGCGGTGGTACCTGGGCAACGTGCGGGAAGTGGTCTGCATGGCAGGGCATATAAGTTCTTTGGAAATTGCGACCGAGGATGTTGCCGCGATCGTCTGCCGGCACATCTCCGGCGCCATCTCCGAGATTCATCTTGACTACGTCCAGCAGACCTACGAGCGCGGATGCCAGGTTGTCGGCGAGCACGGATCCATTTTCTGGGACTTCACCCAGAAGCAAGTGCGTTGGTTCGACCGCGCAACCGGTGAGTGGACCACGTTCTCCCAGCCTGATGTCTGGGAAGTGAACCAGATGTATTTGGACGAGATGAAACACTTTATTGACGCCGTGGCGAGTCGGCGCCCGACGACGCTGCCGATCCCGGAGGCGGTGGCCGTAATGCAGATTGCGTTCGCCGCCAAAGCCTCTGCGCGCGAGGGCAGAGTTATCCCGACTACGAGCGAAGTGCTCGCGTGATCGTTGCCATCGTCCAGGCCCGGATGAGTTCCTCCCGGCTTCCGGGGAAGACAACCGCGGATGTGGCCGGGCGCCCATTGCTTTTGCGTGTGGTGGACCGGGTGCGGCGCGCACGATCGGTCGACAAGGTCGTAGTCGCAACTACCGATCAGTCTTCCGATGACCCGATTGCAGCCCTTTGCCAGCGAGAGGGGACACAGTGCTTTCGTGGCAGTGAAGATGATGTTCTCGATCGCTTCTATAAGGCGGCCCAGACCAGCGGCGCGGACATTGTGGTTCGAATCACAGCCGATTGTCCGCTCATCGATGCCGCGGTTATCGACAAGGTCATTCGACGTTTTCAAGTGGGTGACTGCGAATATGCCTCGAACACCCTTCGGTATACGTATCCGGACGGTCTCGACACTGAGGTATTTTCGTTTGCCACTCTGGAGCGGGCTTGGCGCGAGGCGCAGAAGCCGTCCGAACGCGAGCACGTCACGCCCTACTTGCGTGCTGGGAATTTCCGTGCGGTAAATATAGAGAGCGAGTCACCGGTGCCGCCGGACACGCATCGCTGGACGGTTGACTACGCCGCCGATCTGGAATTTGTCCGTGAGATCTATAAAGCGTTCCCCGAAAACAAATATTTCGGATATCAGGATATATTTCATTTATTGAGAGAGAGGCCCGAATTGGCGACCATCCAGGCGGAGACGATTACCAACGAAGGGTACTACAAGAGTCTTTACCAGCAGGCTAAGCCGGGCTCCGCGCCCAAACGCCCCCTGGCGCAGTCGCAAGAGTGGCTGGCCCGCGCGAAGCGGGTGATCCCCGGCTGCGCGCAGACGTTCAGCAAGGGATACACGCAATATGTTCAAGGCGTGGCTCCGGTCTTTCTGCAACGTGGGAAGGGCTGCCGCGTGTGGGACGTCGATGGCAACGAGTACATCGATTACGTGCAGGGACTCTTGCCGAATATTCTGGGCTACGCGCACGACGAAGTGAACGCCGCTGCCGCCGCGCAATTGAGTGAAGGGCATAGCTTCTCCCTCCCACATCCGCTCGAGGTACAGTTGGCGGAGCGACTCACGCGCTTGATACCCTGCGCCGAAATGGTTCGATTCGGCAAGAACGGCTCCGATGCAACCTCGGGCGCAGTGCGCGCCGCTCGCGCCTTTACCGGCCGGGACAGAATCGCATGTTGCGGATACCACGGCTGGCAGGACTGGTATATCGGAAGCACCACGAGAAATGCCGGTGTGCCTGTGGCCGTGCGGCAACTCACGCACCCCTTTGTATACAACGATCTCGCCAGCCTGGAGAAGCTCTTCAACGAGTATCGCGGTGAGTTCGCCGCCGTAATCATGGAACCCGTGAACTTTGTCGAACCCTTGCCGGATTTTCTTGCCGGCGTCAAAGAGATGGCACACCGCCACGGCGCCCTTCTGATCTTTGATGAAATATGCTCTGGCTTTCATTTCGGACTCGGCGGCGCGCAGAAACTCTTTGGCGTTACCCCCGACCTGGCTTGTTTCGGCAAGGCGATGGGAAACGGATTCCCGATCGCGTGCGTGGTGGGCCGCGCCGACATAATGCAGATCTTCTCGGAAATCTTTTACAGCTTCACCTTCGCGGGGGAGGTCGCCTCCATGGCGGCAGCCATGAAGGTCCTCGATATCCTGGAGTGTACCGATGCGTTGGCTGTGATAGAAGCCAATGGCCGGACGCTGCAGGATGGTGTGAATACCATGGCTAAGGAGGCAGGCCTGGGTGCGCGGATCAAGGCGATCGGCCGCCCCCAATGGTCATTGCTCAAGTTCACTGAAGAAAATGGAGCTGACAGCCAGGTGTTGAAGAACCTGTTCCAGCAGGAGGCGATGAAGCGCGGAGTCCTGCTTCTGGTGACACACAACATGACCGCTGCACATGACGGCCGGGCGATTCATGAGACCCTTGAAGTATATGCGGAGGTCATCAAGACGTTGGCCACCTGGCTGCAGGATTCCAATCCTGCCGGGTTTCTCGAAGGAGCCATGAGCCAACCAGTTTTCCGGGTGCGATGAAGATCAATGCGATGAAGATCAGTGTAATGAAGATCAATGTAATGAAGATCAATCATTCGGTTGTACACAAGGCGCCGCGCGAACGTTGACAGCAGGCAACTCCCGCGTGACGCTTATCAACCATGAAGATTCTGCTCGTACATCCCGAGGACGATCCCGAGGCCGGGCCCTGGGCGGGTCAGCCGTGGGACCGCATTCTCGACCTCGGAATGGCTGGACAGAAGACTTATGAGCGCTGGAGCCAGCGGTTCCGTTGTCCTGTAACGACCTGGAAGTCCCTGCACGGTGGGTTCGAAGATCTCCGGCAAGTGCGGCGCTTGCTGGATTTGGGCTGTGGTCAACTGGTCGATGAATATGGCCTCGACTGGTGGGAGATTATGTCGCTGCTGCGGCACGGAGAATTGGAGACGTTGATTGTGCTGCAGCGTTTTGCTCAGACGGTTGGCTCCGGCGATGAAGTTCACGTTTCGCGTCCCGGCCTTCATGCCAGTCTGTTGCAGCCTATGTTAGGGGCGCGGCTGAATGTTTCTCCGATGCGCGGAGCCAAAAAAGGTAGCCTGACGCACTACGCGCGACTCTCCCGAAAACTTTCCGCTCCCCAGATCATCGACGTTTTTTGGGACAAGTACGATTCTGGATATCAGCTTCGCGGACGTTTCGTGCGAAAGCGCTACGCCTCGCAACGTCCGGTCGTGCTACTTCCTACCGCATACGTCAACGTCTCACGAACGGGGATCTCTTACGCGAATACTTTTCCGGAAGAGAACTTTCTGCTGGTTACAACCCGAAGGAGCGGTTGGCTGCGGGATCTCCCGAATAATGTGCAGGGCGCGTGGCTATCCTCGTTTGCCGCGGTGCGCGATCGGGATACCGAGAATGTCGAGATGGAACACCGCTGGCGATCTCTGCTGACGAAATTGGCGGCAGCCACGGAATTCGGGATTCTCAATCAGTTGGGTTACCTGGAGGATTTTCCGCGCTGGCTTCGGCATGGATTCGAAGTCCGCGACGCCTGGCGAAACGTTCTCGATACCGAACCGGTTCAAGCCGTGTTGTGTGCCGACGACAGCAACCCCTATACGCGGATCCCGCTGCTCCTGGCTCAAGCGCAAGGCTTGCCCAGTATCGCGTGCCATCACGGCGCGCTGGACGGCCGCTACGTCTTCAAGCGAAGCTACGGAGACGTCATCTGGGCCAAAGGGAAGATGGAGGAAGATTATCTGGTGCGGAAGTGCGGCGTGCCGCCGGAAAAGGTTGAGATCGCCGCGCCGGCGTTGCCGGTATGGTGGCACGAATCAGGTCAGCCGCCCCGTTCGTTGCGGCCTTATCTGATCTTCTTCTCGGAACCCTGCGAAAACTTGGGGGGACGGACGGATGAGTTCTATCGCGACATTTTACCGCCCCTTGCAAATCTCGCTCTGGCTGCCGGACGCGAATTGATCGTGAAGTTGCATCCTGCGGAGAGCAAACAGGAACGGGGCAGAACGCTGGGTCGGATACTCTCCGCCAGGCAGAAGAGTGCCACACGCATCGTCAGTGGCCCTCTCGTCGAAGAGCTTTTGTCGAAGGCATGGCTCGGCATCACCATACTTTCCTCGGTCACGATAGAATGCGCGGTTCGCGGCATCCCGTGCTTTGTCTGCAAGTGGCTGGAGTTCGGCCCTTACGAATACGTCGAGCAATTCACAGACTTTGGAGTAGGGATAGGTCTGAACGATCCCAGCGAAATCGAGAAAATTCCCGAGTATTTGCAGCGCCATCCGGTGAATCCTGACATACGCGAGAATTGCTGGCGAGCGGCCGCTCCCGGACGGTTGCGGAAATTGGTGGCATCTTCCCACGATCCCTGTATTACAGCCGCCAGTTGAACCCGGCGATGAACCGAAGAGAGAGAAGAGAAGAGAGAAGATGTGAATCACCGAACTCTTTTAATCCGGGCGGATGCCAACGTCGCGATGGGAACGGGGCACGTCATGCGATGTCTGGCGCTGGCCCAAGCCTGGCAGGATGCGGGAGGCCGCTGCATCTTCGCGATGGCCGAGAACTCTCCTTCGCTGCGGGAAACGCTGCTGAAAGAATCGTTTGCGATTGCCGGAATATCCGCCTCGCCCGGCTCGGAGGAGGATGCCAGGCAAACCGCTGCCCTTGTCCGTGAACATGCCGCCGCTTGGGTGGCTGTCGACGGCTATCAGTTTGGCGCGGACTATCAGCGAACTCTTCAGTCTGCTGGTTGCGAGGTCTTGTTCCTGGATGACTACGGCCACGCGGGGCGATATTACGCAGCTATCGTGCTCGATCAGAACATCTCCGCCGACGAAGTCGACTATAAGCAGCGCGAACCGTATTCCCGGCTCCTGCTTGGTGCGCAGTATTGTCTGCTGCGGCGGGAATTCAACGTTTGGCGGAAATGGCGGCGGCAGATGGCCTCCGTCGGTCATCGAGTGCTGGTGACCATGGGAGGCAGCGACCCAACGAACTTCACAGAGCGGGCGATTGAAGCGTTAGCTTTGATCGAGGACGACGACCTGGAAGCTATTGTTGTTGTTGGCGGCAGCAATGCGCGCTCTGAAGCGCTGAAGCGCCTGGCCTCCGGCGCTGGAAGGAAGATCGATTTTCGCCGGAACGTCTCGAACATGGCAGAACTCATGGTGTGGGCGGACATAGCAATTTCCGCCGCCGGGACTACCTGCTGGGAAATGTGTTTCCTTGGACTTCCCGCTCTTCTGGTCGACCTTGCGGAGAATCAAGCTCCGGTCGCACGCGGGTTACACCGCAGGGGATGCGCGATCCACATGGGCAGCGCTGGGGATGTTTCTTTGGAGAGCCTGGCGGCCGGGGCACAGCGGTTACTCAGATGTGGGGAGGATCGGCGGGCAATGTCGTTGCATGGCGTTGACCTGGTGGATGGGCTAGGCGCCGAGCGCGTAGTCGGGGCACTGCGCGGAGAGCGAATTCGCTTGCGGCCTGCGCGGGAAAGCGATTGCCGGGTCCTTTGGGACTGGGCTAACGATCCGCAAGTTCGCGCTTCCTCCTTCTCGCCCGCCCCCATTCCGTGGGAACAACACCTCGCTTGGTTCACAAGCAAGATGCGCGATCCTGCTTGTCGTATTCTTATTGGCGAAGACTGGCAGGGCAAGCCCATCGGGCAGTTTCGCGTGGACTGGCGATCCGATGAGAGTGCCGACATTGACGTCAGTGTTTCCCGGGAATGCCGTAGTCTTGGCTATGGCCGAGTCCTGGTCGATTTGGGAGTGGGCCATGCCTTTGCCGAGAGAGGTAGCGCGTGCCTTCATGCATACGTCAAACCTGAGAATCAGGCATCGTGCCGATCGTTTGAGTCGGCGCATTTTGAAAACTTGGGGGTGGAGCGGGTAAACGGACATACTGCCGTTCACTACCTCCGAACGAACAAAACAGACCAGGAGTAAAAGGAGCCGATGGTGTCACGGGCAACTCAAGCGGAACTACTCGAACAGAGAATTGCGGAGAACGTGGCCTCGCAAGAAATTGATTTGGCAACGTGGATCTTCGAGCGGGTTCAGGTGCAGGCGGGCTTTCGCGTGCTGGAACTATGCTGCGGCACCGGTGGGCAGACGCTGCCACTGTTGGAGCGTGTGGGCGAGGCTGGACAGGTGGTCGCGTTGGATATTTCAAAAGCGGCCGTGAACACGTTAAGGTCGAAAACAACCGCCGTGAACAGCGACCGGCTCCTGGCGGTTGAAGCCAGTCTCGATAATTTCTCATTCGCACTGCACGAAGCAGGTGTGCGGCAGGCCGGGTTCGACCTGATATTTTGCGCGTATGGTCTTTACTACGCCGCCGATGCCCGCAAAACTTTGCAAGAGGCCCGGTCGTGGTTGAAGCCGCAGGGCAGCCTGGCGGTGGTTGGACCGTTCGGACCGAATAACCGGCCGCTTTTCGACCTGCTTCGCGCCAGTGGCGTTGCGCTCGCCCAGCCCGTCACATTCTCCAGTGAGCGGTTCATGTCCCGGATTGTGTTGCCGTGGGGGGCGGAAAACTTCGAGCAGCTTTCCGTGCGCACCATGGTGAACCCCGTGCGCTGGACGACTCCGGAGAAAGTGCTGAACTACTGGCAGAACACGACTTTCTATGACGCGGAGAAGCGATCCAGTTTCGAAGAACTGCTGAATGCGCATTTCGTAGAGCATGGAACGTTCATCAACGAAAAGTGGGTCATGCTGGCGGAGATGAGCCATGGCCGGTAGGCCGGTTTTGGTAGTAGCGGCCCATCCGGATGACGAGATTCTCGGATGCGGGGCGACGGCGGCGCGCCTGGTTCAGGAAGGCCGCGATGTGTACTTCGCTGTCCTGGGTGAGGGGATTACTTCGCGGCACGAAAATCGGGCGGCGGTGGATCCCGGACAATCCTCGATGTTGCATCGCCATGCGCAGGCGGCAGCGGCGGTAGTCGGAGTGAAGGATATTCTTCTGTACAAACTCCCGGATAACCGCCTCGACACCGTACCGTTATTGGAGGTCGTCAAACTGGTGGAAAGTGTAGTCGAGAGGCTCAAGCCCGAAGTGGTCTACACCCACCACCCAGGGGACCTCAACGTTGACCACGGCGTAATCCATCGCGCGGTGCTGACCGCTACGCGGCCAATCACTAGCCATCCCGTGCGCGAGATCTATGCCTTCGAGGTGCCATCGTCGACAGAGTGGGCCTTCGGCGGTTTGCAGCCGGTATTTCGCCCGAATGTTTTTGTGGATGTGTCTGCGACACTCGATACCAAAATCGCTGCCTTGGCGTGCTATGAGACGGAGACGCGAGAATTTCCGCATCCACGCTCGCCCGAGGCCTTGCGCGCAGTCGCGCGGCGCTGGGGTAGTGTTGCGGGATGCGGCGCCGCTGAGGCCTTCGAATTGGTGCGTTCGTTCCGATCCAAGGACGTAACGGCGTGACGGCAACGATACAAATCGCCAGGCGCGCGATCGGGCGCGGGCAACCGACTTACGTGATTGCTGAACTTTCCGCCAACCACAATCAGGATTACGGCCAGGCTGAGCGCATTGTCCGCGCTGCCAGAGATGCCGGCGCCGATGCCGTCAAGTTGCAGACTTATACTCCGGACACGATCACCATTGCCAGCGATCGCGAGGAATTTCGCGTGAGCGGCGGAACGCTTTGGGACGGCCGAACTCTTCATAATCTTTACGCCGAAGCCTTCATGCCGTGGGATTGGCAGCCGAAACTCAAGCAAGTGGCCGAACATTTGGGGATGGACTGCTTTTCCAGCGCCTTTGACGCGTCAGCGGTGGACTTTCTGGAACAGATGAACGTCCCCGCGCACAAAGTCGCGTCGTTCGAGTTGGTGGACATTCCTCTCATCCAGAAAATGGCCCGCACCGGCAAGCCTCTGATTATCTCCACCGGCATGGCGACCGTCGAAGAGATCGAGGAGGCGCTGAACGCCGCTCGCGAGGCGGGTGCAGCGCAGATCGCCTTGCTGAAGTGCACCAGCGCCTATCCGGCGGCGCCCGACGAAATGAATTTGCGGACCATTCCGGAAATGGAGCGGCGATTTGCCGTTCCTGTAGGATTGTCGGACCACACCATAGGAATAGCGGCGCCGGTGGCCGCCGTCGCTCTGGGCGCTTGCATCATCGAAAAACATTTGACCCTATCGCGCTCCGTCCCGGGCCCGGATAGTGCATTCTCCCTTGAACCGGATGAGTTTAAGGCAATGGTCGACGCAGTGCGAACCACCGAGAAGGCTCTCGGCGAAGTGCATTTTGGTTCCAGCGCCAAAGAAGACGCCAGCCGCGCCTTTCGCCGTTCTTTGTTTGTGGTTGAGGATGTAAAGGAAGGCGAAGCATTCACGTCGGCAAATGTGCGTTCGATTCGGCCGGGAAACGGACTGCACCCGCGGCATTTCACGGAAGTGCTGGGCAAGCGTGCTTCCCAGGGCATCAAGCGCGGCACTCCCCTGCGCTGGGAGTATGTGCTCCGATCGTGAAATCTCTGGCTTGATTTACGATTTTCCTTGTCAGTCTGATTCTTCTTTGCAATCCGCAGGTGAACGCACCCTAACTCGTCAACCGGAGATGTTCTTCACGGATTGGTACTATGGATTCTCGAACTCCGAAGCGACGGGAGAGAAGTGACTTTTGCGCATTGTAGTGCACAGGGAAATTCCTGACGATCCGGAACTGCATCGCCAGTGGAACGCGGTCGCCTTACAGACGGAGCGGCCGCAAGTGTTTTACACATGTGAATGGGCGCTCGCAGTGCAGGCGGCTTATCGGTCGTGCTTAAAGCCGTTGTTGCTTCTGGGTTACGACGGCGAGAATCTGGTGGGGGTCGCCTCCCTGGTCACGGATTCCGCCGGGAAGAACATTAGTTTTCTCGCTGCCACAACGGCGGACTACTGTGACTTTCTAACGTCGCCGCAACGGCGGGCTGAGTTCGTCGACTCCGTTTTCGCGGAGCTGCGCAAGAGCAAGCCGGCACCTTTGACGCTGGCAAATCTTCCCGCCGACTCCAGGACGTCCGATTCGATCCAGCATAAAGCGCGAGAGCATGGGTTCCACGTTTTTGTGCGCCCAGCTTATCTGTGCGCCCAGGTTGAATTGGGTACGGGAGAACGCCGTCAGGAATTGAAGAATGCCCTGATCGGGAAGAAGAAGCTTCGTCGCTATCTGCGCGCGATGGAAAGGGAGGGCCCCGTAGCGGTTGCGCATTTGCAGTCGCGGGACCAGATTCATGCTGCCTTGCCGGTATTCGCTGACGCCCACGTGGCCCGCTTTGTGGCAACAGATCGCACCAGCAGTCTGGCAACGCCGGAGCGGCGGTTTTTCCTGGAGGAATTGGCGAGGCGCTTTGACTGCAGTGCTGTGGTTACCCTGAGCCTTCTGAAGATTCAGGATCGGCCCGTTGCGTGGAACTACGGCTTTCAGTTCCACGGAAGTTGGTTTTGGTACCAGCCGACCTTCGACAGCCGCTACGAGGAGCATTCTCCCGGTCACTGCCTGCTTTCAAAGATTGTGGTCGAAGCCTGCAACATGGATGGAATGGACACCGTCGATCTCGGCCTCGGCGCGGAGGGCTATAAAGAACGATTTGGCAACGCTACGCGCCAGACGTTCCACGTCACCGTGACGTCATCACGGGGCCGCCACCTGCGTGAGGTGGCAAGGTATCGCCTGGCCAGCGCGCTGAAACAATCGCCCAAGCTTGAATCCGCGGTCCGCCGCGTGCTGTCCCGGCTACGGCGCCGCCAAACCTCACACCGCGAGTCAAGAAACATTTAGACTGATCCATCGCAGGCGCTTCTTACCGCAATGGGGATTGAGGGATTTTTCTGTTCGAATTGCAGACTGGACAAAAATCGCGTGGCGCGATGACTCAAATCGAATCACTACCCGGTAGTCCTTCCCCTGAGCAGGAGAAACTTACCTTCCGCACCGAGATGGGCCGCATTTCGCGGCAATCCGGGGTGGTATTTGCGGGAACCATCTTCACGGCAGTCTTCGGTTACGTCTTCAAGGTGTATCTTGCCCGCGTCCTGGGAGCGGAAGCTCTCGGCGTCTATGCCCTGGGAATGACGATTATCGGCTTCCTGGGCATCGTGAATGGACTCGGCCTTCCGGACTCCGCAGTGCGGTTTGTCGCTCTGTACATCGCCTCCAAAAATGTTTCCGGACTACGATCATTACTGTGGAACGGCTCGTGGATACTGCTCGCCAGCAACCTGATTTTCGCCGCCGTGTTGCTCGAAGCCGGGCCCTGGATCGCCACTCGGTTTTATCACTCGCCGGCGCTGGTACGCTACCTTCCGCTTTTCGCGCTGATCATGATTACGGGTGCGCTCAACTCCTTCTTTGGCAAGATCATGGCGGGTTACAAGGAAGTTGGCCGCCGCACTATAGTCACCCGCTTCGTCTCTAGCCCCGTCACCATGGCGGTCACGATCGTGCTGATCGCCCTGGGTGGCGGCTTGTGGGGATATCTTGTGGCGCAGATTGTAGGCGCACTTGTGGTGCTGGCGCTGTTGATTTCTCTGGCTTGGCAGCTCACTCCGCTCGACGCCCGCTCGCCGGATGTGGCCAGGCTTTTCATCGAGCGCGAAGTCTGGTCGTTTTCCACGGCCATGTTCGGCGTTGCCTTGATGGAGTTTTTCATCAGCCAGACGGACCGCGTTGCGCTCGGCTACTACCGCGGAGCTCATGATGTCGGAATTTATTCGGTGGCCGCGGCTCTGGTCGCATATGAAACCATCTTTTTGCAGTCCGTGAATCAAATCTTTGCTCCCGTGATTGCGGATCTTCATACCCGCGGAGACCATGCGCTTCTGAACCGTCTATTTCAAACTCTAACCAAATGGATGTTGGGCCTGACATTCCCTCTGGCCATTGTGATGATCATGTTCGCACAGCCTATTATGCACATCTTCGGCCATGACTTTGATTCGGGCTGGTCCATCCTGGTCGTCGGAACCTGCGGTCAATTGATAAACTGCGGTGTCGGGTCGGTGGGATTTTTACTGCTGATGTCCGGCAATCAACGTCGTCTGATTCGCGTGCAGGCGGTAATGGCCGTTACGATGGTGGTTCTGAGTATTTGGCTGATCCCACTGTGGGGCGCCTGGGGAGCCGCGGTCGCGGCGGCCCTTACCAACGTAGGTACGAATGCCTGGAATCTTGTGGAAGTGAAGCGGGCCCTCAATCTCTCGCCATACAATCGCAGCTATGTGAAACTGCTGCCGCCACTGGTGAGCGCTTTTTTGATAGCGTTACTGGTGAGTAAGGCTTCGCTATTCGTCAAAGCTGACTGGGTAAGGATTTGCATCGCTCTGGCGCTGGCTTACGGCGCATTTTCCGCGGTGGCTTTAGGTATGGGAATGGATGCGGATGACCGCCTGATCGCCAATGCCGTTTGGACGCGTGTGCGAGGAGCCGTTGGGAAATGAGGCACAGCACCTGGTCACGAGTGATGTCATGAGTGATGTCACGAGCGATGTCATGAGCGAGTCGCGTGAAATCAAGCTTCCCGAAGATTTGTGCGCCGCCGCGGAAAAGAAATTTGCCGGCCGCTTCGGCAGCGTGGAGGAACTTGTTGCCTTCATGCTCCGGGAGTTGGTGAGTGGCGACACCGTTGAGCTGGATCGAGCCGAAAAGGAGGCGGTGGAACAAAGGCTTAAGGATTTGGGATACTTGTGAACTCTTGCTGCATCTTGAACGGTTTCCTGGCCGGCTAAGCAATGGATCAGCGCCAAACGTTGAATGAAGTGACACTGCAAGGGAGGGAGCGTCTATTTCCGTCGCTCACGAATCCCAGTTGGCTGGTTCTCAGAGAGCGGCGCAAAATCTTCGCGCGCTGGCTTGCGCAGTTGCCCATGACCGAACTCGATGTTCTTGATGTGGGTGGACGAGTTCAACCTTACCGCGAATTGATGGCGAATCGCATTCGCCGCTACGTCGGAGTGGATGTGCAATTTACTCCACTGGTGGATGCGGTAGCGCGAGCTGAGCAACTTCCGCTGGGCGATGCGACGTTCGACCTCGTGATTTGTACTCAAGTGCTGCAGTATATTGCTGAGCCGTCCCTTGTATTTGCCGAAATACGCCGCGTGCTGAAGCCCGGTGGAGCGTTGCTGCTAAGTGTGCCGAGCGCCGGTTTGATTGACGGAGTCGAGGAGCGCTGGCGCTTCCTGCCGGCTGGATTACGGCATCTGCTGGCAGATTTCGGCATGGTGGAAGTTGTTGCTGAAGGAAGCAGCGTGCTGGGTCTCTTCCGTACTCTGAATATTTGCCTCGACCTGTTTGCTCGCTTTCCTGCGGCGCGGTTTATTTATCGGCATAGCCTGGCGCCGCTTGTAAACTTGAGCGGAGCGCTAGCTGAAGAGCTTTCAGGCGGACGTAACCAACAATTTGCCGTGAACTACAGTGTGCTGGCGAAAAAGTGAGTGATCTGATCAAGCCGGTCTTCGAACCCTATGCCGAATATCCTTAGCAAAGCTTTGCAACGGGGACGCTCTCTTCTCCCGGTGGAAGGCTTTGTGTTCGGCCGCCCTCTCGTTGTTTTTCAGAGCGACGATTGGGGAAGGGCAGGCGTGCGCGACCGCGAAGCCTGGGAAGAGTTGCGCGCTTTGGGGATGAACCTCGGAGAACGCAACTACGATTTTTACGGCCTTGAAACGGCTGAGGATGTTGAAGCCATCGTTTCACTGCTTGGTCGCCACCGCGATTCGACTGGGCGCCCCGCCTGTCTGGGCATGAATTTCATTCTGGCAAATGTCGATTTCGCAAGAGTGGCGACGGATAATTTTCGCCACATACATCTTCGTCCCTTGACCGAAGGATTGCCCGACGGTTGGAACCGTCCCGGGCTGTTCGAGGCTTACCGCGAAGGAATTTCCGCCGGCATATTATCGCCAGCGCTTCACGGCACCACGCATTTCTGCCGGCCCGCGGCTGAACGATACCTGAACGATCCCGGAGAGCGTGGTGCGCTGCTGCGAAACATGTGGAAGGCAGGCGTTCCTTATATTCACTGGCGCATGCCCTGGATTGGATTTGAATACTCTGACCGCGGAGAGAATGGGCGAGAGACTTTCTTGAGTCCACAAGTTCAAGAGAACTTGGTTGCCGAAGCCGTGGAAACTTTTACACAACTCTTTTCCAAGGCTCCACACTCGGCGTGCGCGCCTGGTTACCGTGCCGATAAGAACACACATCGAGCATGGGAAGAACGTGGCGTGCAAGTAGCGCAGAACGGACCGGGAAGGGCGCGGCCCCCGCATTTTGGAGCCAGTCGCGATGACGCACAGCGGAGCATCATGCATCTGTACCGCACCATGGATTTCGAGCCCTCTGCCGGGCAGGAATTCTCCGTGAATGCCTGCGTTCAAATGGCGGAGAACAGCTTCGCCCGCGGCATTCCTGCGATTATTTCCGTTCACTCCATCAATTTCCATTCATCCCTCAAGGACTTCCGCAGCCGTACGCTAACGTTGCTCGACGAGTTTCTGAGGGCTCTGGAAGCCAAGCATCCGGATCTCCTCTATGTTTGCGACCAGGACCTCTACGACCTGGTGGAAAAGGGAACTTATGAATCGATGCAGTCGGCCGTGCGAGTGCAGGTGACGAAGCGCATGATCAACGCGGGAGTTGGGAGAACGTAAATGGCAGAGCGAAAATCGGTGATCCTCGTCACCGTGGACTGCCTGCGCGCAGATCATTGCGGCTTCATGGGCTATCGCCGCCCCACGACTCAATTCCTTGATGGTCTCGCGCGGGAGAGTTTTGTTTTCCCGTCCGCCATTGTGGCGGGGGTTCCAACCTATTACTCGCTTCCCGCCATTCTGGCCTCGCGATATCCCCTCAGCTTGGGCCGCGAAGTGCTGGGTCTTGCTGCCGGGGGAGAAAATCTAGCGTCAACGTTCAAGCAAGATGGATATGCCACGGCATTCTTTGGTGCAGGCAATCCTTATCTGGCTGCGCAATTTGGCTACGATTTCGGCTTCGATACATTCTGCGATTTTATGGGTGAAGGTTTGGACTCGGACTCCGATTCCACTAGCGGGTCTTCAATAAGCCACTGGGTGGGGAGCTTGAACCGTACTCTGGCCGGCGTCTCTCACAAGATTCCGGGGATGAGCGCTGCGTACGACGAATTGTACTTCCGCTACTGCCAGCGCCGGGCTGCGTCCAAGCCAAAATCATTCGATATGCTGCGCAGTTTCCCTGCGGCCAACGTGATCGTTGACCGGGCGCAATCGTGGCTCGCCTCCGTGGGGGGACGGCCTTTCTTTCTGTGGCTTCACTTCATGGATCCGCATTCTCCCTACTACCCGACTCAACAGGGCCTGGAGATTCTAGGGGAAGGTGAGCTCACACCCTCGCATGCCCGCTTCCTGAATGCCTACTGGCATCGTGACATTGGCAGTAGACGTTTACGCCGTCACCGCGACGAAGTCGTTGCTTTGTACGACGCCGGGATCGCCTGGGTGGATGCCGAGCTATCCAGGCTCATCGAGGCGCTGCGTCAATCGGGACGATGGACGAATTGCATTTTCGCATTGACGGCGGATCATGGGGAGGAGTTTCTGGATCACGGCGGCCGCTACCATGCTCCGGCATTGCACGAAGAACTGATCCACGTCCCGTTGTTGCTGCGCGTCCCAGGCACGGAGAAAGTGGAGAAAAAAGAGATTTCCGCAAATCCGTTCAGCTTGCTCCATCTTGCACCCACGCTGCTGGGGGCTGCGGGTTCGCCGATTCCCGCCGAATTTCAAGGTCACAACTACTGGCCTGACATTCAGCAAGGGACTGGCTGGAGCGAGCCAGCAATCGCCGAATGCGTTGCCGGCTGCACAAATCCCTTTCGCTTCGAACAACGCACAAAAGCGCGCCTGCTCGCTGTGCGCGAAGCGCGATACAAGCTCCTGCTCGATTTCGATGCAGGCGCCGAGGAATTATTTGATCTTGAAGCCGATCCCCAGGAGCGTTCGCCGCTGCCTCGCGATTCCCGAAAGCCGGACCGGCGGCGATTGCTGGAAGCAGCACTCGCACATCTGAGAAATTCTGCTCAGCCGCGGAACTCCGAGGCTTATCTGCGAACGCGCTTGCGTGAGATCGCTCTGCGTCCGACACATTCAGAAGGCACCAGCGCGCACGCACCCTTCCATGCGGATGCGAGTCCAGTCGGGTGATAACACCGAGATGAAACCAGTCAGCATCCTGGTCGACTCGTTCGCCGACGATGGCCTCACCAACGCCCAGATGATCAATGCGCGGGAAATTGTCAGCCGCCTCGATTCGGACCGTTTCTTCGTAACGATGTTTGTTCGAGGGGTTCCCGCTCCGCAAATCCTCGCCCGGCCCCACACGCGATTGATTCGCCTGCCGCGCCGTCTGCAGACGATTCCGTTGCTTACGCAGTTCTTACTCGGGCGTCACGATATTCTTTTTTATCTGAAAGCATCCCCGGCCAGCCGATACTATCTGAAGCTGCGGCCACTAAGCCCCGGCAGGTGCGTAGTCGTCGGCACTGTCGAATCCCAGACCGACTGGCGGGATGAAACGATCACGCCCCAAACCATCAGACTCATCGAAGAAACCACTCTTCGTTGCGATGTTCTATTCAGCAACTCGGCAAACGTCAAGAGAAGCCTGGAGGCAAACTACGGCCTGAACAGTGAAATTGTTCCAACCGGCGTGGACACGGAATTCTTCACCCCAAACTGGGATCGGCCGGCAAATGCCAGACCACGCGTCCTTTTCGTGGGGGCTCTTAGGAAATTTAAGGGGCCGCAAGCAGTCCTCGATGCGGCCAGTCGCTATCCTCAGGCGGATTTCATTCTGGTTGGCGACGGCGTCCTGGCTCAGGAATTGCGCAATCGAACGAAAGATCTGGCGAACGTTGAAATGCGTGGCACATTAGCACGGACTGCAATCCGGGAAGAATATCGCAGGGCTGATGTGTTTATGTTTCCTTCGCGCTGGGAAGGTTCACCCAGAGTCCTGATGGAAGCCGCGGCCAGTGGTTTGCCGGTGATCGCGCGCAAGGATTACGAGCCCGAATCCGTGATCGACGGTATCACTGGTTTCCTTGCGGGCGACGATGACGAAATGATGGCACGGTTGGTACAACTTCTTGAGGCGCCCGACTTGCGTCGACAATTGGGGCGCGCCGGCCACTCTCACGTCGCCCGCTTCAGTTGGGATGTGATCACGCGCCAATGGGAGGGAATCTTCACCCGCCTGGCGTCTCGTCGGGAGCCCTTGGCGTGATCCCCAAACTGGTAATCGTTACCGAGATCATTGCGCCCTACCGGATCCCCGTCTTCAATGCTTTAGCACAGCGGCCGGAGTTGGACTTCCGCGTTATCTTTCTATCCGAGAACGATCCCACACTGCGCCAGTGGCGCGTCTACAAAAACGAAATCCAATTTCAATACGAAGTTCTCCCTTCGTGGCGCCGCCGCCTCGGCCGCTACAATTTGTTGCTCAACCGGGGAATGCGTCCAGCTCTCGACCGCGCTCAGCCGGACGTTCTCTTGTGCGGAGGATACAACTACCTGGCCTCTTGGTCCGCCGCCTACTGGGCGCGGGCACATCGCGTGCCGTTCTTGCTTTGGTCGGAAAGTACAACTCTTGATCGTCGCCGCAGATATCCTGTCATCGAGTTCCTCAAGACGCGCTTTCTGAGTATGTGCACCGCATTTGTCGTGCCCGGCAAATCATCGATGAATTACTTGAAGGATCTGGGGATTGTGGAAGAGCGAATCTTCACCGCTCCGAACGCAGTTGATGTCCCCCTGTATTCCGAATTGGCGGACGCGGCTCGCCGCGATCAAGCCAGGGTGCGCGCCCGCCATCATCTTCCCCTTCGCTACTTTCTTTATGTCGGCCGTATGGTGAAGGCTAAGGGTGTTCGTGATCTCCTGGACGCTTATGCTCAACTCAAAGCTGAGCTCCGGGAGCAAGTCGGCTTGGTGTTTGTGGGCGACGGTTCGGAGTATCACGAGTTGGTGGAGCAGGCCGCGAAAATCGCACCGGGGACGATCCGATTCCTGGGCTTTACGCATCGCGAAGAATTGCCGGGAATTTATGCGCTGGCCGACGGACTGATTTTTCCAACTCGAAGTGATCCGTGGGGCTTGGTGGTCAACGAAGCCATGGCCTGCGGCCTGCCGATTATTGTCTCGAGCGTTGCCGGATGCATGCTCGACCTGGTGCAGGATCGCTGGAACGGATTTATTGTCCGTCCCGGCAACGTGCCCGAACTCGCTGCCGCGATGGAGAGTCTGGCCGAAAATCCCGAACTCCGAAAGCAGATGGCTTGCCGAAGCTGGGAACGCATTCAGTCCTACTCGCCAGCGGCTTGGGCAGCCGGAGTGGTAGAGGCGGTGAACTCCGTGTTTCCGGGTGAGGGAAGAGAAATCGTTTCCTGACCTCTCATTCTTGACGTCCCCTCGCAGTGATTTCCGCAGGGCCAGAACTGGTAATATACTGACTCCATCCAATCATCTGAACACGCAAGTATTTGCAGCGTAGCGGAGAATTTAGCATGGCCGATGCACCCAGCACGGAAGCGAAAAACCAGATGACGCCACAGGGAATCGCTCAGCCGCGAGTGGAAATCCTGGAATGCACGCTGCGGGACGGAAGTTACGCCGTAGATTTCAAGTTCACTGAAAACGATACCGCAGTCCTGGCGGGTGTTCTCGGGCGGTTAGGGTTTCACTGGATCGAAGTTGGTCATGGTTTGGGACTAGGAGCTGCGAAAGCCGGCAAGGGCGCGATGCCCGCCACCGATGAACGCCTGATTGAAGCTGCGAAGCATGCCGCGCCGAACGCGCAGATTGGATGCTTCTTCATCCCCGGAATCGGCACCGCCGATCAACTAAAGTCCGCTAGAGAAGCCGGGCTCGATTTTGTCCGCGTCGGCTACAACGCTCCCGAGATTGAAGACGCTTTCCCGTACCTCACTCTGGCCAAGGAATTAGGGCTGAAGGTCTGCCTTAATTTCATGAAGACCTACGGCATCTCGGCCGACGTGTTCGGCGAAAAGGCCAAGGGCGGAGCCGCCGCCGGAGCCGACGTAGTTTACTGCGTCGACTCCGCGGGCAGCATGTTCCCCGATGACGTTCGCAAGTACCTGAGCGCGGCCCGCGACCGCTGTAATTGCGAACTGGGCTTCCACGGACACAGCAATCTTCAATTCGCCGTGGCCAACAGCGTGGAAGCTGTTCGCTGTGGCGCAGGCTTTATTGACAGCACGCTTTACGGCTTGGGACGAAGCGCGGGCAACGTTCCCACGGAAATCGCAGTGGCGGTTTTTAATAACCTTGGGATCGAAACCGGGATCGACCTCTTCGATGTAATGGATGCCGCGGAAGAATTTATGGGCCCGCTCATGTCGCAAATGCAACTTTACGACATGATGTCGGTGGCTATGGGATGCAGCCAGTTTCATTCGTCCTTTCTGCCGAAGGTTGCTGCGGCCGCGCGCAAACACGGTGTCGAGTTGCGCCGGCTGGTAGTTGCCATGGGCAAGTTTGATCCTGTCAATCTGGATGAAGACAGCTTGAACCGCGTAGCCGCCAGCCTGCCGAAGGCGACCGGACGAAAGGCGCGCGAGATACTGACCTCGTTCTCCGCGCCCGGCATCTCAACGCACAGCATCAGCAGTTCGCTCTCGGCTGTGCAATCGTTGGTGGAAGCGATGACCGTCACTTGCGCCAAACGCCGCGCCCGCCCTGTGCTGGAGCTAGTGGCCTCGGAGTTGCCTTCCGAGAATTTGGTCTTGGCGGACCTGGTTCTCGCCGAAGGCCCGGTCGTCCTCGGCAGAGTGGTCTATGGTTCGTTCGATGTGCTCGAGCAAGTCTTGAAGATGACGGGCAGTAGCGTTCCCTTGTTTCTCAATGATAAGGACGGAGGCGCGTGGGCCGCGGAGTGGCCCGCCTCTCTGATCGAGACTGTAGGCGCCGAAAGAATCCTGCCGGTATGTTCGAAGCGCCTGTTCGCCGGCTACATGGAAGACGTTCTCACCACGGTGGCCCAGCGCAGTGGCCACTTCTGCCTCATGATTTACGGAAATCCGCATGCCACGCTGTTACAACACTGCTGCGAGACGTTCAGTAACGTTGTGATCCACGGCGAACTTCCCGCCGGAGCGCCGCAGAACTGTTGGCAAATGTCAGACTTTTCTGACCGCATGCATTTCGACCTGGGCATCAGCGCTGCGCTCCTACTCTGTCCACCCGCTGCCGCTGACTCTGCGTCGATTGATCAGCTTTTGTTGCCGGAAGGAATTGTAATTACCGCTGGACACTTCCCGCGTTTTGAAACTGATATTCCGAGCCGCACCGTTTTGCGCCTCGAGTCAAGCCAGGCTTACCGCGGCCAGATGGACCGCTGGGTCGCCATTTCCAATCTCATGAAATCGGTTCAGCCCAGTCCCGTGGGCATGCAATGACCATCCACGAAACCATCACAGACGTCGTGACGCAGCGGGCGGGCGATGTATTTCTGGTCGACGCTATCACGGGCCGCGAGATGACCTACCGCGAATTCTACCGCCAAGCCTGCGCCCTGGCTGCGGAACTGCACAGACGGGGTCTGCGGAAGGGCGACCGCGTAAGTGTGTTGATCCCAAACTGCTGCGAACTCGCGGTGCTCTATTTTGCCTGCATCTATCTCGGCGCGGTAATTGTTCCGGTCAATCCCGCGCTCAGTAAAAACGAAATCCAATTCATCTTGAAAAGTTGCAAGCCGGCACTTGTCGTTACCAGCGCATCGAACGCGGAATTGCTCAGAGCGCTGCATCCCAACGTTCTGGGGTTGATGACGGCGGAAGAGAACTTCAAAGCCGCGAGCGGGCCTGAGCAAGCGGTCGATGGCGCAATCCGAATCGAGAGTCTTCCGGAAGCCAAAGATTTCGTTCCCCTCGAAACAGCGGATGCCGAAGACTTAATCGTAATCATGTACACCTCCGGCACTTCCGCCAAGCCCAAGGGATTGGCCCACAAGCGCGAGCGCATGTTCCGCAACGCCAGGGCATTCGCCGGTGCGCAGGGAATCGACCGGAACTCGCGTTTTTATCTGACGCTTTCCATGTCTTACATGGGCGGATTTTATAACCTGCTTATTCTGCCGTTCTTGTGTGGCGCCAGCGTAGTGGTCGATCATGTTTTCGATGCACGATCGAGTCTGCATTTCTGGGACAAAGCCAGGAACAATAAGATCAATACTCTGTGGATGGCCCCGACCGTATTGTCGATCCTGTTGCGAATGGACCGCGGCCGCACCGGCGAAGAGTTTTGCCGAAGCTCCGTGCGTCACGCCTTTGTCGGCTTCGCGCCTCTTCCCCTGAAAGTGAAGGACGAGTTCGAATCGCGTTACGGCGTACGCCTCATTGAAAATTACGGTCTCTCCGAAACTCTATTTGTGACGGCGCGCTCCCAGAACGCCGTGGGCCAAGGCTATGTGGGCGAGGCCCTTCCGGGAGTTGCAGTGAGAATCGTGAACGATGAAGGCGAGCCTGCAGCGCCGGGTTCGGAGGGAGAAGTGCAAATCCTAGCTCCTGATCTGATGGCTGGCTACCTGGATGCCGAAGGGCGCTTATTGGACATCAATGCGTCCGAATGGTTCCCCACGGGCGATGTGGGCCGCCTTGACCGGCAGGGCTCGCTTGCGATTACCGGCCGCAAGAAGGACATCATCATTCGGGGCGGCGTTAACATCAGCCCGGCCGCGATTGAAGAAGTGCTGATGCAAATCGAAGGAATCTCCGACGCAGCGGTCGTCAGCATTCCGCACGAACTCTATGGCGAGGACATCGTGGCGGTTCTGAAACTGGAAGCAGGACTGGAACTCGATTCCATGCTGGACAAGGTAGTCGCTCACGCCAAACGCGATCTGGCGCAGCATCAGCAGCCAGCCCGCTACATCACGATCGATGAATTGCCCAGAACTTCCAACGGCAAAGTCCAGAAGGCCCGCATCCGCGAGTTGGTGGCTGAAAAGCTGCAAGTGAATTCTTCCTCGACGATGCGTAAGCTGGCGACGGAGAGCGCGGGCGTATCGCACTAATTCATCGTATTAAGAATCCCTATGAGAATTATTGATCTTTCCTTGCCCATCGAAGAAGGCATGATGACGTTCCCCACGCACTGGCATCCCGTCGTCGAGATCACAATTCTCGGTCGTCACGGAATCGAGGGCCGCGAGACTCGCAAAGTTGTCTTGGGAACTCACATCGGAACTCACGCCGATGCGCCTCGCCACTTCATTCCCAACGGCGGAACTATCGATGAGGTCCCTCTGGATGTCCTCATCGGCCCGGCCACGGTAGTGGACTTCACCGGATGTCATTCTTTGCAGGAGATCGATACAGCGGACCTCGAACAAAAACTGGGCGGTAAAGTTCCGGCCCGCTTGATTCTCCGCACCGGCTGGTCGGAATATTTCGGCAATATGAAGTTTTATAACGAATATCCATTTTTTTCTGAAAATGCGGCGCGCTGGCTGGTGGAGAAAGGCGTGCGTCTCATCGCCATGGATACACCGTCGCCTGATAATCCGGCCCATTCTCGAGGAACTCCCAAAGACTCTCCCAACCACAAAGTGCTATTGGGGGCGGGGGTAGTTCTCGTGGAATATCTCACCAACCTCAAAGCGCTGGCTGCGTCGGAAGTTGAACTGATTGTGATGCCTTTAAAATTAAAAGGCTGCGACGGCTCCCCAGCACGCTGCGTCGCCATCGAGAGATAAAACAGGATAAGTTGCGCGAAGATATTCAAAACTGGCTCAAGGAATGGTTCACCGCGAGGGGTAAGATCGGCGCGCAACCGAACCAGCCTCTACTCGACCTCGACTACTTCGAGGCCGGATGGCTCACTTCGATGGAAGTGGTGGAATTTGTCACGGAGATTGAGCAGCGCTTCGGCATGCAGTTTTCCGAAGGCGATCTCCAGGACCCGCGTTTTGTAACCATCGCCGGCCTTGCCGAACTGATTCTGGAGTCGACATCGACCCGTGAGAGCAGGTAACTTCAGACATTACGCATCTCGCCCCGAATCGCGCTGGAAAAGATCGCGCTGAGAAAATAGTGGAGAAAGGTATCCCCGCAAAGTTGCATGTTCTGACGCTCACCCCTTTTTATCCCTCCGAAGGGGATGAAGTGAGCGGTTGCTTTGTCGCTGAATCTCTCCGTCAGCTCGAAGCCATGGGCGTGACGTCATCCGTAATCGCGGTCGACTCGATTTATCATGGCCGCCGCAAGCCCAGTCAGTTGTCTCCCGCCGAATGGATACGTTATCCGCAACTGCCCGGCAACTTCGGATTATCGAGCGCAGGGAAATTCCTGGGAGCGGCGCTGTTGAGCAAAGTGACAGCACTTCATCACCACGAGTCTGTGAGCGTGATCCACGCCCACGCCGCCCTGCCTTGCGGCCACGCCGCGGCTGTCCTGTCGCGACGGCTAAACATTCCCTTCGTGGTCACCATTCATGGCTTAGATGTTTTCAATCGTTGCTTTCAGGATGGAATCGCCGCCCGGTGGCGCAAAAAAGCTTCACTGCATGTTTACCAGAACGCCCACACGGTAATCTGTATCAGCGACAGAGTGCGGCGTTTGCTCACAGATGGCACAGGACCGGCAGTCAGTGCCGATGTCGTTTACAACGGCACCGATACCGATTTCTTCGCGCCCGGTCACGCAGAACAAGGGCCGCCCACAATTCTGATTGTAGGAAATCTCTTGGCGGGAAAAGGCCAGGAACTCGTACTGCGGGCAATCGCGAAACTTAGCAGTTCGTACCCCGGCCTGCAATGCCAATTGATCGGCGAAGGCGCGGACCGAGATCGCTTTGCCGCTCTGGCCGCGGAGTTGAGCATCACTGACCGTGTCCATTTTATGGGACGGCGAAGCCGCGCCGAGGTGGCGGAAGCCATGCGCAAATGTACTGTATTTGTTCTGCCCAGCCGCTACGAGGGACTCGGATGCGTTTACCTGGAAGCAATGGCTTGCGGCAAGCCGGCGATTGCATGCCACGGCCAGGGTATCGACGAAATTATCCGTCACGCTGAGAACGGCTGGCTGATTCCCGTCGATGGCCTCAACGAACTAGAGGAAGGACTCCGGGCGCTACTGGGCAATGCCGACCTTCGCGCTCGAATTGGCCACGCCGCGCGGCAGACCATCACCGCGGGTCTTACGCTTTCCCATCAGGCGCGTAAGTTGATGGCGATCCATGAGGACGCCGCGCGATGACCACGCCGACGCCACCCCAACCGCAGCGAACTCCGCGGGCGGATCTAGTGCCTCTCGCGGAGAAAGATTTCCGCGAGGTCGCAGCTTTCATCGCCGGGCAGTCAGGCCGCACCAAAGAATCGGTGGAAGCACACTTGCAATGGTTCCTTTTTGAAAATCCAGCCCGCCAGTCACAAGATCCTATCGGCTTCGGGCTCCGCAACTCGGATCAGCTCGTGGGATGCATTCTTTTTAGTCCGCAGAACTTTTGCTTCGAGAACCAGAAAATCCTATTCATGGGCTCGAGTTCTTTTTATGTGGACGAGAGTTGTCGCGGTCAGGGAGGGCGTATTTTCCTGCAGTATTCGCGCCTCGGAAACCAGCATCCTCTTTTTGGAACGTCGGCCAACGCGGACGCTGCTGCCTTGTGGAAGGCATCAGGCGCGAACTCAATCCCGCATTCGGATGGCGAACTGTTTGGAATCCTTCGCTGGCCGCCCGTGGTGGAAGAGTTCGTCCATCGGCGCTATTCGAATCGCCTCCTTGATCTTCTTGCGCGCACTCCGATCTCCAGCTTCGCCGGACGGTTTCGGCCATTGAAGATTGATATGGATCAAGCTCAGTCCGATGTTCTTCGGCCTCTCACCTCTGCCGAGCAGGTAATGGATCTTCCCATCCACGGTCCCTCCGCGAAGCTCACCGCGTTACGCGACTTGCCCTACATTCGCTGGCGATATTTCTCCGGAAGAGACCGAACCGTCGCCACGTTTGCAGTTCGCAACCACGAATTGGATCAGGAAGTGCTGGTAACCGTGAACCAGCGAACACGAGGATATCGAGGCCAGATCAATACTCTCAACGTGCTCGATATCTATCCCGAAGTCGCCGTTGCTGACTCGCTGCGCGTTGTAGCGGCGCTCACAGCTCGTTACAGAAATACCGTGGACGCGCTGGTTCTGCGCAACGTCAGCCCAGACCGTCAGAAAATACTTTGCGGACGCGGTTTTCAGCGGCGGATCTTCGATGCTCCGACCGGCTGGTTTCTCGACAAGAAGAAATTGCTACCCCCGCTTGGTTGGTACATCGTGCCGGCAGATGGTGACGGCCTCATTTGAACACTGCGCCGAAAATGAACTTCAGAAGCCATGCTCGGGCGTTACTTATTCGGGCGGCGAGCCTCGCGCACGTCGACGCGTTGGCATTTCACATTCAGAAGCTCAAACGTTCGCCTCGCGCGCTCGTAGTCGCCATGCACGAAACGCCAAGGTCTCTGGAACAGCAGTTCCGGGAGCAGCTTGAATTCGCTTCCAGGCATTTTACGATTACCAATCTGGATGGGTTTGCCAGTTTGTGGGACGGTCTCACACAATCCGAGTCGCCTTCGAAGCCTCTTCTCCTGTTCACATTTGACGATGGAAAGGAGAGCAACTACACCGTGGCCGCTCCGCTGCTCGAGTCTTTCGGCGGACGCGGCGTATTCTTCGTAGTCCCTGCCTTCGCGGAATGCTCTGGCACGGAACGGGCGCTGCCTTTCTACCGCAGCAGGGTTAATCCGGACTCGAAACCCGGGTACGAGATGTGGGAAGACTGGAAGCCGATGAGCCCTGAGCAGATAGCGGATCTCGCGGATCGTGGACATGCTATCGGCAATCACACGCTAACTCATGAAAGGCTGGTCGGATTGCCGCCCGACCAGTTGGAACGTGAGGTCGGCGAGAGCGCTCGCCAGCTCGCGTCCTGGACAAAGAAGCCGGTCGACGCTTTTGCCTGGACGTTCGAATGGGATGCGCTTGATGCCAACGCCTGGGACACGATTCGACGCTACCATCGTTTCTGCTTTTCGCCATGCGCAGGCCCGATCGACAGCCGCTACGACCGCCCTTCCTTACTGTGGCGACGAGAGATTGAAGTGCGATATTCAACGCCAGAGCTGCGTTTTTCTTATTCAGGTCTGGTCGACCTATGGTGGGGAAGTCGCCGAAAAAAGCTGCGCGAGATGCTGCGGGCTGGATCCGAAAGCACGGACAAAACAGATCAGATCAATCAATGACTCATCTTTTTATCAACGCGCTCTCCGCCAGCGCAGGTGGAGGTCTCACTTATGTCCGCAACGTATTGCCGCAACTGGCGCTGCGCGATGACGTGCGCACCACGCTGCTGGTGGGTGAGGCGCTGCGCGGTGAAATTAAGGAATCAAATCGGGTAACCGTGCTGGGCGAATCTTACCACGCAAGTTCCGCGGGACGCTTCTGGTACGAGCAGTTTCACCTTCCAAGCCTCATTCGCCGCTGCGGACCTGACGTTTTGCTGTCCACCGGAAACTTTGCGCTGTTTCGCTCGCCTATCCCGCAAATTCTTCTCAGCCGTAACGCTCTGTATCTTTCGTCGGATTTTTTCCGCGATGTAAGAGAGAGAGGCGACTACCGGCTGTGGATCGACACCGCAGTGAAAGGCGCTCTTGCCCGATGGTCGATACGCACCGCAGACTGCACGGTCGCCCCCAGCGAAGCGTTCGCCGCTGAACTACGCCAATGGACCGGAAAGGACGTGACCTGTATCCACCACGGCTTCGATCACGAAGCATTCTGCAACGAAGCGGCGACGCTGCCGCAGTATGTGCAGGCTCGGCTCGCATCCACCGAAGGCGCCCTCCGGATATTGTTCGTGAGTCACTACAATTATTATAGAAATTTCGAAACCCTCATTCGCGCGATTGCCATATTAAAGAAGAAGCTCCATCCGCAGGCTGTTCGGCTGATCCTGACGTGCAAGCTCATTTCGCTGGACAATCCCGGGAGCTACCAGGCCGGCACCGCAGCCGATCTGGTCCGGCAACTTAAGTTGGACGAGGAAGTGGTTGAGTTGGGCGCGGTGCCCTACCCGGCCCTGCACCATCTCTATCGAAGTTGCGATGTTTACGCGACTCCCGCCTACGCGGAGACTTTTGCTCATCCGTTGGTCGAGGCCATGGCAAGCGGCCTTCCCGTGATTGCCTCGGACTTGCCCGTGCACCGCGAGATCTGCGGTGAAGCGGCTCAATACTTCCCGCGCTTTTCAGCGGACGATTTAGCGGCGCGAATTGTGCAGGTTTCCAAATCCCCCGATCAGCAAGCGGCCATGCGCGCAAAAGGACTTTCTCGTTCGCGGGACTTCAGTTGGGATCTTCACGTAGAGAAACTGCTACGGCTGGCTCAACGTCTCGTTGCGCTTCACGTAAGATAATTTACAAAGAACAGACACCCAGGGAGCGACGCTTCGGATGTGCGGAATCTTCGGCATCATTGGCCTTAACGCGCGGGTGTACGCCGAATTGTCCGCCGAAGTCCTGGAACGTGCCACTCAATCGCTCACCCACCGCGGGCCTGACGATGGCGGCACGGTGATCCTGCAGGACTCGGCGCGGCACGCGGTCGAAATCGGCCTCGGCAACCGGCGCCTCGCCATCCTCGACTTGTCTCCGCTGGGCCATCAGCCCATGAACGATCCCGCCACCGGCAATTGGATCGTCTATAACGGAGAGGTTTACAACTTCCGTGAAGTTCGGGCGAAATTGGAACGCGCGGGGCACCGCTTCACCAGTCAATCCGATACCGAGGTAATTCTTCAAGCCTACGCGCGCTGGGGAGAGAAGTGCCTCGATGAGTTTCGGGGGATGTTTGCCTTCGCCATTTGGGACGCGCAGCGGCATCGCCTCTTCTTGGCCCGCGATCCCATGGGAATCAAGCCGCTCTATTACCACCAGTCGGCTCAGTACTTCATGTTTTCCTCTGAGGTTCGGACCCTGCTGGGCACAGGCCTCGTGCCCCGGCGCATTGATCCCGCGGGCTTGGTGAACTATCTCACGTTTGGATCGCTCTACGACCCCAACACTTTAGTGGAAGGCGTGCGCGCACTTCCGCCTGGCCATTTTCTAAGTTGGGACGACGGGCAGGTCACTCAGACTCAGTACTGGGACCTGGTCGACCCGGAGACGGTTGCAACCAGCCGCGATGCCAGCGCCGAGACGCGCCGCGAACTCGAAAGCGACATAGCGGACATGCTCGACGAGTCCGTCCGCATGCAACTCATCAGCGATGTTCCAGTGGGGGTCTTCCTTTCCGGTGGCATAGACTCCAGCAGTTTGGTCAGCATCCTCAGCCGAAGTGGAGTCAAGCCGAGCACGTTCTCCATTGTGTTTCGCGAGTCGGATTACTCCGAGGCAGAGTATTCCCGCGCCATCGCGCGGGAATTCCACACTGACCATCACGAGATAACCGTTTCTCAGTCAGACCTGTTCTCCGCAATCGCCCCCGCCATCCACGCGATGGACCTGCCCACGATCGATGGAGTCAATACCTACTTCGTTTCGGAGCGAACCCGCGCAGCGGGTGTAAAAGTCGCTCTCTCCGGACTAGGCGGCGACGAAATGTTTGCCGGCTATTCCAGTTTCCGCACGGTGCCGCGGATGGAACGCTTTGTTAAGACATGGGAAAGCTTGCCCGCAGCGGGCCGCAACTCCATGGCGCATATTTTCGCGGCATTGGCTCCGAGCAGCGACCAGAATCGCAAATTAGCCGCTCTCGGCCGCAACCCAAGCCGGATTGCCCATCCCTACTTTCTCTCGCGAATGTTGTTCGCTCCGCACCAGCAGGATGAATTGCTGTCGACGACCAAGACTGACTCCACGGTTTTCCGGTCTGCAGAGAAATCATTGACTGACGCCCTAAGCCATGCCCAGCGCCTGGATCCGGTCAATCGCGTTTCCTATCTGGAAGCGCGGTGTTACATGCTAAACACACTATTACGGGATTCCGACACGATGAGCATGGCGCATGGCCTGGAGGTGCGCGTACCGCTAATCGACCATCAGTTAGCGCGGCGCGTTCTCGCTTTGCCGGGGTCGTGGAAACTGGATTCCGGAACTCCGAAGCCTCTGCTGCTCCGGGCGTTGGGCAGCCCGCTTCCGGACAAGATCGTCAACCGCCCGAAGCGTGGCTTCACTCTTCCTTTCGAGCATTGGCTGCGCGATGCGATGCGTCCGGTTGTGGAACAGTCATTGAGCAAAATTAGCGAAGGCGCTTTAGGCGCTTGGATCAGCGAAAACGCAGCTCGCAAAGTTTGGGAAGACTTCCTCCAGGGCAAGACTTCCTGGTCCCGCCCGTGGGCTTTGTATGTGTTGCAGTCCTGGTGCGAGCAGAATTCGCTGACCTGCTGAAGATGGCCGGACTCGCTCCGCCTTACGCTTCCTTCGTGGCCGTCAGCAGCAGGAACAATTTCCACTTCCCGGCCAGCCTCTTCACCAGCCAGCGTGGATAAACTCTCCAGACGAACCGGTAAAGCCCAGATCGAAATCGCGCTGAAGGTTGATGAAGCAACAAATCCCCGGGACTGAAAACCAGTTGAGCTTCCACGTCCCGGAACCCCCGCATCAGCGAAATCGCTTCCGTTCTCGTGTAGGTCTTCGTCCCGGGACTCTCCAGGTGATCGAAAACCGACTGCCTCAAAGACTTGCGCTGCAAGATGCCGTAGCGCAACCACAACAACAACCCGGTCATTGAAGGATGGTGGTAAACCATGATTCTGGCCTGACCGCCGGGCTTCAGAACGCGCCACGCTTCGCGGATGCACCGAGCCGTATCCGGGCTATGGTGCATCACGCCATAGGAGTAGACCACGTCAAACGAATTGTCGGAAAAAGGCAGATTCTCCGCGTCCGCCGCTTGCAGGTCGGCTTTGTATCCGGCTAATTCGCAACGCAAGCGCGCCCGTTCGATGGAGGCAGGGGAAAGATCCACTCCGCTTGCCTGCGCCCCAGCCTTCAGCCACTCCAGATAATCGGCTCCCATGCCAACGCCAATTTCGAGGACTCGCCTTCCACGCGCCGACTTAAAGTCGGCGAAATCGATGATATAAGGCTCCAGCGCATAGCGCGCGCGTGCATGAGCCTCGAAATCCTGCCGCTGCTCCAGATACCGCGATCCGCAGGGCTCAGCGTCCCAGAATTGCCGCACGTCGTCCTTTTGTTCGACAGCCCTTTGTTCGCCGATGAGGTCGGATTGCGCCATGGGGAAGCTTTTCCGGATATTAGCAGCTTGCAGGCGATTTCGTCCTGCTATCCAGTGCGAGTCAGGATAATATGTGTAGAGTTCCACTGCGCCCAATGCAAAAGCTAGCCGAATCCGTGCCCGCGCCGATCGCGCGTCCAGGGGCCACCCTTCCCGTGAGCGCAATTATTGCCGTGCGCAACGAGGCCAGCAATCTGCCGCGTTGTCTGGAATCACTGCGCGAGATTGGGGAGGCATACGTCGTCGATTCCCAAAGCACCGACGAGACCGTCGAAATTGCTCGCTCCTTTGGCGCCAAGGTCGCGCAGTTTCACTACCAGGGAGGCTGGCCCAAGAAGCGCCAATGGGCGATGGATTCCTTGCCCCTGCTCCACGATTGGATTCTCCTGCTCGACGCCGATGAATCCCTTAGCCCGGAACTTACGGAAGAAATCCGGGCCGCGATTCAGGATCCACGCTACGACGGCTACCACATTGCCCTCCGCATCTATTTTCTCGGCCGCGAACTGCGCCACAGCGGAGCCAGTTTCTACAAGCTAGCGTTGTTTCGCCGTGGCAAGGGCCGTTACGAATGCCGCTTGAAGGACCAGGACGCCTCCATGGCCGACATGGAGGTTCATGAACATGTAGTTGTCGAGGGGCGCACCGAGAAATTGAAATCTCCCGTGCTCCATCACAACTACGCTTCGCTATCGCATTACATCCGCAAGCACGATGCTTATTCGAATTGGGAAGCGAAGGTATGGCTTAACGCCAACTCCAGTCCCGACGCCCTGGCGCCGTCGCTGACCGGAACGCAGGCACAGCGCCGCCGCTGGCTCCGCCGCAAATTTTTTGCCCTACCCGGTTCGCCGCTGGCTTTCTTTCTCTATAAATATTGTTTCCGCCTGGGATTTCTCGATGGCATCCCGGGTTTGATCTACTGCTGTTTTCAGGGCATCCAATTTTTTCACATCAAAGCCAAGATCTACGAATTGAAGACTAACGAATTGAAGCAGACTTCGGGGGAGTGAATCGGGAATGTGCGGCATCAGCGGCCTGGCAAATTGCGGGGATCGGGAAGTGCTCACAAGGATGACGCACGTTCAGGCCCATCGCGGTCCCGACGACTCCGGTGTGTGGGATCGAAGATTTCCTGACGGTTCTTACGTAGGCCTCGGCAGCCGCCGCCTTGCCATCCTCGATCTCTCAGCCAGCGGCCACATGCCGATGTGCAACGAAGCCCGCACCGTCTTGATCACCTACAACGGCGAAATTTATAACTTCGCCGAACTTCGCCGCGAGCTGCAAGACAAAGGCCACAGGTTCGCTTCCAACACAGATACGGAAGTGGTGCTGCATCTATACGAACAAGAAGGCGCGGATTGTGTCCATCGGCTGAACGGCATGTTCGCCTTCGCCATCTGCGATCTTCGCTCGGGCAAGCCCGAACTGTTTCTGGCTCGCGATCATTTCGGCGTAAAGCCCTTCTACTATGCTCATAATGGGAGAAAGCTGGCGTTCGCTTCAGAAGTGAAAGCCCTGCTCCATGTGCCGCAGATCGAAGCTGAGATCGATCTGGAATCGTTGCACCAGTATCTGACCTTCCTGTGGGTTCCGGATCCCAAGACGATGTTCCGCGGGATTCACAAACTTCCCGCCGGGCACTGCGCCACTTTTCGCGACGGCGAACTAAAGATCCGCCAGTATTGGGACCTGACCTTCCCCCTAGTCGATGCGCAATACCCTCGATCCGAAGCCGATCTGGCCGACGAAGTGCGCGAGCGCTTCCGCCAATCAGTGCAGTCGCAAATGGTGAGTGACGTTCCCATCGGCGCATTTCTCAGCGCCGGCTTGGATTCGTCGAGCATCGTGGCCATGATGTGCCAGGCAACGAAGCAGCCTGTACGTACTTACACCATCACCTTCCCGCGTAAATATCGCGTGGGTGAAAGCGCGCTCGACGATCCAAACGTTCCTGCGCGATTGGCGAGGCAGCTCGGCTGCGAGAATCAACAGATTGTGGTCGAGCCCGATGTTGCAGACTTGCTGCCACGCCTCACCTGGCACATGGACGAGCCCACCGCCGATCCTGCGATCATCACCGCATACCTGGTCTGCCGCGAGGCGCGCAAGCAAGCCACCGTGCTGCTGTCCGGCGTCGGCGGAGACGAGCTGTTCGCCGGATATCGCAAACATGCCGCCGATCGCTGGGCGCATGCCTATCAACAAATGCCTGGCTTCCTGCGTAGCGGAATCGAATCCAGCCTCCATGCATTGCCCGGATTGCGCGGCACGGCCATGAAGGGGAGCGTGCGATTGGCCAAGAAGATGGCGCGCAGCGCATCGCTCAACCCGGAAGATCGCTTCATTCGTAACTGCACTTATCTGGATGGCCCTCAGAAGATAAATTTGTATACTCCCGATGTTCAGGATCAGATTGGCGCATCCGATCCCGCTCTTCGCCATCACTCCCGGTTCGACGCGGTGCGCGACTCCGATTTTCTGAACCAGATGCTCTATCTCGACAGCAAGATTTTCATGACCAGCCTGAACCTGAACTACAACGACAAGATGAGCATGGCGTCGTCGGTGGAAGTGCGCGTTCCATTTCTCGATCGCGAACTTGCCGAGTTTGCGGCTCGGAGTATTCCGCCCGATCTCAAGCTAAAAGGATTTTTACGGCCAACGACAAAACACATCCTCCGCCAGGCGATGCGAGGTGTTCTGCCCGCCGAGGTGTTGCGTCAACCCAAAGCAGGCTTCGCCGCCCCGGTGGACTACTGGCTGGCCAACGACTTGAGAGAAATGGTGGACGATCTGCTCTCCGAACCCAATATCCGAAACCGCGGCCTCTTCCAACCGAAGGCCGTCCGCCGCTTCGTGGACGAACATCGCAGTGGTGCGGAGGATTGGTCGATGCAAATTTGGCAGTTTCTGACGCTCGAGCATTGGATGAGAGTTTTTCTTGACGCCGGAGCGCAGCGCTCCGCGGAGGAGTTCGGCCCCGTGCCTCAGGCTGCCACGGCGTGAATTCTTTATGCGATCTGCGCACATCTTCGCGGGCCATTTGTGGAAATGACTGACTTCGACGCCGCTATCCCAGAGAAGGAAGACAGAGGCAGCGCCCCGCCCAGCTTCGCCGCGAAAGCCCTGACCGAAGCAACCGGCTTGCTGCGAGCGCCGCAGCGCGTGTTCCCGTTGATTCAGAAACTTGCATCGGACAGAGTCAGGACCTCTTTCGAGCAAAAGCATCTCTACTCCTTCGCAACCACCAAGCGGTCCAGCGCCGTGACGCTGGACTTGGTGTTCCGCTGGATATTCACCGCTCACCGCTCTGACGGCGGCATTGCGGCCTACTACAGCCTGCTCACGGGATATTCCGAATCCTATCCAGAGGTGACCGGTTATCTCGTCCCGACGTTGTATGAATATGCGCGGGTGAGTGGCGACGACGGCGCCGCGGTAGCCGCCGCAGAACGAGCCACCAACTGGTTGTTATCCCTGCAAACGCCAACCGGCGCGTTTCCGGGAGGGCTGCACGGCAGGGAACAAGAGCCGTCGGTATTCAATACCGGCCAAATTCTCCAAGGTTTAGTCCGCGCCTACCGCGAGACGAAACGTCCCGAAGTCCTGGCATCGGCAATCGCCGCAGGCGATTGGCTGATCAACACCCAGCAGGAAGATGGATCGTGGTCAGGTCCCAGTGCATACCAGAACGCACCGCACACTTACTACAGCATGGTTGCCTGGGCGCTCGCCGAATTGTCCGAACAATCTACGGATCACAAATACGGCGCTGCCGCCGAGAGAAATCTTGACTGGGTGTTGTCGCACTTCCGTCCCAGCGGCTGGGTCGAAGGCATCAATCTTCGCGGCCACCCCAACTATTTGCACTTCATCGCCTATGTGCTGCAGGGAGTCCTGGAATGTGGCATCCTGCGCCGGCGCAGCGATGCCGTCCATGCCGTAGCCAAGCCAGCATGGGTACTGCTGCGGAAATTCGAAACCAACAAGTATCTGCCCGGCGCCTTCGATGCCGATTTCAAAAACGGACCCCACTTCACCTGTCTAACGGGCAATGCACAAATGTCATGCGTCTGGCTGCGCCTGTTTGAAATGACGGATGACCTGCGCTATCTCAACGCCGCGCTCAAGATGAACGAGATGCTGAAGCAAATGATTCCAGCACGCGGGCGGCCGGGAATCGTGGGTGGAGTCAGCGGCTCCTACCCCATCTGGGGCCGATACCAACCCCTGCGCTACATCAGTTGGGGAGGCAAGTTTTTCGCGGACTCTTTGATGATGGAACAGCGCCTCACGCAGTCATTCGAAACTTCAGCACTCAAAGAATTGCCATGCGCATCGTAATTCTCAGCTCGAGTGTTTACAGCGAGACCGCGTGTGCCCTGGCATTGCGTGCAGCCGAAGCTGGACACGTTCCCGTGGGTGCACTCGCTCTCCGCACTCTCGATCGCGGCACCGTGTTGCGAAAACTTGGCCAGTGGGGTGTGCGCGGAGTGACGCATTACGCGCGCAACAAGTTCCTGCCCCATCGCCGCGACGGGCAATCACTCGTAAGTAATCCGTACCTTGAAACAGTTCTCAAACACCGCGACGGAGTCTTCCGCAACCTGCGCGAAGTGGCTGCATTCCACCGCTTTCCAGTTGCCACCTGCAAAAATCAGAACGCGCCAGATTCAATTGCGCGCCTAAAAGCCTGGTCCCCCGATTTAATCATTTTCACCGGCGGCAACATTCTGCGAAAGCCATTGTTGGAGATTCCCCGACTCGGCGTGCTGAATGTGCACCTTGGTTGTTTGCAAGAAATCCGAGGCATGAGCGCTCCAGAGTGGTCGCTTCTGCAGAATGTTCCCGTCGGCGTTACGATCCATTTCATGGATGAGGGAATCGATACCGGGCCCATACTCCAGAAATATGAACTTCCCGACGCTGCCCGAAGTGGCTCGTTAAGCGACCTGCGGAACCGTCTCATCGCATTTGGCATCGATAAAATCGCTGAAGTCATCGCCGGCCTCGATCAGGGCACAATCCACGCAAAACCACAATCTGATCTCGATCGTGATAACCAATTCTTCGTCATGCACGAGTGGCTCCAGAACCAGGCCGCACGCCGCCTGACGATGATGCGCCTTCCTGTGGACGCAGCCCATGGGTAAGCCCATGAGCACACTCGACACCATGCTGCAAGTCGGCCGCACCTTCGGCGTCCGCGATGGCATGCTTCGCCTCCAATACGAACTCCAGCGCGGCACCGGCCTCATGTCATGGCGAATGCGGTCGGTGCAGGGCTGGGAATCCTGGAGCCTTAGTCGCATCGCGCCCGGTGTTTTATCTCAAGACATGCTGACCGCGCGACGCGACGGCACGCCGCGATTCTTTTTCCTTGATGCCCCGACCGTGGGAACAAGTATCAGAGAGGCCATCGGGCCGGACGAGCAGAGTAACGTCCTCTCCGAAGCCGAACGAATTCTGAAAGGACACTTGCCCTACTTCGGCCAACTCTCGTTTGCGTGCGGTTTCCCCCCGCGATGGTTTCAAAATCCTGTCACAGGCCAACAGGTCTCGCCCAGCCAGACCTGGACTCAGATGCGCTTCGCCTCGCCGGTCTATGGCGATCTGAAATTTATTCTTGAACCCTCCAGATTTCTTTTCGTCTACCCGTTGACCCGCGCATACGCGCTCACGGGCGAGGAACGCTTTCCCCAGGCCTTCTGGACCGCGATCGAGGACTGGGCTCACCACAACCCGCCCATGGCCGGACCCCTGTGGATTTGCGGTCAGGAATCCTCCTTGCGGATTCTGGCTCTTTCGTTCGCGCTTCATGCATTCATTCATTCGCCCTCAACCAGCAACGAGCGCGTGGCTCTGTTGGTTTCCATGATTGCCGCTCACGCCTGGCGCACCGCCCAGACGCTCGGCTACGCGCGCTCCCAGCGCAGCAATCACCTGATCAGCGAAGCGGTAGGTCTGTGGACCGCTGGTACGCTCTATCCGGAGTTGAGAGAGGCGCAGGTTTGGCAGAACCTTGGCGCGCATCTGTTGCACGAGGCGGTTCTTGACCAGATCACGCCCGAGGGAGTCTCGCAACAGCATTCTTTCAACTACCAGCGCATGATCCTGCACTTGCTCTTGTGGACCTTGCGCCTCTCCGAGATTCACCGCTTCGCTCTGCATGAAGATATTCGCCAGCGCACCCAATCTGCCTATGACTTCATGCGCCCGTGGGTGGATCCGGTCAGCGGACTCGTACCCAATTACGGCTCCGACGACGGCAGCATAATTCTTCCCCTCGCGCAGTCCTCGTATCGCGATTTCCGTCCGCTGCTGCAACTGGGAGCCGCCGTTCTGGATCGCCCGGCTCTGTACCCGGGCCCATGGGATGAAGCCACGCTCTGGTTCGGGAAAAAGCCCGCAGTCCTGTGCGAGAAAATTTCCGTTCCTCAAGTTGCCGCCGATACAGGATACTTTCGCCTGGGAGACAACAATTCCTGGGCATTGATTCGCGCCGGTCGCTACACTCGCCGGCCTTTTCAAGCCGATCAACTGCACATGGACCTGTGGTGGCGCGGCATCAACCTGGCTCGCGATCCCGGAACCTATCTCTACAACGGTGCGGTTCCGTGGAATAATGGATTCGCAGGAACAGCCGTCCATAACACCGTTACGGTCGATCATCAGGATCAGATGCGCCGCGCCGGCCGCTTTCTCTGGGTCGACTGGGCGCAGGCCTCAGGCCGCGTGTACTCTTCAAGTGGAGACGCTCCCGATTCTTTCGAGGGCGAGCATGACGGCTACAAGCGCTTCGGCGTGATCCACCGCCGCATGGTTCGATGGCTCTCGGGATCGGGATGGGTGATTGTAGATGACATTGAAGGATCTGGCGAACACGACGTGCGCCTGCATTGGCTGGCTGCCGACTTGCCATTTGAGATTGCCGCCTCGTCTTTTTTTCAAGTCGTCTTCAAATCTGGCGAGTCGCGAATTCGCTGGAACATTTTCTCCAGCGTTCCGGGAAGCCCGGCTGTCATACGCGCGGGGAAAGGGAAGAAGATAACGACTGTGACGAATACAAAGTCAGATGAGATCGCTGACGCCGAAACGCAAATGCTCGGCTGGGAGTCGCCCACCTACGGCGATCTTCAGCCCGCGGTTTCTTTGCTTTATCAAACCCGCTCGCAGTTGCCGATCCGGTTCGTCACAGTTGTTCTTACGGACGAAAGATGCAAGATCGAAGCCAGAGGGAACGAGATCGTCATTTCGGACAATGAATCCGAGAATTATCGAGTGAATCTCGCAAGCGCGCCAACCGCATGAGACAGGTCTTCCAGGACGCGCGCACCGCTGAGATCACCATAGCGGAGGTCCCCGCTCCCAAACTTCTGGCGGGATGCGTGCTCGTTCGCACCGCTGCCTCTGTCGTCTCAGCAGGTACGGAGCGCGCTTCTTCGGATTTCGCCAGCAAGAATCTTTTGCAGAAAGCGCGAATGCGGCCCGATCTTGTGCGGGACGTGCTCAGTAAAATTAGCCGCGATGGTCTGCTTGCCACGATCTCCACCGTGCGCAGCCGTCTCGATCAACCGAGTGCGTTGGGTTATAGCAGCGCCGGAACCGTCATTGCCGTGGGCGAGGGCATTACCGATATTAACCCTGGAGATCGCGTCGCGTGTGCCGGAGCCGGTCACGCCGTTCACGCCGAGTTTGCCTGCGTCCCTCGTTTATTGGTCGCAAGAATTCCGTCCGAATCCCTCACGTGTGATGAAGCTGCTTTCGCCACGCTCGGAGCCGTCGCCCTTCACGGCGTGCGTAACGCCGACTCCAAACTCGGCGACGTAGTCGCAGTCATCGGACTCGGACTTCTCGGTCAACTCACAGTTCAAATCCTCAAGGCAGCCGGCTGCTGCGTTTTAGGAATGGATCTTTCCGCGGATCGCGCAGAACTGGCCGGGCGCCTGGGCGCTGATGCTGTAAGCACCTCCGCTTCCGGCTTTCTGGATCTATGCCTGCAGCACTCAACCGGACATGGCGCAGACTCCGTGCTCATCACGGCGCAGACTTCCAGCAACGATCCCGTAAATCTTGCTGGATCAGTGGCTCGAAATCGCGCTGTGGTGGTTGCGGTGGGAACCGTCGCCATGGATATTCCGCGCCGATCTTTCTATGAGAAGGAACTGGACTTCCGTGTCTCGCGCTCCTACGGCCCCGGCCGCTACGACTCAGCCTACGAGCAGAAGGGAATCGACTACCCCATCGGCTACGTTCGCTGGACCGAAACTCGCAACATGGAAGCGTTCCTGAAACTCCTCGCCGATCGTAAACTGAATTTACCGCCCCTGGTTACGCATCGTTTCCCCATCGTCGAGGCGCGCTCCGCCTATGATTTGATTACCGGAAAAACTCCCGAGCCATTTTTGGGAGTGTTGATCACCTATCCCCAGGATGCTCCCGACGTCCGCCACATAAAGATGGAAGGCTTCGACCGCCCCGCTGCGAGCGATGCAGTTCGTATCGGTTTGCTTGGCGCAGGAACCTTTGCGATCGGCACGATGCTACCTGCGCTCAAAAGACTGCGAGCAGTTGAAATGATGGTCGCGAGCGCGGCCAACGGCTCGCACGCCTGGCACGCCGCTCACAAATTCGGATTTCGCTCCTGCACCACGGACAAGCAGCAAATCCTCAACAATCCCGCGGTCAACACGGTCCTTATCGCCACCCGCCATCATCTCCACGCAAGCCAGGTGATCGCAGCACTCGCGGCTGGCAAGCACGTCTTCTGCGAGAAACCTCTCTGCCTCAACGAAGCGGAGCTGAAAGAAATCGCCGAAGAGCACAACAATTCAGGTCGGCAGCGCCGTCATCTCATGGTCGGATTCAATCGTCGCTTTGCTCCTTTGGCGATGAAGATGAAAAGTTTTGTGCAAGAAACTGGAGAGCCCCTGGCGCTTCACTACCGGGTGAATGCAGGCTTCCTTCCCGCGGATCACTGGCTCAACGACCCGCTGCAAGGCGGAGGGCGCATCATCGGTGAAGTCTGCCACTTCGTCGACCTTCTCCGCTTTCTGACCGGCGCCACTCCCGTGGAAGTCGAAACCCACAGCTTGTCCAATCCCGGTAGGTACAGCAACGACAACGTTGTGTGCTCGCTGCGCTTCACGGATGGTTCGCAGGGCACCATCAGCTACCTCGCGAACGGCGACAAGTCTTTTTCCAAGGAACGAATTGAAGTATTCGGCGGCGGCCGCGTGGCCGTGCTGGAAGACTTTCGGCGGCTGGAACTTATCCAGAGCGGGAAAAAGCGCGTCTTTCGCTCGCTCTTCCGTCAGGACAAAGGACACCGCGGCGAATTCGAAGCCTTTGTCGCAGCGATTCAGACTGGCTCGGAGTCGCCAATCCGGTTCCCAGAAATTGTGAGCACCATGCTGACCACGTTCGCTCTGGAGGAGTCGCGGTCTCTCGGGCGACCAATAGCTGTGAAAACACTCTCCGCTAGCGGCGAGGCCTCTGACTCAAGCGGTTTCGATCAGGCCTCCTGAATACAGGTTCCCGAACATTCGCGCATCATGAAGATTCTTTACATCTCGCAATACTTCCCTCCGGAGATGGGTGCGCCCGCCGCGCGGGCCGTGGAATTGTCCAAACACTGGGCAGCCGCGGGACACGAAGTAACCGTGTTAACGGGCTTCCCCAATCATCCTACCGGTGTTGTGCCTCCTGAGTACCGGGCTAACTTCCGGCGGATGGTAGTGCGCGAACTGATCAACGGGGTGAACGTCGTTCGTACCTGGCTTCTTCCTTTTCCTAATCGAAAGGCTCACGAGCGCATTTTGAACTATGGTTCGTTCTGCGTCTCGGCCGCGACCACGGGTCTTTTTTTATCGCGGCCCGACGTGGTGATTGCAACCTCACCGCAGTTGTTGGTCGGACTCTCAGGCTGGTGGTTGGCACGCTGGAAGCGCGTCCCTTTCGTCTTCGAAGTCCGCGATCTATGGCCCGAATCGCTGGCCGCCGTCGGAATGGGCAACCGCACTTCACTGCTGCACCGCGCTCTGGCGAAGATCGCCGGCTTCCTGTACAGCCGTTCAGATCGCATAGTCGTGGTCACTCCTGCTTTTGAAGACTACCTCGTGGAACACTGGCACGTTCCTCGGGAGAAAATTTCCGTCATCGAAAACGGAGTAGAAACCCAGTTGTTCGCCCCTGACTCGGCTACAGACCTAAGGCGCGAACTCGAGGTAGTGGGAAAGTTCGTTGTCTCCTACATCGGCACCATGGGTATGGCGCACGGACTGGAAACCATCGTCACTGCCGCCGCGCAATTGCAGGCCACCAATCCCGAAATTATTTTCATGATGCTAGGCGAGGGCGCGGAGAAAGAACAGATCGTGGCGCAGGCACGAGGACGAGGTCTAAACAAGTTGAAATTCCTCGATCAGCAGCCTCGAGAAAAGATTCCTGCTTACATTGGCGCATCGGATGTTTGCCTGGTTCCGCTGAAGAAATCCGATGTGTTCAAAACCGTCATTCCTACCAAGATGCTGGAATTCATGTCCTGCGCCCGCCCGGTCATTCTCGGCGTGGACGGGCAAGCCCGAGTAATCGTCGAGGAAGCGCGCGGAGGCCTGGTCATCGAGCCCGAGAATTCCGAGGCCCTGGCGAATGCCATTCGTTACCTGGCAGCGCATCGCGAAGAGGCTCGTCAGTTGGGACGGAACGGCAGGGAATACATCGTGAGCAAGTTTTCGCGCCGTCAAAGCGCAGAGAGATATATTCGCGTGCTCGAACGTCTGTTGAATTTGCCGCAACGGCGGGGAACAGAAATCGCCGCTTAAGAGATTTCCCCCGCGCACTTACGGATGCGCAGCGATAATCGCGATGCCCGTCGCGGCTGAGATTGCGGCTTGCATACCTTGCGCCGCCGCTACCCGGGCGCCGCTCAGCGGCACAAACAGGATGTCATCAGCCTGCAAGGTTACGTCCGGAGCCTTCGCCTCCAGCATTTTCTTCAATGGAATCCGCGTCTCGACCATTCCGGATGGACCCTTGCGGATAATTCGCACCCCGCTCATCTTGGCCGTGTGATTCGTCCCCCCTGCCAGTGCGAGAGCTTGCAACACCGTCAAGCTGCCGTTATCTACCAGCAATCCTGCGGGACGTCCCACATCCCCCACCACGTAGATAATCGGCGCTCGCGGAACCGTGATCGTGTCCCCGGGAAGGATCTCGATATTATCCTGCAAATCATCCGCGAGATCTCTCGGGAGATTGACTGTAATCGGCGGGGCCGAACTATGCTGCCTGATGATGCTTACCTTTCGTCCGGCCGTTTGCGAAAAGCCGCCTGCGGCCGATATGAGATCGTAAAGCTTGCGATCGCCGAGGTCGGGGTACACGCCGGGCTTAACCACCTCTCCCAGGATCGTCACTCCCTGGGAAGCCGACTCGTCCAGAAAGATCGTGACGTGAGCCCCGCGCACGAAACCGCCATCCTCCAGGCGTTTCTGGATCAGGCCCTGAGCCTCCTCCACCGTGAGGTCGCCGATGTGCACATAGTCAATCAGGGGTAGATAAACGTCTCCCGTATTGCCGATCCTGGCTTTGGTGGCGAGTTCCGGCACGTTGTAGACACTTACCTCGATCAGATCACCCGCGCCCAGCCGCAGCAGCGACGCATCCTCAATCGCTGGGCTGGCCGGGTTTCGTGTATCAGGACTTTCAGTAGGCTTCGCCGATTCCTTGCCGGACGTGCTGCTCACGGCAGCTTCAGAGATGGGTCGTGCCGCAGGCAGTGTTGGCACGGCGTTTTCGGTGGATGAAGAGGCGGTGGGCGAGGACGTTGTTGCCGAAGATGCAGGCGCTTGCTGCGCCAAAGCCTTGAAGCCGAAACCGGAAAGCACAACGCCAACCAGCGCAAGCTGGCTAACGCTGCGCACAAAACGAACTTCGCCAAACTTCATCAAGGCCTCTAGTTGGAAGAAGGATCGGTGAAAAGTTTAGCACAGCGTGCCGCGCCCATCCCATCCCATATTCGCGAACCTCGTCCTTTATGCCGAGTTTTCCACAGTTTTTCGCGGGAAGGGAATTGAAGCTGACGCCTAACACTGTTAGATTTCAAAACAACTCTCAAACGCAGACTGACGCAGACGTACCCGTTAACCAACTACCAGGGCAGCCTGATCTGCTGCAATACTTTATCTGTCGGATGAGGGAAGTGCGCTCCGACGTTCGCGGTTGCTGGCCGAAGGGGGACTGTTGACGGTAGTATTTTTTGCGATATTTTTCCTATCGCTGTTGTTCTCGTTCGTTCTCACTCGCTACGTGCGGGATGTCGCAACCCGGCGCGGTTGGGTGGCCGTTCCTTCCAACGAACGGCACCTGCATTCCAGTCCCTTGCCCCGCCTTGGTGGCGTGGCTATTTTCATTTCCTTTTCGTTGAGTCTGGCCGCGGCTTACGTTCTGGCCGCTTATCGTCCGCAATTGCACTCGGCATTTCCGCTGAAGACTTTGCTGACCATCCTGGTCCCGGCTTCCATCATTTTCCTGCTCGGAGTCTATGACGATCTTTACAGCGTCGGCCCCTATATAAAGTTCGCGGTTCAGTCCCTCGCCGCCACCATGCTTTTCATGGGCGGTCTGCGCATTCTCAACATCCCCGTTCTGTTCGGCGAGCATCAACTTCCCTGGTTCGTCGGATTACCCATTACGATTCTGTGGGTCTTGGCCATCACCAATGCGTTTAACTTGATTGATGGCCTCGATGGTTTAGCCGCAGGTTCCGCATTATTCTCCACGCTGGTCGCTTTCGTCGTTGCCCTGCTGAATGGATACTCGCTGGTCACGGTGATGACCATCGCCCTGGCCGGAGCAATCCTCGGATTCCTTCGATACAACTTCAATCCCGCAACCATCTTCCTGGGAGATTCCGGCAGCCTCTTCATCGGCTTCCTGCTCAGCGCGCTCGCCCTAGCCGGAGCCCAAAAGGCCCCAACCATCGTCGCCGTCGCCATCCCCGTAGTCTCTTTCGGCCTGCCCATTCTCGAAACGTCGCTCTCCATTCTGCGCCGCTTGATCAGCGGCCGTCCCGTCTTCACTGCGGACCGCGAGCACATCCATCACAAACTCTTGCAGAGCGGCCTCACTCACCGCCAGGTTGTAATTGTTCTTTATGGCGTGTCTGCGGTGTTCGCCCTTCTAAGTCTGTTCCTGCTCTGGCCCACCGGCAGCTCCCTGGGCTTGGTTCTAGCCGTAGTCGGAACCGGCATCTGGATTGGCATCCAACGCCTCGGCTATCCGGAGTTAGGCGAACTTGCCAGGGTCGCCCAGCGCACCTTCGAACAACGCCAGATCGTCATCAATAATCTCGCCATCCGCCGCGCCACCGATGAACTGAAAGTGGCGCGCGATTACGCACAAGTCCGCCGAGTGCTCGAGGCCGCCTTCGGTTCCAATGACTTTGACGGTTTCGATGTTCGCTTCAAACTCTTCCCGGGAGAGGCTTATCCGGTCAGCGGCAAGGATGGCGGCGGCGCGCACCGGCGTGGAGAAGTTTCGTTTCGCTGGACTAAAGTCGCCGGAGCAAGAACTCTCGAAGGCGTAGCGTCGTGGACTCTGTCCCTCGATCTGGTGAGTTCTTCCAACCGCCATCGCGGCGCGTTGGTAGTCCACCGCGTATACTCGCAGCGCGACCTGCAGCTTGACATCAACTTGCTGACGTCGGCGTTCCCAGTAGCTCTGGCCGACGCCCTGGATCGCACTCTGCAACACGCCGTAGAAGTGATTCCAAGTCCAACCGAAGATGACCAAGGCTACGTAACCGCCCAAGCCGGCTAGGTCATCATCTCACGCAGTGCGGTCGAAGAGTGGTCCTGCAGTGCCGTGGAAGAGCGGCGCTTTAGCGCCGCGCAAGCGGAGCCTGTATGCGGGCTTTAGCCCCGGCGTCCAGGAGCCGCATTGATGCGCAGAAAGGAATTAAACACACGCCCACTCGGGCGTGAAACAGAGAAGAGATTTGAAAGGGGAGGGCTGAAGCTTAAAGTTTCGCGCTGGCGTAGGAATTAATTTCGCAATTCAAGCAAACTTCTTCAAATACCGGTGCTGTCCACTGCATGAGTTCCCCCAGTATCAAGGCATTTTCTGCCCCGACTGTTCCGTTAAGTTTAACCGACCCCACTCCTCAAAATCAATCCCCGAGAGCAAAGAAATTAGACCCTAGAGACGGACACAATATCCTCAATGGTTGCAGATTCTTGCACACTTGCACAATCGCATATCTGCTCAACGACTCGTAATCTCAAGCGGAGTTTGCCCAAGCAGGACAGCCATCGGGACATCGGGTTGCGCTAGTGCCACGTTTTCCACACCCCGAACCACCCCCGCTACTTCTTAACCCCGCCTCGCTTATTTACCTTGGGACACCAGATTTTCCAGAGGGATTCGTGAGGACTTCGCGAGCATGTTCAGTAAAACTGTTTATGGCACCGAGTTTAAAGACGTTCATTTCGTTCCTCTCAATTCCGCGACGTTTTGCATTCAGTGCGAACTGATCAGCACCAACAGCCGCCCTTTTTGCCTGGCCTGCGGCAACACTTCGCTCTTGAGCCTTTCGCGCGTCCTGGGTGGAACCCTGCGCAACCAGCAGACCGCCCACCTGATCACCGATTCTGAACTCAACAAGCTCGTGCGGGATTTATTGCGCACGGTCCCCGACCCCAACGTCGTGAACATCGCCGATCACCAGCATCGCATGCCCTCGACCGTTCTTCGCAGCCAGCTACGCGTGGCCAATGCCGCCCATCCCGCCCAAGGTTTTCGCGCCGTGCATGTTGGAGAGCATGTTGGCGAGGAAGTAGAACTGTACGCCGCCGAACTCGATCTCGAGCCCGCCATCAGCGCGATCACCGAACGCGCCCAGCACCTCACCGGAGCCACCGGCGCCGCAATCGCCCTACGCGCCGGAGACGAAATCGTCTGCCGCGCCCGCACCGGCCGCACCGCTCCCGACCTCGGTGTCCGCCTGCAATCCGATACCGGAATCTCAGCCGAAGCAGTGCGCACTGGCGAGGTCATGCTCTGTCACGACGCCGAGCGCAACCCGCGCGTCGACCTAGCCAGTTGCCATCGTCTCGGTGTCCGCTCCATCCTCGTCTCCCCGCTGCGCTATTACCGCCGCACTCTGGGCGTCTTCGAAGTGCTGTCCTCGTCTCCCAGCGCATTCGACGAGCGCGATGTAGCCACCATGCAACTGCTTTCCAGCATGATGGTCGCCGCCATCTCCCGCATCTCCAGCTTGCGACGATCGCGCCTCAGCATTAAGTGAATTCCTAACGGATAAGATCGCGGCTGGCAGCCTGGAGATTCGTATCAGGAGGGCTGGAGATTCGTATCAGGAGGGCTGGAGATTCGTATCAGGAGGGCTAGAGATTCGTATCAGGCTATGCCTTCAGGCATAGCGTAACGCTCGCAATACCGATCGCGCCTTCAGGCGCTGCGAACTCTAGTAAGCCCAGTAAGGCCCCGTTCCACCCGGCGTGCTTTTGCCCTCAATCGCCGTGTAAACGTTGTGGCCGAAGAAGAAGGGCAGTCCCAGGTCGAACATATTAGGCGCCGGACCACCCAGCTCGCTGAAGACGGAATCGCTCAGATTGCTAAACAGAGTATCGGCATTAGCTATGCTGAAGCTGACCGCACCGCTCGCCCCGTTCGTTCCCTGCGCGCTGGCAGTGAAGCTCTGCGTGCTGGCCGGGCAATAGAATCCACTGGCGTCGGCGCAGACCGGCATCCCAGTGGTACTCGCGTCCAGAAAAAAGTAACCGTTCGACCCACTGTCGATAAAACTCGTCGCATAGGATTTGCCTTTGTAGGAAACGCTAAAGTTTCCGAAGCCATCCGGCGTGTAAACAGTAGCCCGGCCCAAAGAGTTATTCGACTTCGTTCCAATGCCAAAAACCAGCGATCCGCTCAAAGTAGATTCCGCGCTGGAAACCGCGGGCAGTTCAATGATCACCCCATTATTGTCGGACGAAAACAATGCCACCGGATTCTGCACCTGCTGCGCCACACTCTCCCCCATCACCTGGCAGCCTGAAGAGGGGCACTCATAGTAGAGTCCGGGATTCGACGATCCCGTCTGCGCGCACGCCGTCCCGCAATCCTGAACGAAGAAGCCGACTCCAAGAATTCCGTTCGCTCCCAGCGTTTGCAGCGTGTCCGCGGAAGGCAGTCCAAAATTGGTGCAGCCTTGGGCAACTTTGAAGTCCGTATCGCTCAACACTTGAAGCGGCACTGAACTCGCCTTCTCGCCCGCAATTTGGACGTCCGCCTCCTGCACCGGACCCCACGTATAACTACCGAGAAACGGCAGACACTCCGCCACGGGATTCCCGCTTGCGGATTTCTGCTGCGGCAGACTGACCGTGAGCACCGAAGATAAAATTCTCAGCCCCGAAGACCCGGTATCCACCAACAAATCGCCGATTGTCTGGCAATTCGACGTCCCCGGTATGCATACCGTAACGCTCGCGAATGCCCCGTCCACATAAAATCCTGCCGGCCCCGAGTTCACCGAAATGGGCACAACATTCTGCGAGGCCTGCGCAATCGAAATCGTTTTCGTACTGCTGCTCGGACTTCCCCCACAAGCCACGGAACCCCAGCACGCCAGGAGACCCGCCACGCTCAATAAAATTCTCGTCCTCATCGAACCTCCTCGGCCTTCATATTCGAGGGAAGCCGGTCAGGAAGATATGCGCGGCCGGTGAAAAAACGGCTGTGTCCACCCATCTCCACGATTAGTCCCGGTTGCTCGATCACCAGCGGGTGCCGCGCCATCCGCGCCCCACTCTGCGCTTTCATTGCTTGAAAGTACTGATCGAAGTAACTTCCCAGAAGCTGATGCATGTCAGGTGGCCATGGCCCTTGCCACGTCACCGCGAACACCGAGCCATCGGACGAAACATATTCCCGCACCACAGTTCCGGTTGCAGCCTGTATCTCGTGCACCGTGTACCGCGCCGCCGCAGTGGTCCGTCGGCTCCCCTGCATGTGGATCTGGTCTGCCTGCACCGAGGCGATGTCTCCACCCAGCGTCGCAAACGCCGGAGACGCCATCAAAATCGTGATCGCCGCCCACACCGCCACCACAAGCGAACTGTTGACATCTGCCGCCCGCCTGACTCGAAATAAATTGCTGCCCATACTGAAACCGCCAGGATTTGGTTGAACCGATTTGATTGAACGTTAGATAAGCCTGCATCCGCCGGGGGTTGCTGCTTCTCAACAGCTCATACGACCGGCCGGGAGAGCTTTCGGTGCATTTCTGCTTTGTTCTCAGCATTTTCCGGCGAAGTCTGCAAATGTACTTCTTCTTACATACTTTTTCCCGATCTCGCGCTAATATGTACCCAACACGACCCAGGGTTCCTCCATGGCTGCCATCGTCCAGGTGTCGCGATCAGCTTCCCCCAACCGGCGCACTCGCGTGCGGCAAAAAGTTCATGTGCCCGCCTACGCCACCTTCAGCGGCGCTTCCGCAGGAGAGATGCTCGAGTTGTACGAGGTCCTCGATATCAGCGAATGCGGATTGGCGCTCCAGTGCTCATTGCCCGTCGAGGTCAACCAGACCGTCGCGCTATATCTGGATCTCGCCGAAGGTGCCGGAAGGATCTCCGCCAGCGCCCGTGTGGTATGGACTGACGTCGCCGGGCGTGTCGGTCTCAGCTTGCCGGTCCTGACAGATTCTGACGCGGAGCATCTGCAGGAGTGGTTATTCCTTAACGCCATCGCAGCTGCGGCAAACGCAGAGGTTTCCGTTTCGCCCTCGCAGGATTCGCAAAGCGCCTTGCCGCGGCAGAACTACACGGACATACTCAGCGCCGCATCCGCGGTGCAGAGACAGGCGGAATCGCTGGGCTCGGACTTGGAAGCCGTTCTTTCTTTGATTGTTTCCCGCTCTCAATCCCTGCTTCGAACCTCTGGAGCCGCGATCGCGCTCGATCGAGGAAGACTTGATCGAAGAAGAGAGGATGAGAAAAGAAGCGACGAGAGCAAGGACCGCGAAACAGCAGATCACATCGGAGAAAACAATAAAGATGATATAGATCAGGAACCGACTTCGCGTTCCATGATCTGTCGAGCCAGCGCTGGCCCGGGTGCTCCGCCGGTCGGAATGAGTCTGCAAGTAGGGTCGGGATTTTCCGGCGAATGCGTTCGCACCGGAGAATTGTCGCGGTGCGACGATACCGAAACCGACGAGCGTGTGGATCGTCAAAGTTGCCGCGCTTTAGGCATTCGTTCGATTTTGGCGGCGCCGGTGCGCGTCAGAGAAAAAGTGATTGGCTTGCTCGAAGTGTTTTCTGCCCACCCCGGCGCATTTAGCGAGAATGACTGCACCGTACTCCAGCGTTTCGCTGAAACTATTGCCGGCGCAGTCAGCCAATCGCGTGCGCAAACTCCTTCCGCGCCCCCGGCTCCTCCCGCAGTACCTTTTTCCCCTTCGCCCGGAAGCGTTCTCTTCGCTCACCCGCCGGAAGAAATCTCAGAGAAAGACTTAGCCTCAAATAAGGACAGCGTTGGCGGGATTCGTTTGCCCCGCGCTCATCTCTACCTGCTGCTCTCCGCTGCCGCCACCATCTTTCTTGCGCTCGGGTTCCTTCTCGCCCCGTGGATTCAGGAAAAGCTTCAGGCCCGTGACCGCAATGGAGAACAAACCGTTTTAGCTTCTTCAAAGCCGCCTACTGACATTCCCAAGCCGTCTGCGTTCAATCTGTCGATAGATTCCACCAATCTCCCTCAACTCCGGGAACTGGCAGCTCGGGGCATTCCTGCGGCAGAAAACGCTCTCGGCCTCTTCTACTCTGCAGGCGACGACAAACAGGGAATCAAGCGGGACGAGAACGAAGCCGCCCGCTGGTTCACCAAAGCCGCCGAACACGGCAACGTTCCCGCTCAATCCAAGTTGGGCTCGCTGTACTGGAGTGGCCGCGGTGTACCAAAAGACGATAATCGCGCCTACTTCTGGACTGTTCTAGCGCGTGCCAGCGGCGACGACGCCAGCAAAGTTCTCGCCCCATTCATCGCCACCCGCCTCACTCTCGCCCAAAGAGCGGCCATCGAACAACAAGCCGAGCAATGGCTCCAGCAGCACGAATCGCCCGCCAACCCCGTAGCCAGCCGCTAATCAAGCCTGAGGTGAGACGCAAAATGTGGGGACACTCCTTCGTGTAACTTCGTGTCCTTAGTGGTTCATGAATTTAGGCCAGTACCGAGTGGAATTGGGCCACCCGAAACTCCGGCAGAGTTAGAATAAAACCAGATGTCCCCCGCACCCACCCTCCGCAGCATCCTCGACGAGCAAGTCCGCGAAGCCGATCCCCGCCTCTACGAAAAGCTCGAGAACAACCGCGTCCGCTGCTTCGCCTGCGGACACTGTTGCCCCATCCCCGAAGGCCAGCCCGGCGTCTGCAAAGTTCGCTACAACCGCGGTGGCACGCTGTTGGTTCCCTGGGGATACGTGGCCGGAACCCAGTGCGATCCCGTCGAGAAGAAACCATTCTTCCACGCCCATCCCGGCGCTCTCGCCTACAGCTTCGGCATGTTGGGTTGCGACCTTCACTGCTCGTACTGCCAGAACTGGGTCACGTCGCAGGCTCTGCGCGACCCCAATGCCGTCTCGCCTCCGCTGCAAGCCTCACCCGAACTTCTGGTGCGGGATGCCATCGGCCAAGGCGCAAAGATCTTGGTCAGCACCTACAACGAGCCGCTGATCACCAGCGAGTGGGCGGTCGCCGTCTTCAAGGAGGCCAAGTCCGCCGGACTCATCACCGGCTTCGTCTCCAACGGCAACGGCACGCCGCAGGTTCTCGAATACCTGCGCCCCTGGCTCGACCTATACAAAGTAGATCTAAAAAGTTTTGACGACCGCCACTACCACGAACTCGGGGGCCGCATCGGCCCCATCCTCGACAGCATTCGACGCATTCACGCCATGGGACTCTGGCTGGAAATCGTCACCCTCCTGATCCCCGGCTTCAACGACTCCCCCGACGAACTGCGCCGCCTCACCGAATTCCTCGCCGGAATCTCGCCCGATATTCCCTGGCACGTCACCGCCTTTCACGGCGATTACAAAATGCAAAATGATGTCGCGCGCGACACTACTGCGAAAGACCTGCTGCGCGCCGTAGAAATCGGCCGCCAGTCCGGCCTTCGCTACATCTATGCCGGAAATCTCCCGGGTCGCGTGGGCGAATGGGAAGACACGCGCTGTTCCCACTGCAATGAAACCCTAATCGAACGCTACGGCTACCTCATCAAAGACTACCGCCTCACCGAAGATGGCCACTGTCCGAAATGCGCCACCCAGATCCCCGGCCGCTGGTCCGCTCGCTTCGAAGGCCAGATCACCTCCCGCCCCTTCTCCCCGCGTAGTCAAGCGCAGTTGTTTACAATCCAAAAAAGCTGAGAGTTCTGGCGCTGCTTCTCTTTGAAAGCCGATCAGTCATGCTGAGAGTCTGTGACTAAATTAGTTTCCGTTCCAGCCATTAAGATTTGTTCGCTATTGGTTCCTGGCGGTGGATCGCATGGATCGTCGGTCGCCCGGATTGCGGACGCCTTGCCGGGTTGC
>Ga0307479_10000135_pt1 | contig 68878 bp, 58 predicted proteins | sample atmos_gasesECM4C_FD_203743 | JGI IMG/M metagenome (GOLD analysis project Ga0307479, IMG submission 203743) | Hardwood forest soil microbial communities from Morgan-Monroe State Forest, Indiana, United States - atmos_gasesECM4C_515 | ecosystem: Environmental > Terrestrial > Soil > Temperate... | reverse complement strand
GATCTTGATGTTTGCCCGCAGTAGCAATTTCGGTGGTGCGAGCAAGAACCAAGGTCCCTCACTTCGCTCGGGACGACAAATGTGAGGTGTGCTGCTCGACATGTTTTCCGACCGCACCAACTGGAGGCTGACGCGCAACCGGCTGACCGAGGCGCTCGAAGAAGTATCGTCGAGCCGATCCCGGGTGATCGATCTGACGATCTCTAATCCCACGCGAGCCGGTCTCCACTACGACGAGTCACGTATTCTTCAAGCGCTGGCCTCGCCGCAGGCCATGGATTACGATCCTCAGCCAAAAGGCCTGTCCAGCGCGCGGGCGGCGGTTGCGGAGTACTACCGCTCTTCCCATGGCATCCGTGACCTCGACCCCGAGCGGCTGATTCTCACCACCAGCACCAGCGAAGGCTATTCCTTCGTGTTTCGACTGTTGTGCAATCCCGGCGACGAGTTGCTGGTGCCGAAGCCGAGCTATCCGTTGTTTGAGTTTCTCGCCGATCTGCAGGACGTTAAGCTCGTGCCCTATCCCCTGATCTACGACCACGCGTGGCAAATGGACTTTCCATCGCTGCAGAAAGCGGTGACGCCCCGTACAAGGGCTGTGGTCGTGGTTCATCCCAACAATCCAACAGGTTCGTATGTACAAGCGCACGAGCAGGAATCGATCAATAGCTTCTGCCAGCAACACGGACTCGCTCTCATTGCGGACGAAGTTTTTCTCGACTATTCACATGCGGAGACACTACAGAAAAGCTTTGTCGCCAATCGAGAAGTGCTCAGCTTTACGCTCAGTGGCATCTCTAAAATTTCGGCGCTGCCGCAGATGAAACTGGCATGGATCGCGACGAGCGGTCCGGCAGCCGAGGTTGACGCAGGCCTGGCGCGACTCGAAGTAATTGCCGATACTTATCTTTCCATGAATGCGCCTATCCAGTGGGCCATGCCTGTGTTGCTTGAGCAGAGTGGAGATATTCAGCGGCAATTGCTGGACCGCGTGCTCGGCAATCTGGCTGAACTCGACCGCCAACTTGCTGCTCAGACCACATGCCAGCGCTTGAGCGTCGAGGCTGGATGGTACACGGTATTGCGCGTCCCTGTGACTCAGACCGACGAAGAATTGGCGGTCGATCTGCTGCGTTGCAAATCTGTCTTGGTGCATCCTGGGCACTTCTATGACTTCCCGAGCGACGGGTATCTGGTATTGAGCTTGATTGCGCAGAAAGCTGAGTTTGCTGAAGGAATCGGACGTTTCATAGAATTATTAATGATTGATGATTTCTGATTTCTGATTGAGGGCCAGCGGCCGATGCAAATCAACCATCAGAAATGTCTATCGCTTTACCAGAAACGGATTGCTCTCGCGCTCTTCTCCGATAGTGGTCAGCGGGCCGTGGCCGGGCACGACGACGGTGTCGTCGGGTAGAGCGAGCACGGTGCCGTGCAGCGATTCCATGATTTTTTGCATCGAGCCGCCGGGCAGGTCGGTGCGGCCGATGGAGCCGGCGAATAGCGTGTCGCCAGCAATCAAGGTTTTTTCGGCAGGGAAGTAGAGGCAGATACTTCCCTCCGTGTGCCCCGGCGTGTGTAGAATGCTGGCGGTGTGCACCCCGGCCTTCACCTGATCGCCGGTGTTTACACTCTGATCGATCTTGACTGCGCCGGGCGCTGCCATGCCAACCCATGCGGCTTGCACATCAAGTATTTTGAGCAGCGCATGATCGTTCTGGTTGAGCAGGATCGGCGCTCCGGTGGCCGCGCGCAACTTCATCGCGCCGCCTACATGATCGATGTGGGCGTGCGTGATCACAATCTGCTTGACCTGAAGATTATGCTTGCGGACCAGCGCAATTACGTCTTCAATGTCATCGCCGGGGTCGATGACCATGGCTTCGCGGGTGGTCTCGTCGCCAATGATCGAGCAATTGCACTGCAGCGGTCCCACGGGAAAGATTTCGTGGATCATGCTTCCATTGTATCGAGTACCTGGTACCTGGTACCCAGCAAGACTCGAAAAGAATAGTAAGACTGGAAAAGAATCAGTTCGAGACTTGCCTTAAGGCGCTGCTGGCGAGACAATACGCCAGACTAACGGAGGTTCCGTGGCTGCCAAATATCGTCAACATGGATATCAGGACCGCGACCGCGAGGAAAAGCCGCGCAAAGAGACGCGGGAGAAACCGGTTTCAGTGCCCCCAGCAAGACGCGACTACAGCATGGGCCCCAAGCCGGTGAATATGCCCGGTACCCGCGTTGTGTCCCGCTGTTCGCAATGCGGCACAGTGCTGGACGGAATGCCTCCGACAGGCCTCTGTCCCAAGTGTGGCTTCGAACTGCATTCCTGCAAGCAATGCGCGTACTTCGATCCCGGCAGCCGCTTCGAGTGCATGCAGCCGGTTCCGAAGCGGATCGAAAAGAAAGACACACGCAACGATTGCACCTTCTACGAACTTCGGGTTACGCGCGAGAAGGAGACTTCCACGCCGGCCCCTCTGCGGCCCAATGATGCGCGGCAGGCTTTTGAGAATCTGTTCAAGAAGTAATGCTCATCGCAGCGACAACGCAAATATTCACGGTTTCTGCGTTGGCCGCAGAATAATCTCGCTCACAAAAGATTGCGGACTCTGCGTCACCAGCATCGCCACCGTGTGAGCCACATCTTCCGGTTGCAGCATTTTCGCGGGGTCTTTTCCGGCGTGCGGACTTAAATCAGTGTTGGTCGAGCCGGGGCAAATGACGCTGACGCGAATATTGTGGCTGCGCAGCTCTTCCGCCACGGAGTAGCTCAGTCCGTTCAGCCCCCACTTGGAACCAGCGTAGGCAGCGCCATTCGGCAGGGCGTTCTTGCCCGCAATCGACGAAATGTTTACGATGTGCCCGGAGCGGGCGCGAATCATGGTGGGCGCGAAGGCGCGGATGGCGTAGTAAACGCCCCGCAGATTCGTGTTCAAAATCTGGTCCCATGCCTCCGGAGGAAGTTGGTGCAGCGGGCCGCCGAATCCGCCGATGCCCGCATTATTCACCAGGATATCCAGGCGGCCAAATGAGGACTCGGTGCGTTTCGCTGCAGCTTCGACGGATTCCAGGCTGGTTACATCGCACAGGAGCACTTCGGCTTTCCCGCCCGCCGTGGTGATGCTCTTGGCAGTCGAATCGAGCGCGGAACGCGTGCGTCCGCAGAGTACGGCCGTGGCGCCCAATTCTGCAAGCATGCTGGCGATGGCTGCGCCAATGCCACGGCCAGCGCCGGTTACAGCTGCCACTTGCCCCTGAAGGGAGCCCGCTTTACCCCTGGCGAATGTCTCCATAAGAAATATTTCCTGGCGGCGCCAAACGTCCTGAGTCGGGCTATCCGCAAAGGGCTGATTACGCATCTTATACAATACCCGTGAGGTAAACGGTGAAGTTGCTTGCCTTCGGATGAAGAGGTACTTATAATCCGGCCAACCGGGATGTAAGGGGCAAAGCCTTAAGCCCCAAGTTTGCTCCGATTTTGCGGGGCCTGCCCGGCACCGATTCTGGCATCGCAACTGTGATGAGGGGCGCGCAAGCGATCCGAACGATGCCGCAGTATCTGTAAGAACACCATTTTCATGACATTGTCGATTCCCAAAAGGTGCAAGGAGCCAATACTGATGAAAACGATTCTGGTCATGGTTGTGCTTGGAGTGGTTGCAACGGCAGCCGCCCAAGGTGCCGCGCAGCCTGCGCAACCACCATCGCAGCAACCAGCGCAAGGACAACCGCCAGCGTCCCCCGCGCAGGGACCCGTCATTAAGGATCCCGCCGAATACAACGCTTACATGGGCGCGATCCAGCAGAAGGATCCAGCGGCGCAGATCAGCGGCCTTGAAGCGTTCATGGCGCAGTATCCCAACAGCCAGATGAAGACTGCGGTATTGCAAACCCTCATGCAGGACTACCAGCAAACCAACAACCAGCAGAAAACCATCGACACCGCCACCAAGTTGGTTGCGGCCGATCCCGCGAACGTTCGGGCGATGGCGCTGCTGGCCTATTTCAATCGCCTTAAAGCGCAGGGAGGCGATGCCAATGCCAAGCAGGATCTGGCGGATGCAAAGAAGTACGCACAGATGGGACTGGATGCACTGCCAAAGTTCAGCAAGCCCGACAGTACTACGTCGGACGCTGATTTTCAGAAGATGAAGGATCAGATGACCGGAATCTTCAACGCCGCCCTCGGCGTCGCCGCCCTCAACGAAGGCGACTATGACACCGCGAGGAAGGACCTGCGCGCCGCAATTGACAGCAGCCCGGATTCACAGAAGGATTTCGCCTTGGTTTATGCTCTGACGCAGGCCTATGCTGCGCCCAAGACCCCGGATCCAAAGTTCACTCCCGATCCGGTGAACGCAATCTGGTTTAACATCCGTGCGTCAGTCCTCGCACCCACGCCGCAATATCAGCAGCAATACGAGAAGTATGCCAAGAGCCAATACATTAAGTACCACGGTGGAGACGACGGATGGGCCGATGTTCTGGCCCAGGCCAAGGCCAACCCCGACCCGCCCGCTGGCTTTACGATTAAGCCCGCTCCCACCCCCGCGGAGCAGGCCCACGCCATGGCGATTGCAACTGCACCCGAGAAGATGGATTTTGGCCAGTGGGAATTCATCCTCTCGAACGGATCCCAAGCAGACCAGGATCTGGTCTGGAACGCCATCAAAGGCAAAGCCGTTCAGCTGAACGGCACGGTCATCAAGGCAACGGCGACGGAGTTTGATATCGCAGGAAGCCTCGACGACATCGAGGCTAAGAAGGCTGACATTACTCTCACTTTCGAGGATAAGGTGCCGCTTAAGCTCATTCCGAAGGAAGGCGCCAGCCTCGACTTCCAGGGCGAACCAGCTTCCTACACTCCCAACCCATTTATGATGGTGATGGAGAAGGGCAAGCTGCTGAAGGCTGCAGCTCCAGCTGCACCTGCAAAGAAAGCGCCGGTGCATCACAAACCAGCGTCGCAATAGTTCCGCGGGATTTGAGAACTGAGGCAGCCCTCACAGGCTGCCTTATTTTTTGGCGGATACGGCGGACTAGCGCAACGCTTTCTTTTCCATGGTGACCGGACGCGCGCTGCGTGGTGGACGCTTCGCTCCGTCCCGCAGTTGCCGAACGTCGATCTTGAGCTCATCGATAGTTCGGCTGAGGGTGTTGCGATGCATGCCTAGTTCGCGGGCTGCTCGGCACTGGTTGCCTTTGTTTTCCTGCAACACGGTCAGGATAAAGCGCTTTTTGAACTCGCGCACACCCTCCGAATAGAGGATGTTGCTTTTGTACATCTGCAAAATGAGGGCTTCTAATTGATCTTTCACAGTAGGTCTCTCTCTTCGTTCAATCTTTAGGTTTTGATATCGTCATTCAATAGCCGCGCTTGCGCCGCATTAGTGTCTGGAAGCAGCGGGTGTCGTTAAGTCTTTCGGGGCGCGATGCAGGAAATCCAATCCTTCATAGAACCGTGCCCGCAACTCCGACGGCGCCACCCAAATCGCTGCGCTCCCGATCACCAAGAAGTACGGAGCTAGTACAGACTTTTCCAGCATCGAGGTCGTGGGGGTAAACGCCGTCATACCCATTAGGATCACAGCCACCGCCAGCGAGCCCTTTATCAATCCGAGCAAAGCTCCGAGCAGCCGGTCAAAGCCGCTCAGCCCGGCTTCCTTCATCAGCTTGCGTGCGATTCTGCCGGCAATGCTGAACACGATCAGAATCGCGAAGAAGATGATGAGGAACCCGAAAATCTCAGCCAACAACTCCGAATTCAGAAACGACAGCAACCACGCGGCCAGCCTCTGATATTGCCACGCGGCGACGATGTAACCTACAAAAAGCCCCGCCATGCTGAACGCCTCGGCAAAGAAACCATGCATGGCGGCCAACACCACATTCAGCACAATGACAGCAAAAATCAACCAATCCGCCGGCGTCACGCCAGCCTCCCGCGGACTGACCGTCCGCAAAACTCTACTCTCTTACACATCCAGTTTTTGTCCCGTAATCTGGAGGTAAGCGTCGAGATACTTTTCACTAGTATGGCGCGCCACCTCGGCTGGCAGTGCGGGCGCCGGCGGCTGTTTGTTCCAGCGAATCTCCTCCAGATAGTCTCGAACATATTGTTTGTCGTAGGATTCCTGCGCCCGTCCTGGAGCATATTTGTCAGCGGGCCAGAAGCGGGAAGAATCCGGCGTCAGTACTTCATCCGCCAGCGTGATCCCTTTGGGCGTGCGGCCAAACTCAAACTTGGTATCCGCAATAATGATGCCGCGCTGAAGTGCGTAAGCTGCGGCCTGCTTGTAAATACGCAAGGTGAGGTCGCGCAAGGTGCTGGCAGTCTCTGTGCCGACGATGTCGCACATCGCGGCAAACGAAATGTTTTCGTCGTGGCCGCTGGTAGCCTTGGTGGAAGGAGTGAAAATTGGCTCCGGGAACGCCTCGGACTCGCGAAGGCCCGTGGGCAATGCGATGCCACACACCTTGCCTGTGGCCTTGTATTCCTTCCACGCCGAGCCTGAGATGTATCCGCGGACGACGCACTCCACGGGGAACATCTGAGCCCGCTGCACCACCATGGAGCGCCCGCGCAACTGTTCGGCATATTTCTGCAGGGGCTGGGGATAACGCGTTACATCCGCTGTGATGACATGGTTGGGAACGATATCGGAGAGGTAATCGAACCAGAACAACGAGATCTGGCTCAGGACACGGCCCTTGTGCGGAATGCCCGTCGCCAGCACGTAATCGAACGCGGAAATGCGGTCGGTAGCGACGAAGAGCAATCGCTTGTCGTCTAGTTGGTAGACGTCACGCACCTTGCCGCTGGCGTGGAGTTGGAGTTCCGGGAAGTCTGTTTGTAAGAGGACGGAATCAAGAAGTTCAGAGTTCATATTGAAATACTAAGGCAGGAGCGAAGCGTATTTTAGCCCCTCAGAAAGTTTTGTCAATCGCAGAGATCACACTAGGGAAGTAGAACCGTATCCTGTTGAGAAAGAAAACCTTGGCGGGCGGGCGCGCCCGAAGAGCGGGGAGAAACATGGCTGTTTGCGAGCCGGTCGTTGTGGAAAAGCTGAGGATGGGAGTGGATAAAAGGGCGGTCACCGACGCAGGGTACAGGTTCCCGCCCCGACTACGTCATGACCACAAGTCAGGAAGGTCTGCGGCTTCTACGCCGCCCCAAACCGCACCGACACCAACTTCGATACTCCCGGCTCCTGCATGGTCACTCCGTAAAGCACCGGCGCAATGCTCATCGTCTTCTTGCTGTGGGTGATGAGGACGAACTGGGTTTGCACGCTCATCTCTTTTACCAGATCGGTGAATCGCCCGATGTTGGCTTCGTCCAGCGGCGCGTCGACTTCGTCGAGAATGCAGAACGGGCTGGGCGTGTACTGGAAAATGCCGACCAGCAAGGCCAGCGCGGTAAGCGCTTTCTCGCCTCCGGAGAGCAGCAATACGCTTTGCAGGCGCTTGCCGGGAGGCGAAGCGACTACGTCGATGCCGCTCTCGGCGGAGTTTTCCTCGTCCGTGAGCCGCATGAAAGCGTGGCCGCCACCGAAAAGTTTCTTGAACGTCGTTTGGAAGTTCTCGTTGATTCTGGCAAAGGCTTCCTGGAACTTTTGGCGCGAGACTTCGTCGATCTCGCGAATCGTCGCGGTCGTGTTCTCGATCGAGGCGATCAGATCCTTGCGTTGCTCGTCGAGGAAAGTATGCCGCTCGACGCTCTCCCGGTACTCCTCGAGGGCCATCATGTTCACCGGGCCCATGGCATCGAGCTTGCCGCGCATCTCCCGATAAGACTGATCGCGCGCCGCCAGCTCATCGCCGGAGACGAGTGTGAGCGTTGTGTCGGCCATCAAGGCTGGGCGCTCGACGCCGAGTTCGTTCAAGCAAGTTTCCGCCATATACATGGCATCGGCTTGCAGTTTGGCGGCTGCCGCTTGCAGTTCCCCGCGGCGGTCGCGGGCCTGGTCGAGCAACTGGCGGGCATCGTGCAGTAGCTCATCGATTTCTGCGAGGCGCGCGCGGACTTGATCTCTTTCAAACTGCAGCAGGCCTTCGCGAGCCTGCCCGGCATTGCGTTCCGCTTCGAAGTCTGCGGATTGCAGCTCAAGTTGGAGATTTTCCGCCGTGCGCTGTAGCTTCTCGGCTGTAGCGCCCTCGATCTGCGACACCAGAGCGTGGACCCGCTCGTTCATCTCGACGAACAAAGATTCGATGCGTCCAAGTACGGCAGTGGCGGAGCGATGACGCTCTTCCAGAGCCGCGACCCGCGCCACACGCTGAGAGGCGCTCTGGGAGGCGTCTTCCCGCCGCTGCCGCAGGACGGTAAGAGATTCCAGAGCGGCCGCGATCTCCTGCTCAAGCCGGACGCGAGACTGCTCCAGTGTGGCAATCTCCCCCTGCCGCGCAGTTAGGATCGCTTCCTGCTCGCTACGTTCCTCCGCTAGCCGTTGCATCTCCGCGTGAGAAATACGCATGCGCTCCGCCACTCGCGCCATCTCGGAATCCAGTTGCTGCAACATGTGGCCGGAGGTCATCGATTGATGCTCGGCTTCCCGCTTTTCCCCTTCCAACCGTTCCAGCAGGGAAGTGAAGTCTTTGATTTCTCTGCCCAGGGTGAGCACTCGCATCTCCTCGTCGCGGAGAGCCCGCTCCAGATCATCGAGCTGTCGCAACACTTCGCGGAGGTCGCGTTTCATGGAAAGCGGTCCCTCAGCGCGCTGCTTGCCGCCAGTGACCGTTACGTTGTGAAAACATTCTCCGGACTGCGAGAGGAAGAATGCGTCGGGATTCTCAAGAGCAAGGCCGCGCGCGGTGTCGGATCCCGGAACAATGTAGCCGTCGCGCAGCTTGGGGAGAATCACTTCCAGCGACTTTCCGAATCCATCGAGAACGCGAATGGTATGTTTCAACGGCACAATCGAAGCGGTGGGCGGAGCGCAGTGTGCGGCTTCGTCGAGGACAAAAGAAAACTTCGCCTGCGAGTCCTCGGGGTGTACCAGGAACGTGGCTCGGCCATCTACGTCACTGCGCAGAAGGCGAAGGCCTTCGTCGGCTGCATCCCAGGACTTCACCACGATGTAGTTCAGTTCATCGCGCAGAAAATCTTCGACCACGCGCTCAAAGCGCGGCTCGACCTCAAGAAAATCAGCGAGGACGCCGACCGGCGCCAGGCCGCTCTGCATTACTCCTGACTGAAAGAGCCGGCGAACGGATTCTGTGGAATATCCATGCTCCGCGATCACTGCTTCCAGCGATCCTTTCTTGCCCAGGGCAGTGGCAAATTCAGCGCGCAGCACGTCAAGATTTGTCTTGGCCCTGGTTTCGTCGAGGCGCTTGGCTTCAATCAAGCGGCGAAGCTGGCTGATTTCTTCGGCGATTCCGGCGACCCGCTGGGTTACCGTTTCAAACTCCAGGGCGAGTTGACCCCGCTGGCCTCCAAAAGCCTCCACCTGCAGGCTCGCATTCGTGATCTCAGTTTCTAAGCGGCGAGCCTCGCGATCCACACTGGCAAGGCGTTCTTCGGCTTGAGCCAATTGATTGCGCAGACGAGACGCGGAAGACACCGTGTCAAAAATTGCGACGCGCGATTCTTCCTGCTGATGTTCGAGTTCCGCCAGAGCTGCGGTCGCAGAGGCGACTTCTTGCTGCGACAACGCCAGTTCATGCTGAGCGGCAGCCAGATCGCCGGCGGCCGATTCCAGGATTTCCCGGTTCGAATCGCGCTCCGCTTCAAGCGAAGTCAGGCGGTGACGAGCCTGTGCCAGCTCAGCTTCCGCCGAGGCTGAGCGAACCATCAACTCGGCGCAACGCTCGTCGTTGTGGCGGCGGCGGGCGTGGGCACGGTCGATTTCCATGGCAAGCTGACTGAGTCGGTCTCGATTCTCACGCAGTTCGGCTTCGATCGCGTAGCCGCGCTCAGTACCCTCGGCGTGCTCGGATTCCAGTTGTTGCACCGCTTCCGTGCGATGCCGCATGTCTTCGGCTAGAGCGTTAAGCTGCGCATCGAGTTCGGCGCTCTCGCGTTCGATCGCCGCGAATTTGCTGGCCAGAACGATGCGCAACTCTGCCCGCATCTCGTCGCGCAGCCTGGCGAAACGCTCAGCCTTGGAAGCTTGGCGCTTCAGGGAATTCATCTGACGCGTGACTTCGTCGAAAATATCGTTCACCCGCGCGAGATTTAGCTTCGCATCTTCGAGACGCGCTTCCGCGAGGCGTTTCTTGGTCTTGAACTTCGTAATGCCCGCCGCTTCCTCAAGAATCGCTCGGCGGTCGGTGGGACGGCTGCTGAGAATCTGGCCGATGCGGCCCTGTTCGATGAGCGCATAGGTCTCCGGTCCAAGTCCAGTGCCCATGAAGAGGTCCTGAATATCGCGCAGGCGGCAAAGTTTGCCGTTCAGCAGGTATTGGCTATCTCCAGAACGAAACAGTCGGCGCGTAACCACAATCTCGCCCGCGTGGAACAGTTGTTGATTGAACTTGCGCCTGCGAATCTTGAGGACAACCTGGGGCGCCGCCGTCGAAGCCGCGGTCAGGGCGATGTTGTGGGCAGGCAGCGCGAATACTGGTTCGTCGTCAGGAAAAGCCGCTGCCAAAGTGTTCACCTTCGATCCCGGGACTTGTATTTCTTCAGTTCGGCCGGGCTGCGCCTCTTCCACTGCGCTCTCGGTTTCCGAGGCAGCACGCGCGCGAATCGCCGCTTCGTCCCAGTCGTCAGCATGTCTCGACGATATGGGATTAATCGGCAGCTCGTCCTGAATGTCAATTTCAGTGGGTGCATTGGCATCGGCGCCGGGATATTCCTGAGGGTCGATCAGAGTGAGCGACACTTCAGCCATGCCCGTTGGCTTGCGGTCGCGTGTCCCGGCGAAGATCACATCTTCCATGCGCGATCCGCGCAGGGTCTTGGCCGATTGCTCGCCCAGCACCCAGGAGATGGCGTCGGCAATATTCGACTTGCCGCAGCCGTTGGGGCCGATGATGGCGGCAACGCCGTCCCCGTGAAACCTGAGGTCGGTGCGGTCGCAAAACGATTTGAACCCGAGTATCTGAAGCCGCTTCAGTTTAAGCAACGTAAACTCCTTGGGAAAAACAGTTGCCAGTTATCAGTGGCCAGTCGCCAGTCCTGCGGCGTCCGGGCCTGTTTACCAGACGGATTCCTCCGTCAGAATAAGATGCGCACTTAAACCCAAGGCCGTCCCAGGCTGGAGAGGGCGACCACAAATTTATCCAACTGTAACGGCCAAATGGGGGCGGGGTCAAGCAATATAACACTATATATTGTATGACCTTATGACCGAGCGCTTTGGGTTGCACACACATTGCAGCAAATGGATAGTTTACGGGTGAGGGAAGATGAGGTGGGGAGAATCGCGAGAGCAGGATTATGGTAGCGCGATGGACGAGAGCACGCAACCTAAACTATCGACTGAGGAGCCCTGACAGGGGCTTCAGCTTTTGGTCCGCTTAAGCGCCTTGCAGCGCCCGTCGCCACACAAGCATTGCCGATTGCCGCCGTTTACTGCTCATACGCCCCAATGTTGATCTGCCCGCTGCCGTTGATGCGAGGATTGCCGGCGTAGTCGATGCTGCCGTAGATCGAGCTGCCGCTGCCGCAGTAGCCCGCGCTACAGGTGAGACTGGTACTGCCAGCATTGATCGCCGGCGAATTCGAGGCCACATCAAGGTTGGGAGGAGTGGAATTCAGATTGATGAAAAGGGGGTTGGCATTAGGTGAATTTGCATCCTCGCCACTGCCGGTTTGATATGCGGCATATGTCTTGTAATTCGACTTGCCGCCCCAGTCGATGGAAGTTCCCTGCACATAACCGGCCTTGGAGTAGTAGAGGTTCCAGTTCGCCGTCGCGGTCGAACCGCTGACGTAGCTGTAAATCCATACGTTCTGGGTTCCGGCATAAACGATGTTGTTTTCAAAGATGTTCCCGTTGCTGGGCGGGGCGTGATACTGGATCTGAAACTCAGCGCCCTGGTTCTTGATGTTGTTGTTGTACAGCGTGTTGTTGACGACCACAATGTGGTCGCTGCCACCCACCCCGCTGGCGTAGCCTCCGATGGAGACGCCGACGGCATTGGCGTCGTAGAAGAGATTGTTGCGTATGGTCACGTAGCTGGCGTTGTGTCCTCTGTGTTCGCTCGCCGCTTCCATGTTCAGATCGCAGTTGTGAACCGTGTTGCGTTCGATGATGGTGTAGGCACAGCCGTCACAATAAATCCCGTCGGCGGAGTACTGGTTTCCGTAGGCCGGATTGCCATAGGAGGTGATGTTGTAAATCGTGTTGCCGTTGATCTCGCCATACTTGGTCTGGTCGTGGCCGGTGGGCCCCACTTTCTCGAACCCGATCGCGTCAATGCCTATGTTGTCGTTATCGTGCACCGTGTTGTTCGTGATGGAGAAATAGGTTACGTTGCCATCCACGTTCATGCTTTCGCTGTTGCCGGTTTTCAAGTTGTAAACCTGGTTGCCGCTGATCGTAAGGTTGGTGATAGGCGTGATTGACGTGCCGTACACGGCAATGCCAAAAGCGTTGCCACTTTTCTCTGACTTAGTGGTGATGTTGTGCACCAGATTGTTGAGTAGCTGGACTCCGCTGCCAGATCCCGTGACCCAAATGCCGGCCGGCGTCAGACCGGAACTGCTGGTGGTGTAATTTCGGATTTCAAATCCATTCACCGTGATGTAGCTCTGGTTGAGGATGTTGATCAGGCCTTGAGTCCCGGTTACGCTGAGACCCGTGCCATCGATCACCGCAGTCACGCCGGGATAGCTGGCGAAGGTGATGAGACTCGATGCCGTCCCGGATGCAGGAAACGTAACCGATTCGGTGTACACGCCAGCCTCAACATATACCGTCGCTCCCGCCGAGACTGAATTGGCGGCGTGCTGAATGGTAAGCCAGGGTGCGGTGAAGCTACCGGAGTTCGTATCCTTCCCGCTCTTGGAGACATAGAAGGTTGCTCCGGATTGCGCAAGCAGCGAGGTCGAGGCGAACATTGCCAGGAAGAAATACAGCTTTGAAAGCGATGTCATTTCCAATCCTCCGGGTTCCGTAAGGAAAATGCCGACCGCTATTTTCCTCCCAACTTCTCAAAAAATAAACAGATTGTTTCAATCCCGTGATGAAAGTTCGGAATGTGAAACTTCTCGTTAGGCGCGTGCAGGTTGTCGTCGGGAAGGCCAAAGCCCATCATCACGCTGGGGATTTTCAAGCCTTCGTAAAAGTCGTTCACGATGGGGATCGATCCGCCGCTGCGGATGAAGACGGTGTCTTTCTTGAAGGTATCGCCCAGCGCCTCGGTCGCGGCTTTAATGTAGGGATTGTCCGTTCCGACCACGCAAGCCGGTCCTTTGCTGTGTACTTTGATTTTCGTCTCAATGCCTTTGGGCGTGAGTTTCTTCACAAAGTTCGTATAGCGTTTCAGAATGTCGTCGGGATCCTGGTTGGGCACGAGGCGCATGGAGACTTTGGCTGCGGCTTTCGCAGGGATGACAGTCTTGGCGCCGGCTGCGATGAATCCGCCAGGCATCCCGTGGACCTCGAGCGTCGGACGCGCCCAGGTGCGATACAAAACCGAGTAGCCGGGCTCGCCAGTTAGAACCTTCGAGCCGACCTCGGCTTTGCGGTAATGCTCCTCATTGAAAGGCAAGCGCTTCCAGGCTTTGAGTTCGTCTTTGCTCGGCGCTTTAACACCTTTATAGAAACCGGGGATCAGGATTTTGCCTTTCGCGTCCTTCAACTTGCTGATGATCTCGATGAGCGCGAAGAAAGGATTCGGGGCCGCACCGCCGTACACTCCAGAGTGTAAATCGATCATTGCGCCCTGCGCCTCGATCTCGGTATAGACCAGCCCGCGCAGGCCGACACACAGCGTGGGAAGGTTCGGCGCAAAAAGTTCCGTGTCGCAGACCAGGGCGAAATCCGCCTTCAGCTTGGCTTTCTGCTTGCGAACATACTCGGCGATGGACTCGCCACCAACCTCTTCCTCTCCTTCAAAAATAACTTTCACGTTGATCGGCAGCTTGCCGTTACCAGACTTCATCAGCGACTCGAGGGCCTTCACCTCCATCCAGAGTTGGCCTTTGTCGTCGACTGCGCCGCGCGCATAAATGTTGTTGTTGCGCTCCGTAGGCTCGAACGGCGGCGTCTTCCATTCATCCAGGGGGTCCGGAGGTTGCACGTCGTAATGTGCGTAACAGAGCACCGTAGGCTTGCCAGGAGCGTGCAGCCAGTCAGCATAGATCAGGGGATGACCCTTGGTGGCAATCACTTCGACGTTTTCCATGCCAATGCGGCGCAGTTCGTTGGCCACAAAATCGGCGGCCTTTTGAACGTCAGACTTATGCTCGTCGAGCGTACTCACGCTGGGGATACGAAGAAGGTCCTTCAACTCACTAAGAAAGCGCTGCTGATTATTGCGGGCAAAATCCACTGCGGCAGAAGCCATCGGTTGATCCTTTCTGGTGCGTGCAAGCGTGTGGACGAATATTGCGGCGGAAACACATCAGTATATCCGAACGTGGGGCAGCGCTAACGCAGAAACCTAGTCGGCGAAAAGGGCGCGAGATCATAATCTGGATTTTTTCCTTCGATCACTTGTCCCATCACCTGAGCGGTGATCGGAGCGAGTAGAATACCGTCGCGAAAATGGCCGGTGGCAATATAGTAGCCTTGTGTTGGTGTTTCGCCGAGGATGGGCAACGAGTCTGGAGTTCCAGGACGCAGCCCAGCCCAGTCTTCCAGAATTTTGGCATTTCGCAATTCCGGAACCAGACCGATGGCAGCCCGGTGGAACCGCTGCATTGTGGGCACGTCAGTACGCTTGTCGAATCCCGCCTCTTCCACCGTTGTCCCCACAAGGATGCGGCCGTCGCTGCGTGGAATCAGATAAATGTCGGGCGTGCGAATCACATGCTTCAACAGTTCGCGGGAAGGCGAAATCAGGCACAGCATCTGTCCTTTCACCGGGCGAGTGGGAAAAGCATAGGGGCCGATTAGTCCCGCCCAAGCGCCCGCACAGTTGACTACTTTTGTCGCATGGAAGGCTGTTTTTTTGGTAGTGACTCCGCTCACTCGACCTGCGGATGAATTCACCGCAGTAACCGCATCGCCGGAAGAGAAATCCACGCCGCGCCGTTTGGCAGCGTGGACAGCGGCTGCGGAAAGTCCGCGCGGGTCGACGCTGCGTTCGTTTAGATAAAAGGCCGACCGATCAAACTGAGCAAGCGCCGGTTCGAGTTCGGCCAGCCGTGCCGGAAGCAAGGTTTCCATATCGGATCCCGGCTGCTTGTCAGCATGTTCGGGCGGAGGGAAAACAATGGCTCCTTGATCGCGCAGGTCGACGTGCAGCCCAGACTCAACCTGCAATTCGTGCACGAACTCCGGATACATGCGCGCACTGGCCGTAGCCAACGATTGTAGAGCGGCAGGGGTCTCAGCGCCGCTGTCGACGAGCATACCGCCCGCTGCGTAGGAGGCTTCGCGCCCGGGTTCGCCCCGTTCCACGACTAGTACACGACCGCCGTTCTTTCGCAGTTCAATCGAGAGCGAGAGTCCAATGATCCCGCCCCCGATTATGATCACGTCCCAACTCTTCACACCTCAAATTGTACGGGAGCTGAACTTGGCGCGGCGGGCTGAGTCCTTTGCAAAGCCCTGCGGCGTTCACACGCAAATCTAGCGAGGTACGCCGCTGCCGAAAAGACAAAAGAAGCAGGGTTATGCGACAGCCTCTTCCTCCCTTCGCCATGCTGACAGCCCTGCAGCGCCTTGGGCTAACCATCCGAGCGTCGCCGGTTGCGTTTCCGGCAGCCTCACGGCAGGATGTGCATTGCTCGTGGAATTATCATCGCCGCCAATATCTCCGGTCACGATGGGCTTGAGCGAAACCGTCTCGTAGGCGTAGCCGGTGAGAGTGACCCCAAGCGAGGGGCTGACAGAGAACCGCGCCCAGCCGAAATGGGCGGTCCCTTTGATATTGAATTCCAGCCCCATGTACTTATTCTGCGCTCCGATCCAGGGGCCGAGGAAGACGGTGCTTACCGAATTCGCAATGTCTCCAACCATCAACAATCTCTCGCCTATAAACTTTCCACCCGGTCCCACGGAAACTCCGGCGGGAAGAGGTCCGGCATAGCTCATCATCTTATTAAATCTCAGGGGAGCGACATCGCCGGCGAAGTAGTTTCCTATCCCGTATCCGCCAAACCCAAAATCGGGGGTGCCATCGTGATTCAGATCGATCTTCTCGCCAGTCCAGGTGATAAGTTGGTTAGTCTTGGTGTAGACGACTTTGGCGGTTGCGGGTTGCGCCAGGGCCAGCACGCTGACTCCGGCAGCGCCAGCCGCCGTTGCATACGCGAGCATTCGCTTGTTGAGGGTTTCGCCCAATGGCACGGGCGGCCTATTCATTCGGTCACGGTTGGATCCTTCCAAGACGCGCATTATTCCTGCCCCTTTTTCGAGTCGGCAATTTGGGGGATGCCGGCTGGAAGGGTGAAATTATCCGCCCGTGCTCCGAGTGCGTCAAGATGAAGGATATTGCAACCTGGGGATTGCCGACGATGATTGCCGACGATGATTGCCGACGATCCACTCGAATCGTCGTGCTCTGGTGGCAGCGATAATCAGGGCCCGGGTGACCTTCGTAATGGTGCACGCATACTTACAGTTATTCGACCGGAGCGTCTCGCGACTTATAATCCGTTCAAACTCGTTCGCGAACGGGGGATTTTCTCGCTGAAGCCAAATGTGGAGATCAACCAAGAAAACAATAGGTCGTCCCGTTGCTGCATCGCCCTGGATCTATGGTCCGTGGCTTGATCTGATTGTTGGATGCGGAGCTTGGTCGGCACCTCTGCTGCTGGTTTCCTACCTTACGATTGCATCGAATGCGCGTGTCTGGGCGGTCGCTTTCTACGCACTGGCGCTTCTCTTCAATTACCCGCACTACATGGCGACGATCTATCGCGCTTACCATCGCGCGGAGGACTTTCACAAGTACCGCCTCTTTACGGTGCACACCACAGCACTGATTGTGGCGACTCTGGTTCTGTCGCATTTCTGGACTCGGGTTCTGCCCCTGATCTTCACAATCTATTTGACGTGGAGTCCGTGGCACTACAGCGGGCAGAACTACGGCCTATTCATGATGTTTGCCCGACGCGCCGGAGCGCAACCCAGCGATGCTACACGCCGTGCCCTCTACGGGACCTTTGTTGTTTCCTATTTGATCCTCTTCCTGGGCTTCCACACCGGCGCATCCACAGATCCTCTCTTCATTTCTCTCGGAATCCCGGCGGCGGTAAGCCGTGGCGAGCAAATGGTGCTGATCGTCGCATTCTTCGTATTGGCAACGTTTGGACTCTCGCAGTTGGCACGGGAGACGGGCTGGCGGAAATTACTGCCTTCGCTCACTTTGTTCTCGTCGCAATTCTTGTGGTTTCTGTTGCCCGCAGGTTTTTCTTTGATTAGAGGCCTGGAAATTCCGCAGAGCCGTTACAGTTCGGGAGTGCTCGCCGTGATGCATTCGGCGCAGTACATCTGGATTACAAGCTACTATGCCCGTCGCGAGGCATCGGGCGAGACTGGCCGCCATTGGCGCGTCTGGGCTTACTTCGGAGTAGTGATTGCCGGTGGAATCGCCTTGTTTGTACCCGGACCCTGGCTGGCCAGCCGTTTGTTCCATCATGACTTCACGACGAGCTTCCTCATTTTCACCGCGCTGGTCAACATCCACCACTTCATTCTGGACGGGGCGATCTGGAAATTGCGCGATGGGCGCATCGCTTCGGTCTTGCTGAACTCGCGGGTTCGGATTTCCGATGTCGCGTCAGAAACGGGCAGCCGGTTATCTCGCGGCTGGTCTTGGCTTACGGGTGGCACTACCGGTGCTCGGCAACTGCGAATCGGCGCAGCTCTTTTGCTGCTGCTATGGGGAGGCATTGATCAGGTGCGTTATTATCTTGCCCTTCATGCCGATGATCTCAAGGATCTGCATCGGGCGGCCTCGTTAGACTCATTCGACAGTTCGTTACAGATGCGATTGGCTCGGCGCGAACTGGAACAAGGTCAAACGCAACCAGCCGAAGCTGCGTGGCGAAAGGCGATTCAAGTGAAGCCGGAGGATCCCGCGCCGCGGCAAGCTCTGCTTCGTTTCTTGATTGAACAAAACCGCTTGGATGAAGCATACGCATTGACCGAAGCAACGCTGCAGTACACCCCGAAGGACGTGAACCTGCTGACGGATCGCGGGCTTCTGGCTCAGGGTTTCGGCCATTCTGATATTGCAGTGGAGAGTTGGACCCGGGCGCTTGCCATTGATCCCCGCCACGCGTCAGCGCATCTCTATCTTGCAGGCGAACTTGATCGCGAGGGAAAACCCCAGGATGCATCCAGGCACTACAAGGCATTTCTGGAGATCGTTTCCAGGCAGACGGGAGCAAACCGTCCGGAACCGCAGAAAGTCATTGCAGTTGTTCTTCGGATGGCTGATTGCCAGGTGCGAACGTCACAAAGGCCGCAGGCTATCCAGTCCTACCAGTTAGCCGCGAAACTGGCCGCTCAGACTCAACAAGGCAAACTTGAGAGCGTTGCCAACGTGAATGAAGCGGCGCTCCAGGCTGAAGGCGGCCAAATAGGCGAGGCGCTCCAACTCTATCAACACGCCCTGCAATTGGATGAATCCGTTGGTGATCGCACAGCCAGCGCGGAGGATTGGTTCGCCTTTGGCAGTTTCCTTAGCGGCGCGGGATTTTCCGGCCGGCTTGTGTATTCCTGCTTTGTAAAATCTGAAATGCTGCAAGATCCTCTCCCCGACGCGTCGCAGCAGCAATTCCGGGCCGATGCCACCAAACGGGCTGCAAGCCAAGCGGGGCCCGATGTGCGCGCCATCCGGTCCAATCTCAGGCTCACCCTGAACGAGGCCCTGGCGCTGCGCCGTTAATCAGGCCTGGGCATACCCATCACTCATTGACACCGCCGCCGTTGTGCTAAACAATTGAAGCGATCCACAATTAAGGGCAGTTCACTCCTGGAGGAGCCATGCCGGACGAAGGCGAGCAGATACCTGTTGAACATGCGGAACCGCAATCCAATGCGGGGAAGTGGATTTTGCTGGCGGTAGCGATCATTTTTGTCGCGGCCTCGGTCTATGGATACGTGACCACACAGCAACGCGTCGAAAAACTGACCAAAGAGCTGAGCGACAGTCAGGCGCAAGTTACGGAACTGAAGAACAGAATGCAGACCGCCGAAGCTTCCGAGGAAACTCTGGCTCACCAAGTCGGGCTCACCAAGAAAGAATTGTCGCAGCGCGCAGCCCAACTTCAGCAGCAGCAGAAGGAAGCCGAGACCCGCCTGGAGAAAGAACAGAAAGAACAGATCGGCCAGGTGAGTGGCGAAGTGGCTGGCGTCAAGTCCGATGTCGGCGGCGTGAAGACTGACGTTGCTTCGACCAAGGCGGATCTGGAAGCCACGAAAGCTAAACTGCAAAGCGCTGTAGGCGATCTGGGAGTGCAGAGCGGATTAATCGCAAACACGCGCGGCGATCTTGAGGTGCTCAAGCACAAGGGAGACCGTAACTACTACGAATTCACTTTGCTTAGAGGCGCCAAGCCGCAACCGGTGGCGACCGTGAGCCTGCAGCTCAAGAAAGCCGATGCCAAGCATGGCAAGTACACGATGAATGTGACTTCCGACGATCGGACCATTGAGAAGCGGGATCGCAACGTCGCTGAGCCCATCCAGTTCTATTCGGGACGCGATCACTTGCTGTTCGAATTAGTGGTTTGGACGGTAGACAAAAATAAAGCAACGGGTTACTTAAGTACGCCAAAGAGTGCGCCCGTTCCGGTGACGGCCAATTGAACGGAGTGCTTTTCCCTGCGGGGGCGAATGTCGCGCTGCAGATCGCGCTGCGCACGGGAATCATTTATCTTGTCGTGCTAATCGGCGTGCGCGCCAGCGGCAAGCGCGAGGTCGGGCAGATGACGCCGTTCGATCTGACGCTGCTGCTTCTTCTTTCCAACTCCGTGCAGAATGCGATGACGGGTCCGGACACATCGCTCATCGGCGGCGTGGTGGCCGCGTCCACGCTGCTTTTGCTGAATCACCTGGTCGGCAGGTTTTCTGGCTCCAATCGTGCGTTTCGGCGCGCAGTTGAAGGCGAACCGAGCCTTCTGATTCATGACGGGAAGGTCATCGCATCGCACATGGAGCGAGAGCACATCAGCATGGACGAACTGCACCGCGCTGTTCGTGAGCACGGCATTGCGCAGTGCAGCGACGTGGCTCTGGCGGTGCTTGAAGTCGATGGCTCCATCAGCTGCCTGAAATATGATGAGATCAAACCTGACGCCAACACTCATCTTGTAAGGAGAAGGTTCATTCAGAAGAAGTAAGAGCGTTACGAAACTCACTCCACTGGCACAAATTTCACGCAGACCGGTTCCGGCAGATCGAGGACTTTATCCGTTGCTGTAATGCGGCCGGTCCCCGGGTCGATGCGAAACACGACGATGTTATTTGATTTTTCGTTTTCCGCGAAAAGCAACGTGCCGGTTGGGTCAATCTCAAAACTACGCGGCGTTTTGCCCTTCGTGGGAGCGTACTCCACAAGCGCTAGAGTCCCCTTCTTCGGATGGATGGCGAAGACCGCAATACTGTCATGTCCGCGGTTCGAGGCATAGAGAAATTTGCCCGAAGGATGTATTTGAATTTCTGCATCGTCGTTTGGCCCCGAAAAATCTTTGGGCAGAGTTGAAATCGTCTGCAGCGGATGCAACACCCCGGCAGCGGCGTCGAAGGTGAAGACGGAAACCGTGGACTGCATTTCATTGATGACATAGCCGAATTGCCCGTTAGAATGAAGCGCGAAGTGCCTTGGTCCGGCTCCGGGAGCGGCCATGGCGAGCGTCGTATATACCTGCGGTTCGTTAGGAGTGAGTGAACCTTTGGCCCGGTCAAAGCGGTAGACCAGCGTCTCATCCAGGCCGAGATCGTCGACGATGGCAAAGCGGTTGTCGGGCGTCAGGTCTATGGAATGCGCGTGCGGCCCTTCCTGACGCTGCGGATTCGTGCCGTGGCCGGCGTGCTGCAAAAATGCCGAAGCCTCACCCAGGCGGCCATCCTCAAGGATGGGAAAGACCGCGACGCTTCCTCCGGTGTAGTTTGCGACCAAAACATACTTTCCAGTCTTATCAACGGTGATGTAGCAGGGATCGGCGCCTTTGGAAGCCACTTCATTCAACAGAGTTAGTTTGCCAGTTGCGCGATCGATGGCGAAGGCGCTCACGCCTCCGCTCTTCTGTCCCTGGTAATTGCCGACCTCATTGACCGCATAGAGAAAGTGGTGATTGGGGTGGATCGCCAGGAAAGATGGGTTGGTGGTCTGCGCCGCCAAGCCGATGGATGTAATCTTCGCGCCATCGGGATCGAAGCGATAAGCGTAGATGCCTTTGCTGGCGCTGCCTTCTTCGGTGTAGGTGCCGACATACATAAGGTACGACTTCTTGTCGGCGCCCATCGAGTTGGGCGTCACGAATAGGGCCAGGAATAGGAACGCGAGAACGGAAGTTATTCTTGCAAGAGTAAGACGAGTTAGGTTCATAGTTTCGCTATTTGGTCAGGATAATAGGCAAGGGTTGGTCGTACGGTTCGATGATCACGCTCACGGACTTCCGCTGATTGACCACATCTAGAAGTACAGGAAAGCTGACGATAACGGTGCGCCTAAGTTCCTGGCCGGGCTGCAATTTGTCCTCGGGCGCAAGTGCAGGCTGAGCACTCGCTTTTAGCGCCGGAAAGGCCTGATAGTAACGATCAAAATCGACCGCTGAGAGTGCATCGCCGGTAAGATCGCCCGTAGATGTGACGAGCTTTCCTTGAATGCCTTTCACGTAAAGTGGTTTGTCGGGAGCGTTGCGCAGAGTGAACGTAAGGGCGACTAAGGATGCATTCTGCCCTGGGAGCTGTACTGCGGTCACGCTGTCGAGCGATCCAGCAGCTAACGGCTTGGCGCGCTGGACGAACGCCATAATGCCCGCGACCACGAGCACTCCAGTCAGCGCGAGCAGCAATACTTTAATCGGCGGGAGGTTGCGCTTGGCAGTACCGAATTCATCGCCGATGTGGATGGTCGGTCCCCGCTGGGTTGCTGGAGCGGGCGAGGCCGAGGTTGGTGAAGGGACAGGAGCCGGAGCGGGTGTCTGGTCGGGCATAGTGCGCTTCCGATTTTACTCTTTTGAGGGAAGCTTCAGCGCCTGAATCGCAGCCGTCCGGAGTCCGAGGTGGTCGACGCTTTTAACTCCACCCATGTTTCATGGCCTTCGCGAAGTTTTCCACCGGAAGAGTGTTGAGGACATCAGCCTTGGTGAGCCAGGCCCGCCGCGCTTGCAGAATGCCGTAGCGGATTTTGTCGAGGTGCGAGGTGTGGTGGGAGTCGGTGTTGATCACGATTTTCACACCCCGTTGCTTAGCCTGCCGCAGGTGGACGTCGTTGAGATCAAGACGATCGGGGTAGGAGTTCAACTCCATGGCGACTTTGTATTTCGCGGCGGCGATGAGCACTGCGTCCATATCGAACTGGTAGGCGTCGCGGCGGAGTTGCAGGCGGCCCGTAGGATGACCGATGACGGACGTATGGGGATTCGCGATTACCTTGAGCAGGCGCTCGGTCATCTTTGCCGGTTCCTGATTGAAAACGGAATGCACGCTGGCAATCACCACATCCATCTGGGCGAGCACGTCATCGGAAAGATCGAGATCGCCATCGGCGAGGATATCTACTTCGATCCCGGCGAAGATAGCGATTCCGTCGATCTTTTCGTTAGCATCACGAATCCGCCGAATGTGCTCCACCGCGCGCTTGTCATCGAGGCCATTGGCGAAGGCCAGATTCTTTGAGTGATCGGTGATGGCCATATATCTGTAGCCGCGCGCTTTGGCGCCTTCGGCCATCTCTTCGATCGTGTTGCGGCCGTCGGTCTCGACTGTGTGCATGTGCACGTCTCCCTGGATGTCTTCGAGCGTGATTAGAGCGGGCAAGGTGTGCTTCTCGGCCGCATCAATCTCGCCGAGATTTTCGCGCAGTTCGGGCGGGATGTAATCGAGATTGAGTGTGGCGTAGATTTCTTCTTCTGTCTTACCGGCGACCGGCTGCTCGGTCTTGAGATCGGCGAGGCTGTATTCGTTCAGCGTGTAACCCATCTTAAGAGCGCGCTGGCGCAGGGCGACGTTGTGGGCTTTCGATCCAGTGAAATACTGCATGGCCGCGCCGAAAGATTCTGGGGGAAGCAGGCGGACGTCCACCTGCATATCGGTGCGCAGACGAAAGCTGATCTTGTTATCACCTTGCGCGATGATATCCATCAGCGGCGGATATTGCGCGACGTACTGCACCGCTTTCGCGCGCTCTTCCGCGCTGCAGCAGGCTGTTCCCGTAACGAGAATATCGAGATCGCCAACGGTCTCGCGGCCGCGACGCAGGGAACCCGCGGGTGTGATGCGATCGAAGCCGGGGTAATTCGCCAGATAGTCAGCGAGTTTTGTCGCCTCGGTCTCGGCGACGTCGATAAGGAAACGGCCAGAAATGCGGCGATAGTCCTCGATAGCCTTCAGCAGTTTGAGTTCGTGTTTTTCGCCCATGCGGGGCAGTGTGCGAATCTTGCCTTCGCGAGCCAGTTTCTCGACGCCATCTACGTCGCTTACTTGATAGGCGCTCCAGATCAAGGCAATGGTTTTCGGGCCCAGACCCTGGATCTTTAATAACTGCAGCATCGACGGATGATATTTCTTGAGCAGTTCGGCCTGCATCCCGAGGCGGCCATCTTTGAAAAGTTCCTGCAGGTTCTGCAACATGCCTTTGCCGATCCCAGGAATCGCAAGAACTTTCTTGGGGTCGCCGATGATGTCTCGAATCTGCTCGCTCAGATTTTCGATCGCTTGAGCGGCGTTGCGATAGGAACGGATGCGGAAGGAATCCTGGCCGTCGATTTCCAGCAGGTCGGCGGTTTCGTAGAGAACCGTCGCGATAGATTTGTTGTCCAAGAGTTAAAGATTAAACAAGAATGGAGGATAGCGCTAGCGCTTGCCGGCGAACGGAGGATTGCTTTCTGCTGGCAACAAAACTGTCCGCCAACTTGGAGGCGAAAGCAATGCCGCCGCGCTCACGGACTTGACTGCAGAACAACCTTATGCACTTTTGCTTACATTGGCCGCTTGTGGGCCTTTCTGTCCTTCGGTGATTTCGAACTCTACTTCATCACCTTCCTGCAGGCTTTTGTAACCCTCGGAGGTGATGGCGCTATAGTGAACAAAAACGTCGGGACCGTCGGAACGTCCGATGAACCCGTAGCCTTTTGCGTTATTGAACCACTTTACCGTGCCTTTCACCGTTCCACGTACCCCCTTTCGCACGTCGAGAGTGGGGGACCCAAAGACGTGACCGCAATTAGGATGCATTTTGTAGCCGTTGGGATGGAGTGTCAAGATTAAATGTACGGGGAGCAACTTAAGTGTGTCCGCCAGTAGACAGTACGAATTCACTCCAGGATAAGGCCAGCCTGCCCATTATTAGCTCTTCGGATACTGCGGCGGGACTAATTCTTACGGAGAATTCAACGGAAGACGATTCGCCACTTGATGATCGAGCCAGAGAATCGAGGAGATGGTTTTTGCGTCCCGAATCGTCCCTTTCAGCACCATGCGAACCGCGGCGGGCAGCGGGAGCAGGCGCTTCTGGATCACTTCGTCGGCCTCGGGTTGCGCTTTACCGGCACGAAGTCCGGTGGCTAAATACACGGACATAGTTTCGGCAACGAAGCCGGGGCTGGCATAAAAGTGAAGGATGCGCCGCCAATGCGTCGCAGTGTATCCAGTCTCCTCGAGGAGTTCGCGTTTAGCCGCGTGCAGGGCCTGCTCGCCGGGATCGATGCGTCCGGCAGGCAACTCCCACAAATAGTCGCCGGCGGCGTGGCGATATTGCCGCTCCAGAAGGATCCGCGGAGAGGAACGCGAATCATCCACGGCCAGGACGACGACGGAGCCGCTGTGATGAATGATGTCGCGGCGCGCGCGCACGCCGCCGGGTTCCCGAACGTCGTCGGTGGTCACCCAGAAAACCGGACCGCGATATACGATGCGCGAAGAGATCGTCCGCGCCTTAGGATGCGGATGTGTGCCGGACCGGGCAGGCTTTGGCTTTGAGTGGGGAGACTTGAGCATCAGAACAATATAGAACACGACACCCGGCTTCCGGCGACGTCTCCCGGCTTTCGGATGATTCAGTCCGGGCTGAGAGATTCGATTCTGTTATGCTGCCGGTCATATTCGGGAGCTTTCTTGAAAAAGATTATCGAGCCGCGGCTTACGATCATCGGGGCGGGAAATCTGGCGAGTACGTTGGCTGTGTCCTTGCGTGAAGCGGGATACGCTATCGATCAGATTGTTTCGAAAGGCAAGGCTGCGTCGTTGAAGCGAGCGCAGCGGTTGGCGGGTGAAGTGGGTGCGTCCGCGGTTGTCGGAACGCGCGCTCGCATTGAGTCCGAGGTAGTTTGGTTTTGCGTCCCCGATGGAGCGATTCGCAGGGCGGCAGAAGTGCTGAAGGATGCGGCGGATTGGAAGGGGAAAGTGGCGTTCCACTCGAGCGGCGTTCTCGCCAGTGACGAGCTTCGAGAACTTCGGCGACGCGGCGCAGCCGTGGCGTCGGTGCATCCCCTGATGACGTTTGTCCGAGGATCGAGGCCGGCGCTTCGAGGAGTGCCATTCGCGGTTGAAGGCGACCCAAGGGCTGTGAAGGTGGCGCGGACGATGGTTGAGGATTTGCAGGGACAGCTATTCGTCATTCCTAAGCGTTACAAGCAGGCGTACCACGCCTGGGGGATGTTTGCCTCGCCGTTGCTGACTGCGCTCCTGGCGGCGAGCGAGAGGGTGGCCGTTGCCGCCGGGGTTCGGCGCGGTGCGGCCAGAAAGCGAATGCTGCCGATTCTCAGGCAAACTCTGCAGAACTACGCCGAGTTGGGCGGGCCGCAGTCTTTCAGCGGTCCGATTGCGCGGGGGGACGCGGAGACGGTCAAGAAGCACTTATATGTGTTGCGGGCGATTCCGGAGGCCCGTGCGATCTACGTCGCGCTGGGGCGGGCTGCGCTGCGCGATCTGCCCGCGAAAAATCGAGCCGCGCTGAAGAATATTCTTGGAGGATAATCGCTACGGGTTGACGACTTCCTCGTTTCGGGGAGCCGCGGGTGTGCGCGTTTCTTGCCACATCATCAACCCCAGGAGGGCGAAGATGCCGAAAGGGACGGAAGCGGCGGTGCGAATCGGAAGCGGCAGAAATACCGAGAGAAATAGCTGACGCGAAACAAAAGGCCGAATGGCGATTACTACCGGAGCCGAAATCCACTGCCAGAACACCGCCAGTGCGGTTATCCCGAAGATAAAGCGTACGGGCAGGCTCGCGACCGCGAAGCGACGCCACGAAAACCCAACCAAGATGATTCCGGGTAAGAGCACGATGTGGTCGTAGACTGCGTGTCCCGGCAGCAGGGTAATGGCCGTGACGGAGAACAATAGACTGACGGTCAGTGCAAACGCTGGAGAAGAGGGGGATGAACGCCGCATCCGCCAGGCAAGAGCGACAGACATTACAAGAAGCGCGCAGATCACGATTGAACCTAAGCTCCGACCAAAGTGCCCTAACAAATAGACTACAAGCGGCGGCGTGGAGTAGTCCCGGTATCCGAACATCACCTGCAACCACTCCGGTACCCAATGCGGCCACACCAGCAGGGAAGCAGCGCCCAGAAGCGCCAACAGCAGAAAGAAGCCTATGAGGAAGGCGCGGCGAGCGCGCAGCCGATCGAAACTCCAAAGGAGAAGATAAACCGCAACCAGAATCGTCATCTGCGGCTTGATCAGAGTCAACGCCAGTAGGCTGCCGGAGAGGAAGAGTCTGCCTTTGACCAATGCGGCCACTGAAGCGGCGAGCAGAAATCCAACCAACAATCCCATTTGTTCAGCGAACAGTCCTTCAAGCACGGCGTAACTCGAGAAGGCGAGAAGTGTCAGCGAGATGAGAGTTACGGGCCCAGGACGCAGGCGCAAGACTGAAAGCCAGAGGACGATGTTGAGTGCGGTCACAGCAGTAAGAATGACTAAGGCCACGATTCGTGCTGTGGAAAAGGAGAGAAAGCTCAAGGGCTCGAGCAAATTATTCGTGAATGCCGGATAGGCGTAGGCGCGATACTGGCGAAGGGCAGGAGAGTCCGGTATATCAAGCGGCCGTCCGAACAAGCCGATCTGGATTTCCCGCGTCGTCTCCGCACTGTAGGGATCGCGGCGGTGGAGCAGGCTCTCGCGCGACGTCAGCCAGATGGGATAAAAATCCGCGCCGAAGGAATATCCGTTGCCCAAGCCTTGGGCGGCACGAACCTCCTCCGCGCGCGGAATAAGAATTCCGAGATGGTAATAGACCATGCAGGCAGCGCAGAAAATAACTGCGCATAGAATCCCGCGACGTGGCGCGTGGGTGATCACGTCGAAAAGAGGTGGCCGAGTTTTTCTTTCTTCGTCTTTAGATACTCTTCGGCGTGGGGGCTGGGTGTAACTTCGCAGGGTACGCGTTCCACCACTTCCACTCCGGCACGCTCGAGAGCGTCCACCTTTTCAGGATTGTTGGAGAGCAATCGGACTCGGGTCACGCCGAGCGCCTTAAGCATCTGGCCGGGTAGCGCGAAGTCGCGCTGGTCCGCTTTGAAGCCCAACCGCTCGTTGGCTTCGACGGTGTCCAGGCCCGCGTCCTGCAACTCGTACGCTTGTAGTTTCGCCATGAGGCCGATGCCGCGGCCTTCCTGCTGTTCGTAAATCAAAATGCCCGCGCCCGTCCCGCGAATCATGGAGAGAGCCATCTCGAGCTGCTGACGGCAATCACAGCGCAAGGAATGAAAGACGTCGCCGGTCAGACATTGGGAATGGATGCGCACCAACGGCGGAGTGGAGTGCACATCTCCCATCACCAGGGCAACGGCTTCTTCAACGCTTCCATCGGAGGCTGATTCGGCGCGGAAGCCGTGGATTCGAAACTTGCCCCAGCGTGTGGGGAAATCCGCGGAGGCGAGTTGTTGAACGGCGTTGGCGGTCACAGATTAATTATAGCGGCTGAAACCCTTCACCACGGAGGCACAGAGACACAGAGAAGGCGTAGATCAAAAAAGATGTTAGATCTTGTCCGTGTCTCCGTGCCTCCGTGGTGAGAGCTTTCCGCTTCAGCCTCGGGAGCGGTAATGGAAGATGGCGTCCTGCTTGGAGGCGATGGCGACTCCGTTGCGGGTGGCGGGTTGGAACCTCCAGTGCTCAAGAGCGGCCATGAATTTTTCATCCAGCTTCGGACCCATGCTGTGGAGCACGGTCTTGCGAACGATTTCTCCACGCTCGTCGATGGTGATCTCCACGACTACGTTTCCTTCGGAATCCGGCAGTTCCCAGGGATAAACCACAGGATCGACGGTCGCGACAGGCAAAGCTGGCCGAATCTCATCTCCATAGATTGGGTCGCCCGGACGCGATCCATAGGGGAATCCTGCTGGAGCGCCATGGCCCAGGTTTGAAAGCGTGGGTGTTTTCGACTTGTCCTCGGCGGAAGAGGGCGACAGCGGAGCTTGCGGGGGCAGATGTTTCGCCACAGCCACATTCTGTTTCAAAATCAGTTTCTCGTGGCCCATCCGTTGATGGCGATAGGTTTCAGTAGCGCGGTCCGACGAACTGGTAGCGCTATCGTCTGGGGATTGTGTCGGAAAGTAAACTCGCGTAAGGAGTTTGCCATTGTGCCCTAACGCCACAGAAGATGGATTCAACAATGGGGGCTCGGGAGTATGCAGCAGCCACGCCAACAGTAGACCGTGCAGCGCGAAGGATGCGGCCATCACCCTGCGTTGAATACGCGGCATCGCGGGATTCAGTTGCGCAAACATCTGTGGAATTTCCCCGAACTGTTCTCTACAAGGTTAGACGCATGACGGGGACGTTCGTCAAGGCTGTTGGTGCGGATGCGTTGGTGCGGATATGAGATCGCTGGTAAAATGACTGAGGAAATCAATCATCCATCCGGCATGGGGCTATAGCTCAGTTGGGAGAGCGCGTCGTTCGCAACGACGAGGCCGTCGGTTCGAGCCCGACTAGCTCCACCAAATCCGTCCTATCGAGTTAGACCTCGGGAATTAGCTCGTCTTCGCAGGGTTGTCGGAGATTTTAATCGAGAAGTTGACGGTAATTCTCGCCTTGGTCTCCACGGGCTGTCCGTCCTGAAGATAGGGCTTGAAACGCCACTGGCGCACGGCCTGTTGCGCGGCGGCGGTCAGGATGGCGGGACCGCTGAGTATGCGCAGGTCTTCAATGGTACCGTCAATACCGACAACCGCCTGCAGCACCACCGAACCCTGTACGCTCGCGTGCTGGCCCAATAAGGGATACGTCGCATCGACGGTTTGCCGCAGTTCTGGAACATTCCCTCCGTGAGAAAGACGCTCGCGCTCGGCTGCATTGGTGGGCAGACCCACCGACGTCGTGATTGTCGCGACACGGTTTGAGTCGTTGGGGATGTCTACATTCGTAACATTGTTTTCGGGACGAACCGTGCGGTGCGCGTCACCTGCGACGACTTCTACCTCCAGCGGTGGAAGGACGGTGCGATTGGCCGCAGCCACTTGTGAGTATCGATTCGCTGAGTCGTCGGCAGGTGGCGTTGTAACAGAGGGCTCTGTGGAAGTCTTTCGAGCGAGGTGGTTCTTTGAAGTAGCGCGTGCTACGGGCTCTCGGACGGCATGGGTAGGCTCGGTCCCCGGGCTTGCCTTTGAGATGACTTCCGAGCCGGCACGATCTGGTTGAACTGCTTCGTCCGTGCCGAACCAGAATTCGTGGTTCGTCACGATTACAATGGCAAGCGCAACCACGAGGAGAAGGAGCGCGAGCCGCAGTCGGCGAGATTGCTTGTCTGCAACACCAACCCCTCGTCTATCAAGCTCCGTTCTTGGATTCTTCGCCAGCATTCCTTGTTTCCGATCCACCCCGGCCCCTCAAAGTTAGTCCTCAATCAAGAGCGCCGTTTCCGTGTGCCAGTATCCTCAGGCCGCGGACGCGGAATGGCAATGGCACGATCCGGGAGCGGCTGGCCCGAGAGTGCTACGAGCCTGCTTCCGGAATCAACGGCGGGCGAGCGATCCGGCGACCTGCGCTCTCTTTTCAGGCGCTCGGCCCCTTCTTCATCGTTTCGATTGCCTCCTCGTTTATCTTTAATAGGCTGAACGATAGCTTCAGATATGGCGCGGTGCCGCAGGCAGGAGGAAGCGTGATCATTGTGCTCATGGGCGTGGCGGGGGCGGGGAAGACCACTGTCGGTCAATTGTTGGCCGCAGAACTGGGCTGGACGTTCGAGGACGCCGATCATTACCACCCGGCAAGGAACGTGGAAAAAATGCAGAAGGGACTTCCATTGACCGATGCGGATCGTGCGCCCTGGCTGGAGACGCTGCGTGCGCTGATTTCTAGGAGAGTCGCGGAGGGGAAAAATGTGGTGCTGGCTTGTTCGGCGTTGAAGGACAGCTATCGGGAGTGTTTACGGGTAGCGCCGGAGGTGCATTTCGTCTATCTAAAGGTAACGCCGAAAATCCTGCAGCAACGATTGCGTGCGCGGGTCGGGCACTTCATGACCGAGCGGATGATCGACAGCCAACTTTCGGATTTGGAAGAGCCGAAGAACGCCGTGGTCCTGGATGGAGATGAATCGCCAGAGAAGATCGTCGGCGAGATTCGGACCATGTTAGGGCTGGCGGAAATTCCCTAAGGCCACCTTCGCCAAACTGGTCATCCCGCTCTAGTCCCCTCGGTCAAGTTTCCGGCCACATAAGAATCCAGATGTTGCGAATCTGAAAAAAAATTAACCAGTTTTCAACGCCTTTTAATCCAGCCCGTCTTGAACCCGGACTGCCACGTTTGCTATAAGGGCCAGTTCCTTCTAAAGGAGGGTCCACCCGTGACCACCCGTCGTCGGCAGTCCGCCCTATCCTTCACGACGTTTCGTTTTCGTACACTGTTAATCGCAATCCTGACCTTTGCTGGTTTGTCGCAACTCGCGCTCGCTCAGCAAACGCTGGGTTCCATCAACGGAACAGTCACTGATAGCAGTGGCGCTGTTGTGCAGAATGCGAGCATCAAAGCGCGTGCTGCGGCCACCAACTTAGAAGTGACGGCCACCAGCAACGCGGATGGCTCGTTCAGCATCGCCGATTTGCCGATCGGCAGTTATCAAGTCACATTTACGAAAGATGGGTTCCAGACCGCGGTCTACCCGCAGATCGTCGTGCAAGGCAATCGCACAGCGACCGTGAACGCGAAGTTGAAGCCGGGAGCGATTTCATCGACGGTGACGGTGGAAGGAACGCCGTTGCTGAATCAGACAGATACAACAACAGGGTACACCCTGAATGAGCTACAAATCGCTGAGACCCCGCTCGGAACAGGAAGCTTCACCCAACTGGCTGTCTTGAGCCCGGGGGTGAGTGCGGATTTGCTCAATACGGCCGGCAGCAACGCGGGCCTGGGCAATCAGGCAATCTGGGCCAACGGACAGCGCGACACCAGCAATAGTTTTACGGTGAATGGGATCTACGCCAACAACATTTTTAATGGAAAGTCGACTAGCCAGGTCACCTCGGGCCGAGTCGCCGTCAATATCGGCCAGAACGGTAACGGCAACAATCCCAGTGGCGAGATTGTGACGAGCACGTCAGTCTATGGAGCCATCGGCCAGGCGCTGCCGTCGCCGCCTCCGGAAACGATTCAGGAAATGCACGTTAACTCGGCCATGTACGATGCTTCGCAAGGCGCGAACAGCGGAGCGCAGATCGAACTCACGACCAAGTCGGGAACGAACAGCCTCCACGGCGGGGCTTATGAATACCACCAACAAACCGGGTGGAATGCCAACGAATGGTTTTTCAACTTCAACGGCTTGCCCCGTCCGCAAATGCACCGCAACGTTTTCGGTGGCTTTATTGGAGGGCCGATCAAGAAAGACAAGCTTTTCTTTTTTGCGTCCTATCAAGGCCAGCGAGTTTCCGACCAGTTGCTGGCCACTTCATTCGTAGCCGTGCCGCCGGACCTGACAGACAGCGGTCGTGATGCCACGAGTCTGGCTGCTATGGCGAACAAAGACTTCAGCGCTCCTGGCTGTGGCACCGGCACTAATCCCCCCTGTCTAAACATCCAACCGAGCCAGATCACGTCCCAGGCGTTAGCGCTCTTGAACCAAAAGGCACCAGGGGGGGGCTTCTTCGTCCCGAGCGCGTCTCCAAACTTCATGACCTTTCAGCAGGTCAATCGGGCCGACACTTTCATCCAAGGACCCAATTCGCAATTTACCGCGGATCAAGTGAATGGCAACGTAGATTACAACTTCGGAGCCAAGGATCGCCTGGCAGGGAAATACTATTTTCAACGCGATCCAAATGTTACTCCCTTCGCGGAAAGCGAACTTCTGGGATTCCCACAGAGAATGAAAGCTGGAGGCCAGGTATTATCGATCGACAACACTACTGCCCTAACGCCCAACGCGAGCTGGAATCAACGGCTGGGCTTCATCCGCCAAATTGCTTACTCCAACACCAGCCAGTTTCTGAAGCCCTCGGACGCCGGTATCAGCCTTCCCGGACTGAGTCTCTTCCCAACAATCAGTATCCACAATGCCGACAACAGCCCATTCAGCACTGACTCCCTCTCGATTGGGCCCGTCGACAATTTCGCCAATGCGGGTATCTTCCAAAATAATTTCGAGGCAGCCAGCAGTTTCAAGTGGATCCATGGACGACATTCGTTCGCGACCGGGTTCAACTTCGAGGACACTCAGCTCAACGTCATCAATAAGAATAACGATGTTGCCCGGATCACCTTCGAGGACTTCCCGGGGTTTTTAACCGGAAGCATTTGCAGCCCCAATGCAGGCGACACGTTCTGCGGCAATCAGGATGTCTCAGAAATCCTGGCCGGCGCCAGCAACCGCCATTTCATCGCCAAACAGTTCGGAGCGTACGCGCAAGATGACATTCGCATTAGTTCGCGCCTCACAGTGGATGCGGGCGTGCGATTTGATTGGGATGGTCCGCTGTACGAGCGAAATGGATTACTGACGAATTTTTACCCGCAGAACTATTCGTACGACGCCGCCAGCGACACCATCAACAACATCGGGTTGGTCGTGGCTGGAAACAACAAAGCATTCGGCACGAAAGGCGTCAGCAACTCAACGCTCACGGGACGGCAATGGGGGTTCGCGCCCCGCATCGGACTAGCCTACAGTCCATCGTTTGTAAAGAACGTGGTGGTCCGCGCCGGGTTCGGCATGTACTACGATCGCGGCGAGTATTTCACTGAATTCTCTCCCCCCGCCGGCGGCGGCATCAGCGGCCCCTTCGGCGTCACCGTGGAGGAACCGTTCGTAGTTCCATTCTTTGCTGTACCCAACGCGACTTTTGCGCAGCCTTTCGGCACTGCGCCGCCGCCTCCGCCGCCATCAAACCTTTCCACAGTTCAGGCACTCGTTCCCAACGCCACCAACTTGATGAACCAGACGACTCCGTACTGCAACTCTCTGGGCGAATCTTTCTGCAGCCCGCTCTTCTTCGGCGGCTATGATCCCAAAAATACTCTGCCGTATTCCGAAAACTGGACTCTCGATTTTCAGTGGCAGCCCAAGAACGACCTGGTCCTTACGCTGGGCTTTGTGGGGAACCACGGGGTTCATGAACTGATACCCGTGCCTTTTAATCAGGCCCGCATAGCAACGGCTCAGAATCCGGCGCTGGCGGGTGGGCCGAACGTGCAAACCCTTTCTTACGGCACGCAAGTATCAGGAGTCAATGCGGAAAGCGTATGCACGCTGGCTGTCGGCTTTTGCGCCGGCAATGTTGACCTACGCGTGCCTTATATCGGTTACGACCCGAATTCAGATTTCAACCGGGCAATCGGAATCTCGAACTACAGCGCGCTCCAGTTCAACGTCACCAAGCGGGTCAGCCATGGGTTGATGATCTCGGGCTCTTACACTTTTTCGCATACGTTAGACGAGCAGAGCGGCCTGGGATTGTTCTACAACGGCAACGATCCCAATAATCCGCGATCCTCCTATGGCAATTCGGATTTTGATCGCAAACACGTGATCACGGTCAGTTATGTTTATCAGCTGCCTTCCCTGGCCACCGCGCACGGATGGAGGAAGCAAGTGGTGAATGGCTGGGGGATTGGCGGTATCACAGTGCTCCAGAGCGGACAGCCCTACAGCGTAATTGATTTCAGCGGAGGAGCAGCCAGCATCTACTGGGGAGACGGGCAGGACTTCATCACCAATCCGATTGTTCCCGTAGGAGGTTTCGGTGCGACGGCGACTAATCCGATCCTGCAGGGGACAACTGGCATCAATGCCCAGAAACCGGTACTGAATGCCGCGGCATTCGGTATTCCGGCGCCTTACACTCCTGGCACTAATGGAGTACCGGCATGTGACAACAGCACCGGCACGCCGGTCTGCGACAATTTTGAGAATGGTTACGCCAGTGGCGGCCGCAACATTTTCCGCGGCCCATTCCAGGAGCGTTGGGATATCGGACTGTTTAAGAACTTCAACATTAACGAGAAGATCCAACTGAAGTATGACTTGAAGGCGTTCAATGTCTTCAATCATCCCAGCTTCGATATTCCTAGCAATAACGTAGAGTTCAATCCGGGGTTCTGTTATCCGCCGTCTCCAAATTTCTCTTGTTCACCATTGGGGTATGCGTTCCCGCCGTTTGGCAACCTTGGACAGCTACAGCACACCATCGGCAGCCCGCGGTTTATCCAGATGGCGCTCCATTTGACGTTCTGAGGCGGAGTGTTCTTGATCGATGTGCCACGGGTTGACTTTGGGTGAGAAGAGAATGGCTGAACGCAAACGAGGGCTGATCAGTTGGCTACTGATCGCCCTCATTCTCGTTCAGGCCGACGCCGCCTTCGCCTGGGGAAATGAGGGGCACATTTATGTGAACCGGGTTGCGGCGGAAAAAATTCCCACCAGCATGCCGCGCTTCTTCCGCCGCGCTGTCGCGGAGATTGCTTACCTTGGTCCTGAACCGGACCGCTGGCGCAACCCCTCAGAGTTCGCCCTCAAGAATGCGCAGGAGCCGGATCACTTTATCGATCTGGAGCGAGTCGACTGGCTCGATCCGTTACCGAAAGGACGCTACGAGTTCTACAAAAAGCTTTACGAGAAGCGCGCCACCACCACCGATCACCCGGACGATTACCTTCCGGAACATGTCGGACTGCAACCTTACATTGTCATGGAAGTCTACGGGAGGCTGAAGGCCGCGTTCCGCGAGTACAGGAAGCTGAAGGCTGCGCAGCAGCCAACAGCGCCGGTGGAGCAGGCCATTATTTTTTATGCAGGATGGCTGGGACACTACGTCGCCGACGGATCACAACCGCTGCATACGACCATCCAGTACAACGGCTGGGTAGGGCCGAACCCAAATGGATACACGACGCAGCACGACATCCATGCTCAGTTTGAGACTGCCTACGTCGGAGCGAACATAGTGGCGAAGAATTTCGCCGGATTGGTGCACGCTCCCGAGCGGCTGGACGATCCGTTCACGCGCTACGTTGCTTACCTGAAGCAGTCCAATGGGTTGGTCGAAGATGTGTACAAGCTGGAAAAGGCAGGCGGATTTCGCGACAAAGGTTCGCCGGAGGCGTTCGAGTTCACCACGCGCCGGCTGGCGGCAGGATCGCAAATGCTGCTGAACCTCTGGTACACGGCATGGCTGGACAGCGCTGATTTGACTCCGGGGGCGAGGGTTCCAACATCGCCAGAGAAGAAGTAAACCCGCAACAAGAACAAGCCGGGGGAGAACCGGCGAACATGAAACGGTACACAAAAAACCGCGCTGCCTGTAGGCAGCGCGGATCGAGAGTGACGCGTCGAGAAGGGTTAGCGACGCAGTCTTTCAGGATGGAACTCCGTCAAGTTAAGCCTTTACAAACTTTCGCTTAAGCGCTCCGGCCAGACCGATGAGTCCCGTACCCATCAGCATGAGACTGCCAGGCTCAGGAACCGGGCTGTAGCCCAGAAACTCTTGCGGTAGACCGGCGTTGCCGCTTTGAGTGCCAGCAATCGGCGTGTAGAGAATCAGGCCGTTGAAGGCGCTGTTCTTGGCCGTTCCCGCGAGGATCAGAAATTGCGCTTCCACCGCTGCGCCGCCGCTGGTCACGAACAACGGGTTATTGGCGGCATTCTGCGAGAACAGCCCCCAAATGGCCCACTGCCCAGCTCCGGCACCGGTAGTGCCGGCGAGAATGCTCTTGAAGATCAGCCCGGCAGCCTTGTAGTCCAGCGACATTCCGGAACCAAACAAGCCGATAGCCTGCAACAACGGAGTGGCCGTCGCCTGCCAGGTTTCACCGAGGTAGTTGTTGTTGTCGTAGCTGTCGCAAATCAGCGCGGTGAAAGTGCTGCTTCCATTGATCGAGAACAGGTAAGGATAACTCGTGTGGTTTCCCACACCGTGGCCCTCATAGGTCATCGTGACCGAGTTGGCGAAGGCCGGGCTGGCCAGAAGCAGCGAGAAAACCAGAACTGCAAGAGTGAGGTAAAGACGATTTAGGCGCATGGGTTTGCCTCCCAGCAAACTACGGATGGCTGTCTCGGATTGCGGGACAGCTCTTCCAGTTTTCCTTCGATCGGGGGATCGCCCAGCAAATGAGGGGGTAAATAAAATCTGCTGTCTATGCCGCGAAGGGCGGCTATTGAGTTAGTGGTTCAACAACTGACTCCAGTAACATTGCGAGAGTACCAGTGAGTGAGACACGTGAAAATGGCCCTATAGTGGGGTTACCCAAGTCACCTTCATGGAACGGCACCGAAGAATTGAAAATGCGAAATCTCATGCCGGATATGGGAAGTTACTGAGAAATCCACAGCTTAATATGTGCAAAGTATTTCGCTGTCTGCTAACATGATCGCCAACAGGACGCGGATATTATTCATTTCGTATGGGTCCGCGGGCCGCGGTATGGCATTTAAACTGCCGCAATGTTTACGGCGAAGTGCCTCCAGTCCGGAGCCCAGGACGGCCGCCGCAGGTAGGAGTAGGTGTGAGCGATCCCGAAGCAGGGAACGTCCAGGTCGTCAGGCGAAAGCGAAAGAGAAGCCGTCGCCACCTCCGCAACCGCCTCATTCGCAGGTGTTTCGCGGGTGCCGTAGCCGCGCTCTTCATTGCCGGTGCCTCCTCGCTGGCGCTGAAATATCTCAGTCCTTCTCTGTTTCACGCGGAGCGATCTGCACCCCCAACCTTCCAGCAGGCGGAGCTAAGCCGCCGGCGATTGATTAATTTGAATGAGGCACTTTCTCAGACGGCTCCATCCGCTGTTCGGCCCGTATATCCGTATTCCGTGGTGCCGGGCGGCGTCGAGGATGCGAAGGAATTAAAGTGGGTGGCGGAGCACGATCCGATCGTTGGCGCGCACTATGCCGGCTTTGATTACGACCACGCCCGTGTCGTGCGCCTCACATTGGCGCGGACGGCTTACGTTTCCTACCGCATCGGAAACCGCGTCTACTGGACCCATCGCAGGGTGACGCTGCACAAAGGTGAGAAGGTGATTACCGACGGCCGGATCACGGCGCGCGCCCGTTGCGCCAACCGCGTAGAAGAAGTTCCGCAACAAGCGGCTGCTCCTTCGGTCGAGCCCGCAATAGAAAAATTCGACGAAGCCATGGCGTCCGGAAGTGGCACGGCGATGCAGACGCCGCCCGTTCCCTTTGAGTCGGCTTTGCTGAATCGGCCGGGAGTTCCGGGCCTCGGAGCGGTGGGGCCGCTGAGTTTGTACGATCCATTTGTTGGGGGAAGCTGGACTCCGATTTCGCCTCCGCCATTGCCCTCAGGACTCTGTGGGCCAACAAAGAAGAAGGGTACGACCGAGAACGGATGTTGCCTTGGCGGCGAAGGCGAGGGCGGCAAAAAGAAAAACGGCGGCAGCCCTTGCGGCACGGGTGTCGTGCCCGAGCCCGGAACTTGGGTCATGTTGGCCTCTGGCTTGGCCGCCATCTTCTGGCAAGCGCGCCGCAAACTCCGTCGCGCTTGATCTTCTAGAACTCGATATTTCGACAACCAGGATTCTCAGAAACTTCCCACCGACGTACGACCCAAAGTTGTAATCCTTTCGTAAGAGAGACCGCTCTGCAACGCTGCTAGAATCGCCCTAGCGTTAAGCCACAACTAAAGGATATTTATGGAACGCTCTCGCAGAGCTGCCGCTTTGTTGTTATTGGCCGCCGCATGTATTTCGCTGCCGGTCGCGGTGCGAGCGCAGGCAGGACAAGCGCAATCGAGGCAGGCGCAGGATGTGGCTTCGGTGCGACGCGTGCAGGTGCTGGGAAATCGCACTCCAGTCGAGATTGAGATCGAAGCCAGCGATCGGTTGGTGCCGCAAACGCAAGTCCTCACTGGTCCTGACCGCCTGGTCGTAGATTTTGCCAATACGGTTCCCGGCGCGCAACTGCGCAACCAGACATTGAATCGCGGAGAAGTGAAGAGCGTCCGCGTGGGCTTGTTCGCCTCAAAGCCTCCGGTCACGCGGGTGGTGTTCGATTTGAACGGACCGCAGGCCTACCAGGTTTTCCCCGCGGGCCGAACCGTAATCATCAAGGTCGGTACCGTGGGCGTGCAGGCCTCCGCATTCAAGCCAGCATCCTCCGGAGTCAAGCTGCTGAACTCAAACTATCCGGTACAGTCGTTGCGGATCACGCCGCCCGAACCGCCTCCGCTGGTCGTTACTTTTCAGGAGGGACTGCTTCACGTCACCTCCAACAAAGCGAACTTGTCGGAAGTTCTGTTTGCGATCCATCAACGCACTGGAGCCGAGATTGCCATCCCCGCAGGAGCGGAGCAGGAACAAGTTGTAGCCGAGATTGGTCCCGCACCCGCACCGGAAGTTCTATCGCACCTGCTGAATGGATCGAAATTCAATTTCCTGATTTTAAGTTCGGCCAACGATTCGGCCACGCTCGATCGCGTGATTCTCACCGCGCGCCCGGAAGGACCTGCGCCAACTTACCGGCCTCAGGCACAGGCGCGGCCTCAGGACGACACCGAAGCCGAAGTCACCAGACGAGATGCTCCTCCTCCCGCGGAAGCGCCGGTTCCAGCGGGATCCAATCAGGCCTCACCTGCCCCTCCTGCCACGACGGCTCCGAATAACGACGTTCCAGACTAAAGCGGCGAATTACTGCGGTGTTATCAGGCGAGTCGGTACTGGCGAGGTTCCGTTCATGAGCGAGGTCGGACTCACGACGGCATTCCCGCACCCGGACACATTCAATACCGTCACGTAAACGTTTCCGAAAGTGTCTGCCGCGTTGATGAACACCTGTAAAAAGCCCACGATGGTGACGTTGTTCGGGCCTGCCTGAGTTATCGTGTTCGTGTTGTCGTAGATCGGCAACGACACAATCGACGAGCTACTGGTGATCACCGAGTTCGCGGGCAATCCGGCACTAAGCAGGGGATTGCTGGTTCCAGCCTGAATCTGGAAAGGATAAGAGGGCGGCGGGCCTCCGACCGGCGTTAGCGCGTCCTGGCCGCTCACAGTAGCGATGCCTGGTGTAGCCTGGTGGATTAAACATTGAACCCCGCTCGTCGTATCGCTGTTGACGAACGTGGGGTTTTCGGTCAAGTCCACAGCGGCTTGCTGTCCAGCTTGCCCGCAGTAATAGACAGTTATCTGGTCGCAGCCCGCAATCGCCTCGGCGTACATCGCGGGAGAAGCGGATGCCGAGCAGGCGTCGCTTCCATCCGAAGGCACCGCCGTGGAATCAGTGGAAACCAGTCCGGGAGCATATTCAAGGTTTGGGGTCCCACGGATGTATTGGCTATCGCCTACGAAATTTGCTTGAGGTGAAGCGGGGCGCAGGTTGCACGTTTTCGGATTGCCGGGTCCCGTGCAATCTGCCAAGAGCCAAAACCTCTCCCCAATCACGCCGCCGCTTGTATAGATGCCTGACGTCAGAATCGAACCGGTGCTTTGATCAAGGAAGCCCAGGCAGTTAATGCCGCTTGTCCCTCCGCAACCTGCGGGGTGTAACGGATCCAGATTCGGTACCAGCCACGGCTTCACGCAACGCGGTTGCACCGGAACCATAGTGCCGGCGTAGAGGGCGGAGTTCGAGGGGTTGAAAACCTCCGCGGTCGCTGTGGCGCTAACGGCATTGCCGGTTCGTCCCCAAATGCGCGAGAAATACGTGGGCAGGTTGGTTTGCTGCACCACCACCGTAACCAGAGGATTGACGCCAAACTTCAAAGAACCCACGCCCGTGCAATCGGCGGACTGAATTCCGCCGGTGACAGAATAGGTTACGGTTACAACCGGATTGATCGACGCTCCCGAGATCGGATTTTGTCCCGCGACCGTGCTCGCCGCCAGACTGGCTGGACTAGTGGCGCCTCCGCAAATATCTGCCCAGGTTCCAGAAGTGCCGCCATTCACGGGATCGCCGGTGAGACTTAGCATCGACATAGTTCGAGCGGCTGCCAGCGCCCCAGCATCCGCGGCGCGCTGTGCTTCGGCGCTGGCCTCATATAATGTGCCCACATCAATAGAAATTCCTGCCATGGCGACGATGCCTACAATTGCCAAAGCAACAAGCGCGATCGTCACGCCGCGCTCCCGGGTTCGGTAGGGATCGCTGCGCTGCGGGCGTTGGAACAGTGGTGAGCGCATAGATATTTCAGTTCTCGTTAAACGCTGCAGCAGTAGTCGTGATACCAATCGGCCCCGCAAATTTTCCGGGGAACAAGCCGGAGACACCACTGAATTTCCAACTGTAAGGGTAAAGAATAGTGACACAAGTATTCACGGTGTAAACGACTGGGGAACTGCCGGCCTCCTGCGTCAAGCATCCGCGGTTGATGGTGAGAACTAGACTGGAGCTGGCTCCGCCGGGGCAGCCGGTGGCTGTCGCAATCCATGTAAGGCCGCTGCTCCAGACAGGTGGCGCTGTTGTTCCTAGGCGGCAGTCGTTAATATTTTCCGAAAGCAAATAATTGTCTACGACTTGCCAGCTATCAAGTACAGAAACGGGGGTAGGACTACCCGATGCATTGCTGAGGTCGTTGGCGGGATCGGCGGCGGCTACGCGGGCTCCCTCCCGTGCCGCGTTGGTGAGCTTTTGTTTGAGAGTAATCGCTCCAGTGAAGTCGAAGATTCCCACCACAAATAAAACCAGCAACGGAAGCGAGACTGCAAACTCTACGATCTGCGAGGCGTTATCGTCCGCAAAGACCCGTCCGAACGTTGCTATCGTTCGCTTCGGCAGGCGGAGAGTTTTCATCACTGGGTCTCCGACCGCATCTCTGCCTGAGCGGGGAGGGTAATCTTTTGCAGATCCAAAGAATTACAAGGCTGGGGCCAGCAAGGCAGGGTGAAATGGAACGGATATTGATAGTTGAGACTGACGGATGTTCCGCAGGTGCCCGCACCGCCCTCGAGAGTCGATGAGAGCTGAACATTCGTCTGCACGCAAACGTTGCTGGAGGGTACGCTGGAGTCGCACGGGACGGTGCCAGCCGGGCATCTGGCGAGGCTCTTGCTGCCGCATGCGCAGGCAGCGGGCGAGGTGGCCCAAGGCTGGAGCTGTGCCGGGTTCAGATTCGCGGCAGCCATGGCGCTGTCGACGGCGTTGATGGCGTTTTGCACAGACGAGTTTCCAGCGGTGCAGGTCGCGCACACCGGAGCCACTGCCGCCCGCGCGCCTTCCCGAGCCGCATGCGTTATCGTGCCATAGATGCGATAAGCTTGGCCGAACCAAAAAATTGCCAGTAGGACCACGAACAGTAGTGGCAGGATCATTGCCGTTTCCGCGATTTCCGCGCCGCGCGTGTTGCGCCCCAGCTTGCGCCAGCTTGTCAGGCCGGATTTCTGCATGACTATCGTGCTCCCCCCAGCTTCCAGCTCCAAATCCCGTAAAACAAAGTCGCCAACGCTAATGCTACTCCATAGGGAATCTTCAGCGACTGCGGATTATCCAGCGAAACCTCCGCACCGGGCATGCGCAAACTGAATAGGGATCCCAACAGCCGCCCCATGTTGCGCAGCGTTTCCCTGAGTCGCCGCTTGTAAATCACTAACCCCAAGGCCATGATCCCGGCTACAAAGACTGAAACGATGAGCAGATCGGCCAGAACCTCCCAGCCCACGAATGCTCCCAGAGCCCCCGCCAGTTTCCAGTCGCCCGCGCCCAGGCTGCGAACGAAAACGAACGGCAACAGGACCAGCAATCCTAACCCTGCGCCCAGCAGAGAAGTCTTCAAACCACCCCATCCACTGGCGATTACATTAACCGCGATGCCAACGATCAATCCCGAAACCGTCAGCCAGTTAGGAATACGCCGGCTACGCCAATCGGTGAAGCCAGCCACTCCCGCCAAAACCATAGCCAACGCCAACTCCAGCGTCCTCAAACGAACTCCGCCTGCCTGGGAAATCCCCAGGGCCGAGCCACGGCTTGCAGTGGTTGACGATTTTTCATTTTCTACAGCGCTTGCGGGGAAGGGTAGCATGTCGGCACTCTTAAGCCGATTACAGGTGCTACTGACGCGGATTTTCACATAGCCTGAAAGGGAAGTCAATGAGTGGGGCGGTACGGGCACTGTCTAAGTTCAGACACTACCTGCGGTGCGGTAATAATCCAGTTTCGGAAAAGATTCGTATCAGGGCATCGCTTCAGCGGTGCCGTCGAAGGCGACTTCTTCCGAACGGCTTTAGCCGCCGGCTTTTGCCCGTCACGGCACAGCGGCTAAAAGCCTGCTCACTTGACCGGCTCTTGGCGGCATGTCTGAAGACATGCCCTGATACGAATCTCGCTTCTACTCGCGCAAAGGCCCGGCCTCGGCAACCTCACCGTAATTCTACCGGTTAAAGGCTCCCGCAGTGTTGTGCTCAGCCACGATGCGTTTGGCATTGTCAGCCAGGGCTTTCGCTTGCGGCAACAGGTCCAGACCCTTGATCACTTCCGGATCCGATTCCGCCCGCACTTTCAAGCCTTCATCCTGACCGAAAGCATCCACGAAAATCTCGGCCTTAATATTGGATTTGATCCAGTCATTGTTATCGACCAGATCGGCCTGGGTGTAGGCAATGTTGGCTTCGTCAAGCGACTTGCGGAACTCCTGGAGAGTCGCATCGTCCACTTCAAAGCTTTTCGAAGGATGATGAGTTACAACGAAGCGCTTGGCGTAGTTGAAGAATGCGTAATGCTGCAGCAGAGTGTCCTGAAAGTGATTGCCCTTGACCGGAGGAATCACGACATCGGGAGTGATGCCGCCGCCGCCATACACGGTACGACCGCTGTCGGTCAGTTTCACTTCGCGGTTGACATTGCTGCCCGATTCCGCATCGCGATTGTAATAATAGTCGTAAAGCGAAATGTTGCTGTAGTCGCGTTGGATGAGTCGGCCGCTAGGTGTGTAGTAGTGCGCTGTGGTCAACGCCAGCCCGGTGTTTTCCGACAGAGGATAGACCGTCTGCACCAATCCCTTGCCGAAGGTGACTTCGCCGGCGATCAAGCCGCGATCATGGTCCTGAATGGCTCCGGAAACAATCTCTGCAGCCGAGGCCGTCAACCGATTCACTAAAACTACGAGGGGATAATCTTTTCCGCCATTGCCGTGCTGCGCCACATAACGCTTCTCCGCGGAGGCGCGGCCATGGTGTGAAACGATCAGTTGGCCTTTCTTTAGGAATTTGTCGGCTACGCCAACCCCTTCGCTGAGGAGGCCACCTGGGTTGCCCCGCAGATCGAGGATCAAACCCTTAAGATCGCCGAACTCATCCAGAGCTCTTGAGACTTCCTCTTCCGTGGTCTCGTTAAATCCAGTGACGTGCAGATAACCGATGCCGGGCTTGATCAGAAAATGTACGTCGACGCTGTAGCGCGGAATTTCGTCGCGCACCAGCGTGAACTCCATCGGCTTCTCCACGCCTTCGCGAGAAATGCTGATGTGAACCGTCGTGCCCTTGGGTCCCTTGAGCAAATCGGCGACGTCGCCGGTGCTCATATTTTCCGTGGACTTGCCATCGACCGCGATGATCACGTCACCGGGATGAATGCCGGCCTTGTAGGCGGGCGTGCCGGTGAAAGGAAAGATCACAATCACCTTGTTGTTGCGCGGTCCCACCGTCATGCCGACGCCGTAGTACTTGCCGCGCTGGTCCTCGCGCATCAGCGCGTAAGACTTGGGATCGAAGAAATTCGAATGCGGATCGAGCGCGTGCAGCATGCCGGGGATCGCCCCGTTGTAGATCGCCTTGTCGGCGTTCACCGGCTCCGCATAATTGTCTTCAATCACGGCATAGACATCCGTGAACTGCTTCAGGCTGTCCTTGACGTCGGAATCGCTCGAAGGCGAAGAGGCGGCCTGACCGGTGCGCTGGGCAAACAGAATTCCCAGAAAACCGCAAGCGAGCAAAAAGAAAACCACGAGGAAGAGTGATCGGCGAGAACTACGTGCCATCTTGTTTATTTCCTTCGGTTGAGGGATGTCGAGCTTCCCCAGCTACCGCGCTGAATACACGGATTATACCATCAGCTTAGACTGCCCCGGACCGGGATAGTCACCATCGGTAACCCGGCGCGTCCGGCCTTTCTTCCCGGCCTTTCTTCTAAGATGCGGTCGCAGGCGGTTTTGGTTCTGTCTAAAAACGGCTACTCGTTTGTTTGACCTGAAGTTGCGTACGTTTGGGAAGGTGGCGCCACCGTTTGCGCCGTAGGCGCCTCTCGGGGTTGGGCCGCCGCCGAAGTTAGGTTCTTCTCTTGGACTCCCTTGGCGTGAGGGAGGACATTGCTTTCTTCGTCATCATCGGGGTCCTGCTGCGGGTAACGTCTCCTGACGTGCGGGAGCGCTCCGCCAATTGCACCACCGATCACGGCAAAGATGGTTCCTCCGATGATGACCCTGCCTCCTAGCGTGGTCCCGCTGTGATCGCTGCCGCTGGCGCCGATAGCCGCTCCAACGCCGAAGCCTATGAGAGCACCGAGGGCCGAGAATGGCGGACGACGTGTGGACGCGTATCCTGACGGATACGCCTGCCCGCGCGAAGATCTGATCGGTCCGCGGTGAAGTTGAGGGTATCGGCGGAATTGACTGATGATCGCATTTCCCGCTGAGTCTTCGCCATAAGCCGCGATCGGCTCCTGGGTTGCCGCTATGTTTTGTGGTTGAGGCGCCTCGGGAATAACCTTGACCGGTTCCTGCGCCAGCGCCATCCCTCCCAATAGAAGGGAAGCAAAAAGGGGAGCAATTACATTTAGGTTCTTCATGAGCGAACGATAGCTCCCGGACCGTTAGCAGGGTGTCGGGATTAGGACAGTTTCTGGAGTGTCACATTAAGGAATGGAGAGGACACTTTCGCGAATGTCACAACGCGTCGATCGGCTGGCTCACAAACTCCGCATGTTTGCGCAGTTCTTCAATCGAAGCCTCGGCCAGCAGCGAGAAGGGAATCGCTCGGCATCCCTCCGGCAATTCTTTCGCGGTGATCGAATCACAAACCACCGCGGCAGTCTGCTTCAGCCCACGCTGCCAGTTGGGTTTGCGGGCGTCCCGCAAGACGAGGCTGTCGGGATGAAAGCCCGCGGCACTCAGCATGGTCCGTGCCAGCTTCAGAAACTCCGGCCACCGTGAGGCGATCCCGACCAAAGCTCCCACGGGCGCTGGCAGCCACGGTTTCAAGGAGGATGGCACTGAGCGAAAACCCAGCGCCAGGAGTTCAGTTCCGTCCGGCAACGTCTGCCGCAGAGACGAGAGCCGGTTGGAAAGCGCGACAGGAATGCTTCCTTCCAGCGCCCTCACACAATCTTCCAATCCGCAACTCATAACCTGGAGACTGACCGCCTGCTGTATTTCCGCCGCCACGATCCTGCGGAGTTCTTCATCCGGCTCGATCAGCAGAAAGTGGTCGGGCGGCTGCAATTCCAGCCACTGGCGTAGGCGCAAACGCAACACAGGCAGAGAGACGCCTCGTTCTCGTGCGGAACGGAAGAGGCCGGCGATGATCTGATCCAAAGCGAAGGCGGAGGAGATCGGCGTCTCGGGCTTGCTGGCCCGCACAAAGACCCCGCTGCCTCGACGATGCTCGACCCACCTGTCCCGAGCCAACTGCCGGTAGCCCGCACTGATGGTGTTGGGATGCAGATGGAATCGTCGCGCCAGCTCCCGCGTGCTCGGCAGTCGCTGGCCGGGAGCAAGATCGTCGCCAAGGATTCCCAGAACGATTTGCGTCACCAGCTGTTCGCGAATGCTGACTTCACTGCCGCGCGCAAACCAGAGTTGCATGGCCCACCATCTTAAAGCCAAACAATAAAAGTGTGTGGACAAGCTTGGAGGCCTACGACTGTCCGAGAAAACGACTGGCTCTGCCTGCCAAAAAGGCTATTGACTCCGAAGTCATACCCTTATATCGTTGGCCTCACCAAGACGTGCAGGGGCCCGTTCTGGTGAATGTGAGCGCTCGGGAGCGGAACCGTGCCATTTCGTCGAGTAGGCCTTATTGCGTGCTGCGCTGCTTCTTTGGTTCTGGCCGTCGGTAACTACCACCCAGTTACAGTTCGCGCGGAGGGCTTTCAGCCTGTTTCTCCCGACGAACTCAAGATGACGAGCGAACCACTCGCTCCAGGCGCGCCCGCCATCATCCTTTATCGCCAGGTGGACCGCGACGACAATGGTCATACTTCCCACGAAGATAACTACATACGGATCAAGATCCTCACCGAAGAGGGCCGCAAATACGCAAATGTGGAGATTCCGTTCACCAAGGGGGGAGACGACGTCGTACACTTGCATGCCCGCACCATCCGGCCCGATGGCACCGTCGCCGAATTCGACGGCAAGGTCTTCGAAAAGACCATCGTGAAAGCCCGCGGATTGAAGTTTGTGGCGAAAACCTTCACTCTTCCGGACGTACAAGTCGGCAGCATCCTCGAATATTTCTTTACCTACGACTTCAAAGAGTACGCCCTCTATGAGTCCAATTGGATCTTGAGTCAGGAACTCTTCACCAAGGCCGCGAAATTTTCACTGAAGCCTTACCAGGGCAGTTTCGAAGATCCCTTTACCGTAAGTTGGCGGCCACGGCTGCCACCGGAGACTGCTCCGCCGCAAGTCGGCGCCGATCACATTGTTCGAATGGAGGCACACAACATCGCGGCTTTCCAGGTCGAGGATTTTATGCCTCCCGAGAATGAGTTGAAGTCCCGCGTGGACTTCGTCTACAGCGACGAAACCTTTGAGCCGGATGCCGATAAATACTGGAAGAAAGTCGGGAAGAAATTGAACGCCCAGGTGGAAGGTTTCGTGGGTAAACGGAAAGCGATGGAAGATGCAGTAGCGCAGATCGTCGCGCCCAGCGATCCAGCGGAAGTTAAGGTGCGCAAAATCTACGACCGGGTACAGCAGATCCGCAACACTTCCTATGAACTTCGCAAAACCGACCAGGAAGAAAAACGCGAAAAGGAGAAAGCCCCGGCCAATGTCGAGGATGTGTGGAAGCGCGGCTACGCCTCTGGGTACGATTTGAATTGGCTGTTCCTGGGACTGGTGCGGGCCGCCGGCCTCGAAGCTTACCCGGTCTTTCTTTCCGATCGCCGCAACTACTTCTTCTCTCCAAAATCCATGGATCGCCGGAAGCTGGATTCCACCGTCGTCCTAGTCAAGCTTAATGGCGAGGACGCTTATTTCGATCCTGGGGCGGCCTTCACTCCATTTGGACTTCTGGAATGGCCAGAAACAGGCGTAATGGGCCTGCGCCTTGATAAGGATGGTGGAACCTGGATCCAAAGCACGCTTCCACCCAGTTCGGACTCACAGATCCAACGCAAGGCCACGCTGCAGATTTCCGAGACCGGCGACCTGCAGGGAAAGGTCACTGTAACGTACACCGGCCTGGAGGCAATGTCGCGGCGGCGTGAGGAACTTCACGTCGATGACGTGGAACGAAAAAAGTTCCTGGAGGAGCAGGTCAAGGAGTACATTCCGGCGGCGGTCGAACTGGATCTTACCAATCAGCCGGACTGGAAAAGCTCTTCGCAGCCATTAGTGGCGGAGTTCAGTTTGAAAATTCCCGGATGGGTTTCCGGGGCGGGCCGCCGAGCTCTGTTTCCCGTGGGAATTTTTGGCGCGTCGGAAAAGCATATCTTCGAACACACCAATCGTGTCCATCCTTTGTATTTCGAGTATCCCAGGGAGAGGGTGGATGACATCACCATCGACCTGCCTTTGGGTTGGCAGGTGCAGACGGTTCCGCCCCCTCAAAAGCAAGACGGCCACGTCGTGGTCTACACCTTGTCGGTGGAAAAAAACGGGAGTTCCTTGCATCTGACTCGAAAGCTTACCCTCGACCTTCTCTTGTTGGATTCAAAGTACTATTTGGCGTTACGCAATTTCTTCCAGGGAGTGAGGTCAGGCGATGAAGAGCAGATTGTGTTGCAACCCGGTGCGGCTAGTGCCAGTAATTAGGGCCGCTGCGGCTTCTCTGGTTTGGGTGATCGCATGCGTGGTTTTCTGCATCCCGAATGCTTTTGCCGGCTCTGAGGCACCGCAGTGGATGCACGCTTTAGTCAACGCTCCACTGCCCACCTACGACGAGAAGACAGACGCAGTTCTGCTGTACTCGGAAACCAACGTCACCGTCCTCTCGGCTGACAAAATTAAGACCCAAGTCCGCGAAGCTTATAAGATTCTGCGTCCTAACGGGCGCAACCGTGGAACCGTGTTCGTTTACTTCGACGCTCAGAAAAAGATTAAGAGTCTTCACGGCTGGTGCATCCCGGCCCAGGGCCGCGACTACGAGGTCAAGGATAAGGACGCGATTGATCGCTCGGCGGGAGGCGGGGAGGTCATCTCCGACTTGAAAATCAGGTCTCTGAGTATTCCAGCCCCCGATCCAGGCAATATTGTTGGCTATGAGTACGAAGTAGAGGAACAACCCCTATTCTTACAGTACATCTGGCATTTTCAGGAGGCCGAGCCGGTCAGAGAAAGTCATTTTTTGCTCCAACTCCCGCCCGGATGGGAATATAAGACTTCCTGGCTCAATCACTCAGAGGTCAAGGCCAGGGATGCCGGAAGCAACTCATGGCGCTGGGAGGTGAGCGATGTCAAGGAGATTCGCAAAGAACCTCTTATGCCTCCCATGCCGGGGGTACAGGGGCAGATGGTTCTGTCCTTTTTTAGCGCGGGACGGCCGGCGCTTAACGCTAATGGGGATTGGGATGCCATGGGCAAATGGTATTCCAACCTCGTCGGTGAACGAGTCGATGCCTCTCCGGAGATCAAGAGTCAGGTTGCGGCGCTCACCGCATCGAAGAGCACATCCTTGCAAAAGATGCAGGCGATCGGCGGTTTTGTGCAGCATGACATACGCTACGTTGCAATAGAGTTGGGTATCGGCGGTTTTCAGCCACATTCGGCTCCCGATGTTTTTTCCCATCATTATGGGGATTGCAAAGACAAAGCCACCCTGGTGCGCTCCATGCTGCGCGAAATTGGCGTGGAGTCCTACCACGTGATCATTAACGACGAACGCGGCTCCGTAACAGGCGACATGCCGGCTCACGACGGCTTTAATCACGTAATCACAGCCATAAAATTGCCCGACGGCTTGTCCGACCCTTCGCTCATTGCCACCCTCCAACATCCAAAACTTGGCAAGCTTTTGTTCTTCGATCCCACCAACGAACTGATTCCCTTTGGCCAGCTCCCGGGCTACCTGCAGGCTAACTATGGATTATTGGTTACTCCCAACGGGGGAGAGTTGATCGAACTGCCTCAGCAGCCCTCTTCCATGAATAGTATTCAACGCACAGCTACGCTGATCCTCGACTCCACAGGAATGCTAAAGGGCGAAGTGAAAGAGGTCCGATTGGGCGAGAGAGCATCCTCCGAGCGTGGGCGATTGCGCTCCGTTACCAAGGATGCCGACCGCATCAAGCCGATCGAAGAACTGCTCGGCAGTTCTCTGGCCAGCTTTCATATCACCCGCGCCAGCATTCTTAATTCTCAACAAACCGATCTGCCCTTCGGTTTCAATTATTCGTTTGAGTCCCCCAACTACGCCAAGAACGCCGGCGGTCTGGTGTTGGTGCGGCCGCGGGTACTCGGAATTAAGGGAATGGGTTTTCTGGAAACCAAAGAACCGAGAAAGTTTCCGATTGAATTCGAAGAACCCACGCGCGATACGGACACCTTCGAGATCACCATCCCGGCGGGATACGTGGTCGATGACATTCCTCCGCCCGTCGACGCCGACTACGGCTTCGCCAGTTATCACTCGAAAACAGAAGTGAAGGGCAATGTGGTCGGCTATACACGAACCTTCGAGGTGAAGGAGTTGAGCGTGCCGGTCAGCCGGGCGGACGAGTTGAAGAAGTTTTACCGCATCATCTCTAGTGATGAACGAAATACAGTAGTCCTGAAGCCCTCCCCGTAATTGGCCACCCCAGCCTGTCCCGCATTGCCGCCTTGTCCGCGCCGCATTATGATGAATTCATGAGTTTTTCCGAGACGATCTTCCTGTTCTTCCTGGCTCTCATCATCTTTGGGCCAAAGAAGCTCCCGGAGATCGCCCGGCAGGCCGGAAAGCTGCTTGCCGAACTTCGTCGCGCTTCCAACGAATTCAAATCACAGATTGAAACCGAGATCGCGCATTTGGAAGTTGAGAAGAAGCAGACTATCCTTCCGCCAGGCAATCCTCCGGATGGTGCAGTGGCCAGCATGAGTCTGAATCCGGCGGCCAGCGAGGTGGTGGAACACGAAGCCGGTGGGACGTTAGCCGCTCACGCTGATCCGCCTGCCGCAAGTCCGCTCGCGAATGAGAAATCCGCTGGCGCGTCGATTCCAGAAAATTCCCCTCCCGTCTCCGAGGCAGAGGTTGCCTCCGCAGCGCAGGACTCGCATGTTTGAAAGCCAGCCTACGGCTACCAGTGACGATCCAAAGCGCGATGCCATGCCCACCATGGGCTTCCTCGATCATCTGGAGGAGTTACGCTCGCGGCTGGTGTACTCCATTGCCGCCGTCGCCGTGGGATTCTTTGCCTGCTGGTGGAAAGTCGAGACTATCTACGAAATTATGCAGCGCCCCATCATGAAGGCGCTGAAGGACAACGGGATGTCGGAGCGGCTCGTGTATCTGAATCCCACCGAGCCCTTCAACTTGTACCTGAAGATTGCCGCGCTGGCCGGGCTGTTTCTCACTTCGCCGTTTGTGCTCTACCAGGTTTGGATGTTTATTTCGCCAGGGCTCTACCGCAATGAAAAGCGTTATGTCGTGCCGTTTATGGTTTCGACCATCGCCCTGTTTACCGCCGGCGGATATTTTGGATTTAAAGTTGTCTATCCGCAAGCGCTCGGTTTCCTGATTCATTTCGGCAGGCAGTTCCAGCCGATGATCACCATCGGCGAATATACCTCGCTGTTTCTCAGCATCATTCTTGGTATGGGATTGATCTTCGAGATGCCGATCCTTATCTTTTTCCTGGCCCTGATGGGAATCGTTAGCGCTGGATTCATGTGGAAGAATTTCCGGTATTCCATCTTGATCATTTTCATCATTGCCGCCATCGTGACTCCGACGCCCGACGTTTTGAATATGTGCATCTTTGCCGCGCCCATGATTGCGTTGTACGCTTTCAGTATTGGGATCGCTTACGTTGTCCACCCCAAGCAGCGCCGTGCTCGTAAGGAAAAACAGGCGGCATAAATGTTTCGGCGACGTTACACTTTCTCCGTGAGGACTACTCATTGATAGGCAAGGGGACCTCGCTTCCGGTACTGCTGTTCTCGATAGCGCTGCTTGTCGCGGCCTGCGACCATGCCCAGAATGCCAGCGAAGTCAAAGCACAGGCCCCCCAATCTGCCGCCGATGCAGCCAGCCCCAAACTTTCGCTTCCTCCCGACAGCGGTCCGCCGCCGACAATTGATTCCGCCCGCGCCATGCAGTATGTGAAAGAAATCGTCGCTTTTGGCCCCCGCCCGCTCGCCAGCCCTAACCACAAGAAGGTCGAGAACTCCATCACGTCTCACCTGAAGGGCGATTCGGTAGAAGACGACGTATTTACGGCGGACACTCCCGAGGGCAAGTTTCCGGTACACAACATCATCGCGAAGTTCCCGGGCAGCCGCGATGGCATTATTGTCATCGCCAGCCATTACGACACAAACTATCCGTTGCGAAACACTTCTTACGTAGGCGCCAACGACGGCGCTTCCTCCAGCGCGCTGCTGCTGGAACTGGCCAACCAGCTCCGCGGCAAAAAGCGCGAGGGATATAGCGTATGGCTGGTTTGGGACGATGCGGAAGAAGCCATGAAACCCGAAACCGAACTGCCCTTCGACAAAGACAGCTTGTACGGCATTCGTCACCTCGCCGAGAAGTGGCAGGCCGATGGAACCTTGAAAAACATTAAGGCATTCCTGTTGGCGGATATGATCGGCGACGCCGACCTCAATATCGATCATGATCGAAACTCAACGCCCTGGCTGGAGGAGGTCGTATTCCAGGCGGCCACCCGTCTCGGCTATCAATCCCATTTCTTCGCGCGCGACAATCAGGTGACCGACGACCACATTCCATTCATGCAACGAGGCGTGCCCTGCGCCGACCTGATCGACTTCGATTACGGCTATAACAACGTCTTCTGGCACACGCCGCAAGATACCGTTGACAAGCTCAGCCCGAAGAGCCTCCAAATTGTAGGCGGCACCATCCTTGAGACCATCGCCATCCTGGACAAAGTGGATCCGCTGCCGCCGAAGTGAAGAAACCGCGGAGGGCGCCCGCCAAAGATTCGCGAAGGCCGCAAAGAAACTCCAGCGCTTCTTCGCAATCTTCGCGAATCCTTAGCGTACTTTCGGTTAAACGCTCTTTGCTCTTTTCCGGAAATTAATTTCTAATTCACCCGATGCGAAACCTGAAAGCGTTTCTTGTCAGCTTCCTCCTAAGCGCCATCTGCCTCGCGGCAATTCCGGCCACCGAATCCGACGACGCGGCCCGCATCATCCAGGCTGCCCTGCAGCCTTCCCCGATTGAAAGCAACCTGCGTCATCTTACGGATGAAGTTGGCGGCCGCGTCCCGGGAACTCCGGCCATGCAACGCGCGGTGGAGTGGGGGATTCAGGTATTGAAGGCCGCGGGCGCGGACAGCGTCCACACGGAAGAATTCACCATCCCTCATTCCTGGGCGGAGGGTGCGACCGAAATGTCAGTCAGCGCAACAGGAACGGCTTTAGATCCCAAGCTGACACAGATTCCGAAAGTCGAGTTTCGAGTGCGCTGTGTTTCCATCGCCTGGGCCCCCGCGCTCCCACCGGTTAAGCATGTCCCGGTGGTCGATGTGGGCGGAGGCAGCGCTGACGAATTCAAGAAGGCCGGCGATATTTCCGGAAAGATCGTACTCGTCCATTCGGTAGTGCTGAGGACCTGGGACGACCTCTTCGCTGAATATACAAAAGCCCCACCGGTAGTCACCGCGGCCGTCAATGGCAAGGCGAAGGCGGTTGCGTTCATCGCGACGCGCGAGCACGACATTCTCTACCGGCACACGAATTCTTTCGCCGGAGAAATTGACCGCATCCCGCAGGTGCTGGTGGCGCGCGAAGATGGAGAGCGCATCGGACGCTTGCTCGCCTCGGGGCATCCGGTATGGGCAGACTTGAATATCCCCAGCCAGGTTGGCGGCCCAATCAAAGTTGCAAACGTGGTCGCGGAATTCAGAGGCAGCGAGAAGCCCGACGAATTCGTTATCCTGGGCGCGCATCTCGATTCCTGGGAACTAGGCACTGGTGCGCTCGATAATGGCTGCAATGCAGCCCTGGTCGTAGACGCGCTGCGGACCATCAAGGCCTCGGGACTGAGGCCGCGCCGCTCCATTCGCTTTATTCTTTTTTCCGGCGAGGAGGAAGGCCTGCTGGGATCTCGCGCATATGCCACAGCCCACCGCCCCGAGCTCGACAAGGCCGCCGGCGTAATCGTCTATGACGCGGGTACGGGCAAGACCACGGGATTCGCCACCGGCGGGCGCAAAGACGTGCTCGACACCGCCAGTCGCCTCATCGCACCCCTGCGTCCGTTCGGCGCCACCGAATTGAAAACCGACATGGAATGGGGCACCGACCATTTTGATTTCATGCTGGAGGGCGTCCCAACCTTCGTCGCGGATCAAGAGGAGGCGAACTATCTGGAAAATTACCATGCCGTCTCCGACACCTACGACAAAGTAGACTTCCCTCAACTCAAGAAGCACGTAGCCGAAGCCGCCGAGTTTGCCTTTAGCCTGGCCAACTTGCCGGAGGCGATCGGGCCGCGTTTTACCCGTGCGCAGATCGAACAATCCATGCGCCAGACTCACAGCGACGAAATGTTCAAAGGGTTCGGCCTTTGGGACGCCTGGGAAAGCGGACAGCTGGGGCGGCAGAAGTAGAATACATTGCTGATTGTTGATTGAGGATTGTTGATTAATATCCCTTTAGTCACCGGTGTTAGTCAACAATCATCAATCAACAATCAGCAATTCTGTTCCCCGCAGGAAGCCAATTGATCTATTTCTGGATCGTCTTCAATCTTTTCGCGCTTGGCATGCTGTGGCTGGATCTCCGCGTCTTCCACCGGCGCGGTCGCGTGCGCTCTCGAGAAGCGCTTCTCCGAAGCGGTATGTGGATCGGTTTAGCGGCGCTTTTTGCCGGGCTGGTGTTTTTCTGGCAAGGCCGCCAAGTTGCGATCGAATTCGTCACCGGGTATGTACTCGAACTCTCTCTCAGCGTCGACAATCTCTTCATCTTCCTCGTAATCTTCCGCTACTTTGCTGTGCCCGAGGAACACCAGCACCGCGTCCTGTTCTGGGGAATTCTCGGCGCGCTGCTAATGCGCGGTTGCTTCATCCTCGTAGGAGTTGGCCTGCTTCATCGCTTCCACTGGATCTTCTATGGCCTCGGTGCCTTGCTGGTTTACAGTGGCATCCGGCTGGGATTCGCGGGTGAACACAAGGTTGACCCTGACAAGAACCCCGTGGTGAAGGCAATGCGCCGCTTAATCCCGGTGACGGACACCTACCACGGCGGCAGGTTCTTCGTCCGCAACTGGCGAGGAAAGCCGGGGCTCTACGCCACTCCACTTCTGGTAGTGCTCGCGGTAATCGAAACCACGGACCTGCTTTTCGCCGTGGACTCTATTCCCGCGGTTCTGGCCATCACGCTGAATGCTTTCATCGTCTATGCCTCGAACGTTTTCGCCATCATGGGGCTGCGTTCGATGTTCTTCGCCGTTTCAGGTCTGATGAAAGTTTTTCGCTTTCTTCACACCGGACTGGCGCTGATTCTAATCCTGGTAGGTGTGAAGATGATGGTGGCGGATCACTTCAAGGTGCCGACTCTGGTCATGCTCGGCGCGGTGGCGGCAGTTCTGGCGGTTTCGATCGTTGCCTCAGTCGCGTATCCCGGCGGGAAAAAAGCGTGACCCGCGATGTCTTCGACCTGCTGCGGAAACTCCTCTGTACGGGGGGCTATGCAAATCTCAACTGGTCTCCCTTGATCACCGAGTGCTTCAAGAACTTCTTGTCGTCGTGCATGGGGTAGTCCGTGCGATAATGCGCGCCACGACTTTCCTCACGGGCTAGCGCCGCACGAACTACTAACGACCCTAGGAGATGAAGATTCGCGCCCTCCCATGCCCGCTTCGTCCGCGGACGCGCTACTCTTGGCGCCAGGGCTTCCAGCTTTTTCAGCACATCTTGCATTCCGACCCGCGTGCGTACAATGCCCGCGTCCTTCCACGTGATGTCCTGAATCTGCCCAATCAACTCTTCCACTCCAGCATCCACCGGCCCGTTTTGCGAGGCCGCCCTTTTGGGCGAGTTGATTGGCCTCCTGGGCCGGTTCGATTCCTCGCGCATGGCCTTCCCAGCACGCGCTCCATAAACCAGGCCCTCAAGAAGGGAATTACTGGGAAACCGGTTCGCCCCATGCACGCCGGTAGAGGCCGCTTCGCCTGCTGCGTAGAGGCCGGCAATGTTCGTTGCACCGCTCAGATCGGTTCGCACGCCTCCCACTGAGTAGTGCGCCGCGGGGCGCACCGGAATCAGATCCTCGGTAATGTCGATGTTGTATTGCAGGCAAGTCGCGTAAATGCGGGAGAAGTGTTTCTGCACCTGACTCGCTTTCAGATGAGTGAGGTCGAGATACACGAAAGCATCCCGGGCGTGGCTCACTTCCATCTCGTGCACGATGGCGCGCGCAACCAGGTCGTCCGGTGCCTGTTCCGCCATGGGATGGTATTTGCCCATGAAGCGGTCCATCTCGATATTGCGCAGGTATGCGCCTTCCCCGCGCAGAGCATCCGCGAGCAGGAAGCGAGGAGCCTTCTTCACATACAAGGCTGTGGGATGAAACTGGACGAATTCCATGTCGCTGACTTCCGCGCCCGCGCGAAAAGCCATGGCGACGCCGTCACCGGTAGCGCCCTCGGGATTGGTTGTGTTGCGATAGAGTTGCCCCATGCCTCCCGTGGCCAGCAAAACAGCTGAGCACGAGATCTCCTGCGGCAGACCCTTCTCGGTAATCAGCGAAACCCCGGTCACACACCCATCTTCGGTTTCGAGCTCGGTGGAAAAATCGGAATCGTGGTGGGCAATATTCTTCAGCGTCTGCGCTTTGGCATGTAGAGCCCGCAGGGTTTCGCGTCTCGTAGAATCGCCCTGCGCATTCAGCATCCGGTTCCGACTGTGTGCGCTTTCACTTCCAAAAACGAGTTTGGTTCCTCCTTTTACAAGTTGTGTCCCCCAGTCAATGATCTCCTCGATGCGTCCAGGTGCCTCATCAACCAAAGTCTTCGCTGCGTCGGGAACGCACAAGCCATCGCCGGCAATCAACGTATCTTGCAGGTGCAGAATAACCTCATCCTCGTCGCTGAGCCCCGCCGCATCAGCGCCCGGCGCATGCGGGGCAAGAGTTTCCTTTTTCCCCAGCACTACTACCTGACCGGCGCGGGCCAGTTCGATCGCGGCGCGCAGGCCGGCGACACCTGCTCCGATCACCACAAAATCGCACTCGCCAGGGAGACCCTTCATAGACGGCAAATGGTACCACTGAAGGGTCCAACTTCACCAAACTGCCCCTACCCATACGCTATGATGTAGGTCCATGGCGCAAGTCACCATTCATGTCCCGCCGCGTCCCTACCAGGCTCGGATTGAAAACGGCCTGCTGGCGCGGTCCGGAGCTTTGCTGGCGGAACTGCTGCCGCAGTCGAGCAAACTGTTTGTGGTCACGGTCCCCCCGGTCCGTCGCCGTTGGGGCGCGAAGCTGTTGAGTTCGCTGAACTCTGCGGGATTTAAACCTCAGGTGCTGCAGTTGGCCGATGGCGAGCCTGCCAAGAAATTAGCCACCATTGAAACCATGGCCGAGAGGCTGGTTCGCCTCGGCGCGGATCGCAAAGCTGTCCTCATTGCGCTGGGGGGAGGCGTGGTTGGCGATGTTACCGGACTATTAGCTTCGCTCTATATGCGCGGCGTGGATTTGGTGCAGATTCCGACCACCGTCCTTGCCCAGGTGGACGCCTCCGTCGGCGGTAAGACCGGCGTCAACCTTGGCGCGGGAAAGAATCTGCTGGGCACTTACCATCATCCGCGAGTCGTTCTCATCGACCCTGAGGTTCTGCACACGCTTTCGGATCGTGCCTATCGCGCTGGCCTGTATGAGGCGCTCAAGTGCGGAATTATTGGCGATCTGGATCTTTTCCTGCGCTTCGAACAAAAGCGAGCTCAGATTCTGAAACGCGATCCGGTAGAGGTTGAAGGTCTCATCGCTCAGAGCGTGAAGCTGAAAGCTGAAATCGTTTCCGCTGATGAGCAAGAGGGCGGCCTGCGCCGAGTTCTCAACTTAGGCCACACCATCGGGCACGCGCTGGAGGCTGAAACCGGCTACCGCACTTTGCTTCATGGCGAGGCCGTGGCGTGGGGCCTGATTGCCGCCACCAATATTGGTCTTACGGTTGGGCGCACGGATAGCGTCACCGCGGGCCGCATCGCCGATGCGGTACTCAGCCTGGGCCGCTTGCCCGAGCTGAAAGTGAGTCCGCGCAAGATTCTTGCTCGCTTGCAGGCCGACAAGAAAACTCAAAACGGCGCGGTTCATTTTGTCCTGCCTCGGGAAATTGGGAAAGTGGAAATCGCTTCGGATGTGCCGGACAAGGTCGTTCTCGGTGCTGTTGAAGAACTGCGCCGCTTATCGCATGGCGGCTGGGTATGGAAGAAATGAGTCGCGCGGCGGAGACTCAAAGGCCAGTGGTAGTCGGCGCCGCCCCGGAAGGCGCTAGTGATCCGCGCTTGGCGGCGCGCGCTGTTCGGGAGATGTTCACGTCGATCGCCCCGCGCTACGACCTGCTGAATCACGTCTTATCGTTCAACGTAGATCGCCTCTGGTGGCGGCGCACGGCTCGCACTTTCGCACACATCTTCGCGCAGCCCGATGCCCGCGTTCTCGACCTGTGCTGCGGCACCGGCGACATGACTCTTGCGTTGCGCAAGCTGGCAGGGAAGCGCTCCCCGCAGATTTTAGGTGTGGATTTCTCTCACGCCATGCTGCAGCGCGCGCACGCGAAATCTCACCGCACACTCGCAACTGACGACACAACGCCGCGCTGGATCGAAGCCGATGCTCTCTCTCTTCCTTTTCCCGGCCAGCACTTCAATCTTGTCACTTCGGCCTTCGGCTTTCGCAATCTCGTGGACTACGATGCTGGCCTGCGCGAAATCGCCCGCGTGCTGAAGCCCGGCGGCGAATGCGGCATTCTTGATTTCAGTGAGCCTCGCGGCCTGATGGGGCATCTCTACCGCATTTACTTCAAGCAGGTCCTGCCCCGCGTCGGCACCATGATTTCCGGTGTTCGTGGCCCCTACGCCTATCTCCCCAATTCCGTCGAACGCTTTCCCCAGCCGCAGGAAATGCTCGACCGCATGCGCCGCGTCGGATTTCGCGAAGCCTCGTGGATGCCCTACACTTTCGGCATTGCTGGCTTGTACCGAGGGAAGAAGTGACAGAAGAATGCTGTACTACTTGGCGGCTGTACTTTGCGCCGGTACCGTCTTGAAGGTGTCAGCAAACGCGTCCGCAATCGTATAACGCATGACGCTTTCATACTCCGCGCCCAGGAACTTGCGCAGGCGGTCGGTATTCATGATGTACTCGCCGCTCATGTAAGGCAGGGCCTCCGGGGGGATGGCGGAGATCTGCCGTTTCCACAGAAACTTCAGCACCAGCCGCATCGCCCATTTTCCGGGAACGCGTATCAACTTCGCCTGCGCGATCTCAATGCAGCGCCCGAACGTGAGCGGGTCTCCACGCCCGGCAACGTTCAGGATGGTCAGCCGTTGCGTTTCCGGGTCCCGGTGCATGATGTGCGCAATCAGTCGAGCCATATCATCCACATGGACAAACTGGATTTTGTTGTCGAGGTACTGTTGTCCTCGGGGAAGCATGCAGGGCAGGCGTTTGCCCTCGCTACGCATTTTTTCCGCCCGAGCGCCTTTGCCGTTAGGCGTTCCGCGAAACGCTCCGAGCAAGTAATTGTCCACGCTGGCTCCGGCGAAAATATGCGGACGCAGTATGTACACGCTGCAACCACGCAGCGCCGGAGAGCGCTGCTGCACCACTTCGTCAGACTGCTTTTTGTGTATCGCGTAGGGTAGCGTATGCGCAGCCAGGGGGGACTCTTCCACCGCCGAAGACGGGAGATTCGGTCCATAGACCGAAACGCTGCTGGGAAAAATAAATTGTTTGATCCCCGAATCCGTGGAACGGTTCGCCTCGGTGATGGCTTCCATCACGCGGGCCGTGCCTGCCACGTTAATCTGCCACATACGCTCGGCATCGAGCACTCCGGAGCGCACACCATCGATCACGAACGCAAGGTGCACCACCGATAAAGGCCGCGTATCACGCAGTAGTTCGTAGAGAACCCGGGTCGAGGCTTCGTCGCCCAAATCCATCCGCTCAAATTGGAGTGGAAGATCGGTGTGGGGTGGATTCACGTCCACCCCAATCACCGAGAAATCCCCGAGCAGCGGGAGTAACCGGGTTCCCAGGTTTCCCGCAATGCCGGTGACTACGACGACAGGCTTCGCGTTGGCCATCAGTTCGGCTTGGTGGGAGGAGTCTGTTGCGCCGGGGGCGCCGTCTGCGGTTGCGCCTGGGGCTGAGTCGGGGGCGTAGTGAGATTGGGACGTGGCAAGTGTTGCGGCGGCCCAGGCCGTCCCCCCGGACCTGCCGGTCCGGGCGGCCCAAAGTATGCCTCGTTGGTTTCCGCTTTATAAGAGTTCGTGTACTTGTCCATCGTGTCCTTCATGTGCTGGCTTTTCAGGGTGTTGTGGATTTCATCCTTTACCTGGTCGAGCGGAAGTGTTTCTTTGCTCGCCACTTTGTATACGTAGTGTCCCCCGTTGTCGGTAATAACGGCCGAGACTTCGCCCACTTTCTGATCGAACACAGCCACATGCTGCGGGGGCAGCCCGGTTCGCCGTACCTTGGGCAGGTTGACGGTGGGATTATCCATTTTCATGCCGGCCGCGTCGAACGCCTCTTTCTGCAGTTTGGTGAAGTCTTCTCCCGCCGCCGCGCGCTGCTGAAGACTCTCCGCCAGCTTGGTGAGTTCCTGCTCACTCTGTTCCTGCTTGGCTTTGTCCTCCGCTTCCTTTGCTTTCTGTTGCTCCTCCGTCAGCTTCTCTTCGTCGACGTTCTTGTCGGGAGTTTGTTGTTTGTAGCGCGGAATAAAGAGCCGGTCCAAAGAGAACTGCTCGAATCCCTCGGGATGTTGCTTGTAGTAATCGTCAATCTCTTGGGGTGATACTTTATCGGACTCCTCCTGCACCGAGCGTTGCAGTTGATTGGTCAGAATCTGCATCTTGGCCATTTTCAGCGTCTCGATGTATTGCGGAGACTTGTCCAGCCCCTTGGCCTTTGCCGCTTCTGACATTGCCAAAAATTTCGGCAACGCCTGCGCCAGTTGCCGTTTCAACTGGGGCGTCACATTCGGCGATAGCCCGCTGGCGATTTTTTCAAATTCTTTGCGCGTATAGACGGTCTTGCAGTCGGCTGGCTTTTTGGCGGGGGCGGCGGTCTTGTCGGCCGCAGTCTTCGAAGCCGCCGCCGTCGTCTTAGGGGCGGCAGGACATACCCCAACAATGGTCAGCACCACTGCACTCTCAGGCACCTCCGCAGCGGGCGCGGTGGCCGCAGGCGCAGCGCCCATGGGAGCCTGCGCTGGGCTTGGCGGCGCCGCCGGCTTGGGCGTCGCTTGCATTTGCCCCCAAGCCATCGTTCCCAACAACACACACAGCAGCGAACTCTTACGCATACACAAATCCTCCAGGATTGGTAGATCAGGAAGTTGGAATCACTCGAACCTAGCATCGTAGCATAAGACTGCTGTTGTATCCGCAGGCGCTGCAGTTTCTAAAGCTCAATTCCGGCAGATTCAGCCATTGACGGGCCAAAAGCGGAGAAGCTACTATCGTGTCGCCCCCCTTTGGGCGCGACTGCTCAATGCGCGCCCACTCGAAGTTCTCAATATAAGGTTTCCAGGAGGAATGCCGATGCGAACGAAGACACTTTCCATTGCGGTTGCGTTATCCTTCGCGATTTTTACTATAGGCGCTTGTGCATTTGCCCAAGAAAAGGTGCTTTACAACTTTGGTGGCCTTCCTCAAAGAAGCGTGGCACCTAGCGGGCAGTTGCTTTTCGATGCCTTTGGCAATCTTTACGGCACTGCCGGGGGAGGCACAGATAGTGCCGGCACCGTGTTCGAGCTGGTGCGAGGTTCCGGTGGAGTCTGGAGAGAGACGATTCTGCACAGCTTTGCTAGTGACGGCGTAGATGGAGAAGTTCCCAGTGGTGAATCTCTGATCTTCGACTCGGCGGGAAATCTCTACGGGACGACAACCGAGGGCGGCGCACACAACGTGGGCACTGTATTCGAGCTCTCGCCGCCAGTCCCACCGGCGACTCAATGGACAGAAAATGTCCTCTATGACTTTCTTCCGAGTCCCGATGATGGTCAAAAACCGTTTGCAGGCCTGGTGATGGACGCAGCCGGCAACTTATATGGAACGACGATTTTCGGGGGAAGAGGAGCGGACGGTACGGTATTTGAGCTAGCTCCCAACAGCGATGGCAGCTGGACGGAATCGATTCTGCACGAATTTAAAGGCCCGGACGGATACCTCCCGATGAGTACTTTAGCTCTCGATTCTGCGGGAAACTTGTATGGGACCACAAGTGCCGGGGGCGCAAAGTCAGAAGGAACTGTGTTCGAACTCTCGCCTTCGGGAGGCGGCAAATGGAGTGAGACTGTTTTGTACAGCTTTTTGGATTTCCCGACAGATGGTTATTCTCCATCTGGCGGGGTGATTCGCGATTCGGCAGGAAATCTTTATGGGGTTACTGCCAATGGAGGGTTGGGTCAAGGGGGAACGGTCTACCAGTTGAGCCAGTCGTCAAATGGAAGCTGGAGTAAAAAAACTTTGTATGCCTTCGCTTACCGAAACAAGTCCGATGGAACTAACCCAACCGGCAATTTGGTTCTTGATTCCGCAGGTAATCTCTATGGGACGACATCCGCAGGGGACAGCCAAACCTGCAGAACGGTTCCAGGTTGCGGTATGGTCTTCGAATTAAAGCCGACAGTTAGTGGGTGGGTTGAAAGAATTCTCCATAGTTTCGTCGATAACGGCGTTGACGGATATTCGCCGGCTGGCTTGATCCTCGACCCCGCTGGAAATCTTTACGGAAGCACGCCTTTTGGCGGGAAATTCGGCGGGGCAAAGGATCCTGGAGGCACTGTTTTCGAGATTAGGCATTAGCGATCCCCGGCGTGGTTGGAATAACACTTTATAGGAAACTCCACGCCATGGTCGGATCCGCACGACGAATCTTGGTACGCATTTCTTTGGCGTAGAGTCCGGTTATCGCCGATAATCCCATCATGTCCGGGACGCCGGCCCTTTACTCGCCCAATGCCATGCGCGCCGAGAAACGCGCTGTGGCCGGAAATTCGGTTGTCGCGGCGCTTCTGATTACCGCGGGCAAGATCGTTGTCGGCGTCACCACCGGCAGCCTGGGCATCCTCTCTGAAGCCGCCCATTCCGCACTCGATCTCATCGCGGCCTTGCTCACATACCTGTCCGTGGGAGTCTCCGACAAGCCGGCCGACGCCGACCATCAATATGGCCACGGTAAGATCGAAAACTTTTCCGCCTTCGTCGAGACCGGCCTGCTTCTGCTTACCTGCGTCTGGGTGATCTACGAGGCCATTGTGCGACTGTTTTTTCGCAGGGTTGAAGTCGAGCCTTCCATCTGGGCATTCGCAGTAATGCTCGGCTCCATGGCAGTGGATTGGTGGCGCTCCCGCGCTCTCGGGCGCATCGCCAACAAATATGATAGCCAGGCCCTCGAAGCCGACGCCCTGCATTTCTCCACCGATGTCTGGTCCGCGGGCGTGGTCGTTCTGGGCCTGGCGCTGATTTTGGCCGGACGCATCTACCATTTGGACTGGCTACGCCTCGCTGATCCCATCGCCGCGCTCTTCGTTGCGGGCGTGATCGTTTCCGTAAGTTGGCGGCTGGCGCGGCGTACCGTCGATGCTCTGCTCGATGCCGCTCCCGCGGGAATCCGCGCCCAGATCACCGACGCCGTTTCCCACGTGGATGGCGTTCTGGAGATCGGCCGTGTCCGCATCCGTCGCGCCGGCAATCGATACTTCGCCGATCTTTCCGTTGGCCTGGCCCGCACCGTCACCTTTCAGCGTTCCGAACAGCTAGTGGAAGCCGTGACCGCCGCCGTTCGCAGCATCCTTCCGGACGCGGACGTCACCGTTCAGCCCCTTCCCCGTGCGCAAAGGTCGGAAAACATCTTCGACCGCATTCGCGCCGTCGCCACCCGCCACAACCTCAACGTCCACGACATCAGCGTGCAGGATCTTCATGGCCGGCTGCACGTCGAGCAACACGTCGAACTCGACGAACGCCTCACCCTCAAGGACGCCCACGATCAGGTCACGCAACTTGAAGCCGATATGCGCCGCGACGTTCCGGAGATTTCCGACATCCTGACCCACATCGAAAGTGAGCCCGCAACCATTGAAACCGGTGATGAGTTAGTCCGCGACGCGGATCTTGAACGCCGCCTAAAAGTAGTAGCTGCGCGTTTTCCGGAGATCGTTGACATGCACGACGTCCAGATCAAGAAAGTTCGTGGACGCCTCTATGTTTCCTGCCATTGCACTTTCTCCGACGACCTGCCGCTCGCCCGCGTCCACGACATTCAGACCGATCTCGAAACAAATTTCAAGCAGGATGCCCCCGAGTTGTTCCGTGTGCTGATTCATCCCGAGCCGAGCACGGATAATCGAAGATAGAATTAAGGTATGACCAACGCCCGCACCACCTGGATTGAGAAGCAAAAATTCAACGGAGTCTCCGACAGCGGCCACGAGATTGTCGTCGACGGCGACAAAGCCTCAGGCAACAGCCCCATGGAACTCGTTCTCATCGGTCTGTGCGGCTGCACCGGCTATGACGTCGTCTCCATCCTGCAGAAAAAGCGCGAACCCCTTACCAGCCTCGAAGTCCGAGCTCAGGCCGAACGCGCCAAAGATCCTCCGTCGGTCTATACGGAAATCAAGCTAATTTACCGCATCGGTGGTAAAGTGTCCCGCAAGGCTGCGGAGGACGCGGTCCGGCTCTCCAAAGAGAAGTATTGTTCGGTCTCGGCCATGCTCGAAAAAACCGCCAAGATCACCACCGAGATCGAATATGTGGACAGATAAGAATGCCTAAGCCCGTTAAGGTTCTCTTCTTCAGCCAGTCCGGTTGCCTCAACTGCGAGGTGATGAGGATTTTCCTCGAAGCGAAAGAAGTTATTTTCGAGGAGCGCAACATGAGCACCGACTCCACGGCCCGCGCCGAACTCCTCGAGACCTACCACACCCGAACGACCCCAACCCTTGTGATCATCACCTCCACGGGCGCAGAAGTCATCGAAGGTTTCGATCCCGACCGTCTTGACCGCTTCCTCTCCGCTGCCTGATTATCGAAGCGACGTCGCATCAAAGCGATTCGCGAGGGCGCCATCTCCAACACAACTCAGCACAGTTCGTCGCGGCATCCCTTCCGCGGATATCTATTTATCGCTTCCGCCGCATTTCTCTGGGGAATCGCCGCAGCTCTGGGCCGCGCTGTATTTACCGGGAAGCTTGCCCTCGGCGCGACGACTCTGCGTCCCATCGATCCGCTGATTCTTTCCCAGACGCGCACCACGTTTTCTTTGCTGGTGCTGCTCCCGGCTCTCGTCGCCTTTCGAGGATGGCAGCGCATCAAGCTCCCGGCGCGCGATCTCATCCAATGCCTGGTTCTCGGCACGCTCGGCGTGGCCGTCTCAAACTATTTCTATTACGTCGCCATCCAGCGGACGAATGTCGCGACCGCAATCATCGTGCAGTACACCGCGCCGGTTTGGGTGCTGCTTTACGTAGTAGCCCGGCGCCAGCAAAAACTTAGCGCGCAAAAAGTAGCCGCGGTCGCTCTGGCCGTCATCGGCATAGCTCTGGTTATCGATCTCTTAGGCGGGAGTTCCAGAGCGGTCCTTCGCCTTGATCGTTACGGCATCATCGCGGCGCTACTGGCCTCGTTCTCCTTCGCCTTCTATAACGTTGCCGGACATCGCGTCCTGGCCCGTCACGACCGGTGGCGCGTCCTCACCTGGACGCTCACCGCCGCCGCTCTCTTCTGGCTCGTCGTCAACCCACCGTGGAAGGTCGTCGCGGCTCACTACGCACCTGCGCAGTGGCTCTTCCTGTTCGTCTTCTCGATGATCTCCGTCCTGGGAGCATTCTCGCTGTACTTCCTCGGCCTGCAGCATTTGGAGCCCACCCGCGCCATCATCGTCAGCTGCCTCGAGCCAGTATTCTCAATTCTTCTCGCGGCGGTGCTGCTAGGAGAAATCCTGCGGCCGATCCAGATTCTGGGAATAGTCTTCGTGCTGGCGGCCATCGTCATTGTCCAGAAGCCATCGCTAGCTGCCGTTGAAGACCCCGTTGTCATCGAACCGATCGAGTAGCGCCTTCGCGACCATCCTAGGGCACGCCATGTGGGTAGTGGGTCAGCAGGATACGAACCCACTACCGCCATGTGCGTTGGCTTGCAATTGTTGTTGACTTTACGTTGGAAACGGCGAGAATGGACCTCGCTCGTCCAAGGAGCGCAGCCGTGAGCCATTCCCGCCGACCCGCTAAAAAACCATCCTGCTTGTCCCTCCCGCTTACCCATCGCCTGAACACCTACGCCCTGGGGGCCTGCGCTGCAGGTGTCAGCCTGCTTGCTTTGAAACTTCCATCGGAAGCCGAAGTCATCTACACCCCGGCGAATGTCGTCATCGGCCGCGACGGTTCATACGGCATCGATCTCAACAATGACGGAATCGTCGATTATAGAATCGTGGAATTCGGTGGAATGATCGGTAACCCCCAGTCGCTGGAAGTGGACCCGCTAAATGGCAACGAGGTCGCATGCATGTCCAGCCCGGGGTGCTTGGATTTCAATAGTGCGGCAGCCCTTCCGGCGGGTGTTCAAATCGGGTACAACCCTTTCTGGGAACGTGGCTTTCTCTTTGGCTTGGCGGTCGCGGGGAGCTTTGACGGAGAAATCTACTATCGCGGCTTCTGGCCCAAAACGAAAGATCACTATCTCCCGCTGCGATTCCAAATCAACGGTGAGACCCATTACGGTTGGGCTCGCCTCACAGTCAAATTCGTCGGCGTCCCTCCCAAGGACGGAACCTGGCAGGCCACTCTCAGCGGCTACGCCTACGAGACCATCCCCAACAAGTCCATCATTTCCGGACAGACCAGCGGCACCGATGACGACCGGCAATCGTCCGGAGCCTCTGTCGGCGCGAAGGCGAACGAAAAGAAGCAACCCGTCTCCCTCGGAACTCTTGCGCTGGGAAAAGAGTGAGGCTGCCCAAGTCCGCCTCCACATCCGCGACCATACAAGCCGATCTGGAAATCCAATTCGCCGGGCGGCAGGGCTTCATTGCAGTTGTCTCCCTTTGGTCTCGGGCAATTGGGTCGTCATCACCGCACCCAGCATATATCCCGCCGCGCACAAATAGAACGCCCAACTCAATCCTTTCGCCTGCCCAATGCGTCCGATGATTAAAGGGGCCACGGAACTCATCGTACGCGCGCCGTTGTACGTGAAGCCGAGCGCTCGTGCGCGCACGCTAGTCGGGAAGATCTCGCTGCCAATAATTCCCGAGCCCGAGAAGACGCCAGTCCCGAAGAAAGCCACGACCGTTCCCAGAATCATAAGCACGCCAGGAACGCGCGCCAAAGCATAAAGCGGAATCAGAGCTGCCGCTGCTAAGCTATAGACAAGGAATGCCTTGCGCCTTCCAATATGATCCGCGACCCAGCCGAAACTGGCGTAGCCGGGAAACATTCCGAACAGATTCAGCACAACCAGCAGGCTCGTCGTGCCCACCACTCCAAAGCCGCGCCCGCCTTGCGAAACCGGCAGCGACAGATACGGAGGCATCCACGTAAACAGTCCCCACCAGGCAAACATGCAAAAGAAATTAAAGAACAGCAGCGCGAATGTCTGCTTTACATACGGCGCCCGGAAGATAACCGAGAAGTTTGTAGAGGTGTCATCGTGATTGGCGTCTCCGCCCGCGTCGCCGCTGCTCCTCGCGTGCGATTCACGTTGTCTTGCCGATTCCTGCTCTTCCCACAGCGCCGACTCCGGCACGCCGTTTTGAATCCACAGCGTCAAAAGCGCCGGCAAGATTCCCACGAAGAATACCGCGCGCCATCCGAAGTAACGCGCCACCGGTCCCGCCACCAGCGCGGCTGCGGCAAAGCCAATCGCCCACGAACTCTGAACCAGAGAAATCGCTTTCGCGCGGAACTCCGTCGGCCAGGTCTCCGCCACCAAGGTCGCTCCCGTATTCCACTCGCCACCCATCCCGAGCCCCAGCACGAACCGCGCCGCCGCCAGCATGGCGATGCTCGTCGCCAATCCTGACGCAAACGAGCACACCGAATACGTCAAAATGCTCGCCATCAGCGCCCGCTTACGTCCAATGCGGTCGGCGAGAAACCCAAACAAAACTCCGCCCATCCCAGACGCCAGCAGGGTCAAAGTGCCGAGCAGACCGGCCGTCGTCTTGCTCATGGCGAAGTCGCGCATCAGCAGAGCCAGCACCAGCGCATAGAGCATGGCGTCGAAGGCATCGAGCGCCCAGCCCAACGCCGCCGCCAGCAGCGTTCGCCGCTGCCCGGGCGTGGCCTGCCGAATCAGTTGAATAGGACTAATTGCCATGAACTGCGGATTGTACGGCGAAGCTCGGAATTGTCAATTTACATTTTGGACTCGTCATTCTCAATTCCTGAAACCAATTCGCCTGTTTTCTTCCCGGATACCCCGCCCGCCTTTTACAATCTTTTGACTTCCTAACCTGCGATGATCGCTTAGGCTCATTGTTGCCGAATCAAATCTGTTCGATGTGGATGTGCCCGTGAGAGTCAAGCGTCCTGCCGTGCTTCTTGCTTTCCTCCTGTGGGTGTTGAAAAAGTCACGTCGATTAGCGGGATGAGATTCGGCAGAAGCATGTTAGAAGAAAGTGATCCTGCCCATGCTCTGTTTGATTCTGATCGTCGGAGGCCTGCTGATCATGATGGGG
>Ga0307479_10000134_pt1 | contig 71025 bp, 61 predicted proteins | sample atmos_gasesECM4C_FD_203743 | JGI IMG/M metagenome (GOLD analysis project Ga0307479, IMG submission 203743) | Hardwood forest soil microbial communities from Morgan-Monroe State Forest, Indiana, United States - atmos_gasesECM4C_515 | ecosystem: Environmental > Terrestrial > Soil > Temperate... | reverse complement strand
CGGGCCGCTTGGTGAAGACGCCGTGTTTGGCCTGCCCGAAGTTCGCATTCAGGGCGCGCATGCCGCCGACGAGAACCGTCATCTCGGGGGCAGTCAGGGTCAACAACTGCGCCCGATCCACCAGCAACTCCTCAGCCGACAGAACCTGTCCGCTTCGGAGATAGTTGCGGAACCCGTCCGCGACCGGCTCCATTACGGCGAAAGAGTGGACGTCGGTCTGCTCCTGCGAAGCATCCGTGCGTCCCGGCGAGAATGGAATCTTCACATCGTGCCCGGCCTTTTTCGCCGCTTCCTCGACGGCTGCGCAGCCGCCCAGAACTATCAGGTCAGCCAGCGAAACCTTCTTACTCTTGACCGCGCCTTTACCCCCACTTTTGTTCCCATTGGACGGGGCGCCGTTGAACTCCTTTTGGATCGCCTCCAGCTTCTTGAGAACCTTCGCCAGTGCGGCCGGCTGGTTCACTTCCCAATCCTTTTGTGGCGTGAGGCGAATGCGCGCCCCGTTCGCCCCACCGCGCTTGTCGGAGCCGCGGAACGATGCGGCCGATGCCCAGGCCGTCGTGACTAGTTGGGAGATCGAGAGTCCGGATGCGAGGATCTTGGCTTTGAGAGCAGCAATATCCTTCTCCCCGATCAATTTATGATCCACAGCGGGAACAGGGTCCTGCCACAGCAGCTCCTCTTTCGGAACGAGCGGGCCCAGGTAGCGCGCGATCGGCCCCATGTCGCGATGCGTCAGCTTGAACCACGCCCGCGCAAACGCGTCCGCCAACTGATCCGGATGCTCGTAGAAGCGCCGCGAGATCTTTTCGTAAGCAGGGTCGAACCGCAAAGAGAGGTCCGTGGTGAGCATCGAGGGCGAATGGTGCTTCGAGGGATCGTGCGCATCCGGCACCTTACCGTTACCGCCGCCATTTTTCGGTGTCCACTGATGCGCGCCGGCCGGACTCTTCGTCAGTTCCCACTCGTAGCTGAACAGGTTGGTGAAGAAGTTGTTGCTCCACTTGGTAGGTGTGGTGGTCCAAGTCACTTCCAGGCCGCTGCCGATGGTGTCGCCACTATGGCCTTTGCCGAGTTTATTTTTCCATCCGAGGCCTTGCTCCTCGATGCCGGCACCCTCTGGTTCGTTCCCCACATACTGAGCAGGAACGCCCGCGCCGTGGGTTTTGCCGAAGGTGTGACCGCCGGCAATGAGCGCGACGGTTTCTTCGTCATTCATCGCCATGCGGGCAAAAGTCTCTCGGATATCCCGTGCCGCGGCGATGGGATCGGGCTTTCCATTCGGCCCTTCCGGATTCACATAGATCAGCCCCATTTGCACGGCACCGAGAGGCTTTTCGAGATCGCGATCACCGGAGTAGCGCTCGTCGGCAAGCCATGTACCCTCAGGGCCCCAGTTCAGTTCTTCGGGCTCCCAGACGTCCGCGCGCCCGCCGCCAAAACCGAATGTCTTAAAGCCCATCGATTCGAGGGCGACGTTGCCGGCGAGAATCATGAGGTCGGCCCAGGAAATTTTGCGGCCGTACTTCTGCTTGATCGGCCACAGCAGTCGGCGCGCCTTGTCGAGGTTCACGTTGTCCGGCCAGCTATTGAGCGGCGCGAAGCGCTGCTGTCCCGCTCCGGCCCCGCCGCGGCCGTCGCCGATGCGGTACGTACCCGCGCTGTGCCACGCCATACGAATGAAAAGCGGGCCATAGTGGCCAAAGTCGGCCGGCCACCAATCCTGCGAGTCCGTCATCAGGGCATTCAGGTCCTTGATCACGGCATTCAGGTCGAGGCTCTTGAACTCTTTCGCGTAATTGAACTCCTCGCCCATCGGATCGGACTTTGGTGAATGCTGGTGCAGGATCTGCACGTTCACCTGATTCGGCCACCAGTCAACATTCGTGTAGGATTTGTGGACGCCGTGCGCCACTGGACACTTCGATTCGGTTGCGGTGTTTCTTTGCTTAGCCTCGGGGACAACACTCCCTGATGAAGTCGCGAGTGTATTTTCCATATGTCTTCTTCCTTCCAATTATGATTAGGTACTGCGTGAAAAAGTTACTTTTTGGTGCTGCAGCGGCGGCAGAGGCCAAAGACCTCGACCAAGGGCTGCGTCAGATCAAAGCCATCCGGCAGATGCCGCGATAGCCGGTTGAAATCGATGAAATCACCTTCGATGTCCTGCACCGATTTGCAACGGGAGCAGACCAGGTGGTGATGAGGTTTGAGATTGCCGTCCACGAGCAACGTGGCCGCATGGGGACTGACCTCCCGTAGCAACCCACACTCGATGAACAGACGCAGATTGTTGTAGACCGTGGCCAGAGAAATGGACGGAATGCGGCGCCGGACTGTGGCGTAAATGTCTTCCGGGGAATAGTGTCCGTGGGAAGCGACGACCGCCTCATAGACCACCTGACGCTGATGCGTAACCGCCAAGCCGTGCTGTTCGGCCAGATCACGGAACTGTTTATGGGTGAAGCGCATGAGTGAAGAGCATGATTATCGGATGAGAATGATTATAAAACAACCCGGAGCAATGTCAACCGCACCGGGGTCGCAGGGCTCCTGGTGGCGCCAGGTGCGCAATTTCCTGCACGTTGACGACTCGGTAGCCCGGACGGATAATCATTCGCGTCTTTCGAGCCGCACCGCATGAAGTGTCTTCTCGAGTATCGCGGGACGTCGTCCCATTCGGAGGCGGAGTTCCATCGATTCTTTCCCAGGATTTTTTTCGCCAAACCCTGGTGGTGGGTCGTTGCGTGTGGATTGATCTCCTTGTTCGGCGCCATTGCGGCCAGCGCTCAAACCTTTACTATCTCGCCGTCATCTCTCGCGTTTGGATCACAGACCGTTGGTACATTCAGCCACAACACCGTTACCCTTCTGAACACCGGAACTACAAATTTAACCTTGAACAGCTTCACTCTCGCTCCCTCACAATTTCAATTGGTCAATGGTTACGCTCCTGCAGTTCTCGGGAAGAAGAGGGCGATGTATTTCACGATTGAGTTTGCCCCCGACTCCGCTCAGAGTTTCAGCGGACAATTGACCATTAATATTCAGGGGGTCAGTCCGCAAGTAGTTCCGCTTTCCGGTCAGGGTTTGACTACGGGCGCAATCGCGACGCTCAGCGCCTCCTCCATGGACTTTGGCAGCGTTGCCGTGGGAACCAGCAGCGCCAGTCAATCGCTGAAGGTCACCAATACTGGAACGACTTCGGTGAAGTTGCTGACGGTGAACGCAGATCCGCCGTTCACGGTCAGCGGGTTCAGTTCTGCCGTTACGTTAAAGGCTGGAGCATCCACCACTCTGAAGATCGCGATGGCGGGAGCCTTTGTGGGTTCGTTTCCTGGTGAGGTCACACTTTCCTTCGATGTTTTGCCGACGAAGGCAGTGAGTCTATCTGGCACCGTGGTAGCTTCCAGTGCGTTTGTGGTTAGTACGTTTCCTACTCTGCCCTCCGCGAGCACCGGCGCACCGTATCTCGCGAACCTGATGGCCACCGGGGGGACCGCTCCGTTTACGTGGACCTTAGCGCAAGGTTCATCGTTGCCTCCGGGACTGGCGCTTGCGAGTGTGGGCAGCATCACCGGGACGATCGCTTCTTCTCAAGCAGTGGGGACCTATCCTTTTTCGGTGCAGGTGAGCGATTCCAGCTCTCCCGTGAAGACCGCGACAGCGGCGCCCGTGCTGCCGATTGCAACCGCTCCACCTCTGCCGGATTGTAATAACTACGTTTATCCCAGCTTATCCGCTCCGCTTGTTCCCATTAATGATCTGGGCAGCGGCACTTACCTCGGTGAGGAAGGTGGACTTTATCCGAATGGAAGCAATGTACGGCCCGCGGATCACGATGCGGCCGGTGTGAGTATTGCCCAAGGTATCCAACCGCTGGACGCGAATGGCAATGTGGATCCGAATGGAAAGTATGTTTTGATTTCGATTGGCAACTCCGAAGCTCAGCAGGAATTCCTGCAATTTCTCGGGGATGCCAGTGCAGACCCGTCGACGAACCCTCATCTGGTGATCGTGAATGGAGCCCAAGACGCCCTGGTGGCTTCGGACTGGGCCAATATCGCTACCGGAGCGTGGCCTATTCTTTCGAATATTCTCTTGCCGCAAGCGGGCGTGACGGCGAACCAGGTCGTCGCGGCATGGATTAAGGCGTTTGATATCCCGAGCGGGACTTTTCCCGCGGATGAGGCGGCCACTCAATCCGATCTCGAAACCATTGCCCAGAACCTGCACACTCTATTTCCAAACATCAAACTGGCGTACTACGCGTCTCGTATTTATGGAGGGTATGGAAACACCACGCAGAGCACGCAGGATGGGGAGCCAAACTCTTACCAGAGCGCATTCCCCATCAAGTGGGCGGTTCAGGACCAGATCGACGGGCTGGCTTCTCTGAATTTCGATCCCGCAAAGGGCGCGGTTCGGGCGCCGTGGCTCTCCTGGGAAGCATACGATTGGGCCAACGGAATGCTCGCGCGGAGCGACGGGTTGGTCTGGACCTGTCAGGATTTTCTTGATGGCGGCCATCCCAGCGCGCCCGTGGGGCGGGAGAAAGATGCCAACTTGTTTCTATCTTTTCTGAAGACTGACGACTCGACGCGTCCGTGGTTCTTGAATCCGGCGCAACTTGTACTTCTGTCTACGACCAGTCTGGTATTCGGCAACCAGGCGCTGGGCACTACCAGTGCTGCGCAGTTGGTGACTGTCACGAACAATCAGGCGAACCCGCTTGCCGTTTCAAGTATCGTAGCGACGGGTGACTTCGCGCAGAAGAATAACTGCGGCTCGACGGTAGTAGCCGGCGGAAAATGCAAAGTCTCGGTTACGTTTACTCCGACGGTTGTTGGCACGCGCACTGGTTCGCTGACCATCACGGACGATGCCGGCAGTAGTCCGCAAATCGTCAGCTTCTCCGGGACGGGGGTGAATTGAAGGTTTGACAGACTCAACGCAGGGAGGACCTTACTTTTTTCTCTAGTCACCGGGTCAATCCTCTCCTTGACAGGAGAGTGCTTTTGACTTACTGTCACCGGACGTTTTTCTTTCCCCCACGGAAGCATCGCTACTTGCAATGAGCGCAATAGACCCAATCAGAGCCGGAATAGTGTCTGCCGCCTGCCAGCTTCCTGGGCAGCGTCGCACGACTCGTGACCTGTTTTTGGAGGAGGGGATTGACGTTGCTGCCGAGGCGACCACGCGTCTGGGTGTGGATCAAGTTCCGGTCTGCAGCGGACATAAGGGTTCCGAGCTGGCAGTAGCTGCCGCATTTGGGGCTCTGGGACTGGCCGGGGTGTCCGGTGCCGACGTCGACGTGGTAGTGGACTACACCATCTGGCCGCAGAAGTGGATGGTTCCTGTCTGGAACATGAGTGGCGAAGTGCAAAAGGAAATAGGAGCGGAGAAAGCCTTTACGGTTGGCTTCAGCGGGGGTGGGTCTACGAATTTCCTGGTGGCACTCAACTTTGCCGCAGCCATGCTCGAGGCGGACGAGAAGATGAAATATGCTCTGCTGGTTGCGGGAGACGTGACCATCCCCGGCAACCGGGTGCTGAATCCCGCGTCGCCAGTTAGCGTGATGGGAGACGGCGGCAGCGCGGTTCTGCTGCAGCGCGGTGCGTCCGGTCGAATGGTGTTGGGCACGGAGTTGTTGTCCGATGGCGCCAATCATGACGTGTATTACATCCCTGGAGGATGTCTGGCAAATCCCGAAGACCCCGCGCTTTATCGCATGATGCTGGACAAGCCGCGTTACGAGGCGGCGCCCAAGACCGCGACCATGTTACGACTCGCGGAAAACCTGCTGGACCGCGCCGGTCTGCGGCTTGAGGATGTTAAATATGTCGTGTACCCAAATATTTCTTCAGAAGATCAGAGCGCGTTTCGAGAAGCTTTTGGACTCGAAGCGGAACAAATTTGTATGTCCAATCTGGCCACACACGGTCATTTGCAGGGGAACGATCTGGTGTTGAACTATCTGTCTTTGACGAGAGATGGGGCGGCGCTCGCAGGGGACTACATTCTCATCTGCTCGCACGGGATGGGTTTTATGGCAGGCGTAAGCTTGATCCGCATTTAGGGTTGGCGGTTGCTTGGGGGATCGCACATGTTTGCGAAGATCGGCATTCTGGAGGCGGCTTACTATTTGCCGCCGAAGAGGAAGCCTTTGACCGACATTTTTCGGGACGAAAAAACGCCGGAAGTGGCGCTCGCCGCCAATGTCGATTTCCAGCGCGACATCGGTATTGAAGGGGTTCACGTGGCGGGCGAGGAGACAGCCTCCAGCGTGGCACTCAAGGCTTGCCGGCGCGTTGTCGAAAAAGCCGGCATTGATCCCGCCGAGATCGACGTCATCGTCGGCTTCACGAGCATCCCCGAGGATTACATCGCTCCTACCTGGAGCGCAGCTGGGTATATCCAGAAGGAACTCGGTGCCACGCGCGCGTTCGCGACTGCAATCAACACGGGTGGCTGCGCCAGCTACCAGCAGACACTGAAGTCGGTTTGCTCTCTGATGTCGACCAACGACAACATGAATCTGGCTTTGTTGTTTGCTGGCGACAAAGTTCCCGCGCTCAATCATAACTATTATCCGATCACGGTAGTCTGCGATGGCGGGGGAGCAGTGCTGCTCAAGAAAAATCACGGCCGGCGCCAGATTCTTTCCGTCGATGTCATCACCGCCGGCAAACTGCACGATGTCTGGTGGGTGCCGGGATTTCCTAACCGTGACCCGAATCATCCCGAAGACCACACGTGGATGCACGTGGCAGGCGACATCGGACGTTTCAATACAGAGGTGATTCCGACGAATTTGTTCATGTTCCGGAAGGTCATTCGCGGGGCTTTGCAGCGGGCGGGCAAGAAGTCTTCCGACGTGAAGTACTACGTCTATCCCACCTTCTCCAGTTGGGATCAGAAGGCGTTTTGCCGGGCCTTCACCATTCCACCGGAGAAGGTTTTCATGGATGGCCTGCAACGGCACGGCCACCTGCAGGAAACCGATATGGTGATCGATTACGTGGACGCGCTGGATGAAGGACATATCCACGAAGGGGATCTAGTGATGTTAGTTACAAACGGAGCCGGCTTTTCGTGGGGCGCGGCGCTGGTGCAGCACTGAGTCGATCTAGAAGTGAGTTGAGAACATGATGGTCGAGAATTCAGCGAAAATGTTCGATGTCGCCATCCTGGGTGGCGGTCTTTCCGGGTCGATGCTGGGCGCGATCCTGGCCAAGCAAGGCGTCAACGTTGTCATCATCGAGGAAGATGTCCATCCGCGATTTGCGGTCGGGGAATCAACCACTCCTCACACTTCACTTCTGATCTCGTTGCTGGCGGAGCGATTCGGGATGCCGGAAATCGAACATATCGCATATCCCGAGCGGCTTCCAAAACATGTTTGCACTACGGCTGGGCTGAAACGGTTCTTTGGATTTGTCTATCAACGTGAGGGACAGCCTTACGATTCTCGCGAAGGTTTTCAGGTCGGCACGAATTCGAAAGATGAGAATCACTGGTTCCGGCAGGATATCGACGCTTATCTCTTCCACCTTGCGGTTCAATATGGCGCCGTGCCGATGCAGAAGACTCAAGTCAAGTCGGTCGACATTGGCGAGCAAGGTGTAACTATTCAGACCGCTGAGGGCGGCGAAATGAGGGCGCGCTTTGTAGTCGACGGAACCGGCTACCGGAGCGTACTGGCGCAGCGGTTCAGGCTGCGCGAAACTCCAACTCATCTTAAGCACCACTCCAGAACCATGTTCACGCACATGGTCAAAGTTCCTTCGTTCCAGCAAGAGCAGAACAAAATGCCGCTGGCGTGGAATTTGTGTACGCTGCATCATTGTTTTGAACGGGGATGGTTTTGGGTGATTCCATTCAATAATCATGAGGGGTCGACAAATCCGCTAGTCAGCGTGGGTTTGACGATTGATCCGCGTCGGTATCCGAGATCCGGCCCTCCAGAAAAGGAGTTTGAAGAGTTTCTGCAACGTTTCCCGAGCGTTGCCGAGCAGTTCGCCGACTCACGCGCGGTCCGGCCATGGGTCACGACGGGACGGCTGCAATATTCGTCCAAGCAATGCACCGGATACCGCTACTGCCTGATGTCGCATGCCGCCGGGTTTGTCGATCCATTGTTTTCGCGAGGCATGGTCAACACAGTAGAGATAATTTCCGCGCTGATTGATCCTCTACTGAATTCGCTGGCCACGGACAATTTTGACGAACAAGCTTATAAACACATCGACCGGCTTCAGCAGAGGGTGCTCGATTATAATGACCAGCTTGTAAACGGATCGTTCATCTCCTGGGCGGATTTCGATCTTTGGAATGCATGGCTTCGAGTGTGGTCGCTGGGGACGATTTTGGCCGAGTTCCGGCTGATGAATGCGCTTAACGACTACACCACGACCAGAGATGAAAAATGTTTGAAGAGCGCGGCCAAGGAGCCGATCTTTTCCGACTTCGAGGATCCCGATTATGCCGTTTTCTTCAAGCAGGCGGTTGCGTGGATCGAGGGATTCGAGGCTGGAAATCTTTCGGCGGGGGAAACTGCGAAGCGCATATTTGATTACACGAGAGAATTTGAATTTCCCGTGAACATTACTCGTGAAGCTTTTGAGCGGGCTGGCTGGCTGAAGCCTGGCCAGCGCATGAGTGAGAGCAATGTTAAGCTGGTTCGCCGAAGCTATCGATGGGCTTTGACGAACCCGAACACCCGCGATCTTTTCGGCAGGTTTGAAACCTTGTGCCGGTGGGCTCAGCATCAGCCTGATCCTCACTTGGTCGATGGTTCGGCGGGCAATGTAGTATCGGATGCGCAACCTGGGGCAGTAAAAGAGCTGGAACAAAATTAGGGGGGAGTCGCTATGAGCGAGACAATCGAGTCGGCCAGACAGTCAGTGCGCGATTTCGTAATGGAATCGGCTCAAACCAAAGGCGTGTTATCCGTCACCGATGAAGAATCGCTGGTGGAAAACGGCGTTATGGATTCGCTTGAATTCTTCCGGCTGGTTGGCTTTCTGGAAGATAACCTTGAAATTGTCGTTGCAGACAAAGACGTGCAGCTCGAAAACTTTCAGAGCATCGCCGCCATCCTTCGGTATGTCGAGTCGAAGCTGAACGTGGACGTGTTGGTCTAGTGCTCGTGCCGCGTTTCAAAAGCAAGCGACGGTCTGCACCTTGAGACCGAATGTTGAGCCGTCCCCCCGCGGCGCAGCGGTTGGAATTGCCAGGAGTTTCTGATGAGCGGCGGTTCTCCGCGCAGCATGGACTTTAAGCCTGTGGACGACATTTCTCCGCTCACTGCGATGCCCTGCGAAACTGAGGGAAAGAAGTTCGTTCCACTTTCATTCTCTCAACAGCAGATGTGGTATGTCTGCCAGTTTCAATCGGGCACAATCGCCTACAATCAGCCGGTCGCCTGGCATCTCAGCGGCCGCCCTGACGTAAAGGCTCTCGAACAGAGCCTTAATTCCGTCATCCAACGCCACGAGGCCCTGCGCACGACTTTTCCCTGGACCGATGGCGCTCCCGTGCAGTGCGTCCATCGCGACTTTCCGCTTACATTGAAGGTGGTCGATCTGCGACTCTTTGCTGAGACAGAACGCGAGTCGCAGGCGCAGAAAATAATCCTCGAAGAGGCGCGCTACCCGTTCGGCTTAACCACGGAGTTGCTGCTGCGCGCCGCGCTCCTGCAGACTGGCGACGAAGACTATGTCTTCATCGTGGTGGTGCATCACATCGTTTGCGACGGCTGGTCGATGGGCATTCTTATCCGCGAACTGAGCCATTTCTATCGTCACTTTGCGGCGGGCGGAGCACTGACCCTTAACGAACCGCGACTTCAGTATTCTGATTTCTCCGCTTGGCAGCGCGAGCACTTGCTGGGAGAAAAACTTGAAACGCAGCTGGCATACTGGAAGGAAAAACTGCGCGCTGCGGCAACCGCCGAACTTCGGACCGACCGCAAACGCGCTCCGGTTCCGACATTCCGCGGTGCCAGCCAGGCTTTTGCATTGCCCAAGGATCTGACTTCGGCGTTCAAGGCGCTCTGCGCTGAGAACGGAGTCTTCCTCTTCATGGGCCTTCTGGCGGTCCTGCAGTTGTTGGTGCACCGGTACACAGGGGAGTCCGATATTGTTGTGGGCGCTCCGATTGCCGTTCGCAAGCGGGCAAAGCTACAGAGTTCGATCGGCCTGTTCCTGAACTTGATCGCTCTCCGCACAGATTTTTCAGGTGATCCCACTTTCCGCGAACTGCTCAAGCAAGTGTGTGGCGTGGTCATGGGTGCCTACCAGCATCAAGACCTGCCGTTCGAACGAGTGGTCGAGGAAGTTCGCCCGGTTAGAGTTCCGGGGCGCAGTCCGTTGTTCCAGGTGACGATGGACCAGGTTGATCCGAAGTGGATCGCTCTTGATTTGGAAGGGATTCGCGCCGATTGGTTTCCGGTGGACAATCAGACTTCAAAGTTTGATTTGACTCTTGCGTGGTTTGACTCTCCCGAAGGCCTGCGGGGATGGCTGGAATACAACACCGATCTTTTCGACGCGGCTACTATCACTCGGATGCAGGGGCACTATCGAAGGCTCGTGGAAAGCGTGGTCGCTAATCCGGATCAGCGCGTGTCACAAATTGCTATGCTGACGGAACCAGAGCGAAGACAAATGCTGGTTGAATGGAATGAGACGCAAGCCGATTATTTCGCGAATGCGTGCATTCACGAACTTTTTGAACTCCAAGTACACAAGGCTCCGCACGCCGTTGCGGTTGAAACGGAAAATTCGCGAGTCACTTATCGGGAACTCAACCGCAGAGCGAATCAACTCGCGCACTACCTGGCGCGGCTGGGCGTGGGACCGGAGTCGCTGGTGGGAGTCTGCCTGGATCGCAGTCCAGATTTGATGGTTGCCCTGTTGGGAATTCTCAAGGCGGGAGCGGCCTACGTTCCGCTCGATCCCGCCTATCCGCGTCGACGGCTTGCGTTCATGCTGCAAGATGCGAGACCGAAGACTGTCTTGACGCAGGAACGGTGGGCAGAAATTTTGCGTGGGAACGGCATCGCACTCGTGTGCCTGGATCGTGAGAGAGAACAAGTCGCCCAGGAGAGCGAGGAGAATCCGAGCATCAAGATGTGCCCCGACGATGTGGCCTATGTCATTTACACGTCGGGATCAACCGGCCAACCCAAAGGAGTTCTCGGACTGCATCGCGGTGCCGTCAATCGCTTTGCCTGGATGCCGAACGCTTATCCTTTTAAGTCCGGTGAAGTCGCGTGTGCGAAAACTTCTTTGAATTTTGTGGACTCGGTGTGGGAACTATTTGGCCCGTTGCTCGCGGGAATCCCCACCGTAATGATCCCGGACGAACTCGCAAAATCTCCACACGCGCTGATTGCGGCTCTGGCCAAACATCAAGTTACGCGGTTGGTCCTGGTGCCGTCCCTTCTGAGGGCCATGTTGGACGCTGAGCCGGAGATCGGCAACCGTCTGCCTTATTTGGAATATTGGATCAGCAGCGGTGAGGCGATTGGTCAGGATCTAGTTCGCCGGTTTCGAAAGATGGCTCCTGATCGCACACTGCTGAACCTTTACGGTTCTTCCGAAATATCCGCGGACGTCACTTGCTACGACACGCGGGAAATATGTTTGGACGAGCAGGTTTTAGTAGGGAGGCCGATCGCTAACACTCAGACTTACATTCTCGATAGAAACTTAAATCCTCTACCTGTTGGTGTACCGGGGCAGTTATGCGTAAGTGGTTACGGATTGGCGCGAGGTTATCTGAACCGGCCGGAACAAACGGCCGAGAAGTTTGTTCCCCACCCGTTCAGCGATGACAAGAAGAACCGGATGTACCTGACCGGTGATTTGGCGCGATATCGCGCAGACGGAAATATCGAACTACTGGGCCGCATCGACAGCGACGAGCAAGTCAAGATCCGCGGTTTCCGCATCGAGCTGGGAGAAATCGAATCGGCACTTCGGCAGCATCCTGCCGTGGCGCAAGCTGTGGTGGTCCCGAAGCAGGCTCCTTCGGGAGAGTCGCGGCTGGTGGCTTACATCGTCCAGAGTACGGGCGGGATTGAAAGCGATCTCGTACCCGAGTTGAGGCGGCATCTTCGGGAGCAACTCCCCGAATATATGATTCCCGCGGTATTTCTGGTTCTGCCGGCGTTGCCGCTTTTGCCAAACGGAAAAGTCGACCGCCATGCGCTACCGGACCTCGACCAATCTGAAGCCGCAAAGCCCGACACACAAGCCCGCACTTCAACTGAGAGCCGGATTCAGCAAGTTTGGCGGGAAGCGCTTGGCATTGATCACGTGGGAGTACACGAGAACTTCTTTGACGTGGGCGGGCATTCCCTGCTGCTCGCAGCGGTTCAAACTAAACTGGCGGGTGCTTTTAATCGCGAAATCGCAAGCGTGGATTTGTATCGGTATCCGACCATCAGCGCGCTGGCAAAGCGTTTTGACGATCATGATGCCGAGCAGCGACCATTACAGCATCTTGCGGAGCGTGCCCGAAAACAGAAAGAAATGCTGATGCGACGGAGGGATGTGGTTGCGACGAGGCCGAGATGACTGACGCCCAACACTCCGCGGCGCTGGATGGTATTGCGATTATCGGCATGACTGGGCGGTTTCCGGGAGCGCGCAATCTTTCTGAATTCTGGAAGAATCTGAGAAATGGGGTTGAGTCGATTTCGTTTTTTGACGAACCGGAGGTTGCTGCTACCGGCTCTCAACCTGGCGGCGCCAACTTCGTAAACGCGGCTGGAGTGCTCGACGGCATTGAATTGTTTGATCCCGCATTCTTTGGATTCAATCCCATGGAGGCTGCGACCCTAGATCCTCAGCAGCGCCTGTTGCTTGAGTGCGCGTGGCACGCCATGGAGGATGCAGGCTACGACCCGGAAGCTTGCCAGGGGCCAATTGGCGTTTACGCCGGGGGTGCCATGAGCACCTACCTCTTCAACCTGCTTTCGAACCCCGAACATCGCGAGGTCGCGGGTGACTTCCTGGTATTCACTGGGAACGATAAAGACTTTCTCACTACGCGTGTCAGCTACAAGCTGAACCTGAAAGGTCCCAGCATTGCGGTGCAGACTGCGTGTTCAACCTCTCTGGTTGCGGTTGCCATGGCTTGCGACAGCCTGCTGAATCATCAATGCGATATGGCTCTGGCGGGAGGAGTAGCGATCCGCGTGCCGCAGAGGGCTGGCTACCTTTATCAGGAGGGCCAGATTTTTTCTCGTGATGGCCACACTCGCTCCTTCGATGCCGACGCGAGCGGAACTCTGTTTTCAAATGGAGTCGGCCTTGTGGTTCTGAAGCGATTGGAAGATGCCATCGCTGATCGGGACAATATTCGGGCGGTCATCAAGGGGACGGCCATCAACAATGACGGCTCACTGAAAGTGGGATACGCGGCGCCCAGCCTCGACGCACAGGCAGAAGTCATCGCCATGGCACACGCGATGGCTGGGGTCGATCCACGTACCATCAGTTATGTCGAGGCACATGGAACCGCCACTCCCATGGGCGATTCCATCGAACTTGCGGCTCTCACCAAGGCCTTTCGGGCGAATACGGACGAGAAGAATTTTTGTGCGCTCGGTTCCGTGAAATCGAATGTGGGACATCTGGACAGTGCCTCGGGCGTTGCCGCGTTGATAAAAACAGTTTTGGCGCTTGAGCATGAGGCCATCCCTGCCAGCATTAATTTCACTCGACCCAATCCGAAAATAGATTTCGCCGACAGCCCATTTTTTGTAAACACTCAGTTGCGGCCGTGGCCTCACGGCAATGCTCCACGCAGGGCGGGAGTGCATTCTTTTGGCATTGGCGGGACCAATGCCCATATTGTTTTGGAAGAGGCGCCTGCGAGCGAGGCCTGCACATCTCTCCGGTCACGCCATCTCTTGGTGTTATCGGCTCGGTCAAAATCTGCACTTCAGGGAGTCACCTCCGATTTTGTTTCTCATTTCAAGCGGCATCCCGATCTAAGTCTGGCGGATGTCGCATACACGTGCCACGTCGGCAGGAGAGAGTTTCCGCAGCGGCAGGTTTTGGTTTGTAAAAACTCCGAGGACGCAGCCCAGGCGTTGGCAATGTCGGACGAACGCCGCGTATTGAAGGCCACTAAACCTCCGGCCGAACGCTCTATCGCTTTCCTGTTTCCGGGCCAAGGCGCGGAGTACGCGAACGTGGGCTCGGAGTTGTACAAATCCGAACCAACCTTCCGCAAGCATGTTGATGATTGCTCGGAAGTGTTGAAGTCTCGTTTTGGATTCGACCTGCGAAGTTCGATTTATCCGCGCGGCGGTCAAGTTGGGACCGCTGAGGGGGCGGGACGCCCCCTCGACAGCCGGCGGGACGCCAACGCTACAGGCTCCGAACTCGCGCTCTTCGTCGTCGAGTACGCGCTCGCGCAACTATGGATGGAATGGGGAGTGCGTCCACAAGTGATGATGGGGCGAGGCGTCGGCGAATATGTGGCTGCCTGTCTTGCCGACGTTTTCTCGCGGGAAGACGCTTTGGGGTTACTCGCCGAGCCAGACCTGGTGACCCGTGCGAGGGCGATTGCTAAAATCGATCTCCGTCCACCCAAGATTCCTTTCGTGTCGAGCGTCACCGGAACCTGGATCACGACGGCGGCGGCGACGGACCCGAACTATTGGGGCACTGAGCCTCGTCAAAGTGTCCGATTTGCAGAGGGTCTTGGTTGTTTGCTGGGGGCTTCGAACCGAACGTTTTTGGAAGTTGGTCCCGGTAGCACGCTGGTCAAGTCGATAGAACAACATCCGGCGGCGCTCAAGGATCACGCTATCCTTTCGTCTTTGCCTTGCTTGGATGAGAATGCCTCCGACACAGAATCGATGCTGAACGCTTTAGGCAGGCTGTGGCTATTGGGGGCGAAGATCGATTGGGGTGGGTTCTGGCGTCACGAAAAACGACGCAGAGTTCCTCTTCCCACTTATTCCTTCGATCGCAAACGCTACTGGGTGGAACCTCGGACGCAGTCTTCATTATTTGGGCAAGGTGCTTTGTCGCCAACTCTGGAAAAAATCGAAGCACGAGCCCCATCATCGCCATTCTGCGACTCTTCAGCCTACGCCCACGCGGAGGATTTCTGTGCTCCGAAAGACGATGTGGAAACAGGCGTTGCCGAGATTTGGCAACGTCTTCTGGGCGTGGAGCGCGTAGGAGTTTATGATAATTTCTTCGCGCTAGGGGGACATTCCATGCTCGGCGCCCAGCTCCTTGCTTCGCTGCGCGCTGCTTTCCATGTGGAAATTCCTCTGCCCAGTTTGTTCGAGGTGCCTACCGTGGCTGGCATGGCGGAGCGCATCCGGGCGTTTCGCTAGCGCATCATCGATGCTGATCGTCAACCGAAAGTGCCTGCATCCATTCCATCGTCCACGCGGCCGCTTGGGCGCGCCACTCGGGACGCCGCAGACTGTGATTCGATTCGGGCAATTCGCGGCTTTGCACCCGGGGCGCGGAAAGCAGGCGTCGCCACCGCAAAGAGATTGAAGCGGCGTGTTTGAAGGCCTGCGATCCCGTGTCTTTCCCGCTCAAAATCAATAAGACGCCTCCGTCGAATTCTTCAAGCTTTTCCGCGAGGCGCCTGGAAAGATTGGGCACTCGGTAGGACGCATACGCGCGATCTACTGCGGCATTGGAGCGCGGCGCAGAAATATCGGCGTCACCGGGATCGTCACTCTGATTCGTTCTCGAACCTTCGGTTGCCGGTGGAGCGGTGCTCGTCGTTGACGAGGTAAGACGGCTCAGCGTTGCGGCTGATCGCGCCCAGCGGTTGATTTTTTCGAAGCAGTACGATGCGTAACGACGCAGCGCCGCCAACCCTCGCACGCGCGCGTCGTAAGACCACGGATTCACGAGCGCAATGCCGATCACGCGCGGGTCTCTGGGGGCGTAAAGGATGGAGTCAGCCGCTCCCCCGCACAGCCCCCACAAAACCACTCCTTGCAGTCCGGGCATGTTGGACAGGAATGCGTCCACCGCGCTGGCGATATCCTCGGAGGTGTCGTCCAGCGTCCCCATCTCGCCCTCGCAATCGCCGGTGCCGCGGAAATCAAACCGCATCACGGGAATCCCGGCCTCCGCCCAGGTACGCGCCAACAGCACAAACAGGCGATGCCTTCCGGCGCGCAGCGCCGGCCTTCCGGTTACGATCAGTAGCCCACACGAAGATGGCTGCTCCGGCCGATGCAGAATGCCATAGAGTCTGTCTTTATTCTTATTCTTGCCGCACAGAAAGCTCAGCGGAACTTCACGGATCTTCATTTCTATTTCCTAATTTCTATTTTGCCGCTGATCATTTCTCGGTTCCCTGCTCATCGAACATTGTTTTCACGTCTCCAGCCAGCCGGGAGGGATCGATACTGTGCGGAAAGAGCCAAAAAGGCGGCGCGACGCTTTTGTGTGTGATTACTCGAACGCCATGCTGCTTCCACTCCTCGATCACACGCACGCTGTCTGGATGAAATGGATTTTCCGCTCGTTCCCCAACTTCGGCCCAGTGAACGGGCCCCGAGATCGCTTTCCCCAAAGGCGCGATTTCCAGCTTATCAATTGCCCGAATGAGGTCCCACGACAATTCATAGCCCGCGATTTCAACATGGTGGACTTCGGGCAGTGTCATGCGCGCTTCTGGGTCTGCGAGTTGTCCGGCAAGCAGTCTTCCGTCGGATTCGTCGGCGTTCATGCGAAAGAATTGGGAGAGCAAATCCCGGCCAGTCACAACTGGCTGCCACAAGACAATCCGTTCATAGGTCTGGCGCGATCGCGCCGCAAAATCCATCGCCAGCAGTGCGCCCAGACGCAGCCCCCACAGACTCAGGCGGTCTCGCCCTTGCTCGCGAAGCCATCCGGCTGCCGCTGCCAAATCGTCTCGCCAAATTTCCCACCGCGCGTCGCTGAAATTGCCGCTGCTGTCACCGCAACCGTACAAATCAACCGTGAGAACCCCCAAACCCGCTCCTGCCAGCTGCCGAGCCAGGGCCGCAATAAGGTTTCTGGATGCGAACATTTCTCCGGCAAAAGGGTGCACGTAAAGGACATCTCCGCTATCGATGCCACTTTCCGCCGGCGGATAATACATGGCAAACAAATTCCCCGCAGGTCCCGGAAGAAAGAAACTGATTGGAGTTTCCATTTCTGTGCCATTAGAGCCGGACTCGGCTCGCGCCCGCTATCGGCACACAGAGAGTATTTCGCTCTGCACTGCGCCGGTTCCGTTCGGAGTCTACCATTGCCATTTCCATGACCCTATCGTAGTGGTAGATCTGCCTTTATTCCCCGACCGACTGCGCAATTATCTGCACATTGACAAGCGAACCGCTCGGGGATAAAGTTCTGCGCACGCTTGGGCCAGCCAAGTGTGTGTCGTTCGAAACAAGCGTCAGCGCTGAGTTTCGCCAGATAGCGCACCGTGGTCGAGATTTTTTGCAGTCTTAGCGGGGGAGCTTATATGACAAGCATGACGGGAAGGAAACGTCTTATTTTTTCTGTTAGCCGTGGCGTGGTCTCTGCCACAATCATGATCGCTGCCTTCTGCTTGACCCAAACAGCTCACAGCCAAGCCCCAGCTCAGGTGAATTGGCTCCAGTACCGCTTCGCCCCAAACCACAACGGTGTAAATCCATTTGAAACCGTGCTGAGTCCCAGCACCGTGGGTGGCCTGGTTTTGAAATGGAATTTTACGGCCGTTGCCGGTTTCTATGGCTCGCCAACGGTTGTGAACGGGATTGTTTACGCGGGCGACGATGACATGAATTTTTACGCTCTGAATGCCACCACTGGAGCCAAGTTGTGGAGCTTCCCCACAGGCGGGTTTGCCAGGTCCTCAGCCTCTGTTGTAAATGGAGTGGTTTATTTTGGCAGCGACGATCTCAATCTTTATGCGGTGAACGCCACTACCGGAGCAAAGGTCTGGAACTTCACCGCGGGCGATGGTTTTTATTCTTCGCCCACGGTCGTGAACGGAATCGTCTACGCCGGCTCCGAAGACAATAATCTTTATGCGGTGAACGCCGCTACGGGCGTCAAGGTGTGGAACTTCAAAACGGGCGCTTCCATAAAATATTCCTCCCCCGCGGTGGTGAACGGGGTGGTTTATGTAGGTTCCTGGGATCACAACGTATACGCGTTGAATGCGACAACCGGGGCCAAGCTGTGGAGTTTTCCGACAGGCAACACGATCGAGTCGTCGCCAGCGGTGGTGAACGGCGTGGTTTACGTGGGCTCCAGGGATGGCAGCCTGTACGCGCTCAAAGCCTCCACCGGCGCCAAACTATGGAGCTTTCCGACGACAGGAATATTGTCTTCGCCGGCGGTGGACAAAGGTGTGGTTTACTTTGGTTCTGACGACTTCAATGTCTACGCTCTGGATGCCGCGACCGGGACCAAGTTGTGGAACTTTACCACGGGACGCACGGTGCACTCCTCTCCCGCGGTCGCGAACGGCGTCGTTTACATCGGCTCTTACGACAACAAGATGTACGCGCTGGATGCCAGCACCGGCGCCAAGCTTTGGAGTTTCACAACCGGCAAAGCTGTGCTCTCAGCTCCCGCGGTGGTCAATGGGGTGCTTTACACGGCCTCTGAGGATTTCAACGTTTATACCTTCGGTCTGCCGTAGTGCCCGTACAAGGCTCCAGCGCACGCTACGGCTGGCCCTTCCGATCGCTGTCCATTCCAATCAAGAAGAGTTGTAAAATCTACGTCTGTGCTGGAGTGGAAGTCCACGCCGGAGGAGGAAGAATCTTGAAAATCGCGAAAGACGTCATCGATCTGATCGGACAGACTCCGCTGGTGCGGCTCAACAAGGTCACGGAGGGCTGCGTTGCGCAGGTTGTGGCCAAGCTCGAGAGCCAGAATCCGGTGGGCAGCGTGAAGGACCGGATCGGCGCGAGCATGATCGGCGAGGCCGAACGCGCCGGTAAGATTCATCCGGGGAAGACAGTGTTGATCGAGCCCACCAGCGGCAATACCGGAATTGGGCTGGCCTTCGTGGCTGCAGTGAAAGGCTACAAGCTGATCCTGACGATGCCGGAAACCATGAGCCTGGAGCGGCGAGTGCTGCTGCTGGCCTTCGGCGCGGAACTTGTGCTGACGCCCGGACCGAAAGGGATGAAGGGCGCCATTGCCAAGGCCGAGCAACTGTTGGCGAGCACACCCAACAGTTACATGCTGCAGCAGTTCGATAATCCCGCTAATCCTAAAATTCACTTCGAAACTACAGGCCCAGAGATCTGGAACGACACTGACGGCCGCGTGGACTTTCTGGTCTCGGGCATCGGCACGGGCGGCACGATCACGGGCGTTTGCGAGTACATAAAACCGAAGAAAGCATCTTTTAAAGCTGTCGCGGTGGAGCCTGCGGATAGTCCTGTGCTCTCCGGCGGGAAGCCGGGACCGCATAAAATTCAAGGAATTGGTGCCGGCTTTATCCCGCGTATTTTGCGCACGGACTTCATTGACGAAATCATTCAGGTCAGCAATGACGAGGCGATTCGCATGGCGCGGCGGCTACCCCTGGAAGAGGGACTCTTTGTGGGCATTTCTTCGGGTGCGGCGGTGACAGCGGCGCTGCAAGTGGCGCGGCGTCAGGAGAATGCAGGGAAACTGGTCGTGGTGGTGGTGCCTTCTTTCGGAGAGCGTTATCTGAGCACCATTCTCTTCGAAGAACTGCGCAATAAAGCGCAACAGATTCCTACAGCAGTCCTTCCAGACTAGGTTCCCAGGACGGAAGCTTGCCAGTCCATCTGGATACCGCGACTGACGGCTTTTAGCGTCGTTTCTCCTCTGGGGTGCGCAGGGGCCTTCCGAGTGGAAATGTCTGTGGAAATCTCTCCCCCCACGGCCAAAATTTCAGACTCCCTGCAAAACCTGCGGGTGTATGATGATTTTCCAACCAGCCATCTAAGATTCGAATGCAGAGGGGCGGAGGGCTTGGTGGCAGCCGCTTTCAATCTGCCATGGTTCGCGCCTTCAGGTGTCAGGGAGAAAAATGATAAGGAACCGGCAGCGTTCAGTGTGGTTGGGTGTCTCAATTCTCGGAGTCCTCATACTGAGTCCGGGTTTATTGGGCCAGGCTCCCCAATCTGCGCAGGAAAATACTGCACAGGAAAGTATTCCTGTCCCCACGGACTGGAGTCATCAGCACGTTATTTTCTCAATGCCAGCCACCACAGAAGAGGCTGAGAGGGTACAGCACGATCCGCGTTACTGGCAGCAGCGTTATCGCCGGGAATTGCCGGTGATGGCGCCGGCGGCGGAGATCAGTCAAGATTCTTCCGCTCAATTACCGGCTGATCTGAAGGCACCGGGTCCGGGGGGGCGAAAGCTGCACCACGACTGGCAGGAAAGCCTGGGCAGTGGCGCGAGTGTCGGAGCCGGAAATTATCCCGCCAAGTTTTCCTTTCTCACCTCAACTGCCAACTGCGCCTCCGCCACGCAGCCCGATTTCGTTGTGTACGGCACCGGCCTCACCGGCGCTAGCAACCAGGCCAGCATCGTGGCGTATGACAATCTTTATTCAGGATGTATCGGCACCGTGCCCTCGGTCTACTGGGCCTATAACACGGGTGCCAGCGTCCTGACCTCTCCGGTATTCTCGGGCGACGGCACGCAGGTCGCATTCGTCCAGACTGCTGGTGGCCAGGCGGGCCTGGTCCTGTTGAAGTGGAAAGCCTCTACCACAGAATCTGTGGGCTCGCCCATGACCCTTTCGGCAGTATCGGCGTCGGCGTATCCGGGTTGCTCTGCCCCGTGCATGACCGAGATTTTCCTGCACGATGGGGCGCACAATCCCTTGGACGATACGACCTCGTCGGCCTTCTACGACTACACCCACGATGTTGCATGGGTCGGCGGCGCTCTGGGTTGGCTGCACAAAATCGCCCCGGTTTTCAACGGTATCCCGGCTGAAGTAAGCACTGGCGGATTTCCAGTGCACGTGGCCAGTACAACGTTTCTTTCCAGCCCGGTTTTCGACCAGGTATCGAAGAACGTCTTTGTTGGTGACGCCGGAGGCATCTTCTATCGAGTAGATTCCACGTCGGCGGCCGTTACCGCATCCGGGCAACTGGACTTCGGCACGGGACTTGTCGCCGGTCCAATCCTGGACCAGGGCAAGAGTCTGATCTACGTGTTCTCCTCGAGCGACGGCACTTCAAATTGCGCCGCCCTGACAGCCTGCTCCGCCGTCTACCAACTCAGCACGACGTTCGCGGCCAGTTCCACGGGGTCAAAAAAGACCGTCGGCGACAGCGTGGCTTTCGGAACTCTCCCCAATCCGAGTCCAATGTACGTCGGTGGCTTTGACAGCGCGTATTACGCTTCAACCGATGCCACGGGCAATCTCTACGTCTGTGGCAATACCGGAGCCAACCCGATTCTCTACCGGGTGCCGATTCTGGCGGGAGCGTTGGGCACTCCCGCACAGATTGGCGCGCTCACTTCGGGAAATCCCATTTGCTCCTCGGTGACCGACATCTTGAACCCAAATGCCAGCGGAGGTGCTGCGGAGCGGCTATTCTTTAGCGTGCAGGATTTTGGCCACCCAACTGCGTGTGCCGGGGGCGGGTGCGCAATGAGTTTTGTGGACACGCCGTGGCAGGCCTCCACTTCCTTCGCCGTGGGTCAGGAGGTTCTGGTCCTGAGGGTTGCAAGCAACACCCTCTACGTCAATGTCGCTATTGTGGCAGGCACCACTGGATCGACCGCTCCAACTTGGCCGAACGTGGTCGGTGCGCTCACCCTGGATGGCGGCGTCACGTGGCTGAACCAGGGCCTCACCACCCTGGTCGCGCTGCCCAATTGGGCGGCAGGTCATACCTATACCGCGCCCGCTCGCATTCTCGACAGTAACGGCAATGTCGAGATCGTGACCATTTCCGGAGTCTCGGGAACGCCTACTCCTCCGACGTGGAGCACAACCGCCGGTGGTCTTACCGTCGACGGCACCGTGACCTGGATCAATGCCGGCGTGTTGCCCAGCGCTGCTCTTGCTTCGGCGGGGGGTACGAGCGGAATTATTATGGATAACATTGTGGGTTCCGGCACCATGGCGGGAGCTTCTCAGGTATACTTCTCCACTCTGAGCGACCAGTTGTGTACAACCTCGGCCACTACCGGCGGCTGCGCGATGCAGGCGTCGCAATCGGCTTTGAAGTAATTCGGCTTTGAAGTAATTGAAGGGACAATCATTATGGGCATAAATCAGCAATCCAGTGGAGAGCCGCAATCCGGGACGACTATTAAGAAGCCTTACGAGAAGCCCACGTTTCGCTACGAACAGGTCTTTGTGACTTCGGCTTTGTCCTGCGGCAAGATCTCCAACACCCAAGCGAGCTGCGTTGGAGCAAACTCCGCTTCATGAGGCAAACCGTGGGCGCAATGCCGGACATCGAAAGCGCCACAAAATGCGGGCTTGCGGCAGAGGTTCTGCGCTCATTCGGCACCCTTCGCTTTGCCGCGACGGGGTGGAGCATGCTCCCCACGATTTGGCCCGGCGAAACGCTGGTGGTCCAGCGGATCAGCCGAGATGAGGTGCAAGTCGGGCACATCGTGCTGGTAGGACGCGAGGGCAGACTCTGGGCTCATCGTGTCATCGGTACGGCGGGGAACGAGGGGAATCCTCAGTGGATTACTCAGGGAGACGCGTTGCCCGTGCCTGATCGTCCCGTTGCCGACCATGAGTTGCTGGGGAAAGTGACTCATGTGATCCGGGCCGGCGACCGCGCACCATTGCACGGGAGTTTTAGTGGCGCGGGAAAATTGGTCGCCAGGATTGTTCGTCGATCTTCTATTGCGGCGCGCGCCCTCGTCTATCTGAACCACAAACGCGAGCAGGAATCGATTTTTCCATGCCAGGGGTAGCCGCACAAATCGAGTGCTATAGCGTTGTGATCGCCATTGGCGGTGTTCCCGTCCGGGTGAACACGGTTGACGCGTCTTTTCTCGACCTGTTGCAGCAGCGCTATGCGGGGTTCCTGAGTGATGCGGCCGATTCGGAATTCGATTTCGATGTGGACTTGAGGCCACCCTTGGGCGCCGCTCCCGACGCGGACGTCCAGGTTACATACAGTGCTGGGCGATGGGTTATGGAGCGCGGCGATTTTCGCGCCGAGTTCGACCCGAGGACGCGCCGCGGCAACATTCGCCAAAGGGCGAATCCCTACTCCATCGACGCCGTCCTGCGCATCGTGCACACGCTGGTGCTCGCGAAACAGGGCGGATTTCTCCTGCACTCCGCCAGCGCAATACGAAATGGAAAGGCCTTCTTGTTCGCCGGAGTTTCGGGCGCGGGGAAGACGACAATCTCGCGGCTTGCGCCCCCGGATGCGACTCTGCTTACCGACGAGATTTCATACGTTCGCAAGCAGGACGATGGCTATGTTGCTTATGGCACTCCTTTCACCGGCGAGTTGGCGAAGCTGGGCGAGAATACTTCGGCGCCGGTTGAAGTCCTGTATCTGCTGGCGCAGGGCCCGGAGAATCGAATCGACCCGGTTTCCGTGGCGGATGCCGGGCGGGAGTTGCTGGGCAACATGCTGTTCTTCGCCGACGATCCGGAAGTGGTTCACCATGTATTTCAAGCGGCGTGCGACTTCGTCCATCGCGTGCCCGTCCGCCGGCTGACGTTTGTGCCGGATGCGCGGGTCTGGGAGATGATTGGATGAAGATGATTAAGAAAATGTACGTCGCGCGCAGTCCGCGCATCGCAGCCCGCATGCTGGGCGAAGAGATGCTGGTCATGTCCGCTCACGATTCGACGTTGTTTACGCTGAACCCGACCGCGGCCGTTCTTTGGCAGGCCGCCGACGGGGCAACCACGCTGGATGAGATTGTCGAACAGCGCATCTGTTCGACGTTTGACGTAAAGCCCGAGGACGCAATCCGGGATGCCGAAGAGTTGGCGGAGAGCCTCGCCAGCCATGGCATCCTATTGATTTCAGAGCAGCCGATCTCGCAGCAACCTGCGGCGAGCGCTTCCGAGCAGGAGAAACGATGAGCGCCCTGATGCTGGAGATGAGCGAGCGAGCCTTGCGGCTGGGCGTCCCTTTCAGCGCGCAACTCGATCTCACCTATCGCTGCAACGAGCAGTGCGTTCACTGCTACCTCGATCACGACGATCACGGCGAGATGACCACGGTGGAGATCAAGCATCTGCTCACGGAAATGGCGGAAGCCGGAGTTTTCATTCTCACCCTAAGCGGCGGCGAGATTTTTCTGCGCAAGGATTTCTTCGAGATCCTCGAGCACGCGCGTGCTCTCACTTTCTGCATCAAGCTCAAGACCAATGCCGTGCTGATTCGCGAAGCGCAAGCGGCACGCCTGCGTGATCTGGGAGTGCAATCGGTCCAGATCAGCATTTATTCTCACCGCCCCGAAGTGCACGACGCCATCACCAAGGTGAAAGGCTCGTTGCAGCGGTCGATCAAGGCGATCCGCTTCCTCAAGTCCCAGGGCTTGAAAGTGATCCTTGCCAATGTGCTGATGACGGAGAACATGCAGGATTATCACGGCGTCCGCGAACTCGCCGCGGAGCTTGGCGCCGAGTATACTCTGGATCCGACCATCACTCCGATGATGGATGGCGACCGGTCCGTTCTAGATTTGAACGCCGGCGAGTCCGCGCTGCGCGAGCTTTTCCGCGACGAATACTTCGTTGGCGACGCCGAAGAATTTTGTGCGCCTCCGCCTGCTCCGGACGCCAACAGCTTGCAATCCCTCCCCTGCAGCGCGGGCCACACCGCCTGCTACGTTTCTCCTTACGGTGAATTTTATCCCTGCGTGCAATTTCCCTTGTCCTGCGGAAACGTGCGGCAGCAACGCTTCATCGACATCTGGCGCAATTCCGAACAGTTGAAGGAAGTCCGCTCGATTCGCTTGAAGGACGTGTCGGGCTGCTCGCAGTGCGCGCACGGTTCGACCTGCACTCGCTGCCCGGGCCTCGCCTTCATGGAAGGAAACATGCGCGGTCCTTCTACCCAGGATTGCGAGAAGTCCTACGCACGCACCGGCGTTCCTTCCGTGAATCTTTTGGCCAAGAAGGCGAAGAAAGAAAAAGCCTCTCCGCCGCGTCTGGTGCAGATTCAACTCGTCCCGGCGATCACCGGCAACCGCCTCTCCAGCATGGGCCAGCAGGCGGCGCTGTAAACGATATCGCCAGCCGAATCCCGTTAATTCCTCGTGTGTAGTTCCGATGGAACTCCACTGCCTCTGGAATCGTATATAGTCTCGTTCTAACAATTGCGAGGTAACTTGTGAGTTCACGCACGAAGCGGACGATCGGGCTGGTGGCCCTTTCTTTTTGTCTGATGACGGGCAGCGTTTTGAGCCAGGACGCGCCCGGCCCAGGTACTCAGCCCCTGACGGCGATGCCGTCCGTCATTCAAGTACCTCGCGAGGCCCAGCCTTCGCCCAACTTCAGCCCGGAAGCCGCTACGAACGCGTACCTCGCCCAAATTCCGGCTGACGCGAGAGCGCGGTCTGACGCCTACTTTGAAGGCGGCTACTGGATGATTCTCTGGGATTTTCTTTACGGAACCGTCATCCTTCTTTTGCTGTTGAACCTGGGGTGGTCGGCGGCAATGCGTAATTTCGCCGAACGGCTGACACGCTTCAAACCCCTGCAAACATTCGTGTATTGGATCCAGTATTTGCTGGCCACGTCGATTTTGGGCTTTCCGCTTTCCGTCTACGAAGACTATTTCCGCGAACACAAATACGGGCTTGCAACCCAGACTTTCGGCCCGTGGATGAGCGATCAGTTGAAGGGACTTGGGGTCAATCTGGTGCTGGGCGGGATACTGGCGATGCTGCTCTTTGGCATCGTCCGGCGGTTGCAGCGAACCTGGTGGATTTGGGGTGCGACGGTCACTCTGGGTTTCATGATTCTCGTGGTCCTTATTGCGCCGGTTTACATCGTTCCAATTTTCAACAAAGTCACGGTGCTGGACGATCCCAAGGTTACACAGCCGATCCTGAGCCTGGCTCGCGCCAACGGCATTTCCGCGCGCGACGTCTATGAAATCGACGCATCCCGGCAAACCACGCGCATGAGCGCCAATGTCAGCGGTTTTGGAAGTACGATGCGCATCACCCTCAATGACAATCTTCTGCGCCGCGGTTCGCCGGAGGAGATTCAGGCCGTCATGGGCCATGAGATGGGCCACTATGTTCTGCATCACATTTACAAAGACATTCTTTTCTTCGGCGTGGTCATCGTGATTGCGTTTGCCTTGCTCCAGTGGTCGCTCAACTGGGCGTTGCAGCGTTGGGGAGAAAAGTGGAAGATCCGCGGCATCGGCGATACGGCCGTGCTCCCGCTCGTGGTGCTGCTGGTTGCTACCTTCGTATTTGTTCTAACTCCCATCTTGAACACACACATCCGCACGGCCGAGGGTGAAGCTGATATGTATGGGTTGAACGCCAGCCGGCAGCCGGATGGCTTTGCCCAGGCGGCTATCCATCTCGGGGAATATAGAAAGATGAGTCCGGGACCGATCGAGGAGTGGATATTTTTCGATCATCCCAGCGGTCGTAATCGGATTTACGCCGCGATGCGGTGGAAGGCGGAAAACCTGCCGCTGATGGGTTGGCAGGCAAGCAGGGAGGCGGAGGGTGCTTCTCCGGCTGTTGAGAAAAAATAACTCGCTGACGTTGCGACCTTAGCCGTCGGCTGAATTTGCACTAGAGGTTCATGCTCCGTTCGTAACGCTGGTTTTGTACCGTTTGCGGATACCATTTGCGGAGAGGGGCTTCGCAATGGGCATAAGATTCAGGACCTGCCTGCTTTTCACCGCCACGATTTTACTGATCGCTGTGCGCGCAAACAGCCAGCAGGCGCTTTCTTTGGGCGACTTGGCACGCCAGCAGCGGCAGCAAAAAGACCAATCGAAAACCGCTCCGGGCAAGGATGCTAAGTCGTCAAAAGTTATTACCAACGAAGAAATTCCCGAGCACGCAGAAGCGGGCTCGTTGCATAAAGTCAGCGCCAGCGCCCAGGAGACTGGGACGACGGCGTCCTCTATCGGGCCCAAGATATCGGCCGAGCAATGGAAGTCGCAGATCGTAGCGCAGAAGAACCAGGTCAACTCGCTGCAAAACCAAATTGATGAGCTCAACGAGTCGATCCGCTTTGCTCCAGCAAACTGCGTTGCCAATTGCGTCGGGTGGAACGAGCGGCAGCGAGAAAAGCAGCAGCGTGCCGAAAGGATGCAGGCGCAACTCGAGGATCAGAAAAAGCGGTTGGACGACATGCAGGAATCGGCTCGCAAGCAAGGCTATGGCAGTTCGGTCTACGACCCGTAGACCGTCAAATGCTTTGTGTTAAAGATAATGCCGCCGCTGAGATTAGCGGCGGCATTTGTCTTTAGGGCTTAACGGGCAAGGCTGCCTAATTTTCCTTCTCCGTTTTCGCATAGGGATTCTGATATTTCAACACGGTGGATAAATCGATCCCGCGAATGATGGACGCGGAATGGTAGAACAATCCCCACGAATCGATGGTGGAACTATCGGGGAAGATGCAGGCTTCCAGCACCACGTCGGTGGTGTTGAGTTCCACCCAGCCGCCGCCGGCGGCATTGACTCCGCCGAACAGGTCCGACCCACCCAGTTGCGAGCAATAAACAGAAGCCGGATTGCCTTGTCCATTCACCGGTGGAGTCTGGGCATAATAAGCCAGCGCGGCCAGGCTGGGCTTGGTGGTGAAAAGAGTTTCGAGCGAAACGTGTATGCGCGAGCCGTCGGAGGCCTGCGTATATTGGCAGAACCCTTGTCGACCCTGCAGTTGCAGCCAGTTCTGCATGGAATTGTTGGTGCCATAGACCGGGTAGCGAGTCTCCAGGGTGCCGCCCGTGCTGGTGCAATAATCTTGCGGAGCGGGTGCTGTGGAAGGCGCATTGTTTTTTGTCTTTGCGGTTTGCGCCGCTGCGCTGAAAATAGATCCCCACAAAACCAGAATTGCCACGACTGCGGCCGCGTCTCGAGTAATGCGCATAATCGGTTCTCTCCCAGGTTTCATCTCTCACGACTGATTGAAAGCCGCGAAAGTCTATCACGCGGGTACGATTCCCACCAGCGTTTTCCGCAGTCTTAATCGCTCAGAACGCCCGTCCACCCGCCTTTCCGCGCCCTGTTCCCATTTTTGCCTTCCTTCCAACGCCCGACCGTGCGAAATTAGTTCTATGGCAATTGTCGTTCGTCCTTCAAACATTCATTCGGTAGGGGTCTTTACCACCGCACCCATACGCAAAGGCGCACGCGTCGTCGAATATTCGGGTCCACGTATCACCGCGGAGGAAGCTGACCGTCTGTACGACGGCGCGCCCCGCACCTATCTTTACGGACTGGGGGACGGCAAGACGATTATCGACGGCGAAGGGATGGGCGCTTACCTGAACCATTCCTGCGACCCCAACTGCGAGATCGACGAAATCAAGAATCGTGCGTGGATCTTTGCGCTCCGCGATATTGCCGCCGGTGAAGAGCTGCTTTGGGACTACAACTTGTATGACGACGATGATCCCGCACCCTGCTACTGCGGTTCGCCGAAGTGCCGCGGGACCATGTATTCCCGGGAGTGGATGGCCAAGATGCGACGCAAGGCCAGGAAAAAAGCGGAGAAGCGGGCGGTTGCGCCATCACCTGTGAAAGCTCGAGAGAAAGATGTTGGGAAGAGAAAAAGTCCCGCCAAACGCGCACCAGCGTCTAAGTTCAATCGTTCTGCCGCCTAGGCTTGCGGTGCAGTCGCCGCCTTCTTCCCGTGTTCCCGCCAACCCTCAATAATCAAATACAGCACGGGAATGAAGAAAAGATTCAGCAAGGTCGACATAATCATGCCCCCGAACACTGTCGTCCCCACGGAGTGCCGGCCGTTCTCCCCCGCGCCTGTGGCCAGGACCAGGGGCACGACGCCGAGAATGAAGGCCAGCGAAGTCATGAGAATGGGGCGCAGGCGAATCGTCGCCGCCTGAATTGCCGCTTCCACCAGCGGCAGTCCACGCTGACGCAGTTGTTCGGCAAACTCCACGATCAGAATCGCATTCTTACTGGCGAGACCGACCAGCATGACCAGTCCAACCTGGCAGAAAACGTCATTCTGTAGGCCGCGAATCCACTGCGCACCGAGAGCGCCCAGCAGCGCCATGGGCACGGCCAGCAGCACGATGAAGGGCAATACGAAGCTTTCGTACTGCGCTGAAAGTGTCAGGTAAACGACTACCGTCCCCAGCCCGAATAAAATCAGCGATGTCCCGCCAGCCTGCAACTCCTCGAGCGACAGTCCCGTCCAGCTGAAGGAAAACCCTTGAGGCATCTTCTTTGCCAGGTCCTCCATGGCGGTGATGGCTTGACCGGAGCTGTAACCGGGCGCGGCCGATCCATCGATCTCAGCCGAACGAAACAGATTGTAGTGACTGATGACCTGCGGAGTTGTGGTTTGCGAAATGCTGATCACATTGTCGAGCGGGACCATGGCGCCGCTATCGGAGCGCACATAGAACTGCTTCATATCCTGTGCCTGCGAACGGAATTGCTTGTCCGCCTGCACGTAGACGCGATACGAACGATTATTGAAATCGAAATCGTTCACGTAAGACGAGCCCATGTAAACGCCCAGCGTGTCTGTAATTTGCGAGAGCGGCACATGCAGGCTCTTCGCCTTTTCACGATCAATCGTCACCAGATATTGCGGATCGTTTGCCGTGAAGGGCGTAAATAACCCGACCAAATCTTTGCGCTCTCCGGCCTGCTGAATGATTCCATGAGTGGCGTCGGAGAGTTCCTGCAATTCGTGCGCGCGCTGATCCTGCACCACGAATTGAAATCCACCGAACTGCCCGAGTCCGTTGACGGCGGGGGGAAGCGTAGCAAATACGATCGCTCCCGAAATCCCAAACAATCTCGGACGGACACGATTCAGGATGGCGGTCGCCGAGTGTTCTACGCCCTTGCGTTGCGAATACGGCTTGAGCGGAACGAAGATCAATCCCTGATTTGCGGCGCTGCCGGCAAAGCTGAACCCGGCAACCGAAAACGTGCCTTCCGACTCGGGGATGTCAGCCAGCAGATCGGACACCTGCTTGCCAATCGCTTTCGTGTATTCCAGCGAAGCTCCCGAGGGTGCCTGAATCACGATGATGAAGTATCCCTGATCTTCGTCCGGTACGAAGCCTCGCGGTACGCGCGTGAACACCAAATAAGTCAGCCCCAGCCCGGCGAAAAACAGCACCACCATCGCCAGCTTGTATTCCAGCACGTAGTGCAGCAAGCCACGGTACCCGCGGGTAAGGACAACGACGGCATCGTCAAACTTTTGCAGCCACCACCACTTTTGCCGGTGGGAGTCGCGGAGGAAAATTGCCGCCAGCACGGGAGCCAGGGTGAGCGCGTTGAAGGCGGAAATGGCAATGGAAAATGCGATGGTGAGCGCAAACTGGCGGAACAGAATGCCGGTCGTCCCGGGAAAGAATGCCACCGGAACAAAAACGGCAACCAGCACCAGCGAGGTGGCGATGACGGCGCTGGTAATCTCGGCGGTGGCCGCTCCCGCCGCTTTGTGGGAGTCGTGTTCTCCCTCGGCGATATGGCGCTCAATGTTCTCAATCACCACGATAGCGTCGTCGACAACCAGGCCGGTGGCGAGCGTGATGCCGAACAACGTCAGCGTATTAATGGAAAAACCGAGCAATTTTACGAAGATGAAAGTGCCGATGAGCGAAACCGGGGTGGCGATGAAATGAATCATCGTCGTCCGCCAGTCGCCTAGAAAGATAAAGATCACCAGGATGACGAGGAAGATCGCCGAACCCACCGTGAAGACTACGTCGCGGATCGACTCGCCCACGGCGTCGGTTGTGTCGAATGCGACTTTGTAGCGCATCCCAGGAGGAAAATTCTTCGATAGCCGCGCCAGTTCGGCAATCGCCCGCCGGTCCACGTCGATTGCGTTCGCGGTTGAAAGTTGAGTGACCCCCAGGCCCACCGCATCTTGACCGTTGAATTGCAGATCTGTGCTGTAATCTTCCGCGCCTAGTTCGGCGCGGCCAACATCTTTCAAGCGAACCAGTGTTCCATCGGCATTGGTCTTGAGAATGATGTTGTCGAACTGGCTGGCTTCGCTAAGGCGTCCAACGGCGCGCACGCTAATTTGGTATTGCTGTCCTTCTCTGGCGGGCTGCTGGCCTACCTGGCCGGCGGCAACCTCTACGTTTTGCTCGGAAAGAGCACTTACCACATCCGGCGCCGTCAGCCCGCGTCCCGCCATACGAACCGGATCGAGCCAGAGCCGCATGGAGTATTTGCGCTCACCAAAAATAAGCACGTCGGCCACGCCGGGAATGCGCTTGAGCGAGTCCCTCACGTAAATGTCGAGGTAGTTGCTCATAAACAGCGTGGAGTATTTGTTGTTGTCGGAAATGATGGCCGCGCCAAATACAAAATTCTGCGAAGTCTTTGCCGTGGTGATGCCGACAGCCTTCACGGCGGCGGGTATCCGTCCCTGAGCGGTGTTGACCCGGTTTTGGATATCGACCGTGGCCAGGTCAGGATTTCGGCTCAGGTCGAATGTGACCGTAATACTGCTCGATCCGTCATTGCCGCTGGTGGAGGTCATATATTTCATGCCCTCCGCTCCGTTGATCTGCTGCTCCAGGGGAATGGTGACGGCGCTTTCGACCGTTTGCGCGCTGGCTCCGGTGTAGAAGCTGGAAACTCCTACCTGCGGAGGCGCCAGGTCAGGAAATTGCGAGATCGGCAGCGTCGGAATGACGACTGCGCCCCCGAGAATGATCAGCAGCGCACAGACCGAGGCGAACACCGGGCGTTGAATAAAAAAATTGACGAACATAAAGGTTGGGCTTCGGACTTCAGCTTTGTGGAATCACCGGCGCCCCATCCAGCAGAAACTGTGTTCCCGACACAATCACTTTGTCGCCGGGTTTGATGCCATCCTGGACTTCGTAATTGTTCCCCACGGTCTGCCCGATCTTCAGCGGCTTCTGCCGCGCCGCATACGAGCCGCCATTTTGCGGCTCAGCGACGAAGGCGAAGTACTGCCCTGCCAGCCGCGATACGGCGAGTATCGGAACCTGGGGGCTCTGATGTGTTCCCCACACGATGCGGGCGTGGATGAACTGGGATTGCCGCAGCGCGTCATTGCTGTTGGCGATACGCGCCTTCACCAGCACCGACTGAGTTGTGTTATCCACTTCCGGGGAGATAAAACTTACCCGGCTATTGGCCAGCAATTTGTCGTTGCTGTCCAAGACCTGGACAGGAAGGTTCAACTTGAGCTGTGCGGAATGCTCGATCGGGACATAGACATAGACTTCCAGGCTGCCGGGCTTGTCCACAGTCGTAAGCTGCGTGGTGACCGCGACCCGGTCACCCACACGCACCGGAATGTCTCCGACAATACCCGCCCAAGGTGCCGTGACTCTGTAATAGTGCAGTTGAACCTGCTGTTCGCGAACCTGCGCGTCCAGCGAGTCCATTTGCGCTTGCGCGGCATCCATGGCCGACTTTGCCTGGTCCAGATCCTGTTTGCTCACCACGCCCGCGGAATAAAGTCCCTGGGCGCGCTCATACTGTTGCTTGGTCCAGTTGAGGTTTGCCTGCGCGGCCGCCCGCGAACTCTCCTGGCTCTTGACCGTCGCCTGCTGCTTGAGCGGGTCGATCTCGATCATATCGGCGCCGGCGCTGACGGATTCTCCCGAGTGGACTAGGATTCTTGTGATTTGACCCTCGACCTGCGGCATGATGACGGCCGAATCGCGGGACTTCAGCGTGGCAACATACTCCGTGGCGTCGTCGATTGGAGTAGCGCGAGCTTCTTGCACTTTCACAGGCATCGCTGGCGGACCACCGGCCGGAGCGCCTTCCGCAGCGTTTTTTGAGCAGGCCAAGGTGGCTGCAATCGCGACTATCAAAAAAGTTTGAGCTAGATTCTTACCAAGTCGCATAACCAGAGTCTTCAAGGGCGGAGCTGTTGGCGCTAACACATTATTGAGACTAACCGGGCAATTAGAACATATCCGCACGGGCGATGAAAATGCAAAAATCCACAGGTGACAGTGGGGTCAGCCCGAAAGGGGAGAGCCATTCTGCTACATTGTTGCCCTATGGAAGAGATTTCGTCCCAGCCCGGCCGCGGTTTTTCCAGCGACAACAATGCCGGTGTCCACCCTGAGATTCTCGCAGCCATTGCGCGCGTCAACCACGGCCATGTCGTGGCCTACGGGGACGATCCCTACACGCGCTCCGCCATCAAGAAATTTGAGGAGCATTTCGGACCGGACATCGCAGTTTTTTTCACCTTCAACGGAACGGGCGCGAATGTGCTGGGCCTGCAGGCTCTTACCCGTTCCTTTCATTCTGTTTTGTGCAGTGATTATGCCCACATCTATACCGACGAATGCAGCGCGCCGGAAAAACACACCGGCTGCAAGCTGATTCCACTGCCGCACCAGGACGGCAAGATTACGCTGGATTCCATCCGCCACGCCTACCACGGCATCGGCGATGAACATCATGCGCAGCCGCGCGTCATTTCGATCACCCAGGCAAGCGAGATGGGGACGGTCTATCGTCCCGAAGAAATTCAGGCGTTCGCCCGCTTCGCCCACGAGCACGACATGTTCCTGCACATGGACGGAGCTCGTATCGCGAACGCCGCAGTTTCGCTCGGCCAGACTCTCCGCCAAGCCACGCGTGATTTGGGTGTGGACGTGCTCTCATTCGGCGGGACTAAGAACGGAATTCTGGGTGGGGAAGCGGTGGTGTTTTTTCATTCCGAACTGAGCCAGGACTTTCTCTACCTGCGCAAGCAGAGCATGCAACTGGCTTCCAAGATGAGGTTCATCGCCGCGCAGTTCGAGGCTCTGCTCACCGATGATTTGTGGCGGCGCAGCGCGGAACATGCCAACCGCATGGCTCGCGTGCTGGAAAAAGAAGTCAGCCGCGTCCCGGGAGTCAGAGTTGTTTGGAGAGTCGAGGCCAATGGCGTCTTCGTGCAGATCCCGCGCCACGCCATCCAAAAGATCAAGCAGGATTATTTTTTCTATACGTGGATCGAGGAGGAATCGATTGTCCGCTGGATGTGCTCTTTTGACACCACTGAAGAAGATATCCGCAAGTTCGCCGAAGTGGTGGCCGCGGCGGTGGAAGAGTGACGAGCTTTGCTCAAGCTCGCGGTTAACCATTGCTTTTTGCGCCGTTTTTGACTAAATTGACCCATCCCCCAATGTGTGCGCATTGAGCCGGGTTGCTGATCCCAGGAGTCTTTGATGAGCCGGAAGTGGTTGAGCATCGTTGCCCTTATCGCCGCCGCGTCATTGTTCTTGAGCCTGTCGAGCTGCGGCTTTAATCAACATCTGGTGGCGATTCGCGTGAGTCCTCCCGGAGCGACCTTCCAGGGTGTCGGCGCTCAGATACAGTTCACCGCGATTGGCACATACATTCATCCACCGGAAACTAAAGACATAAGCAGTCAAGTTCAGTGGGCGATCGATTCTCAGAACCTAGCGACCGTTACCAGTTCGGGGTTTGTGACTTCCTTGAGCATTTGCGGCAGCGGAAATTTAACGGCCAGTCTGAACGCGCCGCCGAATTTTGTTAGCGGCTCAGCTTTCCTGACGGGATCAGGCATTGGCACTACGGCTTGCAACCAAGCGGCTTTAACGGTCAACGTGGGTGGTAGTGGAACTGTGACCAGTTCGCCTACTGGGATTAAATGCCCGGGAGTCTGTGGTTTCGTTTTTGCCTTAGATTCGACCGTGACCCTCAGCGCCACGCTAGGCACCGGCGCGACAAGTGTGACGTGGGCGGGTTGCGATTCCAACACGACAAATACTTGCACAATTGCCATGACTGGCAACCGGTCGGTCACGGCCACGTTCCAGTAAAACCCTTGGGGGTCGGACCGAGTCCTACTCCGCTTCGCCCAGCAGTTTTCCCAACGTAGGTTTGTGCTTGGCCGCGTTCTTCTTCTTGTGGGGAACTATCTTCGCAGCCGGGGGCGCGCCCATGCGTTCCCGCGCCAACTCCTTTACTGCCTGTACCGCTCGAAACTGCTTCACCTTTTTCTTCCGCGCCATATTCCTTCGTCCCCCGACCTTCATGTTGCCATAGCTTGTAGCCTGCAGAACATGCAATAATCGTGTTTCGCAGGTTGGATCCGGCAGCTGATTGCGGAAACAGATTCGAACGGCTAACGACTCGACTGGCAACCAACGACGATTTCATGGAAGAGCGCGATTTTTTTGACGAGAGCACGCAAAAGAAGCCAGCGACCTTGAACTGTCCCCATTGCCACCAGCCCGCCGAGTACGAAGTCACCTGGGTGGTCCGCACCAAGAAGCGCCAGCTGGCCGGCCGCGCCGACGAGCGCGACCGTGCCCGCTTCGCTAAAGCCCGCTCCTACATGCTTCGCAAAGACGACCTGATGGCCTGCAAGAACATGCGCTGCCGGAAGCGGTTTGAAATATCCGGCGTGCAGTCGGTAGTCTTCACCGAGTGATTCCTCCGTTCACCACGAAGTAGCACGAAAGAAACCCTGGGAGGATTCGATTCGACCCCTTCGTGTAACTTCGTGTCCTTCGTGGTCGATGATTTGTTTCTGGCTGAATGCCAAGTGCCAATTGCCCACCGCTGATTTATACTAACTGGTTTTCTTGTCTCTCCCGAGAGCGGCAGGGATGAAGGAGAAAAGTTTGAAAATCCTGGTTTGCATGAAGCAGGTGCCGCAGAAAGATGCACCGCTCAAGCTTAATGAGAACAGTTCGTGGATCCGCGAAGACGTTTCGTATGAAGTGAACGAGCCGGATGCCTACGCTCTGGAAGAGGCGTTGCGCCAAAAAGAGAAGCATACAGGAGAAGTGGTGGTCATCACGTCCGGCCCAGCGCGATCGCAGCAGGTGTTGCGCGAGGCGCTAGCCAAAGGCGCGGACCGCGCCATCCATCTGGAAGACAATGCCTTTGTGGGATTCGACGCGTTCAATACGGCAAAAGCCTTTGCCGCAGCCATCAAAGACGAAAAATTCGATCTGATCTTTACCGGCCTGCAATCCGACGACTACGGCTACGCGCAAACCGGAGTGATTCTCGCGGAACTACTCGGGTGGCCGCACGCCACCATCATTATGCAGATTGAAAAAAATGATGCCGGCATCCGAGTCAAGCGGGAGCTGGAAGCGGGATTTTTCCAGTTCGTCGACATGCCACTGCCAGCCGTGCTTACGATTCAGTCGGGGATCAACAAACTACGCTACGCCACGCTTATCGGCATCAAGCAGGCGAAGAACAAGCCGTTGCGCAAGGTGATGCTGCCCGAGGTGCAATCTGCCATCGGCGAGAATCTGCAAAAAATCGAGCGCCTGTACGTGCCGCAGAAAACCAAGAAGACGGAGCACATCGAAGGCTCAGCGTCGGAAATCGCGAAAAAGCTGGTGGATAAACTGCGCAACGAACTGCGCGTGCTGTAAAACAAACATGCGACAAATAGATGTCCCTCCTCCGAATCTCTTCCGAAGCCGTGGTCTTTACCGCGGAATTGGATCGAAGGACTGGGTCCCGCGAACCGCGTCCGGCCGCGTCGGCGCTTTCATGCTTGGAGCCATCTTTGTCTGCGGGGCCGTTATGGCGGCTGCGCTGAGCTTTCGCGTGAAGTCAGAATCGCCGCACGTCCCATTAGTATTTAGCTTTTTTGTGGTGGTATGGGCCCTGGGCATCGCGTGGTTTGCGTTATGGCTCGGTGGTCGTCTGTTGGCGGGAAGTTTCCGACACTCTCAGATCGTGAAAAATAAGAGCCCGCGACAAGGAAGATAAATGTCTGATTCAATTCTCGTAGTCGTCGAACAACGCGAAGGAAAGCTCAACCGCGTCTCCTGGGAGACGATCGCCGCCGGTCAAGCCATTGCCGCGGCCACCGGCTGGAATCTCGAAGCCGGCGTCGTCGGAGGAACCGCGTCCGCCCTCGCCGCGGAAGTCGCTGCCAGGAAAGTGGCCAGGGTCTATGCCGTGGAATCTCCAAGCCTCGAGCCTTACACGCCTGATGCTTTCGCCGAGGCGTTGAAGCAATTACTCATTTCCAAGCAGCCCAAGCTCGTCCTGATGCCGCACACGTACCAAGTGCGCGATTTCGTTCCCAAACTGGCTACAGCAATGGGACGGACTGTGATCAGCGATTGCATCGGTTTCAAATACGAAAACAGCAAATTAGTTTTCACGCGCCAGATGTTCCAGGGGAAACTGGCTGCCGATGTCAGCTTCACCAGCGACGCGCCGTGGTTCGCGACGTTTCAGAATGGAAGTTTTCGGGGGGACAAGGCTGAAGCTGGCGCCAGCGCGGCCCCGGTTGAAACACTGACGGTCGACATCGCCGACGGCGTCATTCGCAACAAGCCGCAGGAAGTTTTTAAGGAAGCCAAGCAAGCTGTTGACCTGACGCAGGCGGAAATTATTGTCTCTGTGGGTCGCGGCATCAAAGAGCAGAAGAATATTGAACTGGCTAAGCAACTCGCCGAGGCGCTGGGTGGAGATTTGGCGGCTTCGCGCCCCATCTGCGATTCCGGCTGGCTGCCGATGGACCGCCAGATCGGGTCTTCGGGACAGACAGTAGCGCCCAAGCTCTATTTGGCTCTCGGAATCAGCGGCGCCATTCAGCACATTGTGGGTATGAAAGGATCGCGCACGATTATCGCGGTTAACAAAGATTCCGAAGCGCCGATTTTCGAAATCGCCGATTACGCCATCGTGGGAAATCTGTTCGACATCGTCCCGCCGCTGATTGAGGAAGTGAAGAAGGTGAAGGCCGGAAGCTGAAGATCATAATTTAGGAATTGACCTCTAAATTGACTATGGTTAAAATAATGGTCATGCGCGACATTCCTATCTCGAAATTCAAAGCCAAGTGCCTCGGACTCATTGAACAGGTCCACAAGACCCGCCAACCGCTGCGCATTACGCGTCACGGCATCCCTGTTGCAGAGGTAATTCCGGCCGGGCCCGACCGCAAGCGAAAGTTTGTCGGCGACATGGTGGGAACCGCCGAAATCGTCGGCGACATTGTCTCGCCTATCATTGACCTAGACGAGATCGAGGCCTATCGCGATTGAACCTGCTGCTCGACACTCATATCTGGATTTGGAGCAAACTGGATCCGAATCGACTGGGAAAGCTTGCCACCGAAGAATTGTCGACCCGCAGAAATGACCTTTGGCTGTCACCAGTCAGTGTTTGGGAAGCTCTGACGCTTATGCAGAAAGGCCGGATTCGAGTGCAGGATCCTTTTTCCTGGGTCGAGCGCGCGGCCGAGCAGATGCGCGAAGCGCCTCTGACCCATGAAATTGTGCGCATGGGGTTGGCGATGCCACTACCGCACGCCGATCCGGCGGATCGCTTCCTGGCAGCCACCGCCAAAGTGCTTAAGTTAACCTTGGTTACGGCTGATCAAAAATTACTCGGATTGGGTGAAATCTCGACCTTGGCCAATCGGTAGACGCTGGGTTTCGACCTATGGCATTGATCTTCCGCAAACCGATCGAGGGTGTCGAGCGCCCGCAGATGCCCGCTGATGTTGTCATCGTCGGAGGGGGGCCCGCCGGCATGGCGTGTGCCTTACGCCTGTCGCAGCTCATCGACAAGCACAATGCCGCGCATCCCGACTCGCAGCTAACCAAAGAAAACATCTACGTGCTCGAAAAAGCCCGCGAGATTGGCCAGCACTGCCTCTCGGGCGCTCTCCTCGACCCGCGCTCCATGCGTGAACTGCTTCCGGGATTTGAAAAAGAAGCGCCGCTCGATGCCGAAGTCACCAAAGAAGCCGTGTACTTTCTCACCGAGAAGAGCAAGTTCAAACTTCCGATTACGCCGCCGCCGCTGCGCGATCATGGCAACTACGTCATCTCGCTGAATCGTTTTGTGAAGTGGCTGGGTGGCAAAGTGGAAGAAACGGGCATTACCATCTTCACCGGATTCGCCGGGTCGGAACTCTTATTCGACGGCGACCGCGTCACCGGCGTCCGCACGGACGACAAGGGCGTCGATAAAGAAGGTCGCCCGAAATCTAATTTCGAGCCGGGCTACGACCTCAATGCCAAAGTGGTGATCCTCGCCGAGGGGCCGCGCGGATCTTTGACAAAGCAACTCGTAAACAAATTCGATCTCGCGAAAGGCGCCAATCCGCAAACCTACGGCATTGGAGTGAAAGAACTGTGGGAAGTTCCCTCCGGCCGCATCGCACCCGGCGAAGTCATCTACACACTGGGCTGGCCGCTCACCACCAAAGAATACGGCGGCGCCTGGATCTATGGTTCGAAAAGCGAGGGCGGCAAAGGTAACGTGGTGTCACTCGGCTTTGTCACCGGACTCGACTATCCTGACCCGCGCCTCGACCCGCAGCGCGTGCTGCAGGAATTCAAAAAGCATCCTCTCGTGGCCAGGCTCCTCGAAGGCGGCAAGATGATTCGCTACGGCGCGAAGTCCATGCCTTATGGCGGCTGGTGGGCGATTCCGCCCGTGGCCGGCAACGGCTGGATGATTCTCGGCGACTCCGCCGGTTTCCTGAACTCCGCCCGCCTAAAAGGAATTCATCTCGCCATCAAGAGCGGAATGCTCGCGGCCGAGACCGCCTTCGAGGTGCTCAAAAAAGATGATTCATCCGCCGCGACGCTGAACGAATATCAGAAGAAAGTCGAATCCAGTTGGATCAAAGACGAACTCTGGAAAGTGCGCAACATGCACCAGGGTTTCGAGCAGGGCATGTACGCCGGCATGTTTCACACCGGATTGCAGATGATTACAGGTGGCCGCGGCCTGCGCAACCGTTATCCCGCGCACGCTGGACACGAGCACATGCGCAAGCTTGCAGATCTGCCCGCCGACGGGGGCGCTGAAGCCTACATCATCGGCCCCGCCAAGGGCGACGGCAAACTCACCTTCGACAAGCTCACCGACCTCTACCACTCCGGCACCAAGCACGAAGAAGATCAGCCCGCGCACCTGGTCATCGAAGACACGAACATTTGCAACACGCGCTGCGTGAAAGAATTTGGCAGCCCCTGCCAGAATTTCTGTCCCGCCAACGTCTACGAAATGGTGGATGATGCAAGCCAGCCGAACGGCAAGCGCATCAGTCTGAACCCATCGAACTGCGTCCACTGCAAAACCTGCGACATCGCCGACCCGTACCAGATCATAACCTGGGTTCCGCCGGAAGGCGGCGGCGGGCCGAATTACGACGGGATGTGAGATGCTTGAGTGCTTTTCTCGAAGATCTTCCATGGTAGGCAGATCATTGCAAGTGGTTAGTTCTTGTTCGAGCTAAGACCTCTGGAATCAACGAGCGAATGAACTAGGAAGCCAGATTATCTCGATGGCTTGGGCTGAGGCCGTAATTCCTCTCCAGCGGGGGGTTGCTGAACTCGGATGAAGGGAATTTCAGAGGTTAGTCCAGACGACCCAGTTCGTAGCATTCCAGCCACTCGGTGTTTGTGATATTCCCTTTGTCCAGGTCGAAACCTAGCAGAGCGGCAGAAAATCCCTTATTTCCAGTCATCCTTAGCATCTGCTTCGCGAGGGAAACATCGGTAAGCACTCGGGCTGCTCCTAGCGTGCCGTAACCGTGGCAACCGAGGCACATCAGTGCAGCCCGCCTAGAATCCAGCGGAGAGGCTACGCGGACGAGGAGAGCATAGTCTCGCTCCAGTGCGCCGCTTGTAGATTCCTTCGGCACATATTCCCGATCGGCAACCTTGAGAGAAAGCCTGTTCATGTCGAAAGTGAATGGCAGTTTTGGACTTAGTCGCCTCCAGAGTTCTCCTGCAACCGCGTTGGCTGCGGGTCCGCCCAACACAACAAGATTTGCGTCCGAAAGATCCTGCATCCTTGCATCGCTGTCGATAGGGTTGGGGAGAACCTTGAGAGACGACAACACCTCTCGGATCGCGGCGTAGGCCCGGACCTCGTTCAGGCTGACTCGAGGTGTACTGCGTGGATGAGGACCCGGCCTCGTCGACAGAACGATATAAGTAGTTTTCTTGCTAAGGAAAGGCTTCCAAACGTTTCTGAGATGTCGTAGTCGCACCCACGTGCCTGCCCGGTCAATGCTAACGCCAAGCAGAAAGAAGACAATACTCGATGCAACATTCAAGATGACGCTGATAAGCGGCTTCACTTCGTACCCCTTAGCTCAGACAGGAGCCAGAGCAGCGCAGCCACGGAAGGAGCATGAGTGATTCGGCCACTGGCAACGAGCTTCAAGGCGCGTTTGAGGGTGAGAAAGCGAAATGTAAAGCTGCCAGAGACAACAGGCTTCACGGGAAGCACTCCAAAAAAAACTAAGGTTTGATGTCTCGATATGGAAAAGTCAAGGTCAAGCGTGAGGATACGTCTTATGCTTCTGGCGCGAAAGCCGCTTTCCTCCTTCAACTCTCGTCGTACCGCATGCTGGGGCGTTTCCCCAGCCTCGACGCGCCCTCCGGGCAATTCAATCGTCATTGAACCGGCAGCCTTGCGAAACTGGCTTACGAAAAGGATGGTGGAGTCAGGCCTAACACCCAAGATGGCAACGGATTGCGGAAAAATCAGAAATGCACCTTCATCGTCGACTCGAACTTCAGACAGAGAGAGGCGGTGCTTCTTAGCGATAAACCGGCTTGTATCGGGCACGTATTTCCTCCACGATGACGTTAACGCAGTCGGTCACGGAGAGAGCTGTGTTATCCACGGTAAACCATTCTGCCTGGGGGCGTAGAAGGTTGAGGATGCGCTCTCCGAGAGGACCTACGGTTTCGAGCTTGCGCGCGCTCACAGCGTGGCCCTTCCAAAGTAGGCGGCGACGGCGCGTATCGGCATTACACTCGAGCAGAACCGGAAGTTCCGGCGTCGGCAAGAGGGAAACAAGGGGAGCCACAAGTTGCGTATGATTTGTGACGACCGCATAATAGCATACGGCGCTGTAAGAATACCTGTCAGAGATGCAGACTGTACCCTGAGGAACGCTGCCCATCTCACGGTTAAGGAGGGCGAGCGCTGACATTTGAAAAAAGAAACGAGCACCTACATCGCGGGTGTTGCGAAAGTACTTGTACGCCCTTGGTAGATACGTGGTTTCCCAATGTCTATACATCACGGGAAAATCAAGCTTGCGCAGTACGCGACACAGCGCACGTCCGGTACTGGTCTTGCCCACTCCATCGAGTCCCTCGATAACGACCAAGAATCGCCTCAAGGACTCGCCTTTCTCGGACAGCACACCGAGTGAGCGTCCATTCTGGTCCGTGACGCGCTGAATTTGTCTCGCCATCCTGGTTCGGCTTATGCCGATGGGCTCCACCTACCGCCGTGCGGAACACGATTCGATTTTGGGCAGTCGACCAGCAGTCGGCCATCGGGGGCAATGTCCGAGAAGCTCGTGATCTCAATTCCGTATGCCATTCGGCGGGGGTCGCGTGCAAACTTATATCACAAGCGAGGGCCGTTTAACCCAGAGAAAAAGAGATAAAGATGAGCCTGAGATCATCGCGCAACGTCACCCGCGTTAATTTTTTCGTGTTCTTTGCCCTCTCCGTCCTCTCCCAGGAACCCGCACAACCTGCACCCCCGCCGCAGGCGCAACCCAACGCCTCGCCTAATCCCCTGGGCAGGGCCGAGCACCTCAATCAATGGCGCATGTCGCGCACGCAAGCGCTGATGGACGACTTCGGCGAACTCGCTCGCTACCGCGACGCCAACGCCACCCTCGCACCGCCCTCGCCGAAAGAGAATCGAGTCGTCTTTATTGGCGACTCCATCACCGATTACTGGAAGCTACCCGATTATTTCCCCGGCAAGCCTTACGTCAATCGCGGCATCGACGGACAGACCACGCCCCAGATGCTGGTTCGCTTCCGCCAGGATGTAATCGATCTGCACCCCAAAGTGCTGGTCGTGCTCGCCGGCACCAACGACATCGCCGGTGTCACAGGACTCGCGCGTAATGAAGATATCGAGGCCAACTACGCCTCCATGGCCGAGTTGGCTCGCGTGCACCATGTCCGCGTGGTTTTTGCGTCGCTGCTGCCCGCGCACAATTACACGCCGGAGGCGAAGGAGTCTTTTGCTCTCCGTCCACGTGAAAGAATCCTGGCGCTGAACGCCTGGCTCAAGGATTACTGCGCTAAGAACGGTCTGGTCTATCTGGATTACTTCGCGGCGCTCATCGACGACCATGGCATGTTGAGGCGCGACCTGTCGGACGACGGACTGCATCCAAATGCGGCCGGATACAAGGTCATGGCGCCACTCGCGAACAGGGCGATTGCCAGCGCACTGGTCGGTGACCACTGATGAAGCAACTGATGAAAGTACTTCGTGATCTGAAGCGAATCGCCACCCTTTCCTTCGTTATTTTCCTAACGGTTATTTCCGCGATCTCTCAGCAGGCCGCTCAACCGCCTTCGATTCCCACCACCGGCTTTGCCGGTCTCGATCAATACCGCGCGTCACGCCTTGCAATCTTTACCGATGACTTCGGACAGCTAAATCGCTACCGCGATGCGAACGCCGCCCTCAGGCCGCTAGCCCCCGGCGAGAATCGCGTCGTCTTTTTCGGCGACTCCATCACTGACCTGTGGCACCTCGACGAATATTTTCCCGGCAAACCCTACGTCGATCGCGGCATTGGAGGACAGACTACGCCCCAGATGCTCATTCGCTTCCCGCAGGACGTGATCGATCTGCATCCGAAAGTTGTCGTCATTCTTGCAGGTACGAACGACATTGCGGGCAACACCGGTCCGATGCGGATCGAGGACATCGAGGCGAACTACGCCTCCATGGCCGAACTTGCGCGCGTGCACGAGATCAAAGTGATCTACTCATCCGTGCTGCCCGTTCACAACTACACGCCGCGCTCGCTGGAGCTTTTTGCGCAGCGCCCTCCGGAGAGGATTCTGGAACTGAACCGCTGGCTGAAGAATTACTCCGCGTCATCCTCGAACGGATGCTTCTATCTTGACTACTTCAGCGCCATGGTGGACGACAAAGGCCTGCTCAAACGTGAACTGGCCGAAGACGGACTGCATCCGAACGCGGCGGGATACAAAGTAATGGCCCCGCTGGCTGAGGCGGCTATTGAAAAAGCTCTGGGCACCACGAAACCTTGAAGCCTTTTCGTTCCCTCCAGGCTCTATAATGAATTAAGTTTCCGACCGCCCCGGCCTTCGGGCATACCCAGGCTGCGGCGGCGAGGAAGGTTTTCTCTGCGTCCTTCGCGGGCTTTCTTAGCGATCTTAGCGGTTGAAAGCTTTTGACCGCAAAATTCGCAAAGAACCCCGCAAAGTTCGCGAAGAATATCTCCCGAGGGTGCGAGCAGAAATGTCCGCGCCTCCCGCGCCCTGCAAAGAGCGCATTGGAAAGGAAGCGGCTGCCGGGGTCGCCTGCCCGCTCGTTTTCTTTCCTGAATCGTTCAATGATGCAACTCACCGACAAATTCGGGCGCCCCATTACCGACCTTCGGATCTCCATCACCGACCGCTGCAATTACAAGTGTGTCTACTGCCGCACGGGCAATGAAGGCGCGCTCTATGGCGACTTGCCGTTTGACGATTACCTGCGGATGGCGCGGGTGCTGGTCGGGATGGGCGTCACTAAGATTCGCCTCACTGGAGGCGAGCCGCTGCTGCGGAAGGGTGTTGTGGAGTTCGTGCGCGAGTTGGCGAAGCTACGGCCTCAGAGGCGAAACGATCCGCTCGACATCGCCCTCACCACGAACGGCCATCTGCTTGCCGATCTGGCCCAGCCGCTCAAAGACGCCGGCCTCACCCGTGTCACCGTTTCCATGGACGCCGTCGATCCCGACCGCTTCGCGCGCATAACGCGGGTGCCCAACGGATACGACCACGTCCTCGCCGGCATTCGCGCCGCGCGCCGCTCCGGACTGTGGCCGCTGAAAGTGAACTGCGTCCTGATGCGCGGCTTCAACGAAGACCAGATCATTCCGTTCGGCATGTTCGCGCGCGAAGAGGGCGTCACCGTGCGCTTCATCGAATTCATGCCGCTCGAAGAAGGCCGCACCTGGTCGCCCGACACAGTGGTCACGCTCGACGAAATTCTGTCGTGCATGGCCGAGTACCGTCCGCTGGTGGAAATTCCGCACGCGCGTTCGGAAACCGCGCGCCGCTACCGCTTCGACGACGGCGTCGGCGAAATCGGCATCATCGCCCCCGTCTCCCATCCCTTCTGCGGACACTGCAGCCGCATCCGCATCACCAGCGATGGCAAAATCCGCACCTGCCTGTTCTCGGTGTGGGACCACGACCTCCACGCCCAAATGCGCCGTGGCGCCGGCGACGAGGAGCTGGAAGATTTCATTCGCGGCGTGATCCAGAAAAAAGAAGAACGCCACCACATCGGCGAGCCGGACTTCGTGCCGGCATCGAGAACGATGGTCCACATCGGCGGCTAGCCGTTGTTCGGGGGCAAACCGGGAAGGGCACGAGTTCCACTCGTGCCGATTTTACGCACCAATGAACAAAGAACCGGCTTTAGCCGCCGAGGTCCACTCGTCTAAGATGAAGATCGTGAGATTTCCACTCCTCGGCATAGCCATAGCACTCTCTTTTTCGTCCGCATTATCATCCGCACAGTCCTACCTCGGCCTCGACCGCAACACCTACCCCGGAGACGCCGACCTGAAAGCTCTCCACCAAACCTTTTCCTACTCCGGCTACTGGCTCAACAATCCGCCGGGCGAGAGAAGGAACACCTGGGCCGGCCACCGCGCCGCCATCGAATCCGCCGGCTTCGGCTTCCTCGTACTCTTCAACGGACGCGTCTACGCCGAACTGAAATCCGTCACCCACGCAAAGAAAGTAGGCGCTTCTGACGCGCAAGCCGCTGCCGCCGCTGCCCGCCGCGAAGGCTTCCCTGCGCACACCATCATCTTCCTCGATCAAGAGCAAGGCGGGCGCATGCTGCCGGAGCAGAAAGCCTACATCTACGCCTGGGTCGACGCCGTCACCGCCGCCGGATTTCGCGCGGGCATCTATTGCTCCGGCATTCCGTCCCCAGATGACCAGAACGTAATAACTGCCGAAGACATTCGCCAGAGTGCCCGAGCCCGGCAGATCGTTTACTGGGCGATCAACGATGCTTGTCCGCCCTCGCCCGGCTGTGCTTTTCCGAAGAATCCGCCGAGCCCCGCGGGAAGCGGCGTGAGCTTTGCCGAAGTCTGGCAGTTTGCGCAATCGCCAAAAGAGAAAGATGTGGCCGCGCACTGTTCCAACTACAGCCGCGTCGGAGAATGTTATCCACCGGGAATCCCGCCTGCCCAGCGATTGCACGTTGATCTGGACACAGCCACGTCATCGGACCCCTCGCACGGCAGGACCATCGCTGGTCGTTAGTCGTTCGCCAGGCATGCGGGAGCGGTGCACGTGCCTTGCCCCGGCCTTTCTGGAGCTCTTGCGGACACAAGACAGCCGACGACCGAGGGCCGAAGACCAACGACTAACGACCAACGACCAACGACGACTTTCCTGTTTTGCGCTAGAATAGGAGTGTCCCCATGTCTGACCGCACTTTCACTCTCGAAGAAGCGCTCTCGTTGCTTCCCGTTCTTGAGTCCCTTCTGCGCACTGCTATCAGCGGCAAGAAAGTCATGGAAGAAGTCGAAGGCGAGATGCAGGAACTCAGCCACCGCATCTTTCTCAATGGCGGTACGCATGTGGATGTTGTGGCCGTCGCCCGGCGCAAGGCCGAGCGCGGCAAGGCCGAACAACGTGCCAAGGATGCGCTGGCCGAGATCGATTCCATCGGGGTGCAGGTGAAGGATCTCGATATTGGCCTGCTCGATTTTCCCTGCGAGGTGGAAGGCCAGACCGTGCTGCTGTGCTGGAAGATGGGGGAGAAATCCATCACGCACTGGCACGGTACGGACGAAGGATTCGCCGGCCGCAAGCTGATCGACGAACGCATTACGCGGTCGAAGAGAACTAACTAGCTGGTTAATTCGCAGTTCCCGGTCCCATTTCTCTGTGTAAGACCAGCGCCAACGGCCTCAAAAACCTCAGATTCTAAACAACTTCTAGACCAGCAACATACTCCAACCTACGGTGTTCTTATAACCAGCAAGTACTTAGGCCAAGAGTCCGGGGTGCGCAACCATTTTGCGCCGGATTTTAGAAGCCAAATTCGCCCGCTTGTGGCGCTGCCGTTTTCAAGGCAAGCTCACCGGGCCAGAGGAAACTCAATGAAACTCCCTCATGTGTTTCGCGCAATAACTTTCGTACTTTTGCTATCGGTAATTCCGGCGGTTCTTTCTTCCCCCGCCTCGGCGCAGATTGGGGTCGGCATTTCTGTCCGCATCGGTCCGCCTGCTCTGCCAATTTACGAACAACCGATTTGCCCTGGCCCGGGCTATCTTTGGACTCCCGGCTACTGGGCATGGGACGACGATGATGGCTACTACTGGGTGCCTGGTACCTGGGTAGTGGCTCCGGTGGGCCTGTTGTGGACTCCCGGTTACTGGGGTTGGGGCGACGGCGTCTATCTGTGGCATGCCGGCTATTGGGGACCGCACGTCGGATTCTATGGCGGCATTAACTACGGATTCGGCTACGGCGGCGTAGGATTTTTTGGCGGCGAATGGCGCGGCGGCGCGTTCTTCTACAACAGCGCGGTGACGCGTGTGAACACGGTCAACATCACCAACGTTTACGTCAACCGAACGGTGATCGTGAACAACAACAGCCACGTGGCATTCAATGGCGGCCATGGCGGAGTGCAAGCTCGCCCTACTTCGCAACAGGAAGCCTGGTCGCACGAACAGCACCAGCCTGCGGTGGCGGCCCAGACCGAGCATCAGCATGCGGCCAGCCAGAATAAGGCTTTGTTCGCGTCGAACAATCACGGACGTCCTGCGGTAGCGGCCACGGCGCGTCCCGGCGACTTCAGCGGACGCGGTGTGGTAAAGGCGAAGGCTGCGGGAGCGACTTATCATGCCCCGTCGATTTCACCCAAGCAGGCGCGTGCAACACCTTCCGGGGGAAATCGGACTGCAGAGAATCGGCCGGCGTCTGCGAGCAACTCGAAGGCGAGCAGTTCGAAAGCGGCCAACCGTCCTTTCGTTCCGCCGAATAAGAGCAATACCAAGAGCAGTACGGCGAGCCGGAAGGAGAGCGCAAGTAAGCCCAGCAACAGCAAGACGAGTTCGTCTCGTCCGAGCGAGAGCCATACGGCGAAGCCGTTCACTCCGCCGCCGAGTTCGCATGCGTCGAACTCATCGCACGAGTCCAAACCGGCGTCAAAACCCGCGCGTACGGAAAGTGCTCCGCGTACGGAAACGGCTCGTTCGTCAAGTCCGGCCCGTCCGTCGCGTCAACAGTCCGCACCATCCCATGAGTCGCGACCGCAGAGCGCGCCGCGTCCGGCACCGCAAGCCCGGGAAAGTGCTCCGCGTCCGGCACCAAGGGAGAGTGCGCCTCACGCGAGCGCTCCCAGGCCGCAAAGGGAAAGCGCTCCGCCCCGGCACGAAGCGCCTCCCAAGCCAGAGCATAAGGGACGGTAAACTTCGAGCATTGTGAGCGAAGGCCAGTGCTGGTTTCAGCGCTGGCCTTTTTTCTTTTGCAAGGATCTCGATGTGGTGGCGTTCTTAAGAGGCGTGGCATTAGCCGGGCTGGTTCCGTGGCAGCACGGAAGTGCAGTTACCTGCTCGGCGGGAAATCTTCTTCTGCTACAATTTTTAACAGCGCGTGCTCAAGGAGTCTCACATAACTATGTCATCCGCGAACCATAAACTGCGCTTGGCTGGCGCCTTCGCCGCGCTTGCAACATTGGCCTTGGCCGTAAGCTGTACGGGATTTTTCGTGAAGCCGACGCTGACGTCGATTTCGGTCGGCCCGGCGTCGCCCACCATCCAGACTGGAAACACCGGCAACACCGTGCAAATGCACGCGGTCGGCACCAATAATGACGGAAGCTCGGACACCAACCCCTCAGTAGGCTGGACCATTAATCCAACCTCGGTGGCCACGATCTCCACCTCTGGCTTGGTGACGTCCGCGAGCATAGGAACAGCGACCGTTACCGCAACTTCCAATGCAAACCCAACCCTAAGCGGAACGCAGACCGTCACGGTTACAGTGGGCTGCATCAGTTCGATTCAAGTACAACCGACGAGCGGTTCCGTAAGCTTTGGCGGCGGTAAGGACCTGCCGCTCACCGCCACAGCGCTAACCTGCAACGGATCGCAGGACGTCACCAGCGTTGCAACCTGGACTTCCAGCAACACAAGCCTGGCGACAGTGTCTGCCGGTCTGGTGTCGGGAGTGTCCGGCTTAACCACCGGTGGAACTGTTACCATCACTGCCTCAATCGGCAGCATCACCAGCAATGCGGCAACGATAACGGTATCGCCGTAGGCCAGACCGAGAACGAGCGTAACCCGGCCGCTTCCGAGTGGGAAATTTCTCGCTCCGTTGCGAGAAATGGGAGCCTTCTCTAAGCACCGAGCAGACCAACCTTCTCGGCACTTGCGGCTCTTCGCAAATCCTGATCCAGCGTGGCCAGCGGCAGCCCTCGTCGCAGCGCCAACTCCAGGTAGGCAGCGTCGTAAACCGTAAGCCCGTGATGTTCGGCCAGTCGCGCTGTTGATCCCCAAGCGTGCCGGTGTGTTTCTGGATCCACGTGAATGGGGAGATCGCACAAATCGAAAAGGACACCGTCGCGAAAATCGACCGAGTGCCGGCGGCGCCTTATGCCTATTTGCAAAACATTTGCGACCTCCAAGTGCCAGAGTGCCGGAACCCAGGCGCTTGTTTCGATAAGGTCCTCGAAAATCTTGTCGACCAATGCGGTCGCTTCTTCGCAATATAGCCATGCCACCGTAATCGAACTGTCGAGCACGAGGCTCACGGCCGGCCTTCATCGCGCCATTTCTTCAATGTGAGCCAGTCAAGGGCTTCTTTGTCCTTGTTCTGCTCGTGCATGAGCCGGGCGCGCTCGCGAAGCCTTTGAAAGGCGGCCCGAACCCGATCTTTGTCATTTCCCCCAGTGTTGGGCACAAGCCGGGCTACGGGCTTGCCATGCCGCGTGATGATGATTTCCTCTCCCTGTTCCACCCTGTCAAGCAAGCTTCCGAGCGTATTCTTGGCCTCGAAGGCTCCAATTTGCGCCGACTGCTTCGTCAATGCTTTCATAATAAGCTAGCTTAAGCTAGATGATTAGTGCGGGTCAAGCCGCGAACGCAGCGGTGACACAAAGCACGGGGCAGTGGCTTCATCGGTCGAGACTTGGCCGACTAGGTACTTTGGTAACTTCCCTTTCTGCGCCGCCTTACGTTTTAATACAAAAGCCAATTTCCCATTGGAATCATCCACATGAGTAATTTGGAATTGTGTCTTGCCGTCCAGTTCTGTCTGGCGTTCGGCGTGGCGGGTCTATTTTGGCCGGAGAGACTCATGCCATTCTTCGAGGTTTTAATGTTTCCCTGGGCAGCGAGCTATCGCGGCATCCGGGTCAACAGCATCGCCCTCATTGGGTTGTCAGTGCTGCTTTTTACCAGGCTACTTCTCACCTGCTTCCGCTGATCCGTCATAGACTCGATTCACCTAACGCCCACACCCAAGAGCGCAGACGTTTTTCTTGCCCACTAGTTTCCAAACCGAACACTACCGTAACTGGAAGCATTTGAATTCATGGAAGACAATTCTGAGAAGACTCTAATAACGCTCGGAGGGCGAGCCCCCAACTTTCATGAACAACCTCAATGTCGTGATTGCTCTGACCACCAGAGACAACGATTACCAGCAAGAACAATCGGCGGCTGCAACCGAAGTCGCATCCCGCTTGGGCGTGAAGATCCGCATCATCTACGCGGAGAATGATGCCGTCAACCAATCCCAACAATTGGTGAAAATCATCCAGGATCGGGTGCAGAGGCCGGATGCGATTCTGGTCGAGCCCGTGGGAACTCCCATGCCTCAGGTCGCAAAGGCGGCGGTTTCGGCTGGCATCGCCTGGGGAATCATGAATCGCGAGGCCGAATACATTTCTGAGCTTCGTCGAGCCGTGCAGATCCCGATATTCGCAGTGAGTCCCGACCAGGAAGAAGTGGGGCGGATTCAGGGCAGACAACTCGCAGCCCTGACGACCGAAGGCAGCGTTCTGTATATCGAAGGACCTTCCAACAGCAGCGCCGCGAATCACCGGACCAAGGGAATGCTTGCCACCAAACCTGGCAAGGTGGAGGTGAAGATCCTCAAAGGGGACTGGTCGGAACATAGCGGACATCAGGCGGTCAGTTCATGGCTTTCGTTAAGCACGTCGAGACAGCTCAACATTCGGGCGGTCGTCTGCCAGAACGATGCCATGGCGGTTGGCGCCCGGAAAGCCTTCCTGGGCTTGAGCCAGACAGAGCGTGAGACCTGGCTAAACACTCCGTTCACGGGCTGCGACGGAGTCACCAAGACCGGACAGGAATGGGTCCGCACCGGACAATTGCGCGCCACCGTTGTGATTCCACCGATGGCGGGTCTGGCTCTCGAGATGCTCGCCAAAGCGGTCAGCAGCGGATCCATGCCCGCCGAGAGGACTCTCTGTGCTCCACGAAGTTTCCCGACTATTGCTGAAATGGGCGCGCGGTCAGTGGGAGCGTAAGCGCGGAGCGCTTCTGATATTTACGTTGTGTGCGAGACAGCCGGTCTCGGTTCATGGCGGCTAGTGCGGCTTTCTGGGGGCCGGAAGTCCAGCCAGCAGAGCATCGAGAGAGGCTGACGGGTCTGCGACTCCCTCAATTTCGCGATAGACGTCCTTGAATTTCAGGCGCACACCCGCCAATATTTCTTTATCCGCCAAAAGATGGTCCAGCAGCTTCTGCCAGTTGGGAACTTCACGGTGTTCGAGCACCAGTTTCAAAGCGATGTTTTCCAGAAACAGGTATTCGGTCGCGCGCAGGACCGCGGAGAGCCGTTGTTTTTCTTGCTTAGTCATTGAGTGACTCAAAGATTCTAGCGAATGGGGAGGGATAGTTTAACGCTCAAGCTGTTCTAATCTTTCATCATCTCGTCGATCAGCGCATAGAGCTGGCTGCGGTCGACTACCTCGACAAATGGTTTGCCAGTGCGTTTGTTGCTGACCACGTAGAGCGTGGGAGTGTGTTGCAGATTGATGGCTTTGCCTAGCTCTTTATCGGCATTGACGAGGGCCGCAAGTTTGCCCTCGGGATCGACCACGAAGGGCAGGTCGATTTTGTGCTCGGCGGCGAATTTTTCCGCGAAGCCGCGCAGGTTCTGTGGGGTCACTTCCAATTGGTTGGAAAAAATGTAGTCCCGGAATTGGTTCCCGAGCGCTTTCGAATGGGTGTCAAAATAACGCGCAATGATGGCGGCGTCATACGACCAGGTATGAAAAGGCAGGGGAAAGTCGTGGCGAACCACTGGGATCTTATACGTACGGCCGGCTTCTTCCACCAGCGGTGCGGCGCGCCGGCAATCGGGACACTGCAGATCCTCGAAAATCACTATGGCAACCTGTGCGCCCTTGGGCGGACGCAGCGCGGGATTCACCGCCTGCTGCGCCACGGCGGAAACGGAAACGGCGAATACCGATCCCGCAAGTAGCAACCAGCAGGACAACAGATTTTTGGACAATTTGTTCATAACTCGTTTGGGTCGAAGCCTGACGGACGCGACCAAAGGTCGCCTGTCAAGCCACGATGAAGCACTCCCCTTATCGTAACTGAAGCGACGGCGTCATGTCAGGATGCCGGGTCGGAGCCCGTTGCCTCCGCTAGCGATGTCGAACCTCCAAACATGACGTCCCGACCAGAGGACCAACGGCGCTCCCTTTAATTGACGTGAAGATCGGCCAACACGCTGCCGATGCGGCCGTTCAAATTGTCGCGCACCACCACCCGCAGCTTGTAAGTTCCAGGCGAGACTTCCACCGCGCCGTCAAACCCCACGCCCTGCGTCTCGATCTGTTGCAGTTGGGTGGGATTCAGATTCAGATTGTAGCTGGAGTTCTTCTGAGAAGCGCTGTCGCCCGTTGCAGTCAAAACCACGTAGGCAATATCCAGAAAGACGTGGTTGTTATCGGTGCTGTCGACGGTGACAACTTTCGGGGGCATCGACATGGAAAATGTCACTCTCCGCTTTTCAGTCCCGGTCATCTCGGGTTTCAAGCGAACCCGCAGCGGCAGTCCGGTGTAGTCCAGGGGTGAGGTGAGAGCGGCCTCAATATCGTATTTCGCTGAGGCCAGCGGATCGACGGTCGCTTGCGTCAGGAAATATCCCTTGCGGGCACGGACGTGATAGTCGCCGACCTTTACCGCAATCTTGCGCCAGCCCGGCCGGCGGTCGTTTTTGTCCAGAGGATAGCTGAGCAAATAATATTGCGCGCCATCCTGAGCGGCGTCATGCACAGCTCCGCTGGTGTCGTTCGTGTTTACATAAGCGTATCCGCCCGTCATGTCGGCAAAAGCGCGCATCGTCGTCAGCACATCCAGTTGCCGGTTGGCTTCATCGTTGACCAGGGCTTGCGGGAATGAATTCTGTGGCCGGTTGAGGTGCACGCTCGCGTCCACAGAGTCGGTAAGCAAGCCCCGCGCGTCGACGGGATACACGGCGATCATCTGGTTGCTGAGTTCTTCCATGACATGCTGGTAGACCCCGAACACAACACCGTCACTCACCGAAGCGGTTCCGGGATCGATCGAGAAGGGAAAGCCGCCCGTGATCCAGATCAGCGATTTGCGGCCGGGGACGCCGCTGACCCGCTCGGCGATCTGCTGGAACGCTACGAGAGTACTGCTCGCCGCCGCTGCCACCATCGCTTCCGCGTACGGACGTTCCGCCTGAGCGTCCTTGGCGGCAGCGAAAGCTTCAAAATCGACTTTGGGGTCGACTACGTATTTGACCGCGCTGGGACCTACGGTCGTGGCCCCTGGAGTTATGACATTGCCGTCGGTTTTGACCGCGAAGTCTTTCAGCGCGGCGGTGTCAACAGCGTCGCGTGCAGAAAAACGGCTGCGCACACTCTTCAGCGTATTAATCAGTTCCGCCGTATCCTGCGTGTAATCGTGCAGCACCCGCAGGCCGTTATTTTCGACGGCGACGATCTGGTACAGACTGCCAGGCTCGAGCCTATCAGAGAGATAGGAAATAATCTGGTGACGAGCGCGTACCTGATCGAAGAATGGTGTATTCACCATATCAAGCGCGATGATGATCAGCCTCCGCGGCGTTTGATCCTGGATGGCGGATTGGTTCGTTGTCTCGCCGTCGCCATTGGGACGCACCGCGAGTGGGGTCGTAGTCGGGACGAACTCATCGACACTGGCGATTGTTCGGTCCTTGCCGTTCTCTTGCACCCGGAAGGCTTCTTTTGTCAGCCCCGTGACGGGCTTGCCGTCCTTGCCGGTCACCACGACCGGAACCAGGACATAACTGGGTTTGCTTGAGAAAGTCAGCAGTTTCTTGTCGTAGGCTTGGTAGGCGATCTTGTCGATATTGGGCTCGGCCGAGCGATTAAAATCGCCAATCACTTGCGGTGGAGTTGACCTGGGAGCGGTCTTCTGCGCCCCGGCCAAATTTGTGAAGGGAAAAGTTGAGATGACGAGAACGGTTTGCAGGACTCGGAGTGGCCGGAACATCGAAACCTCCCCGGTGACCGCCATGGATCGCGCAGGCGCCAGTAACAGTGTACCTTACGCGCTCGTTCGGCGAGCCCTCAGCTTTAGTGGGAACGTCTATCCGGCGAAACCGACTTTGCTTCGCGCTATATTAAATATATTAAAAGAGTGCCTAAACTGAAAAACCCGTCGCGCAAATCGTGAAACCTTCCTGCTTAACGCCATTTTGCCGGCTCGCCGTGGTTTTCGCTCTCCTGCTCTGCGTTTCTGCCTGCAATCACGGCCGGCACCGCGTGCTCGAAGTGAACTATGTTTCGGCGGTGCAGGCCACTCTGCGCGATCAGGTGGCCACTGCCTACAACCGAGTCGGCACAGTGAAAAACGGAGAGCGCGTGGAAGTGCTGGAGCGCGAGAAGCGCTTTGCCCGCGTGCGCACCGCGAGCGGCATCGAGGGCTGGATCGAGCAACGCTACCTCGTGGACCAGAAAATCTATGACGGTTTGCAAAAACTGACCAAAGATAACCTGAGCGATCCCGTGCAAGCGCCCGGGGTGCTGCGCAACGATACAAACCTCCACCTCACGCCCGGCCGCGAAACCGAGCACCTCTACCAGCTTTCAGCAGGAGCGAAGGTTTCGGTTCTGAAACGTGCGACGGCGGAAAAGCAGCCGGGAGCGACTGTACAGCCAAAGCCAGGCGCAAAAACCTCCGGCCCGGTTCTAGAAGATTGGTGGCTCGTCCGTGACGCGGAAAACCGCGTGGGTTGGGTGCTCACGCGGATGGTGGACATTGATGTCCCGCTGGATATTGCGCAGTATGCCGAGGGCCAGCGCTTTGTTGCTTTCTTTGTGCTGAACCAGGTACAGGATGCGGGTAAAGACGGCACAGGAAAGGACGTCCCACAATATCTTTGCGCCATAACCGAACCGCACGACGGTCTACCGTACGATTACGACCAGATCCGGGTCTTCACCTGGAACGTCAGAAAGCATCGCTACGAGACTGCTTACCGCGAACATGGCCTTAACGGAGTGCTGCCGCTGACAGTGACGAGCGAGAATTTCGACAAGGAAGGGACTTTACCGGTCTTCGTGTTGCGCGTGAAAGACGATAGCGGCAACGTCAGCGACCGCAAATACAAGCTGAACACGCCGATGGTGCGGCGTGTGTTGGCTCCGGGTGAGCAAAAGACAGCGCCGGGGCCGGTGATCAGGCGACGGCGTCACAAGTAGTGGACCGTTGTTCGAGGCTGCGCTCGAGGCGTACCGGACGAAGCTGCGGTTAGCCCCTGATTCTGATAGAAGCGCTCCCAAGAATTTCGCGGCTTTTTTTCCTCTGGACGAAAACCGTGACGTGCAAATTTTCAGGATTCCAGCGAGAATCGAATTCCACCACAGGTTCCCCAGTGAACGAACCTGGTGCTGCGCCCGCATTCGCAATTCCAATCTTGCTCAGGGAACGCAGCGTCGCTACGTGACGCAAGACGCGCCCGGCATTCTCTCCGCGACTCACCGATGAGTGAAGACCGTCTTCCGTTACTGCCAGCCAAACTTCTGCAGCATCGCCAGCTAGGTTTTCCCCAAGCTCTCCCATCGATACGTTGAAACGCTGGGAGTTCTTTCCCTCCGCCTCGCCAGCGGTGATCGCGACTTCCGTTTTAACGCCGCGCGTAGCCTTTTCGATTTCGAGTTCAGCCCGGTGGGCATTGTTGCCAACGAATTGGCTGCGCCCGTCAACCACTAGTTCTGGCGTGTATGCGTCGTCCCTGGACAGGGCGACATAAACCTGTTGCCGCTCCGTCCATTCTGAAGAAGAATAGGGATCGACCCACCCGTCATGATTCCAATAATCCACATGCTCTTCCAGCCCGATGATCTCTGCACCGGGGACCGGTTGTTCGGCCTCCAACTTTTGCAATAAGGCGTCCGCAGGAGGGCAGGACGAGCAGCCCTCCGAGGTAAATAGCTCCACTAACACCGGCTTGCGGCCGGCTGCGGTGGTTGCTTGAGCCTTCGGCTTCAAGGCAAGAGTCGAAAACATAATAACGAGGCCGAGACATAGCCAAAAGGTCGCAACTGCAAGATTTCTCATTCCGTCCACCACTCCAGATGGCAAATCTGATGTCCTGGGTGGCTGAAAGTTACGGTACCTCAATAACCGAGCGGAAGGGTCGCCTAACAATAGAAGTCCGTGATGCTCCTTACCACCCAGCGCTGCTCATTTTCAGTAAGTTCGGGAAACATGGGTAGGGCTAACACCTCTTTGGAGGCGCGCTCCGCTTCGGGGAAGTCGCCTTCCAGATATCCGAGGTAAACGAAGCAGGGCTGCAGGTGCAGCGGGATGGGATAGTAAATTTCCGTTCCGATCTTGCGTGCGGTGAGAAACTCGCGCAATTCGTCGCGGCGGTAGGCACGGACGACGTACTGATGGAAAACGTGGTGTGCCGGCGCGGATGTTTGTGGCAGGCGAATTGGCCCGCTATCCTGAGGCGATGCGCCGGTGGAAATCAAACCGGAGGCGGCGAAGAGTTGATCGTAGCGCGCGGCCCGCTGTCGGCGGCCCTCGTTCCATTCCGCTATGTACTTCAATTTCACCCGTAGGATTGCGGCCTGGATGGCGTCAAGACGGCAGTTCCATCCGAATTCTTCATGAAGGTAGCGGCGGGAGCTGCCGTGATTTCGCAGCCGGCGCATGTGCGCTGCCATCTCCGGATTGTTGGTCGTGACTAAACCAGCCTCACCATAAGCGCTGAGATTTTTTGTGGGATAGAAGCTGAACGCCGCCGAGACGCCCATGGCTCCCGCACTGTGCTCGCCCCAGCGTGCGCCGATGGCCTGCGCTGCGTCCTCGATCAACGGTAAGTGAAATTCTTCCGCGAATTGCTGGAACCGGTCCATGTCGGCGCACTGGCCGTAGAGATGAACGGGAAGCAGGGCGCGAAGTTTGCCATGCGGGCGGCTGCGCAGAAAAGATTCGACTTTCCCAGGGTCAAGATTGAACGTCTGCGGATCGATATCGGCAAAAACCGGCCGTGCCCCCGCCCGAACAATGGCGCTTGCGGACGCGAAAAAGCTGAAGGGAGTGGTGAGTACTTGATCTCCCGGCTGCACTCCGGCGGCGGCCACAGCCAGCCACAGCGCGTCGGTGCCCGAGCCGCAGCCAACGGCTTCTTTTGCGCCGCATATCGCCGCGAGTTCGCGCTCAAGCCCTTCGACCTCCGGCCCCAGAATGTAATGCTGCGAAGCGCACACGCTTTCAATCGCCGCAAGCACCTCCTCCCGCACCTGTGCATATTGGCGGCGCAGGTCGAGCATTGGTACAGAGTCTGGCGTCCGTGATTTCAGCGGAGGCTGATCATAAGAATGCGTCTTCGACGGCTTGGTTGAAGAAGTGGTCACGGAAAGGGCGATTGTAGCAGGCAAGCGGTCATTTAACTCGGACTTCGGCTTGAAATTGGCGGCAAAAGGCGCTTCGCCGGGAAGTCAAGAGACGTTTCGCGAGCCCTTCGTTATACCAAAAATAATAGATTAAACCCGCAAGCTATTCATTTTTTGGGGAGAAGTGCACTTATCAACATAATAAAATATTGAAAACAAAGGCTGTATCAAACGTTCTGTTTTGGAGTGTCAGTTGCACGAAGGTAATGCTCGGGGCGCAGTTCAAGCTTCTATTCGTCTGTCAAAGATGCGCCACGGCGGATTCCGAAGGTTGAGCGGAGAACTTCCCAGGTTCTCTCCAAAATTTGAATGCGGTTCAGGAGAAACACAATGAAGCAACTGGCATCGAGCTTTAAGCTCGCAGGATTTGTTTTCGCATTGTTTGGGCTGCTCACTATTCCCTCGATCAACGCGTTTGGTCAGGACATCAGCGGCAACATCGTTGGCACCGTGCTGGATTCCACCGGTGCGGCCGTGGTTGGAGCTGACGTCGAAGCGACCAATCTCGGAACCAATGTTACAACCAAATCGAAGACGAACGGCACTGGCCAGTATCGGATCGACAATCTCCTTCCCGGAAGTTACAAGGTGACGGTGAGGGCGACGGGGTTCAAAGCCTCGAGCCAAACGGCAGATGTTCAGCTGAATATGACTGGCACCCTGAACGTCACGTTGACGCTGGGCGCCGCCACGGAGACCGTGGAAGTGTCTGGCGCGCCACCGATTATCGACACCACGACTGCGCAATTGCAAACGACCTATGAGCCGCTTGCGGTGAATGACATCGCCACGGCATCGATAGGACTGGGCGTAATCAACCTCTCGTTGCTGCAGGCTGGCGTTGGTAGCACGGGCGGTTTGGGAGCTGGGACAGGGCCGGCGGTAGGTGGACAGCGACCCCGCGACAATAACTTCACTATTGAAGGCGTGGACAACAACGATAAGGGCGTGACCGGTCCAATCCTTTACATCCCCAACGATGCAGTCGAAAACTTCACTGTCATCCAGAACCAGTTTAGCCCGGAATTTGGGCACTCCGCCGGAGGCCAGTTCAATACTTCTCTAAAGAGCGGAACCAACACGTTCCACGGCACGGCCTACGAATACTTCCAGAACAAGAACCTGAACGCAGTGGATAACGCGGTGGTTCTGCAGGGTCTGACCAAGAATCCCCGGTACGACAACAACCGCTTCGGAGGTACGATTGGCGGCCCAATCATCAAGAACAAGGTATTCTTCTTTTTCAACTACGAATACAACCCGATCGGCCAGTCGGCTACGCCGCCGCCGGTTACTGCGCCGACCGCAGCCGGATATTCCACCTTGCTGGCCCTTCCTGGCATCTCCTCGGCGAACGTTCAGGCGTTTCAGAAGTGGGCGCAAGCCGCGAACAATGACGCTGGTACCATCAACGTCTGCAGCACGACGCCGAATGCGGACGCCACGTGCCCCAGTGGAACGACAGCCATCGCGGTGGGAAGTATTCCGATCGCGGCCCCGAACTATAACAACACCACGGCATGGCTGATCTCGGGTGACTGGAATATCAGCGATAGGGATCAGGTCCGCGTTCGCTACGTAAAAAACAGGAACTCGTTCATTGACACCGCTCCGAATCTTCCCGCTTTTTACACAACGTGGTCGTTCCCTTACCACCTGGGGAATATTGCGGAATTTCACACTTTCAGTTCGTCCATGAGCAATGAATTCCGCGTGGGGTACCACCGTTCGGCGCAATTCTTTACGATAGGAAACCAGACCTTCCTGCCAACGCTGAATGCGTTCCCGAATATTACGATCGACGACCTGGGTGGAATCAATGTTGGCCCCGACCCGAACGGGCCGCAATATGCCGTTCAAAACCTCTACCAGGCGTTGGACAACCTCACTTGGATCAAGGGAAACCATACGCTGAAATTTGGGTTCGAAGGGCGTAAAGCTATTTCCCCGCAGAAGTTCATTCAGCGGTCGCGTGGAGACTATGACTACCCACAGTTCGGCGACTTCGCGTACGATCTGACGCCGGCACAGGATGGCGGCTTCGCGGAACGCAGCTTCGGGAACGTGGGTTATTCGGGCGACCAGTACGCGCTCTACGGGTATGTGAACGATGTCTGGAAGTTCAGACCCAACCTTTCGCTGAACTTGGGCTTACGGTATGAATACACCAGTACTCCGTATGGCTGGACACAGCAATCCCTGAACAGCATTTCGAACGTTCCGGGGCTGATCACGTTCGGTTCCCCGCAAGCGCCTAAGAAGGACTTCATGCCACGCATCGGGTTTGCGTACTCACCCGGCTCGAAGGGCAATATGTCCATCCGCGGTGGGTTCGGAATCTCCTACGATGTGCTCTACGACAACATTGGCGTGTTGTCGCGCCCACCCCAAATCGGGTCCACCATTGACTGCCCGAATGCGGCGTGCACCGACGGCGCCTTCTTGGCCAATGGTGGCATTCCGCCGCAACCGCTGAGCGGAATTACGGTTCTCGATCAGGCCACCGCTCGCGCGAACACCTCCTCATATCTCCCGGCCAACGTGAAGTATCCATACGCGGAATCCTGGAACCTTGGTGTTTCGCGTACTTTTGCTTCCAACTACACGGGCGAGGTGCGATACGTGGGAAGCCGGGGAGTTCATTTGAACGTGCAAAACCGGATCAATGTGACGGATACGGTCAACAGTACGAACTACCTGCCCACTTTTATCAATTGCGATGCAACCTGTCAGGGAGTTCAGCCGGACACCACCAGGAACCTGACGACTCTGCTCACCGCGGAAGGCAACGGTGCTTTCTTCGACCCCAACTACCTGGCTCCGACCTGCTCGGACGGAGTCACGTCCTGCCCGTTCCTCAGCGAAATCGTGGCCTTTATGCCGTGGGGAGCATCCACCTATCACGGCTTGCAGGCTCAACTGGATCGCCGTTTTTCACACGGGTTGTATCTGCAGGCGGCGTACACGTTCAGCCACACGATCGACAACGGCACTGCTGATTTCTTTTCGACGGTGATTGCACCTCGGCGTCCTCAGGACTTCCGCAATTTGCCGGCGGAGCGTTCCAACTCGATTCTGGATCACCGGAATCGCGTCAGTATCTCCCTGGTCTATGAGCCGCAGTGGTTTCTGCACAGCTCGAACTGGGTGCTCAAGAATGTTGTCGGAGGTTACTCTATTTCGCCCACTTATATCTACGAAACTGGCCAGTTGGCCACGATCCAGAGCGGACGAGATGCTAACCTAAACACCGATTCCGCACCGGATCGGGTGATTATTAACCCGAACGGGGTGGGAAACACAGGTAGCGATGTGAATTCGATCGTCGATGTCAGCGGCGACGTGGTAGGCTACTATGCGGTAAATCCGAACGCCAAGTACATCCGTGCCGGATCAGGGGCGCTGGCGGATAGCGGACGAAGCACGCTGCCTTCCCCGCCCATCAACAACTGGGATCTCACTGTATCCAAAACCCTTAAGTTTGGTGAGAGGGTCAGGTTCCTGATGCAGTTCCAGGCGCTGAATTTGTTGAACCATCCTGAGTTCACAACTGGCTTTGTGAATGTTGCGAACTCCCTTGGTATCACGGGAACGGGACAACGCAACGTTCTAATTCCCAACAGCACTAACATTTCTGGCGGAGTGTTCGATAACTGGAAGTCGGAGTTCTCCAGCAACTCCCGGATCGTGCAGCTTGGCGCGAAGATCATCTTCTAGCCATCTGGCGAATCAAAATCAAATCAGGAGGCTCGAAAAGAGCCTCCTGATTTTTTTGGTCTGACCTTTTCTCCAGCCCTACTTCCCGAACATCGGGTAGTGGCTGGCCGCTCCCATGAAGAACAGCATCACGATCGACAAGAACGCGTTAGCCCTCGAAGCCAGAAATGCCTGCCGGGACATGGCTTTCGCTTTGTCCGGCATGGGAGTGCCGTTGGCGGCGTTGTCGCGGGTCCATTGAATCAGGCGCTTCTGGATGCGCCAGATTACTCCCCAGACGTTGAGCAGCATCACCCAGCCGATGCCTCTGCCGATGCCGATGGAGAGCAGGCGGCTACTCTCCCAACCGTGGCTGTTCAAGCTCAGGAAGCACCATGCCGCGGCGGCGACCACCACAGCGTAGACCACGCCGATGAATGCGCCCTTGTCAAAGATTCCTTTGCCGGGGATCAGGCAGGCGTATAGGACTCCCCAGACAATCGTCCAGATCAGAAAGAAGCTTCCCATGACGGCGCCGTGGGAGGGGTTCAATCCCAAGCCTTGGGCGTTGTTGACGTCCGCCGTCACAATGGCTTCCCAGTAGATGATTCCCGCCAGCACCGTGAGCGCCGCGGACATGCGGAACCACCACAGAGCGCGGGTCATCAGAGCAGGCATGACTTTGCCCCGGGTGGTGGCGTCCAGCTCTTTCATGAGCGGCGTGTTGACCAGATTGAAGAAATAGAGCAGACCGATCCAGGTGATGCCGGCCAGAAAGTGGATCCAGCGCATCAGCATTAGGAAGTTGGTGTTGAAGTCTGGGGGGAAGTTGATTTGCGGTCCGAAGAAAGTTGCGAGAGCGGCGCTTGCCATGAAGCCTCCAGGGATTTGAGCAGGGTGGTATTAGCCCACGCGGGCGATTGTACACAATGATCCCCACTTCTCACCCGGGCTGGAAAGCTTGTCCGGAGCAAAGTCGACCGAGGTTTCAAGTTTGCTCAAACTCGGTTTTCCATTTCGGAACGGTGAAAAAACGGACTACGGCGAAGTTCGAGGTTGAAAAGCGCATTGGGACGCCGTATTGTACTCGCAGTTGCCTGCTGGGCGGCGCGGCCTCGAAACTGGGCGGCGAGAAGGCAGGTTTGTCCCCCCGTGTTCCTTGTTGCGGAAGGCCGCGAGGAAACGCTGTTGTTTTGAGCTGGTCCGAAGGCTCGGGCTGAAGGAGCCAGCGGATAGGTCGCAAGTCAAAGAACCTAAGGAGATCGGCTATGGAAAACAGCAAGCCGGCGCAGAACATCCAGGATTCCTTCCTTAATACTGCCCGCAAAGAGAGACTGAGCATCACGATTTATCTGCTGAGCGGAGTCAAGCTGACGGGCCGCATTCGCTCCTTTGACAAGTATTCCGTGGTGCTGGAGGCCAACGGACAAGAGCAATTGATCTTCAAGCATGCCATCTCGACGGTGGTAATGGGCCGGACAGTGCCGCATGGCGCGCACGCGGAGGCGAGGCCGGCAGCGGCGCCGGTGGCTGCCGCCACACCGGCGGCCTCGACCGCTTCTGCGGCCAGCGCATCCGGCACCGAAGGATAAGGCGTTTTCGGTTTGCGTAAGTCACATCCCAAGAAGACTCGCGACCGCGCGCCCGTCGCCCGAAGCTTACGGCTCGACGCACAAGCTGCGCCTACGGAAGAGGCGCAAGCCGAGCGCGCGTTCCTGGTTGGTCTCGAGGTGCGGACGCGCGGGCGCAGTGGTGCGAAGGTAACCGCACAAGCGCAGGCCGCGCGGGACGCGGCGACGGCCTCGCCAGCCGAGGGAAAAGCTGGCGTACCGGCTCATGCCTTCGGCAAATCCAGCACAAATAAGCCCAGCATTCCTGAATTTGACGCCGACGAATCGCTTGCCGAACTGCGCACCTTGGCGGATAGCGCGGGCGCGAAAGTTGTCGGCGAAATTCTGCAGCGCCGTGACCGGCCAGATCCAGCGACCTTGATCGGCACGGGCAAACTCGAAGAAATCGCGGGCGCGGCCGCGTCGGTGAATGCCGACCTCCTTCTCTTCGACCATGACCTGACCGCTTCCCAGCAGCGCAACATAGAGAAAATCGTGAAGCGACGGGTGATCGACCGCACCCAACTGATCCTGGACATTTTTGCGCGGCATGCGCGGACGCGGGAAGGCCAGCTGCAAGTGGAGCTGGCGCAGTTGCAATATATGCTGCCGCGGCTGGCCGGGCGCGGCATCGAAATGTCACAACTGGGCGGCGGCATTGGCACTCGCGGTCCCGGCGAAACTCAGCTTGAAACCGATCGACGGAAGATCTACCGGCGCGTCCGGCACGTTGAGCAGCAGATCGAGAACGTGCGGAGAATTCGTGCGCAACAGCGCCAGAGGCGGGAATCGGCTCCTGTGGCGACCGTGGCGCTTGTGGGTTATACGAACGCGGGCAAGTCGACACTCTTCAACGCGCTGACCCGGGCTGCAGTGCTGGCCTCGCCGCGCATGTTTGCCACGCTTGATCCGACGATTCGCGGCGTGGTGCTGCCTTCGAAGCGTAAGGTCTTGCTCTCCGACACGGTGGGTTTCATTCGCAACTTGCCGCACACGCTGGTATCGGCATTTCGCGCCACCTTGGAAGAAGTGCAGCGCGCCTCGCTCATCCTGCATGTATCTGACGCCAGTAGCCGACTCTCCGCCGAGCAGGACGCGCAGGTGGAGATTGTTCTAAAGGAGCTGGAAGCCGAGCAGAAGCCGCGCCTGCGGGTGATGAATAAGGTCGATCTGCTGGATGTGGAAGTGGCCGAGGCTCTAATGAACGACGCGCTCCGCGACGACGAGAAGACGGTCTATGTTTCGGCCGTAGAAGGCAGAGGCCTGGATCGACTGCTGGCGCGTATCGATTCAATGATCGACGAAGACCGCGTCAGCCGCGTGCACTTGCGCATCCCGCAGAAAGAAGGAAAGGCTCTGGCTATGCTCGAAGCCAAGGCGCGGATCTATTCGCGGGCGTACAAGGACGGGGCGGTGGAATTGGAGGTGGAGGCGCCGGAATCGGTGGTGCGGAAGATGAGGGAATGGACTGTCGCAAGCAAAAACTTGAGAGGTGTACTCAAATAGGGTACGACCGTATCCGTTACTGATTCGGTGTCGTCAGTTCTGTTCGATCAGAGGAAACTGTGGTCAGTACGATCAGGAGCATCTCATGCTTGCATGTCGGTACGTTCGCAGTGTTTCCGTTGCAGTGGCAATCTTCTTCTCTGGTTTTGCGCTGTTTGCCAGCGACACAGTTCTAATTCACGGCCACATCTACACCGGCAATCCAAGAGCTCCATGGGCACAGGCACTGGCCATCACTGGCACTCGCATCGATGCCGTGGGCACTGACCAGGAGATCTTGAGCCGAAAGTCAGCCAAGACTGAAGTTATTGATCTTCAGGGACGAACGGTGGTCCCGGGATTTTCCGACGATCACACGCACATGTGGTTCGGCGCGCTGGAACTTCACGGGCTCAACCTCTCTACTCCGGAGGCGAGCATTACGCCGGAAGACGATCCTGAGGGCGTAGTCAGCGGGATCAAGGCTTTCGCGGCGAGCCATCCCAAAGATAAAGTCGTCATCGTCAGGGCTGACTACAGCACCACGCCGCCATCAACGCCCACGCATGAGTTGCTGGACCGCGCGGTGGCCGACCGGCCTGTCATCGTGCACAACACGGCGGAACATGCGCTCTGGGTGAACGCGCCTGCCATGGCCCTGGCCGGACTCACCGACCAACCGGTGAGCGACCCGGCGGAAGAGAAAAATATCATCCGCGATGCCAGCGGACATCCCAGCGGAGTTCTGCTCGAAGCCGCGATGGCAGTGATGGAGAGGGCGCTAGCGAATCAGTTTTCATTGGAAGAAAAGCTCGCGCTGCTGCGGGATGGGGCGCACCATCTCAACAGCTACGGGATCACCAGCATAACGAACGCGACGGGAGATCTGGCGGAGATTCAGCTCTATGCCGCATTGCGCGATCGCGGTGAGCTGACGGTGCGGACCAAGACTTCCTTTGGCGCGGTCGCCGTGAACCATCACTTGACCCCTGCATTCCTCGCTGATCTGGACAAGGCGCGCACGCTCTACCACGACGATTGGGTCTCGGCGAATCTGGTGAAGTTTTTTGTTGATGGAGGTACCGGATTGATTCCTCCTCTCACTTACCAACCCGCCGATTACAAAAAGCTGGTTCTTGAATTGGACAAGCGCGGTTATCAGATCATGACGCACACCTACCGTCCAGACTCGTCACGATTGGTAGTGGACACGTACGAAGAGGTGGAGAGAATCAACGGGCCGCGGGACCGGCGGCTTCGCGTGGAGCACGCGGACTTTGTTCCGGTGCAGGATATCCCGCGCCTCGCGAAACACTCCATGGTTGCGAGCATGCAGCCCACCTTCTGCTGCGACGAGAATGGATCGAACTACGATCCGCGCGATCGCACCACCACCGATCGATGGCAGAGTATGGAAAAAAGCGGGGTCATGCTGGCCTTCGGCAGCGACTGGCCGTGCACCTGGCCGCCCAACCCGTTGGTCGCCATTCAGGAAGCGGTCACGCGCCAGATTTGGCGGCCGGGCAAGGGCGGCAACGATTTTCCTGGAGGCGTCTTTGACGGGGCGGGCCAGGGCGGGACGGTTCCGACCAAAGACACGTACGTTCCCGAGGAGCGGCTCACCGTGGAACAGGCCGTGAATGCCTATACCCAGGGTTCGTCCTATGCAAGGTTCACCGATGACCGGATTGGGATGCTGGAAGCAGGGAAGGAAGCGGACCTTGTGGTGCTTTCTCAGGACATTTTCTCGGTCAAGCCGGAGGAAATTTCGAAGGCGCGAGTGGTGATCACCATGGTCGGCGGCAAAGTGGTATTCAGCGAAGGAAAATAGGCCGCGCGACGATTGGCATGGCCGCTACAGTGTTTCAAAGGAAGCCAACGACCAGCGACTATCGACCACAATTTTAGATGGGCCGGCACTCCAGAACCGTTGACATTCCTTGGCTATCGGCCCATTCGATCCTGAATTTGATCGGAGGCGCGGGCGTACTAAGGAAGTGGAGGCAGCGGAGTCGGTGGTGAGGAGGGTGAGGGAGTGGGTCGTGTAAGGGCGCGCGGTCGGCACATCAGGCTCAGGGGGCCCATTGCCTGTACTCTTTGTATTCCGCTAGTTCGAATCCACCATTGGAAGCGTCCTTGGCGCTCATGGAAACTACGATTCCGCTGGACAATACTTTTATGACCCAAATGTCGTTATGACCGACGACATGCTTGTGGACAGTTGGATCGTTTCCCCGAATTTCCCCCCAAATCACCGGACCGTTATTGCCGACCTCGTACGTGCGGACGGGGTGATGCTTTCCCAGAATTTCGACGTTCTGCTCACCAGCCAAAACGATTCTCTCGGAACTAGAGTTTGATTTCAAAGAGATCGCTCCCAACGTCTCTTCCTTGAGGACATAAGCGCAAATCGGGTCCTGAGTACCCGCTGAGGGCATACGTAGAATAGCCGCGAAGGCCCACAAGAAATCGAGACCTGGTGCCTCATCGACCATCACGAGACAGGGGCCACTAACTTTCGTTGACGTTGAAGATGTCTTACCTTCGAACCAGCTTTCGCATGAAAGCGTGTCATTCTTTTCGTGACAGGTCATTCCGATCTTGTCACCCTCCTTGGGGCGAGCGATGGTCAGCGAATAGCCAGATGGGAGGAACTTCGAGTCGAAGTAAAACGTCTGAGCGAACGCAGGCAGCTTTGCGCTCTCCACCTCCGCAGAAAAAGTAGAGTCCGATTCCCGCCAGAGTCTCCAATGGTCATAAGGTACCGTCCCGTCCTTCGTGCGCTGCACATACTCGCCCTCCGCCAGTAAGGTCCGGTCTGCAGCAAGAAGAGGGGCATCCACTAATGCGCAAAAGAGAATAAGGGATGAATAAAATCTAATCATGGTGGCTCCTGCCGACGTTCTCTTTATAGAAGTTTAAATGGGCCGACAACCAAGAAGCGGTGACATTCCTTGGCTATCGGCCCATTCGATCCTGAATTGGATCGGAGGTGATATCTCTATGCTAATCCTCCTGACCGGGAAGTCAAGGATTAGTTGCAGGTTTCTGCATGGCCTGCGAAATCAGCCTTGACAATTGAATTTGGCCCATTTTGAGAACTTTCTCGCGATCCCCGAATCCCCTGAAAATCGCGCCCTTTGCGTTGACATAAACTCCTTCGGACGTTAGACTTAACAGTTTTCATAGCCCTCATTTTCCTGTACAGCAGCGGGTAATGGACCAGACCTTACGACAACTAGGCGAATTACTGCTCGGAGCCGTGCCGACCGTAATCCTGCTGGCTCTGCTTTATATTCTCTACACCACGATCGTGCATAAGCCTTTAGGGCGCGTGCTCGCGGAGCGGCGCAGCAAGACCGAGGGAGCGATCGAGAAGTCGCGGGCGGACATTGCCGCCGCCGAGGCGCGAACGTCGGAATACGAGCAGCGGCTGCGTGAGGCGCGTGCCACGTTGTTTCGCGCCCAGGAAGCGCGGCGCAAAGCCGCGGTGGATGCCCGGGCTGCGGCGATGAGCGAAGCTCGCATCAAGGCTCAAGCTCAAGTGCAGGCGGCGAAGGCGGACATCGAAAAGGATCGCGAAGCCGCGCAGAACGGCCTGCAGGCGGAGGCACAAACACTGGCGACAGAGATCATCCGGCGAGTGCTCGAGCCTGCCGGGGCGGGACGTTAATGACTGCAAAGAGTAGCTTCGTCAAACGGAATTTGCGAGTCGGCGTACTCGTGCTGCTAGCGATGAGTTGTGCGGGATCGCTGGTGATGCTGCGCGCGCAGGATCAGCCTGCGACTCCGCCTCCGCACAAGCAAGATGATTCGTCCAAACAACCTGGATTCGCGCGCCAACTTGCGCACGAAACGCGGGAGGCCTCCGGCGAGGAAACCGACGACAAAGCCCAGTTCAGAGAATCACCATCGGTAAAATTCATCGCGCACATGACAGGGTTGAGCACTGGTACCGCCTACCTCCTGAGTGTCCTGCTGAATTTTGCCGTGATCGCGGGAATCATTGTCTGGGCGAGTCGCAAGTACTTGCCGAGAGCGTTCAGCGCGCGCACGGCCGCGATCCAGAAGGCAATGCAGGAAGCGCAGAAGGCCAGCGAAGAGGCTCGGCGGAGGCTGGCGGAGATCGAATCGCGCCTGATGAAGCTGGATGGAGAAATTGGCATGATGCGCGATGCCGCGGAAATGGAAGCCGCGGTAGAGGAAGCGCGCATCAAGGCGGCGGCTCAGGAAGATGCGCGGAAAATGCTGGAGTCTGTGCAGCAGGAAATCGCGGCTGCGGTCAAAGCCGCGCGGCGCGAACTGACTGCCTACGCGGCAGATTTGGCGGTCGCCCTCGCGCAGAAACAAATTCGCGTGGACGCCGCCACCGATCAAGCGCTGGTGCGGAATTTTGCCGTGGAGTTGGCAACGTCCCCAGATTCGGGAAGCGCACCGGGAAAGGGCAGGCAATAGAGCATGGCTTCGGTCGCCAGCACGTATGCCCGGGCCTTTGCGGACGTTGTTCTCGGAGCCCATCTCGACGTGGGTCGCGCCACTGCCGAACTGCATGCCATCGCCAGCCTGCTGAACGACAGTTCGGAATTGCGGCGAGTGTGGGAGAATCCCGCAATCCCCGCCGACCAGAAACGTCGGGTACTGGATGCAATCGCCGAACGGGATGGGATTTCAAAGCAAGTGAGGAACCTGGTTGCGGTGCTGATCGATCACCGGCGCGTGCATTTCCTCGAGCCGATCATCCGTCAACTCGAGAAGGAACTGGATGCGCGTCTGGGATTCGCCGAGGCCGATATCACCAGCGCCCGCGAACTGGGCGAGGCTGAGAAGCGGGAGTTCGAGGCGCAGGTCGTGAACTTGACGGGGAAGAAAGTCCGAGCGCATTACGGCCAAGACGCGTCCCTGCTGGGCGGCGCGGTGCTCCGCGTAGGCAGCACGATTTACGACGGTTCGGTGAAGGGGCAGTTGCAGCGGATTAAGGAAGCTATTAGCTCCTAGCTACTAGTTTCTAGCTCTTGGCCATCGTGGCTAGTAGCTAGAAGCTAGAAGCTAGAAGCTGATGTAAGAGCTAACTATGGCACAGATCAAAGCAGACGAAATAACAAAGCTGATCCGCGAGCAGATCGAGAATTACGAATCGAAGATCTCCGTGGACGAAACCGGCACGGTCATCACGCTGGGCGATGGCATCGCGCGCGTGTATGGACTCGATAAAGTAATGGCCGGCGAACTTCTTTCCTTCCCGCACGGCGTGGCCGGAATTGCCATGAACCTGGAAGAAGACCAGGTGGGCGTGGTGCTGCTCGGCGAATATACCGAGATCAAAGAAGGCGACGAAGTGAAGCGTACCGGCCGGATCATGAGCGTGCCCGTCGGCGATGCCATGATTGGCCGCGTCGTGGATTCTCTGGGCCGGCCCATCGACGACAAAGGTCCCATCAGTACTGACAAGTTCATTGCATTGGAGCGGCTGGCACCGGGCGTGATCGACCGGCAGCCGGTGCGCGAACCGATGGCGACCGGATTGAAGGCCATCGACAGCATGATCCCGATTGGCCGCGGGCAGCGCGAGTTGATCATCGGCGACCGGCAAACTGGAAAGACCGCGGTCGCGCTCGACACCATCATCAACAGCAAAGGTAACGACCTGATCTGCATTTATAACGCGATCGGTCAGAAGCGCTCGTCGATTGCGCAGGTGGTGAAGATTCTGGAAGACGCCGGCGCCATGGAGTACACCATCGTGGTGGCAGCGTCGGCGTCAGAACCCGCGCCCATGCAGTACATCTCGCCGTATGCGGCTTGCGCCATCGGAGAATACTTCCGCGATACGAAGCGGCACGCGCTGGTCATCTACGACGATCTTTCGAAGCATGCGGCCTCGTATCGCGAAATCTCGCTGCTTTTGCGGCGTCCGCCGGGACGCGAGGCGTATCCCGGGGACGTGTTCTATCTTCACTCACGCTTGCTGGAGCGCTCCGCGAAGTTAAGTGACAAGAACGGCGGCGGCTCGTTGACCGCGCTTCCTATCATCGAAACGCAAGCCGGCGATGTTTCTGCCTACATCCCAACGAACGTGATTTCGATTACCGATGGTCAGATTTATCTGGAAACCGACTTGTTCAATCAGGGCGTGCGTCCCG
>Ga0307479_10000133_pt1 | contig 71473 bp, 50 predicted proteins | sample atmos_gasesECM4C_FD_203743 | JGI IMG/M metagenome (GOLD analysis project Ga0307479, IMG submission 203743) | Hardwood forest soil microbial communities from Morgan-Monroe State Forest, Indiana, United States - atmos_gasesECM4C_515 | ecosystem: Environmental > Terrestrial > Soil > Temperate... | reverse complement strand
CCCGAGCCTTCGGTCATCAAAATGTGATCACACATCACCGGCAAATACGCGCCGCCCGCGACGCACATTCCCATGATCGCGGTGATCTGCGGAATCCCCATCGCGCTCATCACCGCGTTATTGCGGAACACGCGGCCGAAATCGTCCGTGTCAGGGAAGACGTCTTCCTGCAGCGGCAAAAACACGCCGGCCGAGTCCACCAGGTAAATTGTCGGAATGTGATTTTCGATGGCGATGTTTTGCGCGCGGATCACTTTTTTCGCGGTCATGGGGAAAAAGGCGCCGGCTTTCACCGTCGCGTCATTGGCGATAATCACGAACTTGCGCCCGCACACCTGCGCAAGCCCGGTCACCGTTCCCGCCGAGGGCGCGCCGCCCCACTCCTCATACATTCCATACGCCGCGTATAGGCCCAGCTCAAAGAATGGCGAGCGCGGGTCGATCAGTTTTGCGATGCGCTCGCGGGCCGTCAGCCGGCCCTTCTTGTGCTGCGAGTCAATCGCTTTCGGTCCGCCGCCCTCCCGAATCTGTTCTTCCTGATTTTTCAATTGCGTCAGAAGATCGATTACCAGGCGGGAATTCTTCTCGAAGTCAGGCGACTTCACGTTGACGCTGCTTTTCAGGGCGGACGCGGCCACTCGCAAACCTCGGAGGCAGAGTTACACAGACGCATTTTTCGGCGTGCAGGTTGCAACTGCGCGCAGCGTCAAACGCTTCAGTATACGGATTAAACGGGAAGAGTGCGAGTTTGGGTGGTTGTTACTGGGCCACGCGTTTGTGAATGAAATCAACGATATCTTGCGTGGACGTGCCCGGCAGGAAAATTTCCGCGATGCCCGCTTTTTTCAGCTCAGGGATATCGGCCTCGGGGATAATTCCGCCGACGAGAACAGTCACATCATTCATGCCTTTTTCACGAAGCAGGCCCATGAGTTGCGGGCAAATCGTATTGTGCGCGCCGGACAAGATGGAAAGCCCGATAACGTCCACGTCTTCTTGAACGGCAGCGGAGGCGATCATTTCCGGCGTCTGACGCAATCCAGTGTAAATCACTTCCATTCCGGCGTCGCGCAGCGCGCGCGCAATCACTTTGGCGCCGCGGTCGTGCCCATCCAATCCCGGCTTGGCAATCAAAACCCGTATCTTTTTTTCGGGCATAAGCGTGGCGAATCGATCGTTCCCTTGCAGCGGGCAATTACGTGATGGCGACTTCTTCGTAGGTGCCAAAAACATCGCGCATGGCGTCGCAGACTTCACCAAGGGTGGCGTAGGCCTTGACTGCGTCGTAGATGAATGGCATGAGATTTTCTTTGCCTTCGGCGGCCTTGCGCAGCGCGCTCAAGCGGCGCGCGACTTCCTCTTTCGGGCGCTCCGCACGCAAGTTACGCAGCCGCTCGGCTTGACGGTGCGCAACGGTCTCGTCGATCTGCAGAACTTCCAGCGGCTTTTCCTCGGAGACAAAGTCGTTGACGCCGACGATGATTTTCTCCTTTTTATCCACGGCCATCTGGTAGCGGTAGGAAGCCTCCGCAATTTCCCGCTGCGGGTAGCTCCGCTCGATCGCCGCGACCATTCCGCCCATGGCGTCGATCTTCTCTATGTAATCCCAAGCCCCGCGCTCGACCTCGTTCGTCAGCGCTTCCACGAAATACGAACCACCCAGCGGGTCCGCGGTATTCGTCACGCCGGTTTCATGCGCGATGATCTGCTGCGTCCGCAGCGCAATGGTGGCCGCAAATTCCGTCGGCAGCGCCCACGCCTCATCCAGCGAATTGGTGTGCAGCGATTGCGTCCCGCCCATCACCGCCGCCAGCGCCTGAATGGCGGTGCGCACAACGTTGTTGTAGGGCTGCTGCGCGGTCAGGGAACAGCCCGCGGTCTGGGAATGGAAACGCAGGGCCCAGGTGCGCGGATTCTTCGATTTGTAGCGCTCCACCATGGCCTTGTGCCAGATGCGCCGCGCCGCGCGGTACTTGGCGATCTCTTCGAAGAAGTCGTTGTGCGCGTTGAAGAAAAACGAAAGCTGCGGCACGAACTCGTCCACATCCATCCCGCGCCGCATGCCCCATTCCACGTATTCGAGGCCGTCGCGCAGCGTGAACGCCAGTTCTTGAATCGCCGTCGATCCGGCCTCGCGGATGTGATACCCGCTGATCGAAATTGTGTTGAACTTCGGCGTGTTCTTCACGCCGAACTCGAACGTATCAATCACCAGCCGCATGGACGGCTCGGGCGGGTAGATATATTCCTTCTGCGCGATGTATTCCTTCAGGATGTCGTTCTGCAGCGTGCCCGAAATCTTTTTCCAATCGGCACCCTGTTTTTCCGCCACCGCCAGGTACATCGCCCAGATCACCGCGGCCGGCGAATTGATGGTCATGGACGTGGTGACATTGCCGAGCGGAATCTTGTCGAAGAGCACTTCCATGTCAGCGAGCGAGCTGATGGCCACACCGCACTTGCCCACTTCGCCTTCCGACAAGGGATGGTCGGAGTCGTAGCCCATCAGCGTGGGCAAATCGAAAGCCGTGGAAAGGCCGGTCTGCCCCTGGGCAAGCAAATAGCGAAAACGCTGGTTCGTATCTTCGGCTGCGCCAAATCCAGCAAACTGGCGCATGGTCCAAAGCCGTCCGCGATACATGGTCGCGTGAATGCCCCGCGTGTAGGGCGGCTCGCCCGGCAAGCCGAGGTCCCGGTCCGGCTCCCAATCTGGGAGATCGGCTGGAGTGTAAAGCCGGCGAATGGGGTAGCCGGAAATCGTTGTGAATTCAACCTGGCGTTCCGGGCTATTTTCGAGTGCGGGCCGAAGGGTATTTTCTTCCCAAGCGCGCTCCTTCGGAGAAAGCTGCCGGCGTCTAACCTGAGATTCGGAGGGAGTAATCGTCTGGATTGTTCCCTTGTCGCGCTCGCTCATACTATTGCGCTCCCCGGAAGCCGACATTCGAACAACCGTCCGAATGCATTACAACTTTAATGCTATGCGAAAGCTCCGGTGAGGGCAATAGTGGCCGCGGACAGCATTTCGTCGCTCTCGTAAGCTGCGCATCGCGGCAAATGGGCTAACGTTGTTCGCTCCTGCCCAGGAGCTTCTCTGTGCCCACCACCTGGCCGTGCAGGGTTCCCGGGATGAGCGTGTCGCGGTTGGCCTCCCCCGATTTGGCATCAGCGATGGTCACGCGGTGGACTTCCAGCGTGCGCCCGACCGCGCGCTCGTAATTGGCCTTGGCTTCCACGAGATCTGCCAATGCGCGGAGTTCCGTGCCCTGAGCTGTGATCAGGTCGCGCTGCGTGAGAATCACGTTGTAAACGGTCGAGGCCCCCAGCTGGTACTTTTTCTGCTCGGCGTCAAAGGTTTGTTGCTGCAACTCCCGCGCCTTGATGGCGGCTTCCACGCGCGCGCGATCCTGCTCGAGCGCGATGTAGGTGTTCCGCACGTCGAGCAATGCTGCGTTTTTCAGCTGTTGCATCTGGGTTTCGAGCTGGCGCTGCGTGAGGATGGCGCGCTGATTGTCCGCCTGTGCCGAGCGGTTGCGTATTGGGATTTGCACGTTCAACGACACCTGGTAGTCCGGGAAAGCGTTGTGGAAGACCGAGCTCATCGCGTCGGTGAAACCACCCGGCGTCGTGCCCACGATCGGCCGCGCGGAGGTCGGAATGAACACGTTCACAGGATTTCCGTTGGCATCCACGAGTTGCGTCCCAACCCCGGTCACGGGAGTGCCTAATTGCGGCTGGTTGCCGGAGAGTCCGACGGTTCCGTATTGCGCGGACACCGTTGCGATAGGTAGTAGTGCGTTGCGCGTCGCCTTGATGTCAATCTCGCCGTTCAACAAGTTGAGCGCTTCTTCCTGTAACTCCGGCCGCTTTCCAAACGCTTCCTTTACTGCTTCTTCAAACGAGGGAGCTTCAATCGCTTCGGGTCTTTGCGGCAGGTCCGTTGGAATAATCTCCACGTTTACGAAGTTCGGCGCGAGCGGATTCTTACTAATGGCGTTCTTTAGGATTTGCTCGTTCTGCAATTTGGCCGTCTGGGCCACGATGAGGTTTTGCCGGTCGGTGGCCAGCTCGGATTCCGCGCGGGTGACATCGAGAGGTGCCATTGTTCCGATTTCCAATTGTTTCTTGTTGTCATTGTAAAGCTTCTGCGCGACAGTGACGGCCTGCTGCTGGACTTTCACGTTTTCGCGCGCAAAGACGAGTTCCCAGTAAGCGGTGATGGTATTCGTCACAGTGGTGATGGCCTGCTGCGTAAATGCCCAATCGGCGATCTTGCGGTTGTTCTTGGCTATGCGGATGTTCCGTGTGTTGACGGAGCGGCCGAATCCGTTGAGCAATTGCTGCTGGAAGCCGACGAAAATCGAGGATTGCACCGAGGGATTAAACAAGTTCTCGCGCGAACTGGAGGAACTCCGGGTGTTGTCCCAGGTGGTGAAGAAATTCGTGCCGGTCTGGAAACCCTGGGAGTATTGAAAGTTATAGGTCGACGTGTGCAGGGCAAGGCTCGCGAGCGATGAAACGCCCGTGCCCGTTCCTGAAGTAAGAGGGTTGTTGACGGGGACCTTGCGGTCGTCCAAGCTGATCGTCGACGTGATCAACGGATCGAAGTTTAGCAGCGGGTTGTTCGACGTCGAGCCGCCAAACGCCGCTCCGGGGACGGTTCCCCCGAAACCGCCCGCGTTGGCCTTCAGGATGCCTGCGTCCGCAAACCATGGGTTGTAACGCTGCACCGCGATGTCCAGGTTATTTTCCAAGGCCAGCTCCACCGCGTCTTGCAAGCTGATCTCCAGTTTTCCGTCGTGGACCAGTTGGTCGGCCCGCGGGGAATTGGTGAGCATTGGCTCCTCAATCGTAATTGGCTTGTAGGGATTAATGAGATTGGGGAACGCCCGGGGCGCTCGATCGAAATGATGCTGCGCGAGCCCCAAGGAAACGGGAGTGATTGCGGCTGTCGCCGGCGCGGCGGACGCGGGCGGCTGCGCGGGTGGATTTTGCGCAGGTTCCTGTGCCCATGCCTGTGGAAGCGGCCCTGCGGCGATCAGGACTGCGAGCAAAGCGGCCAGCAGGGGTCGCGTATACTGCAGGGACCTCTTCGCCGCTTCCCGAAATACTAGCCGCTTCGCGGTCCCCCGGTACAAAAGCCGCTTTGCAGTCAACTTTAGCGATGTCATGGCGCTCCTCACCCCTCGAATTTAGGTTCTCATGAGACGTTGTTTGTTGTGGCTCAATTCAGTAAAACGTGCGCGCTAGGCTTTTTGTTTCAAGAACTTGACTGCTTTCAGGTTACCGGCGATAAGAATTCACCTGGCACTTACCAGGACTTCACCCCCTGAGAGCTTCCCGACGGTGCGAGCCGCGCCATCCAAGCGAAACAGGCAGTCTAGCAGGGGCCGCCTTTTCTTGACAACGCGGCACAGCACGGCTAGGCTGCTGACGTTTCGCCGTTTAGAGGCGCAACGCAGTTGGCGGGTTGCTATGCTTTCGCGCGAAGAGATGCTGCGGATGTTCGAATCCTCGGGGGCCATTCGTCACGGCCACTTCGAGCTTTCCAGTGGCCTGCATAGCGCCACCTATGTGCAGTGCGCCCTGGTGCTGCAATATCCCCGCTATGCGGAAAAGCTCGGCCATGCCCTCGCCGCGCTATTCTCCGATGCGCATATCGACGCTGTCGTTTCCCCGGCGATGGGAGGCTTGATTATCGGCCAGGAAGTGGCACGCGCCCTGCCGGAATTAAAGGGAATCGCCGGAGGAGTCCCCGCGCTCTTCGTTGAGCGCGATGGCAGCGGCACGATGACCCTGCGTCGCGGCTTCTCTCTCCGCCCCGACCAGCATGTTCTCGTGATCGAAGACGTTTGGACCACTGGCGGCTCGACTCTCGAAACAATCCAGGTTGTTGAAGAAGCGGGGGGGCGCGTCGTCGGCGCCGGGGCCCTTATCGATCGCAGCGCTGGCAAAATCGAATTTCCGGTGGAGTACCAGGCCTTGCTCGATCTCCCCATCGCCAGCTACGAGCCGGAAGATTGCCCTCTTTGCCGCGAAGGCAGCGCCTCCGTCAAGCCCGGCAGCCGCTTCGTGCGCTCCGCGTCGTAACCTTGTTGCATCCTTCCTCGCATGCGTCACTTCAAATTGACTATCGCCTACGACGGCACCGACTTCCACGGCTGGCAAATCCAATCCAACAAGCCAACCATCCAAGGCGAAATCGTAAACGTCCTTCGGCGCGTCACGCAAGAAAGCATCATCCTCCACGGCGCCGGTCGCACGGACGCGGGCGTTCACGCCCTCGGCCAGGTCGCCAGTTTTCGAACGCAATCCGCACTCTGCGCCGCAGAATTTCAGCGCGCCCTCAACGCGCTCTTGCCGCCCACGATTCGCGTCGTCGCGGCCGAAGAAGTAGGCCCGGATTTCCACGCGCGCTGGTCCGCGCGCGGAAAAATCTACCGCTACCGCCTCTACCGGGGGAAAGTGGTTCCACCAACGCTATGGCGTTACGTTCTGCACTACCCGTTTCCCCTGGACGAAGACGCCATGCGGATTGCCGCCTCGCGCTACGTCGGCCCTCATGATTTCGCGGCGTTCGCCGCGTCCACGGGATCCGAGGACGACGACAAGGAGCGTTCGACGGTGCGGGAAATTTACTCGAGCGAACTTGTTCGCAGCGAAGACGGCGAAGAGCTTGTCTATACCGTGCGCGGCCGGTCGTTTCTGCGCTACATGGTTCGCAAGATGGTTGGCACGCTCCTCGAAGTCGGCCGCGGCAGGCTCACACCGGACGACATCCTGCGTCTCTACCAGTTGCGCGACCGCTCCAAATCCGGCCCAACCGTGCCCCCGCAGGGCCTGTGTATGGTCGCCGTCGAGCACGAAGAGGCTTGGCGGCTCGGTCCCTCTTAGAGGCCTCCCCCGCTACACCACCCTTTTGTAAACTCTATGTTGAACTCTTTACACCGTTTTCGGATAGAATCGCACTCATGGCTGCGACGGCCGCTCCCTTTGACACGACCATTCTTTCGATTAACCCCGCCACGGGCGAAATTGTCGCTCAGTTTCCCAGAACACATCCCGCGCTTCTCCCGGCGATCCTCGCCCGGGCAAGGTCCGCCCAAAGCGCGTGGGCCGAGCTGTCCATTAACAACCGCTGCGCGCGGCTGAATGTTCTTCGCGAGCGAATGCTCGCGTCCCGCGACGCGCTTGCCGACGCCGTTGTCCGCGAATCGGGCAAACCCCGCGTCGAAGCCCTCTTTGCTGACATCTTCGTTGCTCTCGACACCGCCGCCTACTATTCAAAGCATGCCGCGCGCTTGCTGAGCCCCGAGCCGGTGCCTCATCACAGCACCCCGGCCAGGATGAAGTCGGGCCGTCTTGTCTACGAGCCGCTCGGCGTCATCGGCATCATCAGCTCGTGGAACTATCCGCTCGCGATCCCGCTCGGCCAGATCATTCCTGCCGTCGCTGCGGGGAATGCCGTCGTCTGCAAGACCAGCGATTTCACGCCGCTATGCGGAGCACTGATTGAAAAGCTTTTCGCCGACGCCGGCTTCCCGAAAGACCTGGTCACGGTCGTTCAGGGCGGGGCAGAGGTCGGTCAGGCCTTGATCGACGCCGCCCCGGAGAAAGTCGTGTTTACTGGTAGCGTCGCCACCGGCCGCCGCGTGGCCGAGGCCTGCGCCAGGAAGCTCATCCCCAGCGTGCTGGAGCTCGGCGGCAAAGACGCCATGGTCGTTCTTGGCGACGCCGATCTCGACGTCGCGTCCAGCGCGGCCGTCTGGGGCAGCTTCACGAATTGCGGCCAAGTTTGTCTTTCTGTCGAGCGGCTCTTCGCCGAGCAATCCATCAGCGAGAGATTCGCTGCGCTCTGCGTCGAAAAAACCAAAAAGCTCCGCCTCGGCCCGGGCAGCGATCCCGCTACCGACGTCGGCCCCTTGATTCGCCCGCACCACGTACAGCGGATGAGTTCCCTCATCCAGGACGCCGTGCAGCGCGGTGCAAAGCTGCTCTGCGGCGGAAGGCCGCGGCCCGACCTCGGGCCGAACTTTTTTGAACCGGCCGTGATCACCGATGTCGACTCGACCATGAAGCTTTTCCAGGAAGAGACCTTTGGCCCCATTCTCGCGATTCAGACCGTCCGCGACGCGGAAGAGGCCGTTACGCGCGCGAACGATTCACCCTTCGGGCTCGCCGCGAGCGTGTGGACGACGGACGCCGCGCGTGGCGAAGCCATTGCCTCCCGTCTCCGCGCCGGCGCGGTCATGATCAATGACGCGATCAGTTATTTCGCCATCGCGGAAGCTCCTCACGGCAGCTGCGGCGCGAGCGGTTGGGGCCGCACCCACGGCAAAGCGGGCTTGCTCGAGATGGTGCAGACGAAATACATCGATATCGACCGCCTACCGGGCAGCGAGAAGCCCTGGTGGTATCGTTATGGTGCGGACCTGGAGCGCGCTGCCGACTCCTTCTTGCAATTCGAACTCAGCGGTGGCATTGCCGCGCACATCCGGCACGCTTTCGGCGCGCTCAAAACCATGTTTCGCGACCACGGCATGTAGAAGAAAGAGAATGTCATCCTGGCGCCATCCGGTAAGGATCACCGAAGGATCTCAATTGCAAATGCCGATTCCCAAGTCGCGCGCGAAGAAATGAACGCCACGCATGCCGCAGAATGAATGGATCTACGATTGGAACTTAGCCTCGCCGCCTCAGATTGCCCCCCGCACGCGCGTCCTCTTGAATGACGAAACCCTGCGCGACGGCTTGCAGAACCCCTCGGTCCACGACCCCACAATTGAAGAGAAAATCGAAATTCTCCACTTGATGGAATCTCTCGGCATCGACTCGCTAAACATCGGCCTTCCCGGCGCAGGTCCCCGCGCGTTTGCCGACAGCGAAGCCCTTGCGCGTGAAATTGTTGCCACACGAATGAAGATTCGCCCGAATTGCGCCGCGCGCACCGTGGAAGGCGACATCCGCCCCATCGTCGAAATTTCCCAGCGCGTTGGCATCGCCATCGAAGCGGCCACGTTTCTCGGTTCCAGTCCCATTCGCCGCGTGGTTGAAGACTGGACCGTCGAGCATCTCGAACGCACCACCGAGAAAGCCGTGAACTACGCCGTCGACAACGGCCTTCCTTCGATGTACGTCACCGAAGACACCATTCGCACGGACCCCGAAACCATTAAGCGCCTCTACACCACCGCCATCCGCAGCGGCGCACGGGCCATCGTCCTCTGTGACACCGTGGGCCACGCTACCCCGCAGGGCGCGTACAATCTCGTCAAATTCGCCATCGAGGAAGTCGTAAAGCCCAGCGGCGAAAAAATTCGGGTCGACTGGCACGGTCATTGCGACCGCGGCCTGGCCATCGCCAATTCACTCGCCGCCATCGCCGCGGGCGCAAACCAGGTTCACGCCGCCGCAAATTCCCTCGGCGAGCGCGTCGGCAACACTCCCATGGAGCTGATGCTCGTCAACCTCCGCCTTATGGGACTGATCGACCGCGACCTTTCCCGCTTGAAAGAGTATTGCGAAAAAGTTGCGCGGGCCACCCACACCACGATTCCCCCGAATTATCCCGTGATCGGCCGCGACGCGTTTCGCACCGCCACAGGCGTTCACGCGGCGGCCATTATCAAGGCCTTTCGCAAAGACGATCCTGCCCTCGCCAACGCCGTCTACAGCGGAGTGCCCGCGCATCTTTTCGGTCTCGAGCAAGTCATCGAAATCGGCCCGATGAGCGGCAAATCCAACGTTCTCTTCTGGCTGGAACGCCACGGCATTCCCGCGGACGACGCTCTCGTGAATCGTATCCTCGACGCCGCCAAGCAATCCGCCAGAGTCCTCACCGACGACGAAGTCTTTGCCCTGTGCGCTGAGACGGCCCGCAATTGAAGATCGCGTTATTCAAAACCCGGCCGGTGAAACCTGTCCTTCTTTGGGTTATCCTTTTCATCATGCCGGTTCGCTCTGCCATCGTGCCAAACTCCAGGCCTGCGGATTCTCGCGCACAACTGTCGGACAATTCGCAAGTCCGCGCGGCCCTGGATTGGTTTTCGCGAAATCTCACCTGGATCAACGATCAGCAGGCGCGCCTCACTGAAATCCCCGCGCCGCCGTTCCGCGAAGCGGAGCGCGCGGCTGCCGTCAAGGAGCTCCTTGACGGCGCCGGCTTGAAAGTCCAAAGCGACGAGACCGGCAACGTCATCACGGAAATTCGCGGCGCCAACGACAAAGAAGTTGTTCTCGTCTCTGCGCATCTCGACACCGTATTTCCTCCCGGCACCGACGTGAAGGTCCGCCGCAAAGACGGCCACATGTCCGCCCCGGGAATTTCCGATAACGGCGCGGGGCTGGTCGCTCTGGTTGCGCTCGCACGCGCCATCCGCGAAACTCGCATCAAGCCACAACGCAGCATCCTTTTTGTTGCCGACGTCGGCGAAGAGGGCGAAGGCAATCTGCGCGGCATGCGCGCCGTGGTCGACGCGTACAAGTCGCGCTTGCGCGCCGTCATCGTCCTCGATGGTTCGGCCACGGATCATGTCACGACCAAGGCGCTGGCTTCTCGCCGGCTGGAAGCCGTCATCACGGGGCCGGGCGGCCATAGCTGGTCTGATTTCGGCATGGCCAATCCGATCAACGCGCTTGTTCGCGCCTCCGTCCGCTTCATCAATACGAAAGTTCCCGCCACGCCCCGCACGACGTTTAATCTGGGCCAGATCGAAGGCGGCACGTCAGTCAATTCCATCCCCTTTGAAGCAAAGTTGAAGGTGGACATTCGCTCCGAGAGCGAAGACGAGCTCGCGCGGCTCGAGTCCGCGCTCCGCGAATGCATCAGCGCTGGAGTGCGCGACGAAATGGAATCTTCCCGCGACCGTTCTAAAGGAAAACTGGAGTGGAAGGTCGAACCGCTCGGCAGCCGGCCGGGCGGCGAGCTCTCGCCGGATTCACCGTTGCTCGCTGCCCTGCGCGCCGCGGACGACTACGTCGGCAATCAATCTCGTGCCGAACGCTCCTCGACCGATGCCAATATCCCATTGTCCCAGGGCATTGACGCGATCTCCATCGGCGCGGGCGGAAACGGCGGCGGCGCTCATTCTCTGAAGGAATGGTACGAACCTGCGGGACGCGAAATGGGCCTCAAGCGCGTGCTGCTCACCCTTCTCGGCGTTTCGGGGGTAGTCCAGGATAAATCCAAATGACTGGGCGCGGCGCGCGAAGCTTTCCGTTCGCGGCGTTCTTCGCGATCGTCGCGTGCGTCGGCGTCACTGCAGTGGCGTCGCCGGCACAAACCACGGAATGCACGCCAAAAACGATTTATTATCTCCACGGTCGCATCTACACCAATGATCCACAGCATCCCTGGGCCTCGGCCATGGGCATTGCTGGCGGCAAAATCCGCTGCATCGGCAGCATCGAACACATCCTTCTTGACTGTGGCGGCAGCGAGGTGGGCGCAGAGGTCGTGCAGTTAAAGGGCAGCTTCGTCATGCCCGGCTTCAACGATGCTCACGTGCATCTCGGCGGCGCTGGCGCGGACTTGCTCACAGTGCAAATGAACGGCACCGATTCAGTGGCGAAAGTGCAGAAGCGCCTGGCCGATGCTATTGCTCAACACAAAGCAGGTGAGTGGATCGCCGGCCGGGGGTGGGACCAGACTCTCTGGCCGGGCAAGAAGTTTCCGAACAAGGAACAACTCGATGTTGTGTCGCCGAGGAATCCCGTTCTCTTGACGCACATATCCGGTCATGTGGCGGTGGCAAATTCCCTGGCGTTGAAGCTGGCGGGAATCACCGCCGAGACGCTGAATCCGAGCGGCGGTGAGATCGAGCGTGACGCAAACGGCGAGCCAACGGGAATGCTGAAGGAAGGCGCGGCCATTCAACTCGTCGAAATGAAAATTCCTGAAGCTTCTCTGGAGCAGCGCCGCAAGGGCATCCTGCTCGCTCTTGCCGATGCCGCTAAAAACGGCGTCACCTCCGTGCAGGATTATTCCGACTGGGATGACTTCAACACGTACCGTCAGATCAAGGAGGAAGGAAGCCTCACCGTTCGCATCACAGAATGGCTGAATTTCACGTTGCCCCTCCACGATCTGTTGAACATGCGCAGCGAAGGCGGCACAACCGATCCCTGGCTGAAGACCGGCGCGCTCAAGGCATTCACCGACGGCGCGATGGGCCCTCGCACCGCCGCCTTGCTCGCTCCTTTTTCGGATGATCCGTCAACCAACGGGCTGCTGATCCACGAACCCGTCAAGCTCCGAGCCATGGCCATTGAGCGCGACAAGGCCGGCTTCCAGCTTGCGTTCCATGCCATCGGCGACCGCGCCAATCGGCTCGCCCTGGATGTCTTCGAAGCGGTCGTGCAGGTCAACGGCCCCCGCGACCGCCGCGATCGCATCGAGCACGCCCAGCTTGTCGCCCCCCAGGATTTTCCGCGCTTCGCCTCGCTGAAAGTCATCGCCTCGATGCAACCCTCCCACGAAACCACGGACATGCGCTGGACCGAGGACCGCGTCGGCCCGGAGCGCGCCAAAGGCTCCTACGCCTGGGCCACCATGCTAAGAAATGGCGTGCGCCTCGCCTTCGGCACCGACTACGACGTTGAGCCCATCAGCCCGATGCGCGGTCTCTACGCCTGCGTCACACGCGAACTTCCCGAGGGCGGACCCAAGGGAGGCTGGCAGCCGCAGGAAAAAATTTCGCTGGAAGACTGCATCCGCGCTTACACTTCAGGCTCTGCTTACGCCCAATTCGAGGAAGGGAAGAAGGGCGAGCTGAAGGAGGGCGAGTACGCCGACTTCCTCATTCTTTCAAACGATCTCACCAAAGTTCCGCCGTCCGACTACGTGAAGACCCGCGTACTGCAAACGGTCGTCGGCGGCCGCACCGTCTACCAGGAAAAGTGAGCTAGATTCAGGGCTTACTTTGGTCTTGCCCGGGCTGGTGATTGCGCATCTGCTCCAGCAATCCCTGAGCCATCTTCTGTTCCGGCGCGGTATGCGCTGCCTTGCGAACTCTTTCGGCCAGGCTGCGCGCTTCCGCGTCGCGATTGTTACTGACGAGCAAGTGGCCAAGATTCACAAGGTAAGCAATCTGCCGCGGATCCAGTTCCGTCGCCCGAGTGGCGGCGGCGATCGCCTGGCTCTGTGTCTTCGGGCTGTGCGCGTACAGCAGGGAAAGCCAATAGTGAGCCGGCGCATATTCCGGATTTTGGCGCAACGCCTCTTCTAAATCGTTTTGCGCGGCGTGCATTGTTTCCGTGGAAAAAGAGGAACCGTCGAGCAGCAACTTCCCATGCAGGTAGCTGGCCATGAAACTCGCCCCGCCCAGCCGGATCGCCTCCCCCATCTCTCGCCGGGCATCCATGTAATTGTTCTCGGTATAGTGGTAGAAGCCGAGAGCTTCGTGTGCGGCTCCGAGTTTGGGTTCGAGCCGCAATGCCTGTTCGATAAGCTGGTGTCCAAGTTCCGCTTGGTCCATGTGAACGAAAAAATCGCCACGCAAGACCAACACTTCTGCCTCGGACAGACTTCGTTCTGCGTAAGAGTCAGCCGCCGTTTCTTGTACCGTCGCAACTGTATCCGCCGGGAGGCCGGGCTGACCCGCATAATTCTGAAGGACCGCGTCGAAGCGGCGCACGTCTCCAAAGGCGATTCTTGCGGCATCCGCCTGGTTGCCCGATTCTTGCCACGCGGCGAGATATTTCGGCAGGAAGTGCTCCTTGCGCGCTGGCGGGTCGAGCATCAGGTAATGAACCAAAGCCCAGGCTTCCGCATAAAAGAGCGAGGCGCGGTCTTTTTCGTTGTAATACACGGAACTCTTGTCTATCCGCAGCAACTCCTCGACCGGCAGAAGCCTGCTCTCTTTCAGCCTGCGCAGATGGTCCCGATCGGCCTCGCCTACCCGAACTTCTTTGTCGCCAATGGTGCAATTTCCGAAAAACTCCGAAAGTCCTTCATTCAGCCAAAGCGGCAGCGACCGGAAATTCAAATAAAGCAAGGCATGCGCGTATTCATGACAGATTGTGTGGTAGGGGTTTTCTTCGGCGGAATCCATGCGCAGCAGGACAAAATGCTTGTCCTCTTGCCCCGCAAATAACCCGCTGGGATGGAGATGGCCTTTCTCCTGCCAATACTGAGGCAGCCATTCCTTCATCGCCTCTTCATCCCTGACGGCCACGATCAGGATGGCCTGCCCGGGGTCCGCGCGAAAAGACGGGAACGAGGAATGGAACACTCGCCGCAACTGCTCGAACTGCTGCGCGATGCGCCGGGCGCGTTTTTCTCCCACATCGCTCGCCACCACGAAGTGAGGCGAGCGCACCTCGATCCAGCCGTCCGCGCGGTCGCTTGCCCCAGCACGCCCGCCGAGCAACAGCAGACAAAAAGCAAGAAATCTGCCTGGGCGGAACGCGCCGACAGCCTGCTTCAGCATTCCTAGAGTTCACCCGATGGGCTCATAGCAAGTCAAGGCAGGTCTGCCGTGCCTCCTATTGCAAGCCTGACAGAGCCAGGCGCCCAAAAAATCGAGGGGGCCTTTCGGCCCCCTCGGTTGGTTGAATTGTTCTGTTGTAGGCTTTGCGACGCTGTTACCAGCGGACGCGCAACGCGAGCTGAATGATCCGGCTGGCACCGGCGCTGGTGCCGAGCGCGGTCGCGGCCGGGTCACCCAAGCCGTTAAAATTGGGATTGTTCAGGTTCTTGTCCGGACGACCGGCCCGGAAGACGGCTAGAGTGAGCGGCGTGCCGTCAGCCCCGAGATACAGCCCCGAGAAGGGGTTGACGCAGGAGGCCGCGCAGTTGAAATTGGCGTTGGTGCCCGTTGAAACACCTTTATGCGTGTGGACGAGCGACGGTATGCTAATGCCGTTGGTCGTGTCGTTGGAGTCATTGGCGATGAAATTCGGGTGGTTGAGGACGTTGAAGACGTCCATTTTGAGTTCCACCCGCATTGACTCCCTCTTGGGAATCCTGAATGCTTTTAAGAGAGAGATGTCAAAGTCCGTCAGTCCCTTGGTAAGGCCTAGGTTGCGGCCCAGGTTCCCACTGAGGAACTGAAAGTCCACCGGGATGCGACGCGGAAAGAGCTTGTTTTTGGCCGCGTCGGTTGCGCTGCAACTGCCGATCACTGTCCGGGCCAAATTTAGACATGCAAGGCTGTCCACGGGACCAGATGCGCTGGCCAAAGGTGCGCTGGTCAAACCCCCGGGCGCAACAAACGTTGTTAGAAGAGCATTGCAGTTCGGAGACGCCGGCCCATAGCCGACTACGCCTGGATTGGGACTGTTGCAAGCTGTAACGCCGGCTTCACTGATCTGCAGGGTGCTGCCCCCGTGAGAGGCGATGTTGGTGGTCACGAGCGCGCCCACCGGGGCGCCCACACAGCCCCGTATTGCCGAAGCATCTGCTGCGGTGCAGATATTCGGGCGCTGATTGGTTTCCGACCCGAGCGCCGGGAAAGCATCTCCGGAGAAGGAGCCGTCACCTGTCGAGACAGGATACGGACGGCCCGTTTGGACGGACCCGATAAAGGAGAACGTCCAGTCATTGACAACGGTTTTCACGAACCGCATGCCCGTGAGCTTCTCCGTATCGGCTACGAAGGTGAAGTTGGCCAGGTGGCGTATATCTTGCTGCGACGGGGCGCGTTCCGCGCTCAGGTTTATGAGCGGGTTGCCCGGTTCGGAGAGGCCGAAGAAATCTTCACCGGTTCCCAGAGTCTTCGAGAGCGTGTAGTTGGCGCCGAATTGGAAGTGATGCGAGAGCCGCTTGTTGGCACTCAGCACCAGGGCATTATACGAGGACGTGCGGTTGCTGAAGTTGGTGCGCTTGGCCGCAAAGTTGCTGTCCGGCCGCGGCGGCAAGTAGAAGAAACCAGCATGCGCCGGGTCCGCAATCGGCTGAGGGAAGTTCGTGTCCGTTTCTCCAAAGAGCCCGTTGCCGAACACTCCCTGGTAGCCCGCGCTGAACACGAGGGATTGCTTAACTTGACGCGTGATGGAGAGGTTGGCCTGATAGATATTCGGGTTCTTGATGGTTGGCGAAATGGGGCGAACTCTCCCGAAGAACCCCAGCGGAAGAAGTTGCTGGAGCTGCACTTGGCTCGGGAAGTTGGGGAACTGGTTAAGTATTTGCGTGCCGAGTGCTGTCGAGGTGTCGGCACCAGCGGTGTTGAGGCTGACACCATCAAAGTTCAGCGAGTCCAGCACGACGTTTAAATAGGCCAGCTCGGTGATTACTGCGCCGGAGGCGCGTACCACGGACTTGCCGGGATCCCCGAAGAGGGTGTGCAGCAAGCCGTTCTGGTACTGCGGGCTCCACGCGAAGCCGAGGCGCGGTTGGAAGTTATTGTAGTCGCGTCCGCAGGCGGGAATGATGTCATTCCTCTGCCGACATCCGCTCTGGGGTATGGTGGGATCCTGCACCCGGTTAACAGTGCCGCCCTTGAAGGCGCCGATTTCGATGTCGTAGCGCAGGCCGTAGTTCATGGTCAGGTTTCGCTTGAGCTGCCAGGTGTCCTGCACGTACAGGCCGTAAGCAGTATCCGGTATGCTATTGAAGGCCGCGCCGACCCCGACCGTAAACGATGTGGGGCAGAGGCCCTGCGCTTGGGGAAATTGCGGGAAAGCCGGGTCAGTGCAGGGACCGGCCACGAAATTCTCGAACCGGCCGTTGCGGAACTGCGTAAACAGGGAGTCAAACGCCAGGTGCTGGATGAGCGTTCCAGCCTTCATCGTATGGGAACCGTGCGTCCAGGAGAAGTTGTCGATGTACTGGAACCGATTGTTCAAGCCCGCTTGCGGGCAGCAGAAGTCCGCCCCTAAATACGCGGTGGGCAGCGCCTGACCGGGGATGTTGGACTTATCCGGCGTCCCCGACCGCTCCCAGTGCCAGAAGAAACGGGCTTCATTGACCGTGTGCGGAGTGGGCGTGGAAACCAACCCAACGTTCAGCGTGTGGTCGTGGTTAAACTGGGAAACCAAGCCGCTCGCATCCACAGCTTGGCCCGTTTGCACGACCAGGTTGTCGGCTAGATCGCGCTGCACGTTGAAGCGCGCGGTCAGGGTGTGCTTGTCCGTCAGCTTGGCATCTATCTTGCCTGACCAGATAATCTCCGTAACTGGCGAACTGCTCGCGACGGCTACCCCGAATGGCGTGGTGATTGTGGGTGAGCCTTGCTGGACCTGCTCCAGGCTGGTAAACCAGAAGAGCTTGTCCTTGATGAAAGGCCCCCCGGCTGTGAAGCCATACTCGTGCTTGTAGAATGCTGCCCGTCCGCAACCAGCTATGCTGGTCTGAGTACCAGTGGCGTCGTAATCGGTGGCAGGGCAACCGTTGCCGGGCCCGTTTGACCCGCCCGCTCCGCTCTGGTTGTAGAAGAAGTCCGAGGCGTTCAAGTTGCGGCCCCGGATGTAGGCATGGCCATCGCCATGGATGGCGTTCGTTCCGGATTTGGTGATGACGTTCAAGATGACGCCGCCGGCTTGGCCATATTCCGCGTTGTAGTCATTGGTGATCACTTGGAATTCCTTCACCTCTTCTACGATGGCGCCAAGAGAGTCGCGCGTGGAAGTAGACACATCAGAAATGTCTCCGCCGTCGACGTTGTGAACGATGCCTCTGCTATTGACGCCTCCCGGTCCAATGATTTCGCTGCTCAGGCCGGTGTAGTCCGTGCGCATGCCCGGCGCTGCATAGGCCAGTCCTTGCCAATCGTTCGCCGAGCCGCCAAGGCCCCCGAACGAAGTAGTCGTCGGAAGGTTGGCCACGTCTCTGTCATCGAGATTGACGGAAACATCCGTCTTGGTTGTCTCGACAAGCGGAATCTCCGAGGTTACGACAACGGATTCTTTCTGTCCGGCCAATTCCAGGTTGAAATTGACGTCGCGCGATTCGCCGACGAGGATTCTGACGCCTTTGGCAAGCGCCTTGGTAAACGCCCCAGCCTCGACCGTGACGTCATAAATCCCAGGGACCAGTTCTTCAAATCGATAAAGCCCGTCCGAGGTCGTGGTGGTAGTTCGAGCAATGCCCGTTTCTACGTTCAAGGCCGTGACTTTGGCATCCGGGACGGAAGCGCCCTTCGGATCCAGGACACGCCCAGTGATCGTCGCGAATCTTCCTTGTCCGTAAACCACATTCACAGACAAAAGCAGAACGACAGCGATGGCAAAAATAAAAACACCCCAACTACGTCCCCGATTCACGAAGTTCATACATTCCCCCCTAAAGAAATTGAACAAAACACATTTTGCATTTGAAACAAGTCACCCTGATTTGCCCCGTACCATACTTCTAGCTAAATCGCATGTCAACAAATATCAAGCCTCTATAGAGTCGTGTAATTTCCGCCGACTTGTGGTCAGGTTGATATGATCTGTCAACAGGGAACACCGACCCGACGTGAAGACCGACTGCCAGTACAAAGCACTTCGTGGTGATTCAGTTAAAACCGTCATTGGCCACTCTAATGTTGCACAGCTCTGCAAGAACTAGGCCAAGCCGCAAATATAAAGTAACCTAAGTTGAATCTATGAGTTAGATACTTAGATGTAAGATTTAGAGGTAGCCTTTTCTTCGCTTTTCAGAATGGTCATACGTAATTACGTAGATTTTTCGAGGTGCCGCGTTGTGATTCATCGGTACCGGTACCCCATAGTCTCGGAATCGCCGGAGCCGATTTTCGAAGGGCGTATTTATTTTCAGCCGTGGTGGCACCGTCAGCGGCCGTTGGAGTAGTACTTGATGTCGAGCGGTTCGTACATGACGGCGGTTGCTGCGTGGGCTTTTTCGTAGGCGGCGATTTCGGCTTCGTGCTGGAGCGATGTGCCGATATCGTCGAGGCCCTTCAGGAGAACTTCCTTCCGTGAAGGCGCAATCTCAAACTTCAGGATCAGGCCGTGCTTGTCGGCGATGGTCTGGTTTGGCAGATTCACCGTCAGCGAATAGCCTTCCTCTTTTTCCGTGCGCTTGAAAAGCTCGTCCACCTGATCTTCGGAGAGCGTCGCGGGCAGAATGCCGTTCTTGAAGCAGTTGTTGTAGAAAATATCGGCGTAGCTCGGCGCGATAATGACGCGGAAACCGTAGTCCTTGACGCCCCAGGGAGCGTGTTCGCGGCTGCTGCCACAGCCGAAATTGGTGCGCGCGAGAAGAACCGATGCGCCTTTGTAACGCGGGAAATTCAAAACAAATTCGGGATTGGGCTTTTCACCGGGGAGGTAGCGCCAGTCGTAGAAGAGAACGCGGCCGAAGCCTTCGCGCGTGAGCGCCTTGAGGAATTGCTTGGGCACCATTTGGTCGGTGTCAACATTGACGCGATCGAGCGGCGCGACCTTGCCTGTGTGCGTGGAAAAGGGTTGCATTTTCAGTTGCTCCTCAGCAATGGCGAAGAGAGATTTCTCGCTTCGCCTGCCTGCGCAGGCAGGCTCGAAATGACGGGCACAGCATGCTGTGCCCCTACAAATTCACAACCGAACCGATAACGGCATCCCCCGGCCACTACAAAAGCTTACTCGACCGAAGAAACGTCGAGGGAGCGCACATCCACAAAATGGCCGGCAATGGCGGCAGCAGCGGCCATCACCGGGCTGACGAGATGCGTGCGGCTGTCCTTGCCCTGGCGGCCCTCGAAATTACGGTTGCTCGTGCTGGCGGAGCGCTCATGCGGAGGCAAAACATCGGCGTTCATCCCGATGCACATACTGCAGCCCGCGTCGCGCCATTCAAAACCGGCTTCGCGGAAAATTTTGTCCAGGCCTTCTTTTTCGGCTTGCGCTTTGATGCCGCGCGAGCCGGGCACGATCAAAGCTTGCTTGATGGTGCGCGCCACGTGCTTGCCGGCAACCAGATGCGCGGCAGCGCGAAGATCGTCGAGCCGCGAATTGGTGCACGAGCCGATGAAGACGCGGTCCACGGGAATATCCACGATCGGCGTGCCGGGCTTCAGGCCCATGTACTTCAGCGCGCTTTCCGTGGCTTTCTGATCGTTCGGATCTTTGAAATCGCCGGGCCCCGGCACGCGGCTGGTCACGCTCGTGACCATTCCGGGATTGGTGCCCCAGGTGACCTGCGGCGCGATTTGCTCGGCTTGCAGCTCAACGGTCATGTCGAACTTGGCGCCCTCGTCCGTCTTGAGCTGCTTCCATCGCTCCACGGCTTCCTGAAACGCTTTGCCGCGCGGAACAAAGGGCCGCCCCTCGAGATAAGCAAACGTGGTGTCATCGGGCGCGATCATCCCGGCGCGCGCGCCGCCCTCGATGGTCATGTTGCAGACCGTCATGCGGCCGTCCATGGTCAATTCCCGGATGGCCTGGCCGGCGTACTCCGCGACATGGCCTGTGCCGCCGCCGATGCCGATCTTGCCGATGATCGCGAGGATGATGTCTTTTGCGGTGACGCCCTTGGGCCGCTTGCCGTTAACAATGATGTGCAGCGTCTTCGAGCGCGACTGCACCAAGCACTGCGTCGCGAGGACGTGTTCGACTTCGCTGGTGCCGATACCGAAAGCGAGCGTGCCAAACGCGCCATGAGTGGAAGTGTGGCTGTCGCCGCAGACAATGGTTTGGCCGGGCTGCGTGAGGCCTAGCTCCGGGCCGATGATGTGCACGATGCCTTGATGGCGGCTGTGCATGTCAAAGAGGCGGACGCCGGATTCGCGGCAATTTTTCTCCAGCGCGTCGAACTGGAGACGTGCGTCGGTGTCAATAATGGGTAGCGTGCGGTCGGTGGTGGGAACCGAATGATCCATCACGGCGAAAGTGAGATCCGGGCGGCGAACCTTGCGCCCTTCGGCGCTGAGGCCAGCGAACGCTTGTGGCGACGTGCCTTCGTGGACGAGATGGCGGTCAATATAGAGGAGCGCTGGTTTTCCCGGCTCTTCGTGCACGAGGTGGGCGTCCCAGATTTTTTGGTAGAGCGTTTTCGGCGATTTGTCAGGTGTCATGGGATTCATCTCGGATTTTAACACTCTTGTCATAGAGCGCAAATGGAAGGGCTGCGGGGAGAGATCCTTTGATCGCGACTTTTTTGGGACGCCAAGAGAGATCCTTCGTCGCGATGCTACTCAGGACAGATTCCCTCATCGTATGCGGAGAGTGGTCCTTCGACTCGCTGCGCTCCCTCAGGATACGCATCCTCATCGGATTCCAAGAGAGATCCTTCGTCGCGATGCTCCTCAGGACAGATTCCCTCATCGGGATCTGGTTAACAATAACACCCCCACCCCCTATGTTTTTCATAAGTGTTCATTCTGAAGGTAGTTAAAGTCTTTTGTTTTGATGCATTTTCACAAGTGTTCATTCTAAATCGCTTGGATGGACAGGGCGATAGGGGATCGGGAATAGAGATTGGGCCTGCGAAAGAATCAAGAGATCGGCGAGGGTGACGAGTGGCAAACACGAGAGGAGGATAGCACGCCTATACGGATTGGTTAAGTAATAAGCAGGGAATGGAGAGAATCGAAGGTTGAACGGCAATAGGGCAGGTTGAATGGTGCGGGCGGCAGGAAGGCGAACAAGAAAAACCAAAGTCAAACCCGCACGCTCAGCTCACCGGCCGGTACGCTGAAGTTCCCGGCTGGGGCATGGATTGAGACAGTTGTAAAACTCCCAGAACTGTTCAGATAAGGACCACGCCATAGGTACTGGTGCGGTTTTGTACTTGACTGCCCGTTGAAAGTATCTACAATTCCGGACGGCGTTAACTCCGTACTACCCTCAGCCTTCCGGGGTCGTGCTACCGAGGGGTTTCTCTTGTTTTCAGGTTCTCTCCCACCGCGAAAAAGGAAGGGCGAAAAAAACGTCCCCAAAACTCTGGAGGATCCCATGAAAAAGTATTTTCTGATTTCATTGCTGGCTTTGGGTCTCGTGGCACTGGCCGCGTTTGAAAGCAGGCGGAATACCTCAGGCGCAGCCGCAAGCACAAAGTCCAGCCTTAATTCAATGAGTCCGGGTGGTTCGACCGGGGGCGCCAGCAACGGCTCGAGAGGTGACTCTGGGCCGACGCACGAAATAACGACGCAGACGGGCGTTTTAGCGCGCGCCGTCCGGGGCGCCTTCAAGGCACCGCACTTCGCCAAACTCCATCGAGATGTGTTTAAGACGTCTCTCGGGAAGCTGCCGGGGGGCGGCGAGCCGGAGTCGATCGACGGCCCGAATCAGGAGGCATATGACAACCGGGCCTATCCCGCCGCGTCCATTGCCGCTGCGCAACAGTTGGCGGCTGCGAACGCGGCACAGGCTATCAGCAAGCTGCCGGGAGGCAAGCAGACGAACTGGCAGGAGCTCGGCCCGAGAGGAGTTCCCGCTTCCGCACTGGTCGCGTCCGAATCGACCGGGGCGAGTGCCGGGACGATCTTCTCCGGCCGCACAACAGCGATTGCCGTCTCGCCCCTCTGCCACGCAAACGACTGCAAGATGTTCATCGGAGCAGCGGGCGGCGGAATATGGGAGGCCGATAACGCGCTTGCGTCGCAGCTGAACTGGCATCCTTCGGGCAACGGCATCCCGTCGAACGCGATCGGCTCGATCATCTTCGACCCCAACGATCCGAAGGCGGGAACCCTCTACGTCGGCACCGGTGAGCCCAACGGCTCTTCAGACTCCGAGGCTGGCGTCGGCTTGTACAGATCGACAGACTTCGGCACAAGCTGGACGCTCGTGCCGGGCAGCACCGCCGTAGCTACCGGCCGCTCGATTGGCGCCATCGCGGTCGATCCGGCTGACCCGAACCACATCTTCATCGGCACTGATGTCGCTCGCCACGGCGTGTCCTCGGTAAACGGCGGCCGCTTTACACCCCCGGGCAGCGCACCGGTGGGCCTCTACGAATCGACGGACGGCGGGGCAAATTTCTCGCCGGCGCTGATCCTCGCGCAGGACAGCGTCAACCCGAGCAGTGCCAATGGCGGCGACTTCTTCCGCGGTGGCGCCTCGAACATCCAGTTGTATCAAGCGTCAGGCGAGACTCAGGTCTATGCTTCGTTCTTCGATTACGGGATTTTCCGCCGTTCGCAGACCCAAGACGGCGACACAGCTTTCCACCAAGTCTTCAAGTCGGCGGGCGGAGGTACCGTCGCCCAGTCGTCATTCGCGCGAACGGAGTTCTCGCTCGCTCCCAACGGCACGAATCTGCGTATCTACACTGGCGACGCGAGCAGCGCGCCGGCAAACTTCTACCGGGTCGACAACGCCAACTTGGCAGCGTCGAGTCTGTTCAACGGCGTCAGCAACGTGGGCTGGACAAAACTGTCCAACAAGGCGAACGGCACGCCGGGCTTCGCCTCGTACAACTTCTGCGCCGGACAGTGCTCCTACGACATGCCCGTCTACTCGCCACCGGGCGCTCCCAACATCGTCTACATCGGCAGCGCCATGCAGTACTCGGAGATCGGCGGTCGGTCGAATGGGCGCGCGATCCAGCGTTCCGAGGACGCAGGCGTGAACTTCACGGACATGACCATCGACACACAGGGCGTTAGCCTGCACCCCGATCAGCACGCGATCGCCGCAACGCCGCTCGACCCGAATGTCGTCTTCATCGCCAACGACGGCGGGCTGTGGAGGCTGAACGGGACGTTCTCCGACGTTTCAAGCCAGTGCTCGGGACGCGGGCTTTTGGGGAACAATCTAATCGACTGCACGAGTTGGCTGTCGAAGGTCCCGACGACGATCTCGTCGCTGAACGGGGGGCTCGGAACGCTGCAATACCAGAGCCTCTCCGTCAACGTGCAGAATCCGCGCAACGACATCATGGGCGGCACCCAGGACAACGGGACGCACGCCTTCACCAGCAAGAGCAGTGGCAACGGCCAAGGCAACGCGAACTGGTTCGTGACCATCTTCGGCGACGGCGGACAATCCGGCATCGACGTCGGCAATCCGAACGTCCGGATGCATACGTTCTTCTCGGCCCAGTTCGTGGTCCAAGGCGACATGAACTTCAACGGGACGGATCCGCTCGGCTGGGACTGGGTGGGCGACCTGCTGAGTGCGAGCGGTGAGGGGGCCTCCTTCTATATCCCGTTGATCGCCGATCCGAGTGTCAGCGGGACATGGTTTGTCGGGCTCCAGCACGTCTGGCGGACGCAGGACAACGCCGGCTCCCGGTCGCACCTAGATTCCGAGTGCAGCGAGTTCCTGCCTCCGAACCAGTTCGATCCCAACGGCGACTGTGGTGACTGGGTGCCAATCGGGCAGGATCTCTCCGGAGTGGCCTTTGGGGCCGACAAGAACCCTGGCCCCGGCGGCTACGTCGTCGCAACTGTGCGGGCGCCGAGCAACAGTGGTACGCTCTGGGCGGGGTTGAGGCGCGGACGCGTCTTCGTCGCGTCCAACGCGGACGATCCCACACCGTCGAACGTGACGTTCTACCGCATCGACACACCGTCGACGCCGACTCGCTTCGTGAGCGGCATCGCCATCGACCCTGCGAACGCGAATCACGCCTTCATCTCGTATTCGGGCTACGACGCGTATGCGACGGTCGCAGGTACCGCGACGGGGCATGTATTCGAGGTCACGTACGACCCGGTCAGCCACACGGCGACTTGGACCAACCTCGACAAAAAGCTCGGCGACCAGCCGATCACAGGCATTGCCCTAGACGCGATCACCGGCGATCTGTTCGTGTCAACCGACTTTGGCGTCAATATGCTGAAGTCGGGCGACAACCAGTGGGTCCCAGCCGCGGGCAGCCTGCCTCCGGTTGCGGTTTACGGGCTGACCATCGACTCGAACGCCAGGGTCCTCTACGCCGCGACCCATGGCCGCGGCGCGTGGGTACTCGATCTTTCAAAGTAGGAATAGCACACCGGAAAAACTCTGCCCTAACGTCCGCGTTAGGGCAGAGTTTTTCTGTGCCGCTGAGTTTTTCGGCAACCCACTAAAGATTCGGACCGACGGCGCACTCCAAGGCCCCCTTGATTCTGCGCGCCTAAAACCAGTCGCTGCGATAGGCGATCCACCAGCTCAACATGCCAATGGGAATGGTAGCTGCCAGCGCCCACCAGAGCGGCAGAGCCATATCGGCGACGACACCCAGGACGGCAAAGGTGATCCAGAAGACCTTTCGTTGCATACGGTCATTTTAGTCTGAAGAGGCGCAGCGAAAGTGGGATTTCGACGTCGCGGCGGTGTTCCCGAGGGATCCCGGACGGGCGATTATGTCGGAGCTTAGGCTCCGCCCCCCCTAAAAAGGTGACGCGGGGCGATGAAAGTAAGAAAGTAAGAGAGGAGAGATTTCTCTCTGCGCAGGCCGACGTTTCGCAGGAGCGAAGCGGGAGAAAAAGCGTCGGCCTGCTCCGTTCGAAATGACGTGTGGTGGGTTGGGGTATTATGTCGGACCTAAAGGTCCGACCCACAAGGCGGGCAGGAAGGAGGGTGGAGAAAAAAGCAGATCCCTCGCTAGGCTCGGGATGACAGTTCTGCTGGTTAACCGGCGATCTCTTAGCGGCCGCGTCAGTCGCGGGAGGAGATTTTCTCCGAGCTTTTTACCTCGACGAAGGCGATGCCATTCACGCCGCTGCAGGCGAGCCACAGGTTGCCCTCCGGAGTGTGCACCATATTGCGGACTACACCTCCGCCGGAGGGAATAATCCAGGTCTGGAATTTTTCCGTCTTGGGGTCGAATCGCACGACGGTGTTCGGCCTGGTGTTTGATTCGCTATACCAGAGGATGTCTCCGACGGCAGTGATGCCGTAGGGTTGAGAATTCGTACCGCCCGGTGAGAGCCACTCCGTGATCTTGCCGGTTTTGGGATCGAAGCGGCCCAGGTAGCCGCGAGAATAGTCGGAGTACCAGAGCACGTCGTCGGGAGTGATGGCGACGCGGCGAGGGCGGGAATCTTCATGCGGCAGGGCATATTCGTGAATCGCGAGCGTGTCGGGATCGATGCTGGCGATCTTGTTGGCGCCGAACTCAACGAAGAAGGGAAGGCCTTTCGAGGTCACGACCATACCGTAAGGGCGCGACTTCGGTGTGGGTGAATTGGCCAGCTTCACTTCGCCGGTCTTCGGATTGAGCCTGCCGACCATGTTGGCGCTTTGCACCGTGAAATAAATGTTGCCGTTGGGCGCAAAGATCAAGGTGTGAGGATCGTGAGCTTTGGGATCCGACATGGGATATTCGGTGACGTTACCTGTCTTTGGGTCGAGCTTGCCGATGTAGCTTTTGAAGTTCGCGGTGAACCAGATGTTGCCGTCTTTGTCGGCGATGAGGCCGTGCGGGCCCGACATAGGCGTCTTCAGGCGATATTCCTTGAATTGATTCGTTTTGGGATCGAAGCGACCCAGCACGTTGGCCATCTGGCCGGTATACCAAGCCGAGCCGTCAGGAGCGTACTCCGGATCGTGGGGCCGGGAGCCGGGAGTGGGAACCTGCCACTCTTTGATGGAGACTTTGACGCTACCGGGAATCACGACCGCATCGGGCTCCGGTTTTTCGGGGAAGTTTTTGGCGAGATAGTCGAGCACGGTGGCGAATTGATCTTGAGGAACCGGCGCGCCGACGTTGACCATCATGTGGAGAACCGTCAACCATCCTTCGCGGGAGTGACCCGCGTTGGTCACGGTGGTCATGGCGTGACACCCAGCGCAAGCAGTCTGGACGGTTTCCTTGCCCTTGCCCTCGGGCAATTGGGCCTGACTCCAAGCGGGAAGTACAGAACAAAGAAGGGCAGCCGAGAGAAGAGGCAGGAGCGATTTCATTTCGCGAGTCTCCCTATAGATTATTCGCCGACTGGCAATTTACCGCTGGCAGCGCCGGGATGCAATGCAAGAGCGGGATTTTTTGTGTGCGGAGCGGTCTCGACGGAGTGAATCGATACGTTTCCCGGGAGTGTTGAAGTATCTTAGGTGCGCCGGAAAAGCGTTACAGGCTGCTGTTGCGCGCCGGCAGGAGGATTTTTTGCGATGAAACTCAGGAGAGTGATTGCATGCACGATCTTGGCGTTGTGGGCAACCGCGCGTGCGCGGCCGGTGGCCGCGGCGACAGAAACCCCTGTGCGGGAAGTGGCCATCACGATGGACGACCTGCCCTCAGCTGTGGCCTCGCCCACACGGGGCGACGCAAAGTCCATCATTGATATGACCACAAAAATACTGGCGACGCTGAAACAACACAATATTCCGGCGGTGGGGTTCGTGAACGAACAAAAAGTGTACAAGTGGGGAGAGGTGGATGAAAGGATTCGCGCGCTCTCGATGTGGCTCGAGGCGGGATTCGAGCTGGGGAATCACACGTTCAGCCATCCTTCGCTGAACCAAGCCGGGATCCAAGAGTTCGAGGACGACGTCATACAGGGCGAGCCCGTGCTGAAGCTCTTGCTGGCGCAGCACAAGATGAAGCTGCGCTATTTCCGGCACCCTTACCTCGACACGGGCAGAGACCTGCGCACGAAGATGGACGTGGACGCATTTCTCACCGGCCGAGGATACCGGATCGCTCCGGTAACGATGGACGCGTGGGACTGGATGTTTGGCACCGTTTATTCCGACGCCAAGGAGCGGGGAGATGCGGCGATGGAGCAGCAAACCGCCAGCGCGTATCTATCGTATACGGAGACGGTGTTTGCATTTTACGAGAAATTTTCCAGGGAACTCTTTGGGTATGAGCCGAAGCAAATCTTGCTGCTGCACGGAAATCAACTGGAAGCGGACCATTTGGGCGACGTTTTGGAAATGCTGCGCAAGAGGGGATACCGCTTCATCACGCTGGAGAATGCGCTGAGCGATCAGGTTTACAGCTTCCCGGACACTTATATCGGAGAGGAAGGGAACGGCTGGATCCAACATTGGGCGATCACGCGGGGCGTGGCGCGGAAAGATTATCCCGTTGTGCCGACAGCGTTCCTCGAGCGCTACCGCGCGTTGCCGCCACTGCCGCAGTAGAGTGGGGCTCAGCGAATTCCACACTTGGAGAATGGGCTGGGCGGGTTAGCGGAGAACCAAAGTGTTGATGCGCTTGGGGACTTCGCCGACGGGGATCACAGCAACCTGTTTCAGGGTTTTTGTGTCAATCGCGGTCACAGACCCTGCGCCTGAATTTGAGATGTAGATTGTCTTGCTGTCCGGCGTAAAAGTGATCCACTCCGGCACGGATCCCGTGGGTGCGCGGCGTCCCAAGGGATGGACCTCGGGCAGTGCCACGTGTCCGAGCAGCTGCAGATCGGGAAGGGAATAAGCAAAAACGGCATTGGCCTGAGTGCTGTTGACCCACAGCGATTTCCCATCCGGCGAAACGCCAATGCCGTGGGAAGGAGTGCCGCGGCGCCCCTCAGCACCGCCGAATCCGCCGGGCTGATCCGGCAGCTTGATTCTGGCTACCTCAGAGCGTTTCGCGAAATCCACCACGGCGAATCCGTTCAGCTCGGAGAGCTGGACGAAAACGCGGCGCGTCGAGCCATCGGGGTTCGCTTCGAACGCCATGGGGCGAACACCTTTGTCGAATTGGAGCTCCCATGCGGCTTGTTCGCTCTGGAGATCGATGACGGTGAAAATTTTTGAGTCGATCGAGCCGCTGACGGCATATTTGCCGTCGGGCGTCACGTAAATGTTGTGTACGCCACCGTGCACGGGGATGGTTTTCACGAGCTTGAGCGAGGTTGTCTCGATCACATCAATGCCGCCCGGCGCGCTGCGGATGCCGACCAGCACGCGGCCTCCGTCTTTGGTGATGGTCATGTTGTTCGGGCGACCGCTGAGAGAGATTTTTTGCAGAATTTCACCGCTCTGGCGATCCACCACATCGAGCACGCTCTCCGATTCATTGCTGACGTAGACGCGCGTTCCATCGGGAGAGAAATTGACGCCATGGGGCAGTTCGATGCCGTGGATGACTTGGACGACGCTGTTCGTCGCAGGATCAATGACGGCAATGGTGTCTGCAGCGCTATTCGTCACGTAGACGCGCGACGCAGATGCGGGCGACGAGCCGTGGGCAGTTTCTGTCTGGGAGCTGCGCACCCATTCGGCAATGGTGAGCCAGTCGGGGTCCGTCTGAGAGTGGAATTGCCTGCCGCCGGAATGAAACGGGTCTCCCCCCGCTTCGGGTGCAAGCGGATGGATCAAAAGCCGGCTCGAAAGGGGATCGCCAGGCGTGACCAGCCTGACGGCATTCTGATAGTTGCGTCGTGATTGCTCATCGGTCCACTCCGCGCTTCCCGGCGACAACGTCTCAAGGCAAAAATCTCTGTTGGGAGCCGTGTGGCAACCGTAGCAACGGGCGTGTCCCGGACGTTCCTTCAAGAAAATAGGCTGGACTTTGGTTTTGAAGATTTGGAAATCGAGAGCGGCCTGGGTTTGACCAGCGCTACCGGGCATAGGATCTGAGTTCGTTACCTTCGCCGCTAAAGCAGGGGGCGCGGCGCTAGCAAGCCGCTTCGCGCCGGCAAACGAGATTCCAGCAGCGGCAACTATCAGGAGGGCGCAGGTTGCTGACTTTGTATGCGGCATCGTCACTGTTCCTTGTCCTTGTAGCTATGGCGAGCTTAGCGCCGTCAACGCCCGTAAACGAGCAAGCGGAACGTCCCGGACACAGGTGTGGGCTGCGGGTTGGGTTGTTCCGTGGTGGGCGCCGGCGGCGGACCAAAATCCGCGGTGTCGATGAAAAGCCTGTGAGTCTTGGGATCAAGCGCCATGTTGCGAGCGCCGAATTCGGTATTGACGGTGTCGACCACGCTGAATTTGTCGGGAGAATCCTCATGGAATATGTGCAAAGTGCCTTCGCGCGTGGCGATGAAGAGAAGCCCTGTTACAGGTTCATAGATGTTCGTGTCCACGCCCGCGCCGATAGGAAAGTTTTGGAGGACCTTTCCGCTTTTCACGTCCATGATCGCGAGAATCTTGTTACGGCCGCCGATGAACAGGCGCCCGTGCTTTACGTCCAGGTCGATCGCCGTAGCCTCCGCAGCAGGCGCGATCGGCCACCGGGACTTGACGGTATTCGTGCGGGAATCGAGAGCGACCACTTCATTTTTGTCCTCGATATTGTCGTAGATCGTTCCCTTGCCGTCGGCGACGGCATACTCCGGGCGGCCGCCCATGGGGATTGTCGCGACGACCGTTGCAGTTGCAGGGTCAATGACGGACGAGTCGTTGGTCTTGCCATTCATCGCGAATACGTGCTTTGAGGCGGAATCGTAAATGATGCAGTCGGGATTGCCGCCGGTTTTGATGCGCCCCGTAACACTCAGAGTTTTCAGATCGAAAACCACCGCTTCGTCGGCGCCGCCGTCGCTGATGAAGCCCCGGCCAAGTTGGGGGACCAGCGCGATTCCGTGGACTCTTTTCAAATCAGGGATGCTGCCGACCGCCGCGCCGCTGTCCGCGTTGAGTACCTTGACTTCAGTGTTGTGCGAAATGTAGAGGCGCCGCGTGGAAGGATCGAACGTGATGTAATCCCAATACTCCTTGCCGCCCGGCGGCGCGCCAAGGTCGTATTTTTTCAGGAGATGATAACCGCCCTGCGGCTGGCCCATGAGAACTAGGGCGCCAAGCAAGAGAACGGCGCCATTTAGAATGAGAAGGCGGAGGTTTGAAATCTTCATCGAGAACTCCCGTTGAATTCTTGCGCGCCTCATTTTTTCAGCCGCTTGTAGAGGATAATTCAGACGTTCAGGAGTCACCTTAACTCAACATTAATTTCCATTTAGCTCGAAGTTTTGTCCGGGCCAGTTTGAAGCAAAAGAGTCATTATTCGGAGCGGCGACCGTTCCTCGATTCGTCTCATTGGGAGGTCCATCGGTTGGGTTTAGCTTCTTCACAGCTCGAAGGGGGACGAATCCGGGAACCAGGCACGGCTCCGACTCGGGTGCGTTGGACTGTCGTTGCGCTGCTCGCCTTTATCGCGGGTCTCACCTATTTCGACCGCTTGAACCTGGGTATTCTCGCGAAATATATCCAAGAGGAATTTCAGCTGCCGACGCAGACAATGGGCTGGATATTGGGTGCCTTCAGCCTGGGCTACGCGTGGTTCCATCTTCCCGGCGGATGGTTGGCTGACCGTTTCGGGCCACGTCGCGTTCTTGCGGCCGCAATTCTGTGGTTTTCAGCGTTTACCGCATTAACGGCGATGGCCCCGACTTTCTTGGCCGTAAAATGGCTTGGGGTAGCTTGGGGACTTGCGATTGTTAGATTTCTGATGGGCATCGGAGAGTCCGCAGCGGTCCCGGTCGGGAATAAAATGATGGGTTACTGGCTCGGCTCTAAGGAGCGTGCCTTTGGAACCAGCGTCTTCTTGGCTGGGGTTGGAGGCGGCGGAGTCTTTGCACCCATTTTAATAACGTGGATGGCCAAAGAGTGGGGTTGGAGAACTCCCTTTTTTGCATTAGGGTTTGTCGGCGTGTTTGCGGCGTTGGCTTGCTACTATTATGTGACCGACCGGCCGCAAGAAAACCCGCGGGTCAACGCCGCTGAACTCGCAATTATATCCGGTGACGGCAAACCGGAATCGAGTTCCTTCTCAGGTCCGCTACGAACGAAAGTGCCGTGGCTCAGAATTCTCTCTGCCCCGTCCATTTGGGCGCTCATGTTCAGCCATTTCTGCCTGGTATACCCGGTGTATATTTTCATTACATGGTTCTTCATCTATCTGGTGAAGGTCCGCGGCATCACAGTGTCAAAAGCAGGCTTTTGGGGCTCTGCTCCGTTCGTCGCAAATGTCTGTTTGGTACCCCTCTGGGGCTGGCTTTCCGATCGCGCGGCAGAAAGATTTGGCAAGCGCCGCGGGCGCAGGGCAACAGCCTGGACGGGTATAGCGTGCTCCGCGTTATTGCTGTGGTCGGGCAGCCATACCGTAAATAATACTTTGGCCCTCTTACAGTTGACGCTTGCCGCCGGATTCAATTTTGCCGCATCAGCCGTTTTGTGGACTACGTGCAACGACATCTCTATCAAATCATCAGGATCGATCTCCGGATTGATGACCACGTTTGGCAGCCTTGGAGGCTTGGCGTCGCCGGTGGCGACAGCCGCGATCGCCACAAGAATGGGTTGGAGCAGCGCGTTGGATTTCGCGGCTTTGATAACTGCGCTAAGTGGTTTGGCTTGGTTCTTCATAGAAGCCGATCGAACAATCGAATAGGAGCGGGGTGATTCCTTCCAGCCGCACACCGGCAGATGGAATCAGGTGCAATCTTGAAGCAAAAGCTAAAGGCCCTTGCGGCCACGGGCAACTTAAGCACCGGATTTCAGGAGGAGAGCCTTGTTCGCGCGGTGCAGGAGGGTGCCAATTTCGTGGGCTGTGACGCTGGCACCACAGACTCGGGCCCGTATTACCTCGGCTCGGGAAATCCGCGAGGACCTCGTGAAGGCACGAAGCGAAATCTTCGCATCATGCTTCGTGAAGCCCTGCGAGCCGGCATCCCCGTCATCATTGGCACAGCCGGGCACGCCGGCGGCAGGCCGCACCTCGATTGGACCGTCGAGATTTGCAAGGAACTGGCGCTGGAAAACAAGTGGCACTTCAAGCTTGCCGCCATCGACAGCGAGATAAACAAAGAGGACTTGCTTCATGCATTTCGCAGAGGTGAACTCACGCCCCTGCGTCCGGCTCCTGATCTAAATGAGCGCACTCTTCAGCAGGCTGAGCGATTCGTGGCGATGATGGGAATCGAGCCGATCCAGGCCGCGCTAAAGGCAGGCGCCCAGGTGGTCGTTGCGGGCCGTTGTAGCGACGTCGCGATTTACGCAGCCTTGCCAGTTCTGAAAGGAATTCCAAAGCATGTGGCGTTTCATGCCGGGAAAATCCTGGAATGCGGGGCGGCGAGCGTTGCACGGCGCCTGTATCCGGACTGCATGGCGGCGGAGTTGGACCAGGACGGGTTCACTGTGGAACCTCCTAATCCCGCTCTGCGCTGCACCCCGCAAAGTGTTGCTGCTCACACTTTGTACGAAAATGCAGATCCGTACCGCCTCGTAGAGTCAGGGGGCGTAGTTGATACGACCGCTGCGCGATACGAAGCCATAAGCGACCGAGCCGTGCGTGTGAGCGGGAGCCAGTTTGTGGCGTCCGAGAAATATACCGTCCGCATCGAAGGAGCCGCTTTGGCAGGGTATCGTTCAATTGTGGTGGCCGGGATACGAGATCCCTTGATCTTGCGCCAACTTGACGAATTCTTGAGGAGTCTGCGCACCGTCGTCGAGCGAAAAATTGAGGACAGCCTGAAGTTACCTAGCGGTGCCTATACGCTGAGTTTTCGAGTGTACGGGTGCAATGGATCGCTGGGTCAGCTTGAACCTGTTTCGCAGGTCGAGGGTCATGAGGTTGGATTGATCATTGATGTAGTCGCATCCTCACAATCGGTGGCCGCGGATATCTTGCCGCTTGTGTGGCACACCGGGCTTCATCATCCGATCCCGGAACAAGAGGGATTGATCAGCAATTTTGCATTTCCATTTTCGCCGCCCGGGATTGATGTCGGTCCCGTTTATCGATTCTGCGCGAACCACGTGTGGCAGCTGAACAATCCCTGCGAGCCATTTCGGACAACGATTGAAGACCTGTGAATGCGGACGGCAAAATGAAGGAACTCTGGGAATTTACGAAGCTCATTCGAAGCAAGAATGCAGGGCCATTCGAGCTTACCTTCGACATCATGTTCAAGGACGCCGATTGCTTCGATCAAGTCATGAAGAGCGGCGGTCTCTCCGCAGAGACAATTGCGAAACTTTATAAAACAGAGCCAAGTCAAGTGCGGTTCTTTGTGATTAAGCAACTCCTGACAGTCAAAATCTCAATACCCAGGCGAGTTTTCTCTGGGGATATGCGGGATACAGATGTTTACGGCGGGCAGTTTCACGGCCCACTCGTTCGAATGCCCGTAGAATAGCACAAAGAGTTTGGGTCTACACAGCCACTTCGCATTCCCGGCCGGTGAAGGCCGGGAATGCAATAGCAGTTAATACGTAACGAAACCTAAAAAATGATCTTGATGGCGAATTGGATCTGCCGTTCCGGGATGGTCGTCCTCAGCAAGAGCCCCGCATTCCCGCCGGCGAGCGGAGACAGTGACGCGCCCGTCGCATCGAAGATGTCGGTATTGCCGTCAGTGGCCGTCGCCGGCGGAAAAAAGTTAGCGTGGTTGAAGATATTAAACAACTCCACGCGGAACTGTAGATTGAAGTTCTCCGAGATTCTCCTGATGTGATTGTTCTTGAAGACAGAGAAGTCCAGATTGCTGATACCTGGGCCAATCGCGATATTGCGACCGGAATTGCCGCGAAGATTAAAGCACCGCAGATCCGTGATGGGTCCACCAGCTGGATTAAGCGCGGCGCCAAAGCTCGGAGGTGCCGGGTCGCAGTTTGCACTCCAAAACGCAGGATTGGGTGCTGTGGGAACGGCAAAGCACTGCGTCTTGATGTAATTGGCGGGATTGCCGGGATTTGTAAGAGAACTGCATCCGGGTCCGCCAAGACGGTTCGGATAGGCAAAGTCGTCGCTGCTCCTCGTAAAGGCAGGACCAGGGTTATTGCCGCTCCCCCACGTCGGGGTAAAGGGAATGCCGTCACTTACGGTGAGAATAAGTCCAAGTTCCCAGCCATCGGTAATCCACCGGGCCGGGCCGGAGAACGACTTAGCCGTGGGAACGTCCCAGGTGCCATTCACCACGAGCGTACGTCCCACGTTGAAATCGGAAAGACCGCGGGTCAATTTCGTATCGAAGTAGTTCAGGCTGGAGATGGAGTTGCCGAAGGCGTCGCCCGCCAGGGTGGTCGAACTCGTGTCAATGCTCTTGCTCCAAGTGTAGGTGCCCTGCACCTGGAAGCCATGGCTCATGCGCTTGGCTAGCTGTAACTCAAGAGCGTTGAAATAAGACTGTCCTTTGTAAAACATTCCGCGCATGGAGCCAAAGTGGGTGTTGACTGTCGGAGGAGGGTTGCATGTGGGCGGTCCCGGGTCGGGGGGAAGGCTGGGGTCAGTCGTATTGCATTGCGGCGTGAAGAGATTACCCTGGGCATCTACTTGCGGCCAGAGATACCCGAAGGGAGTCTTCGTCGGGAGTACGAGATCAGCCTCATCCACGCGGAAGGGTTGATGGATGCCGCGCGAACCAACGTAGGCAACCATAGCTGCGAGGTTGGGAGTCAGCTGGTACTGGATATTGAGGTTCCACTGCGCGACGTAATTGCGCTTCTGACGCGACTCAAGAAAAGTGCTACGCGACGTGGTCCCACTGATGTCCGCGGGAGGCACAGCTGGGAACGTAAGAGGCACAGGGAGAGTGGGGTCGCCGACCGAGAGCGTCGTATAATTGAAAAAGGGAATGGCTTGCGTCTCCAGAAGGATGATCTGGTAGGGAAGAGGAAGAACATCGAACAAGCCGGCCCCGCCTCGTACGGCCATCTTCCCATTGCGGAATGGGTCCCAGGCGAAACCGATACGCGGCTCAAAATTTTTCAGTGTGGGGTTCGAGTATAAAGGCCCAGTACCGGAGCAGAATGGAGCCCCATTCGCTGCTGTCACAAGCTTCCCGCAGACGGGCAGCGGGTCGGTAATATTCTTCAAATTCACAAGCTTGTTATCGGTCTCGGTTGGCACAGTGGCCACTTCATAGCGCAGCCCCAGGTTCAGCGTCAGGTTCGGTTTCGCGCGCCAGTCATCCTGCACGTAGCCGCCGAAAATGTTCTGTCGAAAATTGCGAGGGGTGAGGGAGCTTGCAACGCCGCCTTGGAATTGATTCGGTAGAGCTTGCAGAAATTGGGATAAATTACCGAAGGTCCAGATTCCATTCGGATCGGTGAGCGCGGTGGCTTGCAGCAACATGCGTTCGAAAGCGAAGCCAAATTTGATGGTGTGGGTGCCGCGATTGAGGAAGGCGTCGTCATAGGCCTGGAAAGAATTCCAATGATAGAAATAGGTCGGGAGTCCGCCAATTCCCCCGGGCATGGGAGCAAGTCCACCGACCTTCACATATGCTGCGTCGCGCGCAGGAGAAGTACAAAAAGCGCAAAGCGAGGGGTCGGCCGCGGGGGAATTCGCTCCTCTAATCGCACTAAGGCTCTGATTGTTGTTAACCGCTTCGTGGTTGTATCCGAATCGGGCTGCATTGATAAAGGTAGCGGTGAAGCTGTGAGTCTCTTCCGCCGCTACGATTTGCCTCGAGGTGCGGCTGCCGAGCAGCACGTTTCCAAAGGAGTCGGGAGAAGAGTAAGGGGTCCTATCGAAGAGATACGTGCCGAACAGGCTGTCTTTGTCCGAGAACTTGTGATCGATTCGCGTGGTAACGAAGTTCTCGTTGATGATCTGCGTCGCGGAGAAGGTAAATTGGCAGACATTCGCCCCACAGTTTCCGGGATCAGGATAAAGTCTGAGGTAACCGGTCGAGGCCGCTATCGCTGGGGCGACCGTAACGGTACACTGCCCTGACGTGGCGGTTGGGGTGCAACCTGTGGGCGGGCCAGCAGTAGGGTCGAAAAGAAGGAGCCCGCCGCGAGCGTTCGTCGAAGGCACCGAATCCACATTGGCGATGCCCTTGGACTGCCTGATGCCTTCGTAGTCGGCAAAAAAGAATGTGCGGTTCTTCACGATCGGACCGCCGATGGCGCCCCCAAACTGATTCCGTTTGAAGGGCGTCCGCTTTCCCGCCTCAAAGAAATTTGCTGCGTCCAAGGAGCTGTTGCGCAGGAATTCATAACCGCTGCCATGAAATGAATTGGTTCCCGAGCGCGTTGTGGCGTTGACGACCCCTCCGGAAGTTTTCCCGTATTCCGCCGAATAGTTGCTCGTGAGGACGGAGAACTCCTGAATGGCGTCCACACCCAGGTTTCCACCGAGCACGCTGCCCGGCGCCCCGTTGGCATAATCGTTGAGGCTAACGCCATCCAGACGATAATTGTTCTGCTGCGGGCGGGCGCCGGAGATGGTCAACTGCTGCCCGAAGCCGCGATTGCCGCGATCCGCGCCAACCGCGAAGGTCGGTTGAGTTTGGATCGTGTCAACACCGGGCTGCAGTGCCGCCAGGTCCGTCCAACTGCGGCCGTTGAGAGGCAACTCACGGACAGTGGTGGCGTTGACGGTGGCGCTGATGTCGGAGCTGGCGAGCTGGATGGCGGGAGCTTCCGCGGTTACCTCTACCCTATGCGTTACGGTGCCTATCTGCAGCGCGATGTCAAAAACTTGCCGCGCACCCACGTTGATCGTGATTCCCGACTTTATGTCCGTGTTGAATCCCTTTGCTGAGATCGTGATTTGATATTCGCCGGGGAGCAGGTTCTGCGCGGTGTAGAAACCGTCTGTATTCGTCGTAAGAATTCGCTCTACTCCGGTCGCCACATTCTTGATGGCGACCTGCGCTAGAGGAATACCCGCGCCGGACGGGTCGGTGATCGTGCCCGAGAGGGACCCGCCGGCCACCTGGGCGCCGACGGGAGTGGACACAAAGAGTGCAAGAAGCAGAGCAGCTGCTGCAACGAAGCTATGAACATACGTGCAGAAAATTTTTCGATAGGACACAGAAACACCTCCGCGCTTGGAACGGAGCCTATTGTACACCGCCAAATAATGCCTTAACTGAGGATTAATTTTTGTTTAGGCTCGTTTTCCGGCGCGGCTTCGTATGGTTGAGTAACGGGCAGAATCACAGTGAAGATTGATCCGGCGCCCGGTGCGCTCTCGCATTCGATGGACCCGCCCAGGGCGCGCACGATGGCCTGAGCGATGGCCAGACCCAGCCCGCCGCTATGGGCTTCCCCGTTGCTCGAAGGCGCGGCGCGGTAGAAGCGCTCAAAAATCAAGGGCAAGTGTTCGCTGGAAATTCCAATACCCTGGTCTTTGAACCGGGCGCGAATCGAACCGTCATGATTTTCCAATGTCACGCGGACAGTCGAACCATTCGAGGAATACTTGATCGCGTTATCCAGAAAAATCAAAAAAAGTTGGTGTAGGAAAGCCTCATCCCCGAGGTAGGCAATCTCCTGGTCCAGGTTCCGCGCGATGACGATACCCTTCGTGCCAGCCCGCGAGGTGACCAGAGCGCAAGCTTCTTCCAAAACTTCATTGATATAGATGGGTTCGCACGCCAGGCGCAGTTGTCCGGCGTCGGCCATCGAGAGCGTGAACAGCCCTTCCACGATGCGCGTGAGTTTCTTGAACTCGTCATCAAACATGCAGAGAATTTTCCGGTATTCCTCGGCGCTTCGCGTCTTGGAAAGCAGGAGTTGTGTCTCGCCGTGGAGAACGGCGAGCGGTGTGCGCAGCTCATGCGAGGCATCCGTGACAAATTGCCGCAACTGCCGCACGGCCGAATCGACGCCCTGCAAGAGACGATTGAAGGTCTCCGCAAGGCGGCCCAACTCGTCATGAGGAGAGGGCACGGCGAGCGGCGCCCAGAAGCCTTCCCGGTTTGTGACGCGCTTGGTCATCAGGGCGGCGTGTTCCGTGAGCGCAGTGATCGGAGCAAGACTCCTACCGACGTAAAGGGCTGAGATGGCCGCCGTGAGCAAGAGGCTTAGAGCAAACAGCAACAGGGCGACACTGCCAAAATTTTCGAGCACGGCGTTGGTTCCCATGGTGGGGATGGCAACTACGAATACGCGCGGCTGAGTCGCCTGTTGAAAAGGGATGAGTGCAACACGCACCTCTTCGCCATTGCTGGTGGCTCCGATTCCGAACGTGGGACGTGAGACCGCCGGGCTGATTCCCTTCAAATCGATCGGAGCGGCAAGACTTTTCGTGTGTTGGAGCACGTGCCCCGCTGGATCCAAGAGTTCAAAAAACTCGCCGGGAATGTCCAGCCGGTTTACGTCCTGCCCGTTGGGTTCCGTAATAAGGTCGTCAATGATAGGGCGGGCGGTTTCCAGCAGCTGCCGGTTGAGTTGGGTAGAAACCTCGTGCGACAGGAGGCCCCAGAAGGCGAGGTAGGAACCGGCAAGCAGCACTCCCACCACGGTGCAGAACAACAGCATCATGCGGAAACGGAGGGATTTCACTTTCATGATTCCGAATCTCCCAAACGATAGCCCAGGCCCCTCACGGTGTGCAGCAGCCTCGGCGATCGATCCTGGTCGATCTTCTGCCGCAGACGATTGATGTATACCTCGACGAGGTTTGTCTCGCTATCAAAATGGCAATCCCAAACGTGCTCGACGATTTCGCTACGCGTGACAATTTCCGGAGCGTGAAGCAGGAGAAGCTCGAGAAGAGAAAATTCTCTGGCCGTCAGCGGGATTACGTCCTTGCCGCGCGTGGCGCGGCGTCGGTGACGGTCCAGTGCGAGGTCTCCAAAGCAGAGCTTCGCGTTGCCGCTGTGGAAGCCGCGGCGAACGAGCGCGCGCACACGAGCAAGCAGTTCCGCCAACACAAAGGGCTTGGTGAGGTAATCGTCGGCGCCTGCGTCCAAGCCTTCTACCCTCTGCTCGACCAGACCTCGAGCCGTGAGCATCAGAACCGGAGCTTCAATCCCTCGCTGGCGCAATTCGCGGCAGACCTCGAGGCCACTGAGGTCAGGCAAGCGAATATCGAGAAGAATGGCGTCGTAGGTGACGTCCGCACCCAGCTCAAGCGCCTTCGCACCCGTTTCCGCCACGTCCACGGCGTAGGAATTTTCCCGCAGGGCACGCCCGATGAAACTGGCGACCTTCCGCTCGTCTTCGACCAGGAGAATACGCATAGGCCCATTTGACATCATCGCATAACCACAGGCGAAACGGCGCGCGTCAAAGTTGTCAAGTTTATGCGTCAGAGGGTCAGGCCGAGCATCCGCCGGAGTGACATCGTGCCTGTTGCTGTCGCTGCCGTTATTTTAGTTCGTAGCGGATGGCCTGGCCGCCCTTCATCACAAACTTGAGTTCTTCAGCGGACCTCGAAGATTAGAATTTCGGCGCTCGCAGTTTCGTGTTGCGGCACGGCAACAAAATAGCGGTTCAGTTCCGGCACCAGGCGCGCCGTCCTCCCATGTGGTCCTGTGGGAACACTGGCGAGTAATTTGTACTTGTCCGCGCTAGATTGCTCGTACACATCCACGTTGCCATCGCAAGCGGCATAGACACGCTTGGTGGCTGGATCGTAAGTGAGGTCGTCCACGCCTTTTGTGATCGGCAAGGCAGAAAGCTCCTTACCTGTCTGCGTATCGAGCACGACGATCTCGCCGTCGCGGCAAGCCGCAAAGAGGCGATGGTTCGCTTCATCAAGCGCGAGGGCGACGTTGACCTTGCATTTTGTGATGGGCCAACTGGCGATGACTTCACGCTTCTCCCTGTCGACCACAGCAATCTGGTTCTTGGCCCGGTTGTTGACATACAGTCTTGGGCTGGATTTTTCGAGCGCCATGGCTTCCAGAGTGTCCCCATCAATCTTTATGTCCGCGAGCTTCTTTCCGGCAGTGGTATCGACGACGCTGAGCATCGAATAGGTCTCGTGAACATCACCGCCGCCATTGTCGATATAAAGATATTTTGTGGCCGGATCGTAGCCAATGGAATCGGCGTCCTCGAGCAGCTTGGCGGTGGAAAGCAGTTGGTAGGTCGTGCCGTCGAAAACTTTAAGGTCACCTGCATTTCCATCCGTGACGTAAATGCGGTTCAAGTCCTCGCGATACAGAACTGCGTGCGGCCGTCCGATCCCGTCCATGGTGCGGATCAGTTTGCCGGTTTTCAAGTCGAAGACTACGACTGCCTTGTAGTCTTCGGGTGTGGCGAAAAGCCGATTGCCTTTGAGATCGACGCCGAAGTGGTCAAAATTTCCTTTGACATCTGCAGGAAGCTGCAGCGTTTGGACGAGTTTGAGCGGCGGGGTCTCTTGACTCCGGGTCTTGACCGTGAAAAGAACGAAAACTGCCATGAGAATTGAAAACCGTTTCTTCATTTGCTCTCCCTATGAATGTGGATGCTTTTATTTCCCTCGGCGGACATACGCTGGAATTTCAAAGACTAAGCTGCGGGCGTGCGATGAGACCATGCGTCGCAGTTTTACCCGCCGCGAGCCAGCACGACAGAGCATAATCGATTTGTCAGTACCTGAACTTAAAACAAAATTAATTTTTATTTAGTCGAAAAGCCGCTGATGACGATTGTTTGCTTGAAAACAGGCTGTTTTATTCCATTGGGGTCAAAAGACGGGAGCTACATCGCTGAATCATCGTTGACTCAATTAGGGCAGCAGGTTAGCATCCGGCCGAGTCTAGGGCCGTCTTGTCTTCAACTGAATTGCAAACATTATGTCCCGCCCCTCTGTTCGGCAAAGACGATTGCGGTGTCACAATTTGCCGAGTTGGCGGATCAGGATTCAGCGAAAAGCGAGCGACATGTACTCGAAGGTCTCGCTCGGATCATGAGGGTGACTGTCTTCGGACTCTTGAATCCCAGGTTTCGCGGAAAGCGCGTTAAAGAGGAATTTCAAATGACTCGCGGTGCGATGCTCAAAGCGGAGGGTTAAATGAAGCGCAGAGGAGCTTTCATTCTGGCGGTCTTGGCTGCACTGGCAATCGGCTCAAAAGCTCAAGAAAAAGGACCGTTGAAGCTCGTAGACACCATCCCGCTACCGGGACTGAAAGACGGTGATTTCGACCATTTTACCCCGGATGTGGAGGGACACCGACTCTTCCTCACCGCGGAAGCCAGCGGGAAAGTCCAGGTTTTCGACACCAACACGAATAAGCTAATTCATACTATTGAAGGCTTAAAAGCTCCACACGCGATTCTCTACCGCCAGGATCTGAAAAAGCTTTTCATCGTGGATGGCGACGATTCCGCGGTCAAAGTCTACGACAGCGACAGCTATAAGATGATCGGTCAAATCAAAGTGTCGATTGATGCAGATTCGATCGCCTATGATCCCGCGACAAAGTACCTGTATGTGGTGAATGGCGGCAGGGAGGCTCACACTCCGTACTCGTTGATCAGCGCGGTGGATACGACCGCCGATAAGAAACTGCGCGACATCAAAATAAACTCGAACCACGTCGAAGCGATCGTGCTGGAAAAATCCGGGCCGCGCATGTTCCTTAACATTACGGGTCTGAACGCTGTTGGGGTTCTCGATCGGAACAAATCCGCGCTGCAAGCTACCTGGCCGCTTCCGGCGGAGGACAAGCAGAACGTTGCGATGGCGCTGGATGAAACGAATCGCCGTTTGTTCGTGGTTACGCGGAACCCGGGAAAGCTCGTCGTGCTAGATTCGGACAGCGGCAAGGTGATCGCCGATTTGCCGGCAGTCGGCTTGGTCGACGATATGAGTTACGACGCGAAGAGAAAACGAATTTATTTGGCGGGCGATCAATTTGTGGATGTTTTCGAACAGAAGGATCCCGACCATTACGTTCTGCTGGCAAAGATTCCGGGAAGTTTTCGCGCGAAGACGGGAACGCTCGTGCCGGAGTGGAATCGCTATTATCTTGCCGTTCCGCATCATGAGAATCACGACGCGGAGGTGCGGGTGTACGAGGTGCAGCCGTAGCGAATCTTCCGGCTCGACCGAATGGCGAATTCCACGGGCGAGCAAATTTCCGCGATTAATGAATTAAGGTGGACTATGCGCAGACGTGATTTTGGCAAGGTATCTCTCAGTCTGATGGCTTCAACGATGCTCACTGACTCCGCAAAAGGTGATGGTGGAGGGTCCAGCAGTGATTTTCCCAAAACCCCTGGCTTGACCAACTACATCGGCCAGTTTGTCCTAGCTACGAAATACCAGGATATTCCGCAAGAAGTCATCGAACTGGGCAGGAAATCCATTCTGGATGGTTTGGGGTTGGCATTGGCAGGCTCTAGGGCAGAGAGCGGGCCGATTTCGCGAGAGTACGTCGAGAATCTGGGTGTTCGCGACGGAAAAGCGACGATTATTGGATCGGCGCAGAAAAGTTCGCCGCGCTTCGCGGCCTTCGTGAACGGTGTTTCGATTCACGCGGATGATTACGACGACACGCAACTCTCCGGCGCGGCGGACCGCGTTTATGGCTTGCTGGTGCACCCCACCGTAGCTGTTCTTCCTCCGCTCCTTGCACTTGCCGAACAACACGGCGGAGTTTCGGGGAAAGACTTGACGCTTGCCTATCATCTAGGCGTGGAAGTGGAGTGCAAGGTCGCGGAAGCGATTTCTCCACGGCACTATCTGGATGGATTTCATTCCACGGGAACGTGTGGACCTTTCGGCTCCGCCGCGGCTTGCGCAAAACTGCTAGGTTTCGACCTGCCAAAAACGCTGAAGACTTTTGGTCTCGTTGCCAGCCAGTCAGGCGGACTGAGAGAAAACTTTGGCACGATGACCAAGCCGTTTCAGGCTGGGCACGCGGCAGAAAGCGGGGTAGTGTCGGCCGAACTTGCCGCACTAGGCTGGACCGCCGCGGAACAGATTCTGGAAGCCGAGCGCGGGTTCTTCCACGCCTTCGGTGGATCCTACGATCCACCGGTGATTATGGACCGACTAGGGAAGCCGTGGACATTTGCTTCCCCGGGGATCTCGTTGAAACCTTATCCATCCGGCTCACTCACTCATCCAGCGATGAGCGAGCTCGCGCGGCTGATCGAGGCGAACAACATTCAAGCGGCTCAAGTCGAAAAGGTGGATATCGGGGCAAACCGCAACATGGTCACGACTCTTCTCCACCACCAGCCAAAGACGGGGCTCGAAGGCAAGTTCAGCATGGAATTCTGCCTGGCAATCCTGCTCCTGGAACGCAAGGCGGGGCTAAGCGAGTTCTTGGACAGAGTCGTACAACGAGCTGACGTTCAGGAGATGATCCGCAAAGTAAACTTCTATGTGGATCCCGAAGCGGAAAGCGCGGGTTACGACAAAATGCGCTCTCTCCTCAAAATCCACCTGAAGGATGGGAAAGTGATCACCGGCCGCGCCGACTTTGGCAAGGGCAGCCCTGCGAATCCCATGAGTTTTGATGAAGCAGCAGTAAAGTTCAGAGGATGCGCCGAATTTGCCGGCTGGCCGAAAGACAAGACTGAGAAGATCATCGCTTTCGTCAAGACATTAGATTCGACACAGGATGTGCGTGCACTGTCGCCGTTGCTGTCATCCGAGAAAGGATAGCGGGCGGAGCACATGAAAACATTTCACATTGCAGTCATCCCGGGAGACGGCATCGGGAAAGAGGTGGTTCCGGAAGGCATCCGAGTGCTGGAAGCGGCAGGCGAGCGCTTTGGGTTTCGGTTCAACTGGCACAACTTCGATTGGAGTTGTGAGACCTACGTTAAGACCGGGAAGATGATGCCGGACGACGGCCTGCAGCAACTGCGGCCCTACGACGCCATTTTCCTGGGCGCCGTCGGACATCCTAGCGTGCCGGATCATGTCTCGCTCTGGGGACTGCTGATCCCCATCCGCCGCGGTTTCCGGCAGTACGCCAATTTGCGCCCGGTCTTTCTTTTTGATGGCATTGAAACTCCGCTGAAGAATTGGAAGCCAGGGCAAATCGATTTCTGCGTCGTCCGGGAAAACAACGAAGGGGAATACTCCAACATCGGCGGGCGCATCTATGACGGAACAGACGAGGAGATGGCCGTGCAGCAGTCGGTTTTCACTCGACGCGGAGTGAACCGCGTGCTGCGATTCGCCTTCGAACTGGCGCACAAGAGAAGAAAGCATTTGACGTCTGCCACAAAATCAAACGGGATCATCCACACCATGCCCTTCTGGGACGAATGCTTTCATCGGATGGCGACTGAATATCCGGATGTTCGCACGGACCAGTTTCACATCGATATCCTGAGCGCGCACTTTGTGCGCCACCCGGATTGGTTTGATGTGGTGGTCGGCTCCAATCTTTTCGGCGACATCCTCTCCGATCTCGGCCCGGCCGTCGTTGGATCGATCGGCATCGCGCCCTCCGGGAACCTCAATCCGGAAAAAGAATTTCCTTCTATGTTCGAACCCGTCCACGGTTCGGCCCCGGACATCGCGGGGAAGGGAATGGCGAATCCTATCGCGCAGATTTGGTCCGGCGCAATGATGTTGCGTCATCTGGGCGCTTCCGAAGCCGCCGATGCGATCGAGAAGGCGATCGCCTACGTTCTAGCCAAATCAGACGTTCGTACGGCGGACATCGGCGGTCACGCGACGACCAAGGAAATGGGTGCGGCAATCACCAAACAAGTGAGTAAGAAGGAGTAGCGTCAATTCCCCTCGAATCACACTCGGGGACCAACGTTAGGCGGAACGAATGAGAAGGCCGCCGCGACCTTTGAGGGCACCGGCCTTCCATTGAGCTTCGCCGGTTGAAATGTCCACTGGCGCACGGAGTCCTCGGCGGGTTCCGTCAGCGAAGCGATCCCCCGCACAACACGAATGTCGGTGATCTTGCCGCCGCCGTCCAGCGACACCTCGAGCACGACCGTACCCGACGCGACGCTATTCAGAGGGTAGATAGCATCAACCGCGGTAACCACAGACGGAGGATCGAAGCGGCGTCGCGCTTGCTTGTCCCCCTCTTGGGCGACCCCGAGACCAGCCACAACTCCCAGCAGGCAAGCCAAGGTTACCAATAAGCGCATGACGGGCCCTCCTATCGCTAGACGAATCTTTTTGTCTCTCAGTTCGAGGAAGAGCAGTTGGTAATTCATCTGAGCCTTGTCTTCTAACCCCGAGTCAATCTTCGGGGAACTGAAATCGAGCTACACAGGGGTTTTCGTTGGATGTGTTGGGGTGAAATTTGTGCAATGACATTGCAATCTGACAGCGCTTCAAGTTATACCATAACCCTACAACTATGGAGCACAGCTTATGTTTCCGCGAATGTCAAACCCTTCCGGCCTGACCGACCGCGTTGCAGGAGCGCTACTAGAGAAAATCGGCGAGGGTGCCTTCTCTCCTGGTGCGCGATTGCCTTCGGAGAATGCTCTGGCGCAGCAATTTGGCGTCAGCCGGACGGTGCTGCGGGAAGCAATTTCGCGGCTCAAACACGAAGGTGTCGTCGAGGGCCGCCAAGGTAGCGGGGTCTATGTGACCCAGCAGGCAGGTGTGAAACCTCTCAGGATCGAGATCGGTGCCGTTGAGTCGATGGAGAGCGTATTACAGATTATGGAGCTGAGGCGTGCGATTGAGGCAGAAGCTGCCGCACAAGCCGCGCTCCGGCGCACCGACGCGCAATGGATGGCGATTGAGGGTGCTTTGAAGCAGATCGACGAAGATGTTACCGCAGGCAACGATGGTGTTGCGGCCGATTTGGCTTTTCACCTCAGTATCGCGCAGGCCACTGGGAATCCGTTTGTTACGAGGGCATTGGAATTTTTGAGCCAGTATCTAGAGACCGCCAGCCGCGTGACCCGCGCCAATGATGCGCGCCACGCTGATTTCTCACGTCAACTTCGCGAAGAGCATGCGGCGATCGCCGTGGCAATTCACAACCACGATCCCTTCGCAGCACGCAACGCCGCGGAGGCGCACATGTTCAATGGCGCGCGCCGTTTGTCGGAAGTGATGGCCGCTGCTGCGCCCGTCGAAGACGCGAGAATGCTGCAACAGCGTGCCTCCAGGAAGCCATAGGTGTCTTCCGAGTCCCAAGCAGCTAGTGTGAGACCCCGAATCGCAATGGTGTTGGGCGACCCCGCCGGGATTGGTCCAGAGCTGATTGCCAAACTCCTTGCCCAGGAATCCGTTCGACGCACAGCCGATATTCTGCTGATCGCCGACAAACATGAAGTCGAAGAAGGGATGCGTGTGGCCGGGTGCCGTTTCGAATGTGCATTGGTCAACTCTTTGGACAATTTGAGATTTGAGGAGGTCCCGCTGCTATACGACTTTCATGGAACAAGCGCTGGACCATTTGTACGAGGACGGGCGAGCATTGCGGGAGGGCGCTACACCCTGGATACATTGAAAGTGGCGCTGGACGTCACATTAGCCGGAAAAACGGATGCCATAATGTTCGCCCCTTTGAACAAGAGCTCTCTGCATATGGCAGGAATGACTTGCGCTGACGAGCTGCACTGGTTCGCCGAACAAATTGGTTACCAGGGTCCCTTTTGCGAATTCAACGCTATGGATGGCTTATGGACATCCAGAGTGACATCTCATGTGGCGTTGAAAGATGTTCCCAACCTGATTACGACTCCACGAGTGATCGAAGCGATCGGCCTCATTGACAGTGCGTTACGTCAAAGCGGCATCGAGCAACCGCGCATCGCCGTCTGTGGCCTTAACCCCCACTGCGGCGACGAAAGCAATTTTGGACGCGAAGAAATCGACTTGATACAACCGGCCGTCGCACATGCTCGAGCGTCCGGCGTGAACGTCGAGGGGCCCTTCCCGGCAGACACAATTTTTCTGAAAGTCCAAGGAGATCATCGGATTTACGACGCAATCGTGACCATGTATCACGATCAAGGACAGATTGCGATGAAATTGATGGGTTTCTCGCGTGGCGTCAGCATCTGCGGAGGATTGCCCATTCCTATCACGACCCCCTCTCATGGCACGGCCTTCGATATTGCTACCAAGGGGATCGCTAATGTAAGCGCCACCCTGCAAGCCTTTCACATGGCCTGTCGCCTGGGCAGATCCTATCGTCTTTCGCATTCCACGAATCATGCAATCGCCAATTGAATAAGAATGGTGCGAAAAACTAACCCCGGCACGAACGTGCTGATGGTCCTGTGCGCGTTGTCTTTCTTCTTGTACCTGGACCGCGTTAACTTGTCGGCCGCGGCAGGTTCCATAAAAGCGGAGTTTGGCTTTAGCAATACCACGATGGGGATAGCCTTTTCAGCGTTTGGATATTCCTACGCGGTGTTCCAGATCGTGGGCGGGTGGTTCAGCGACCGCTTTGGGCCGAAGCTGACGCTTATCCTGTGTAGCGCGGTTTGGGTGTGCGCGACTATTGGCACCGCCTTCGTTGGCGGACTGGCCTCTCTTTTTGCTGTTCGATTGCTACTGGGAATTGGCGAAGGAGCCACACTTCCCGCCGAGGCGCGGGCGATCGCGAACTGGTTTGCCAAGGAGAAGCGTGGTTTTGTTCTGGGGCTGACGCATTCTTTTTCGCGGCTGGGGAGTGCGGTAACGCCGCCGCTGGTCGCCTTTCTGATAGCACTGTATTCCTGGCGCGCTTCATTTCTAATCACGGGCGGATTGACGGCGATCTGGGTGGTCGTGTGGGTTTGGTATTTCCAGGACGATCCGAGAAAGCACAAGGGAATTGAGCGGGAAGAGTTGGCCGCGCTGTCGGCCATAGAATCCTCCGGCCAGTCTCAAGCACGGATCCGCGTGCCATGGCGGGTGGTCTTGAAGCGAATGCGGCCCACAATGATCGTATATTTCTGCAATACCTGGACAACTAGTTTGTACTTCACCTGGCTGCCGCTCTTCTTTATGCATGGGCAACATCTAAACCTCATGAATTCCGCGGTTTTTTCCTCGGGGGTGTTTTGCGCCGCGGTGCTCGGTGATGTTGTGGGAGGTCTGATTAGCGATCAGATATTGCGCCGGACGGGCAATGTCGTGGCTGCAAGGCAAAATGTCATCGTCATCAGCTTGCTGGGAGGGCTGGCGTTTCTTGCGCCACTCTTGTTCAGCCACAATCTCATGACGATTGCGGCATGCCTGGCCGGGGCGTCCTTTTTCAGCGAGTTGACGATCGGCCCGATTTGGGCGGTACCGATGGACATTGCACCGGAGTTTGCAGGTACTGCGAGCGGTATGCTCAATCTTGCTTCTGCCGTTGCCTGGATCATTTCGCCCATGGTATTCGGCCGGATAGTCGATGCGACGGGGAACTGGACTTTGCCCTTTGCGGGGGCCATCGGATTCTTAGTCCTTGGAATTATCGTTTGCTTTCGAATCCGGCCTGACCGGAGGATCGCGGACATCTTGGCGATTGGAGACCCCGCCGCGAACCCGGCTATGTCCCCTTCCAGTTAGGCGTGCGCTTGTTCAGAAACGCGTCCATGCCTTCGCGGAAGTCGCCACTCATGTAGCACGTGAGAAGGAGATTGCGATCCTCCTCCGGGCTCATCTTCTCCTTAATGCGACGCAAGGCTTCTTTGGTGACGCGCAGGGTCAGTGGCGCCTGCAAGGCCACGGTCCGCGCCAGTTCGTCCGCGCGGCTCTGCAAGGCAGCGTAATCGGGCAGCACTTCGCTCAATAGTCCGATCGCACGCGCCTCTTCCGCACCGATCAGGCGAGCGGTGAAGATGATGTCCTTCACGCGCGCCGGACCCAGCAGAGCCGCGAGTCTGACGTAGTTCGACATCGAGAGGCAATTGCCGAGGGTGCGAGCGATGGGAATACCAAACCAGGCAGTTGCGGCGCCGATTCGAAGATCGCAGCAAGCGGCAATTGTGGCAGCGCCGCCTGTGCAAGCCCCCGCGATGGCAGCGATGGTAGGAATGCGGGAACACTCCAAAGCGCTAAGCACCCGGTCGATTCGCGCTTCATAATTAAGCGCATCCGTCGCGGTGGAAAATCTCTTGAACTCGGAAATATCGGTGCCTGCGGCGAACGCCTTGTCCCCTGCGCCCGTCAGCACCAGGACCCGGACGGACGCATCGTCCTGTGCCTGCTGGCAGATTTCTTCGAGTCGCTCGTACATCCGAAAGGTGAATGCGTTGCGTGCATGCGGGCGATTGAAGGTGATGCGGCCCACGCCATCTTTGATCTCATAGAGTAGATCTTCGCTCACGTCGAGGGTGCCTCAGTTGAATCTTGCACCTGGATGGCGCCCAGGGCCGCCATCTGGTTGATTTCCGCGTCAGAGAAGCCATGGTCGCGCAGCACTTCTCGCGTGTGCTGGCCGAATAGCGGCGCCGCACGCCGCGTGTCGCCGGGGGTACCGGAGAATTTGATCGGCAGACCGATGGCCCTCACCTGTCCCGCTTTGGGATGCGTCGTCTCCACGATCATCTCCCGTGCCAACGTCTGCGGATCGGCGTGCATCTGGCTGACGTCCAGCACCGGCCCAGCGGGAACCCCTGCTTCTTCCAGACGACGGAGCCACTCCGCCGAACTACGCTGCCTAAACAGCGGGGTCAGCGCCGCATTCAACGTCGGCAGATTGCGCATCCGCTCGGCATTGTTGGCGAAGAGTGGATCATAGCCCAGTTGCGGCGCTTCCAGCGCCTCCAAAAGCCGCACCCAGTTGGCTTGGTTGGCGGCGCCGACGGTAATCCAGCCATCGGCTGCAGGGAACGCCTGATAGGGAGCATTCAGAGGATGGCCCGTACCCATTGGTCCCGGTGCTTGCCCCGTCGCGAACGCGATAGCCGATTGCCAATAGGTATGGATGATTCCTGCCTCAAAGAGCGAAGTGTCTACCATCTGACCCCGCCCGGTGGACTCACGAGAATATAAGGCGGCCAGGATGCCCGCGCAGGCGAGAATGCCGGCGGTGATGTCGGTAACCGGTGCTCCTAACTTCACCGGCGGGCAGCCCGGACCTTCTCCCGTAATGCTCATCAACCCGCTCATGCCTTGGGCGACCAAGTCGAACCCGCCGCGATCGGCGTAGGGGCCGGTCCGTCCGAAACCCGAAATTGAGCAGTAGATGAGTCTCGGGTTCGACGCGTCCAGCGCCTCATAGCCGAAGCCCATCCGTTCCATCACGCCGCGGCGATAGTTCTCAACCAGCACGTCAGCGTCCTTCAGCAGACGAGAGAGGACCGCGCGTCCTGCCTCGGTCTTCAGGTCCAAAGCAATACCGCGCTTGTTCCGATTCATGATCAGGAACGCAGCGGACTCATCCGCGATGGCCGGCGGTGTCATACGACGCGCGTCGTCCCCGCCCGGTATTTTCTCCACCTTAATTACGTCGGCCCCCATATCGGCCAGCAACATTGTGCAGGTCGGGCCTGCCATCACGTGCGACAAATCGATCACCTTCAGGCCGGTCAGCGGTCCTGTCTTTTTCCGACTGGCGACGTTTGTCATCATCTCTCCTTTCTAGACTTAATCTTTGCGGCGATACTTAATTAAAGAATTAAATCGCGAGTTCACCCCCGCCCCATGAACGGTGATCCTTTGCTGGCTCCAGCACCAACTAAGGTTACCAGCAACTCAGATGGAAACAGCTTGCAGTGCGAATCTGCATCGTAAAAATATGTCTTGACAACCGGAAGATTCAATGTAAATACGCTTACCATACAACTTGCAGTCTGATGTCTGAGCCATAGGTGCAGCCAACGTCCCTAAGTGGACGGGGTTCTGGGTCAGGAAGTAACGGGAGGGTGTGATGAGGGGAATCGCGTTCGCGAAGTTTAATGCTGCCTTAACAGCCGTTGTTACACTTGTTCTGCTCTCGATGATTTTTTCAATCCCCGCGCATGCGCAAGTTGCAGGTGCGACGCTGTCCGGCACGTTGACAGATCCGTCCGGTTCCGGCGTTCCTAACGCGACTGTCTCCATTAAGAACACGGGGACGGGAATCGCCCGCGCCGTAACAACGGACGATACTGGTTTCTACAGTGTCCCGAACCTGACGCCAGGAGTCTATGAGGTAACATTTTCGGCTGCGGGATTTTCCACACAGGTGGAGAAAGGCATCACCCTAACCGTCGGATCTCAGCAGACTTTGAATTCCGCCCTCAAGGTGGGCCAGGTTTCTCAAAGGGTTGAGGTGACCGGCGAGGTTTCGCAAGTGGAGCTTACCTCGTCCGCGATCACCGACGAGGTCAATTCCACCACGGTTCGCGAGCTGCCGCTTAACGGCCGCGACTGGACTTCACTGGCGGTTCTGCAGCCGGGAGTGATCGGCATCCGCACTCAGCTAGGGACTACCGGCACGGTAAACCGGGGCAATCGCGGCTTTGGGAATCAGTTGTCAGTGGTCGGCCATCGCCCCACCGAGAATAATTATCGCGTCAACGGGATTACCGTGAACGATTACACCAATGGCTCGCCGGGCAGCGTGCAGGGGGCGCAATTGGGCGTGGATGCGATCCAAGAGTTTTCCGTTCTGACGGCGAACTATACGGCCGAGTACGGGCGGACCTCCGGCGGAGTCGTCAATGCCGTCTTGAAATCGGGCACCAATGATTTTCACGGGACCGCCTATTGGTTTATGCGCGATGAAGGTTTCGACGCGCGAAATTTCTTTGACCCTAAGAATATCGCTCCTTTCCATCGCAACCAGTTTGGGGCGTCCGCCGGCGGCCCCATTCGAAAAGGCAAGACGTTTGTCTTCGGAGACTACGAAGCGATCCGCCAGACCAAGGGTTTAACAGGGAACGCGACCACTCCGTCGGACGCGGCCCGCGGGATGGGGCCTTTTGCTATCGGGGGGCAATCCACTTTGTGCTCACAACCAGCCCCAGGCAGCACCTGCACGCCTCAGACGCTTGCCCAGTTTGCCGCACAAAACAACATTGTGGTTACAAATCCCGACCCGGCGACGGGCATTGCCCAGGCTGTTTTGCCATATCTGCCCTTGTTTCCTCGGTCCCAGACTGGGTTCAGCAAGAACGGCGACGTGGCGACCTTTCTAACCTCGATCCGGCAGATCTACACCGAGAACTACGCCACCGCTAGGCTAGACCAGCATTTTTCAGAGAAAGACGATCTCGACGCCGTTTGGTTTTATGACCGGTCTCCTCAAACCACGCCCGATCCCTATTTGCTTGCGACCCACTCAACGATCAGCGACAGGAACATGGGTGGCCTGGAATGGACGCACAGTTTCAACGTGTCTCTGGTGAATATTGCCCGGATAGGTTACAACCGCACGGAAGGGCAGGTGGGGCAGCCCGCTGCCGCGCTCAATCCGCTTGCGGCGGATACAAAGTTAGGCACGGGCCTGATCCCGTTCGCACGACCGGCACCGCTCATCCACGGGGCAGGCCTCTCCGCCGATATGCAGCCTCTCGGCAACCAGTCCACTTTTCACCACGTCCAAAATTCTTTCCAGTACTACGACGATGCGTTCTTAACCCACGGCAACCACGCAATAAAATTCGGACTTGCTGCCGAGCGCATACAAAACAACACGTTGGCTGTCACAAGGCCGGACGGAACCTTCAATTTCACGGGGCTGCCGTCGTTCCTGACAAACAATCCCTTGAGTTTCACGATCGGAGATCCGGCTGTCCAGGCCGTGATTTCAACCCGGCTCACCATCCTCGCAGGCTACGTGCAGGACAATTGGCGCTTCCGCCGGAACCTGACGTTAAACCTTGGCTTGCGTTATGAGATGGAGACCAACCCCACGCAAGCGCATGTTCCGTTCTTTATATTGCAGAGCCTTACCACTGCCCCGGTGAACGCAGAACATCCCTGGCAGACCAACCCCACACTCCGCAACTTCGAGCCGCGTATCGGCTTCGCTTGGGATCCGACCGGGAATGGCAAGACGTCGGTCCGCGGTGGTTTTGGGATCTTCGATGCGCTTCCTGGTTCCTGGGTAATCAACCAAGAGGAATCCCAGGCCCCTCCTTTCGCGCTGAGCTTGGCCGCGACCAAGGGCTCGACGACATCGCCGTTGAACCCAGGGGACTTTCCCCACATATGCGGCGCGCCCGGTTGCCTCGGCACCGCTAGTCAGCTGGGCTACTTCCCCGAGCAGAAGCCGCACAGAAACTTCGCCATGAACTGGAACTTGACCATCCAGCGCCAAATTGGCCAAAGCTTGACGGCCACGATCGGCTACGTCGGCTCGCACACAATCCATTCGCCGTTCACCACGGATACCAGCAATTCGGTCGGTCCACCTCAGGTTATCCAGACCGCCGCAGGGACTCTGTGGCCGTGCGGACCCGACGGTACGGTCAACCAATGTGCCACGGGCTTTTTACCGACGGGAACGACTGCCGCACCTGTACCGAGCACAGTGTTTAATCGCTTCGTCGGCCAGATTCGACCGTCATTCTTTAGCACCAGCGCTCACTACGGCGCTCTGCAGGCACAACTCCTCAAGAATTTCAGCCACGGTCTGCAGGGAGAAGCCAGCTATACGTGGGGGAAGTGCATTGACGCGGGCTCGAACGGCGACATTGGCGACCCGTATCAAAACTCACCCTCCTCTCTAATCTTCTTCGCGCCAGGCAGCCGGAACGGCCTGTGTGACTTCAACGTCGGGCAAAATTTCGTCGGCAACTTCATCTATGATGTTCCCTCCCCAAAATCCGGTTCAGCGATATTGTCGCGCGTCGCTGGCGGGTGGGAGTTGGGCGCAATCCTAACAGCCAGCACGGGAACACCGTTCATACTAGCTATGGACGGCGATCCGATTCAAATCAAGAACGGCGATTCCCTCACTTACCCGAGCCGGTTGCGGGGATGCAGCGCTATCAACTCAAATTGGAAATCAAACGCTCTGCAGTACGTCAACCTGAACTGCTTCACTCCTCCAATAGCGCCAGCCTCGATGGCAGCGCAATGCGATCAGTCGGTCTTTAGCGCGGCGGCGCCTGCGCCGACTGGGATGGTCTATTGCGCCAATCTTTTCGGCAATACCGGCCGTAATCAGTTGATCGGGCCGAAGCTTGTGAACCTGGACTTCTCGGTCTTCAAAAACAACCACATTCCGCGGATTTCGGAGAGCTTCAACGTCCAGTTCCGGGCGGAGATGTTCAACTTGTTGAACCATGCGAACTTTCAGCCTCCGCTTTGCGGCTCCTGCCAAACCATTTTCACCACGACCGGAGCGCCAGAAGGGGGATTCTTGAATGCTACGTCTACTGAGGCGCGTCAGATTCAGCTTAGCCTGAAAGTCATCTGGTAGCCCACAGAACACTATTGCAACCCGGGCCGCGACGTATATCGGAAACGGCCTGGGTTGCAAGAATCTTCATTGCCGTGGTTCGATGATGAGATCAGGAAATTCGGCTGCGTCTGAAACTTGCTAACAAATTGCGGTTTTTGGAGCTTATATCGGAATACAGCTTTGCCCCGACGCGCTCGATGCGAGCAGTCTGTGACAAGTTCCTTTCACGCCGCCCGTTGCCGCGACACGCGATATGAAAAGCAATAGCTTAACGCTAAATTCTAGAAATCGACGGAGCCAACATGATGCGATCAAAGTGCGCGTTGAGTGCAGTCCTTTTGATTCTGGCGGTTTCGGTCGGGCTGTCGGCGCAAAGCTCGCAAATTGTTGCTGTGCGCGCGGGCCGGTTGTTTGACTCGAAGTCCGGGATAAATTTGCGCGATCAGGTAATAGTTGTCAGTGGCGAGCGAATTACAGAAGTGGGTCCAGCCGACCGTGTCAAGATTCCGGCCGGAGCAAAGGTCATTGACCTGAGCCAAGCGACCGTGCTGCCGGGGCTGATCGATGGTCACGTTCATCTCACGGACGCCGCGGGGGGTCTTCAACACCAGATGCTGGTCGCGCTGTATAGCGCAACGCAGAGCTTGAAAGCCGGTTTCACCACGCAGGTCGTCATGGGCACGCATGGCGGCGGATACGCGGACGTCGAGCTGAAAAAAGCAATCGAAAGCGGACTGGTTGAGGGTCCGCGCCTGTTAACCGCAGGACCCATAATCTCCATCACGCCACCTGGGAACGCCCCCTACCCGCTGGAATTCAAGCCGTTTGAAGTCGACGTAATCGCAAACGGACCTGAAGGATTGAGGGCAGCTGTGCGGGAACTTGCCCACTACGGCGTTGACCATGTGAAGATACACACCACCGGACCATTCTACTTCAAGCCGAATGGCGAAATGGTGAACCAGCCGCTTCCTACGCGGGAAGAAATGAGGGCGCTGGTAGACGAGGCACATCGACGGGGTCTGTTCGTCGCTACCCATGCTTATGGAGGGGAAGGCTTAAAAGCAGATATCGAGCTGGGTGTTGACGATATTCAACATGCAACAGCAGCCGACGACGAGGACATAAGGGTGCTGGTGCAAAAACATCTTCCGGTAACTACGACTATCCTGGATCACCGTCAAGATGAACCCGACGACCTGAAGAAATGGGCTCCGTACAGCAGGTATCGCTTGGTAGAGCAAACCTGGAAGAAGATGCTAGCGGCAGGCGTGAGGCTCGGATTCGGAAGCGGCTCTGCTCCACCTCCCGGTCGGGTCTATAACACCGGATGCAACTGTTCACACGGCGTGCAGGCGGAGATGTTTCCGATTTTTGTGAAATGGGGTGCCACGCCCGTGTACACGCTGCGTATGGCCACGGCGGTGAACGCCGAGATCATTCACAAGCAAGACAGCATCGGCAGTATCGAAACAGGAAAGTATGCCGATATGATTGCGGTTTCAGGAGATCCGTTGCAAGACATCACTGAAATGCAACGAGTTAAGTTTGTGATGAAGGGTGGTGTGCTTGTGCGCAACGATCTGGCTCCGGGTGGGATGATTTCTTCGGCGATTGTGGCTGAGCTGAAATGAGGGCGCGAGCCAGGCTCGGACAACACTGAAGCGATCGTGCAGAGCCGTCGACCTCTCACGTCGGTGCCTTCGTGATTGCCTTGCAGTGCCGCGCCTGTCCAGCTGACGAAGCTGTCCGTGATTCCTTGGCCGCGCTCGGTTGGTTGAAACACGGGCCGCGCAGGGCGCATTTCTGTCAGCCGTGGGAATGGGTACGAAGGTGAACTAAAAACTGTGGGTTAGATTGTGGGTTGGAGTTTTCGGTGTCGGGTCCGATAGCTTCTTGAAAGAATGGCGGGGACGACGAGACTCGAACTCGCGACCTCTGCCGTGACAGGGCAGCGTTCTAACCAACTGAACTACGTCCCCGCGGTGGGTTATGCTCACGGATGGTGGGCAGTGCAGGGCTCGAACCTGCGACCTCCTGCTTGTAAGGCAGGCGCTCTAACCAACTGAGCTAACCGCCCGCCGCAATTCATCGTACAGGAAGCAGCGCGGAGCGTCAACGCCGTCTGTCATAACACACGCCTGATGAGCCTTGCATGAGCGGATTTCCCGGCCGCCTTTTCTGCGCTTGCAGACCCGCCTTTCTTGCACTTTGGTGAGCCAGCCAGTAAACTGCTTCTCTTGCATTTGTGTAAAGGACACTCTCTGGAATGCTTCTCGCGCGTGGTTTCGTAGGATACATGGCAACGGAAGTCGTGAAGCGCCTCGTCGAAGGCGAACTCATTGAGACGAAGTCCCTTGAAAGCGTTACGCAGCGCGTGCGCCAGTGCATGGCGGAAGAACTCGGCGTCGAGGACCGGCTCAACGAAGAGGTGCGCGAGATCCTCACGCAACATCAGGATGAAATGCGCCGAACGGGCGTTTCGTATCAGGAGATGTACAAGAAGGTGAAGGGGCAACTGGCCCGCGATAGAAAACTGGTTTTGCGTTAGCACTTTTGCCGCGTGCCCATGGGCGGGTATCTTCCACTTACTCAGAGGGATTCACTATCCGATGCGACTTAGCCGCGAAAAAATCATCCGCCTTTCGCACCAGATCACGGACGTATTGGTCTCGAGCGACGAAGTTGAGTTTGTGGAAGACCGCGATACCATCCGCCAGCAAGTGGTGCAGATTCTAACGGCTACCCTCCGCGATGAAGAAAAAGCCGACGCGGAAGTGCGCAAGCGTATCACTTCGCAGAAAAAGGAAATTCTCGAGGGCAGCGAGGAATGGGACCTTCTTTACAGAAAGTACTACGCCGAGGAGCTTCGCCGCATGGGCATCGCCGCCGCGCCTGAGGAACACCAGCAACACCGCCGCTACTAATCAAAAGATCGTCTGATTTTCTACGGATGGAAAATTAAAAGGGCGGCCAATTGGCCGCCCTTCTCGATCAGCAGTGTTATATCAATGACTTCATGGTGAATCCGGCCGGCGCTTCAAGGTTGGCCGGTCGTCGCCGCCCGAATCCGTGCCGGGCTGCGGTTTCGACTTATCCGACTGCTCGGTCTTTGTCCGTAGGGTCGGTTTATTGGGTGCGTTGTCCTGCACTTTGCGCGCAAACATGATATTGCGCAGCCGCGCCTTCACGTTGTCGAACTCCGACGTCGTTACAATGTATTCCTGCCGCGCGGGCAAGATACGCGCGATCTCTTTTTGCGCCGCTTCGATGCGGTCTGGTGTTGGCGGGTGAGTGGAAAACACCTTTGAGACAGTCCCTGCGCGCCGTTTCTCGTCCGCCTGGATGCGCTCGAAGAAGGTTATATAAGAATTGGGGTCATAGCCGGCCTTATACATGTACTGCAGGCCGAGATAATCCGCTTCGCGTTCGGCGTCCCGGCTGAACTTCAGGAAGGTCAAAGGAATCGCGAGGTTAATGCCTTGATACAGAGCGTAGCCCGCCAGGCTATAGGGGATGAAAATCATCGCCGGGATGGACGCCAATTGCATCAGCTCGCCCTTAGTAGCCTGCTTCGTGCCGTGCCGGGCAGTCACGTGCGAAATTTCGTGCGCCATCACGCCCGCCAGCTCCGACTCCTCCTGCGCGCGCAAAATCAAGCCGCTGTTAACGTAGAAAAATCCGCCGGGAAGGGCGAAGGCGTTCACTTCGTCCGAATCGATCACTTTGATCGTGAAAGGAACCCGCGCGTCTGAGTTGCGGACGAGGTTTTGCCCCACGCGATTGACGTACTCCGTGACGACCGGATCATCGATTAGCTTGGACGATTTTTCCACTTCCTGGGCGAGTTGCTTGCCGAGGGCGATCTCTTTCTCCAGGGAATAAAAGTTGACACCCTTACCGACACCGCGGTTTCCGATGGCCTCGACGTCTTCTTTTGAATTCTTGGGATTGACCGTGTCGGGCTGGGCAATCGGCGCATCCTGTCTTGTCTGAGTCGGCTGGGTTGCCGAGGGTTTCGAAGGATCTTGGGTCGGCGGTGGACTCTGCGCCATAGCCACGGTCGAACAAAACCCCAGCACACTTAAGAGAGCCAGTCCCGAAGCCTTTTGGAGAACGGTCACCATGGCAGCCACCTCAACCTAACAGGGATTATACACCACATCCCCAACCAGCCAGTTTAAACCTTCGTCCACTATGATGAGCTCGCCACCTGGAAGGTTTCCCGCCCCTGCGCGAAATTAACCGTCGTGCGGAAGCCAGGTAGCGGGCCAGGGGCTTACCAGCCACGCATAAGGTCCGGGAAGGAACAGGTTGACACTCTTCCGCAGCCCCTCTACATTCAAAGCCTGCCCTATGAGCGTCTCCAAGATTCAGATAGGCCAGCTCTGGAAGAAAGACGGTACCACCGACATCTACCTGGTGACCCGGATTTACTCCGAAGCGCTCTCTACTATGGTCATTTTGCGAAAATCCGGCGCCGAGGGCGAAGCGCATACCCGGGTCCGAGTGGAACGTACCCCCAAGGGCCAGACCATCCCGGGTTTCTCTCCCGCCATGGAGGACGAGAAACGCTAACGGCCATGGGGCCTGCTAGTGCCGTTCCCACTATTTGCACCGAATATCGACTGCTGGCCTCGATTCGATGGCGGTGGCCAGCCTTCTTGCGGAAAGTCGCTCCAATAAGTTGGAACGGTACTAGATCGACCGCACATCCATGTTCACAACGTCTTCAACCTTCATGAGCTCTTTTTGCAAAAACGGCTCGCCGTACTTGACCCCGATCATCTGGCCGCAATGCTGCGCCAATTGGTTCATCTCTTCTTCCAAGCGGTCGATTGCCAGGAAGACCATGCTCTTCGCTTCGCCCTTTTTCGGGCGAAACTGTGAGCCAAAAGCCAGGATCGCACGGCGCCGCTGTTCGTACTGCGCGGTAATGTCCACCACAAAGGTCGGCCTCACCGGCGCATAGACCGTCGAATACAAAATCTTGAACGGCCGGTGCGGCTCGCCCTCGAGCGGCAGCTGCTTCAACCCCGCGAGGAAGCAGGCCTCATAGCCTAACGTGGACGCATGGTAATGATCGGGATGCCGCGCCTCCCAATAGGGCAGGATGACCGTTTTCGGCTTAAGCTCACGAATTACCGACGCCAGCCGCAGCTTGTGCTGCCGAAGGGGCTGCACGTCCGAGTCCGGCACGCCGAGCGTCTCGCGCCACTTCACGCCGAGCAGCTTGGCCGCCTTCGCCGCTTCTTTCGCTCGCAATTCAGGTGTCCCTCGTGTTCCCATCTCGCCTGCGGTCAGGTCCAGAATTCCGGTCTTGTAGCCCCGCTGCGCCATCTTCAAAAGTGTTCCGCCGCAGGTCAACTCCACGTCGTCCGGGTGGGCCGCAATCGCCAGCAAGTCCAGTTTCATTCCTGCCTCCTCGGCACGCCAATTCTAGCAGGGGTAACGAAAGATACGGGAATGCCACGCCCACGAGGATGTGTTACCTTTCGGGGCGCAAACATGCCGGATTCACTGCCAACAAATCAGAAGGAATCCCTCGGCGGCAAGGTCGTGCTTGTTACCGGCGCCGCCAAACGCCTCGGGCGCGCCGTCGCTCTGCACCTTGCCGAAGAAGGCGCCGATGTGGTCATCCACTACCGTTCTTCTCGTGCCGAAGCTGCCGAAGCAGTCGCGCAAATCGAAAAACTTGGCCGTCGCTCCGTCGCTCTGCCAGCTGATCTAACCAGCCTTGTCGAAATCAAGCGCCTTTTCAACGATGCATCCAAACTCTTTGGCCGCCTCGACGTCCTGGTCAACAGCGCCGCCAACTTCCTCCACACAAAATTCGAAACTACCACTGAAGAGACGTGGGACGCTTCGCTCGATGCAAATCTGAAAGCGCCTTTCTTTTGCGCCCAGGCAGCCGTTCCTCTCCTGAAACAATCCGGCCGCGGAGTCATCATCAACTTTTCCGATGTCGGCGGCTTGCTCGCCTGGCCCGGCTACATCCCGCATTGCGTCTCGAAAGCCGGCGTCATCATGCTCACGCGTTGTCTGGCGAAGGCGCTGGCCCCTGAAATTCGTGTGAACGCTATCGCCCCGGGCACGATCACCATGCCCGGCGATCCACCCGAGTTGGAGAGCGACTTCATCAGACGCGCGCCCCTCCATCGCTCGGGGAAACCCTTCGATGTCGCCGCCGCCGTTTCTTTTCTCATTCATTCTGACTTTATGACCGGCCAAGTGCTTGTCCTCGATGGTGGCCGCACTCTCTAGCAGCTAAAGCTCCAGTCCTCTCGTGCACAGATTCGCCGGGCGGTGTATTCTAGTCCGTTGAGGGGCCAACCGCAGTTATGGATAACGAAACATCGACCCAACACCACGGCCTGGACGACGTAGAAGTCCAGGAATGGCTCGAATCGCTGGATTCCGTCCTGGAATCGAGTGGCCCCGAAGTCGCCGCCGAAATTCTCGAGCGCCTTCGCGCACACGCCACCGTTGAGGGGATCGACCTCCCGTTCACTGCCAACACTCCTTACGCCAACACCATTCCTGTCCGGCTGGAGCCACTTTTCCCCGGCGACCAGGAGCTCGAGCGCCGCATCAAGAGCCTCATTCGTTGGAACGCCCTGGCCATGGTCGTGCGCGCCAACCGCGTCGAACACAATATTGGCGGCCACATTTCCACTTACGCCTCCGCTGCCACGCTCTACGAAGTCGGCTTCAATCATTTTTTCCGCGCTCGTACCGAGGAATTCGAAGGCGACACGGTTTACTTTCAGGGTCATGCTGCTCCCGGGATTTACGCGCGCGCCTTTCTCGAAGGCCGCCTCTCCGCACAGCGACTCGAGAACTTTCGCCGTGAGCTGAAACCCGGCGGCGGGCTGTCTTCCTATCCGCACCCCTGGCTCATGCCAGACTTTTGGGAATTTCCGACCGTCTCCATGGGACTCAGTCCGTTGATGGCCATTTATCAAGCGCGCTTCAATCGCTACCTGGAAGATCGAGGCCTCAAACCGGTCACCGACGCCAAGGTCTGGGCGTTCATCGGCGATGGCGAAACGGACGAGCCCGAATCGCTCGGCGCTATAACGCTCGCCTCACGGGAGAGGCTCGACAACCTCATTTTCGTGGTCAATTGCAACCTGCAGCGTCTCGATGGCCCAGTCCGCGGCAATGGCCAGATTATTCAGGAACTCGAATCCGCCTTCCGCGGCGCACGTTGGAACGTGATCAAGGTTCTTTGGGGCAGCGAATGGGATCCCATTCTCGAGCGCGACACGGAAGGTCTGCTCGTCAAGCGCATGGGCGAACTCGTGGACGGTGAATACCAGAAGCTGGTCGTTTCCTCCGGCGCGTATGTCCGCGAACATTTCTTCGGCAGCGATCCCCGGCTTCTGCAGCTAGTCGAGCCGCTTCCCGATGAAGCGCTGCGCCGTTTGCGCCTGGGCGGCCACGATCCGCGCAAGGTTTACGCCGCGTACAAGGAGGCGGTCGAACACAAAGGCTCGCCGACCGTAATTCTGGCGCGCACCATCAAGGGCTACGGTCTCGGTGAAGCGGGCGAAGGCAAAAACGTCACGCACCAGCAGAAGAAGCTCAACGAGGACGAGCTGCGTGAATTTCGTTCGCGTTTCGGCATTCCTCTCAGCGACGAAGACTGCATCGAAGTTCCGTTCTACCGTCCAGCAGAGGACAGCGTCGAGATTCAGTATCTGCGGGCGCGGCGTGAGGCGCTCGGGGGCTACGTTCCAAAGCGCAGCGTCCGTTCTAAGCCCATTGCCGCCGACCATGACGAATTATTCAAGGAATTTTTTGAAGGCAGCGAGGGCAGAGAAGTCTCGACGACCATGGCTTTCGTCGGCATGCTGCGCAAGCTGCTCAAGGATCCGGAGATCGGAAAGCTTATCGTTCCTATCGTGCCCGACGAAGCGCGCACCTTCGGCATGGAATCACTGTTCCGCACGGTGGGCATTTATTCGAGTATTGGCCAGAAGTACGAACCGGTGGACGTGAACACCCTGCTTTATTACAAGGAAGCGAAAGACGGGCAGGTTCTGGAAGAGGGCATCACGGAAGCCGGCTCCATGGCATCGTTCATCGCCGCGGGCACGGCTTACGCCACGCACGGCATCAATACGATCCCTTTCTTCATCTACTACTCGATGTTTGGCTTCCAACGCATCGGCGACTTCATCTGGGCTGCGGCAGACATGCGCACGCGCGGCTTCCTGCTGGGGGGTACTGCGGGACGCACCACGCTTTCCGGCGAAGGCTTGCAGCACCAGGACGGCAACAGCCACGTCCTCGCCTTGCCCATTCCGAATGTGAGGGCCTACGATCCCGCCTTCGCTTACGAGATTGCCGTCATCATCCAGGACGGTATCCGCCGCATGTACAAAGAGGGCGAAAGCATCTTCTATTACCTCACCGTTATGAACGAGCCCTATGCTATGCCGCCGATGCCGGGCAATGTAAAGGACGGCATCCTGAAGGGCATGTACCGCTTCCGGGCCGCGGCAAATCCGAAGGCCAAGCTCCGCGCGCAACTCTTTGGAAGCGGCGCGATTCTCAATGAAGCGCTCCGCGCGCAGGAAATCCTCGAAGGACAATATGGCGTGGCCGCCGACGTCTGGAGCGTCACGAGCTACAAGGCGCTGTACACGGACGGCAACGAAGTCGAACGCTGGAACCGTTTGCACCCGGGCGAAAAGCCGCGCGTGCCGTATGTCACCCAATGCCTTGCGGACGCCCCCGGAGTGCTCGTTGCTGCTTCCGACTACCTGAAGACTTTGCCCAATATGGTGAGTAGGTGGATGCCGCGCCGCCTGGCTGGGCTTGGCACCGATGGCTTCGGCCGCAGCGAAAGCCGCGCCTCGTTGCGCGACTTCTTCGAGGTGGACGCGCGGTTTATCACCATCGCCACGTTGCATGAGCTTTTTGTGGATGGAAAGATCGAGCGTTCGGTCCTCGACAAAGCCATTAAGGATCTCGGCATCAATCCGGACAAATCAAATCCGGTCGTTTCTTAGGCCTCGGGTGGGACGGGTAATCCTGTCCGCCCTCCTTGCTCTCGTTCCAGAATCTCCCCTGGCCTGATCCGGCCCGTCGCCAGGTTCGCCACCAACTGCGCGTTCGCTGCCAGAAAATCATAATCGCCGAGTTCTCGGGGCAAGACCCAGGCAATCCTCTCGAATTTCTCCGGCCTCGCATCAGGTTCAGCAATGGCCGCCGCATAAAATTGAATCTCGAGCATCTCCTGCTGGCCTGCGTACTGATGTTTCACGCTCCCGAGGGGAACGCTTCGAATGAGCGTCACTCCCAGCTCCTCTCGCAATTCACGCGCTAGTGCCTCTTGCGGACGCTCGCCTTCTTCCACTTTTCCGCCGGGGAATTCCCACTTCAGTGGCGAGGTATCGTCTCGCCGCCGCTGACCGATTAGCAAACGCCGGTCTTCACGCTCAATCACCGCTGCAACGACCAATCTCATCTCTACATGACTTTCTTACGGGTACAGCAACTTCCACAGTTCTCGTGCTCCATCCACCAGCGGCGGCCCGGGCGTGTTCAATAGCTCGTCGCGCACGACGTAGACGCGCTTCTCGCGCACCGCAGGCACATCTTGCCAGGCTTTCACTGCGAAGGTCTGCCGCAGGTCCGCCTTATCGCCCGTTGCCGCCCAGGCCAAGACGATCACCTCGGGGCGTCCCTCCGCGACTTGCTCTTCGCTCACTTTCTCCCCCGCAGGAACCACCATCTCTCCCCCACAAATCGTCACGAGTTCCGCCACCCAGGGAGGGGAACTGATACGCGGATTGGGCCACGCTTCGCAATACACCCGAATGCGGCGGTTCGTGCCGCGCTTCTTATCCGCGATTCGCCCAAACTCTTTTCGCATTCTCTGCACGACTCGCTCTGCCGCTTGAGCACGCCCGGCGATTCCGCCCAGAAGCCGGATATCGTTCTCGATGTCAGCCAGTGTCCGGGGATTCATCGCCAGAAAATTCAGCGGCTGTTCCAGCAGCTTGGCCACGGTCTCCTGCTTGAAGGGAACGGATCCAATCACTAGTGTCGGTTTTAGAGCGAGGATGTCTTCGATCGCCTCCATCCGCCAGCAATCTCCTAATTTCGGCAGGCCCTGCACCGGCGCGACGTCCGCGCACCACTTCGTCACGCCGACGAGCGAGCGTTTGGCCCCGATCGCGCACAGGATGGAAGTGGCGCTCGGCGCCAGCGACACAATCCTCAGCTTCTTCCTGCCCTTTTTCTTTTTCATGAGACATCAGCCAGAATACCAGACGCCTATGTCGGCGCGAGTTTGCCGCTACTGCAGCTTGGCGTACTCGGCCTTGGCCTGGTTGAGGATGGGAACATCTGGGTCGGCGTCTTTCCAAATCGCAAAAAAATCCTGGTAAGAGGCTCTTGCTTTCGCAGTGTCGCCCTGAAGAGCGTAAGCGCGACCTACTCCCAGCCGAGCCAGCGAATAGAGTTCACTGGTGGCACCAATGCCGCGATGGTCCAGGATTTTCTGATACTCCGCAGCTGCCTTCACACCATCTCGCGCTTTAAGAAAGGCTTCGCCGCGAATGTACATGGGCCAGTATTTGGCGCCGCTCGGGGGGCCACCCCATTCGTAGGGCGTGGCTGACTCGAGCCGGGCAATCGCCTCGGCCGGCTGGTTGCGCTGGATATCGCTCGTGGCTTGCGCTAATGGCAGCCAAACCTGGTTCAGTAGAGTATCGAATGGCCATTCCTTGGCAAGTTCGCTGACAAGCTTCTGGGATTGTGCGGCGTCGCCCCCGCGGGCGAAGACGTAGGCGGCGATGGACCGCAAATCCCGAATGTCGGAAAGAGCGAGCGCTGCACTCATTGCCTGGCGCGCCTCTTTCAGAAAGCCCAACTCCGAATCACAGGCTGCCTCGGCCGCCACCGCAAATGCCGCGGATTCCTTGAGGTCGTGGATTTTCGCCGCGCTGGCGGAACGAGCGTAGCTTGCCCTGGCCTTCTTCACGCTTCCATGGGCGCACTCGCCATTCCCTTCCAGAAGTAACACCGTCGGTTCTTGAGGCTTTCCCCGTGCGCGATCCACTTCCTGTCGCATTGCGGCTTCATCGCCGCGGATAAACGCTAGATCGTAGAGTGTGATGTAGATCGTCCACGGCTCCGCTTTTTGTGCGATGGCCTGGTCCGCAACGGCCTTTGCTTCGTCGTAGCGGCCCAGGAACTGGTAACCGCCCACCAAATTCTGGTAGGCGTACCGGTCCTTCGGATCGAGCCGAATTGCTTCGCTGGCGTTGGCTACTGCCTTTTCATACTGCCCCATTGCCTCATAGTTGAGCGCCAGATTGTCTCGTGGAACGCCGTCACGTGGATAAATCTGTTTCCATTGCTCGTAGATCTCAATGCCTTTTTCGAGCTGTCTCCTGCCGGTATCGTAGTAGTGGGAAGAAATATAGAACTTCTCCCGTTCGCTTGCCCTGTCTCGCACATCAAATGCCCTTTGAATGTACCCGACTGCGCTGCGGCTATCGCCCTCGTTGTAATAGGCAATTCCCAGCGTGGCCAGCGCCATCGCGAAATTCGGGTCCAATTCGATGGCCCGCTTCAGATGCGGGATCGCTGCCTCGTCGTTGAACTTCTGATGTTCCGCCTGCCCCAGGCTGAAGGCCTGCAAGGCTTCCAGCGACGACGTGGTGGCTCGCTCTAGCGGAGTGGCGAACTTCTGAACCGAACCGATTGACTCCCCCAACTTTCCCCTCAGGTTGGAAGCAGCTTTGTCCAGCGATTTGAGCACCTGCTCTTTGCCCTCGGCCTCAACCTGCTCACGCGCCAGAGAATCGCCCGTCTGTGCGTTGACCGCTCCCACGGTGATCACATAGTGGCTGCCCAGACTGGCTATCGAACCCGTGAGCATGGCCTTCACGCCCTCGCGGAGGCAAATCTCCTTGGCGACGTCGCTGGTGATGCGCTCGCCGGCGGGACGCCCCATGTAACGCAGCGCTTCTTGAATGCGCGACTCGGGAACCAAGTTCAGGTAGGGCGACTGCTCTAGTTGCACCGCCAATGCTTGTTTCAGGGTTCCGTCAAATACGGAGTCTCCTGTCGTGTTGACGAAATCGGTGAGCAGGATGAAATCCTTTTCGGTCAGTGCGTGTGCCTTGGTGGAGCGCCAGTAGAGAGCGGCGGTGACAACGGCCAGCAAAAGCACCGCCGCTGGAATCAAGAGTCTCCAGTCGCGCGTCATAGGCCCTTTCAACTGTGCGGATGATACAGCAGAAGGTGCAGCGGTTTGACTCGCAGAAACCTGTGCTTGAGCCGTCGAAGCGACAGCAATGGACGGAGCGGCGGCTTCTTCTGGCAAACTGTGCTGCGCGGTCCGCCCGGAGTCCGTATCGCGCTTCAGCCGCTGCAAGTCCGCGCGCATGTCCGCGGCGTGCTGGTAGCGAAGGTTGCGGTCCTTCTCCAGCGCCTTGTTGACGACTTCTTCCAGCCGCTGCGGCAAGTCCGGATTGAGCCTCACGGGCGCGACAGGCGCTTTGTGCAGAATCGAATCGAATATGGCTGCCGAGGTTTCCCCGCGGAAGGGAAGCTTGCCCGTCACCATCTCGTAGAGCACGGTGCCAAACGAGAACAGATCGCTTCGCGCATCCAATTCTTTACCCAGGGATTGTTCCGGCGACATGTAAGCCACTGTACCCAGGGCCGTTCCCGGACTGGTGAGGTGCTCGCGACTCGCCTGGACCGTGGCCTCCAATGAAGCGAAGTCTGGTTGCGCCGTCCGATCAACGGAAAGCTTGGCCAAACCAAAATCGAGGATTTTCGCGTGTCCGCGCCGCGTCACAAAAATATTCGCGGGTTTGATGTCCCGGTGGATGATTCCCTCGGCGTGAGCTGCATCCAGGGCATCCGCGACTTCGATGGAGAGCGCAAGCGCAGCATCGAGGTCCATCGGTCGGCCCATGATGGCGTGCTTGAGCGTCATGCCGTCCAGGAATTCCATTACGATGTAGGCTTGTCCGTCCTGCTCGCCTATGTCGTGAATGGTGCAGATGTTGGCATGATTCAGCGCCGAAGCGGCCTTCGCTTCGCGCCGGAAACGGCTCAAGGCTTGCGGGTCTTTGGCTACTTCGTCCGGCAGAAACTTGAGCGCAACAAAGCGATCTAATCGCGTGTCCTGGGCCTTGTACACGACGCCCATGCCGCCGCCGCCGAGCTTCTCGATGACGCGGTAGTGGGAGATAGTTTGACCAATCATGCTGGCATGTTAGGTGTGTCGCACTAGCCAAGTCAACGTGTGCAGGTGCGCGGAGATGGAATCGATGCATTGACTCCGGCGTGCGATTTGTGTTGCACTTCGTCCCTTATCAAGGAGAAATTCTCATGCGCTTTCTTCGGCTTCCGTTGTTGCTGTTCGTGGCGTTGCCTCTGGCGGCGCAGAATCCACCCGCGAAGGCGGAGGTCGTTCGCTACCACGCCACCATTGACGCCGTGAAATACGTCTACTGCGTGGCGCCGCCCGTTGCGCGGCTTCGCCCTGGCAACATTCTCGAAGCGAACTCCCTCGACTGCTTCGGCAACGCCATCAAGAAACCCGGCGACACGCTCGCTCTCTCGAAGGGCGATAATCCGCTAACTGGGCCGTTTTTCGTTGAAGGCGCCGAGCCGGGTGACACGCTCGCCGTGCACATTCTCGATTTGCAAGTGGACGGCGATCAGGGTATTGGCGCGTTTGCTCCGGGGTTCGGCGCGCTCAACGAGACCAATTACACTCCCATGCTCCATCCGCCGCTGCCGGAGCGCATCTGGTTCTATCCCATCGATCACGCCGGCAATACCGCGACGTTTCAAGCCCTCGATTCCAACTACAAAGTTAAAATTCCGCTGCACCCTTTTCTTGGCTGTATCGGCGTCGCTCCCGCGAACGGAGAAGCCCGAAGCTCCATCGTTCCTGCCGAATTTGGCGGGAATATGGACGCGCCGGAAGTATCCGCCGGAAACACGCTCTATCTTCCCGTGAACGTCTCCGGCGCCTTGCTCTATTTCGGCGACGGCCACGCTGCCATGGGCGATGGCGAGATCGCCGGCACTGCCATTGAAGTTCCCATGAAGGCGCGGCTGCAAGTGGACGTCCTCAAAGGAAGACGCACGAACTGGCCGCGCTTCGAAAACGAAAAAGAAATCAAGGCCGCCGGAATCTATCGTCCCGTGGACGACGCGCTGCGCATCGCCTTCACCGAGCTCGTCTCCTGGATTCACACGGATTATGGCCTGTCCGAGCTTGACGCCTACGAGTTGTTGTCCCAGGTGGGCAAGATTCATCTGACCGAAATGGTAGACCCCAATTACGTTGTCGTCGCCTCCGTCGAGAAAAAATACTTGCCGCCAAAGAAAGCCTCAGAAAAATAGCCGTTTGGCGTCAGCTGCTGCTGGTGCTGACCCGGCAGAACTGTGAAGTAGTTCATTTCCTTTGCTCGCGTTGAAGATTCGTGTTTGGATTGCGATACTGGGGGCGATGTTCAGCGAAGCCGTTCTCGATCACTTTCGCAATCCGCGCAACGCGGGTGAACTCCCCGGCGCTACTGCTTCCGTCGAAGTGACCAATCCGGTTTGCGGCGACATCTTGAAGTTGTTTGCCCGGCTCGAAAACGGCCGCATCGCGGAAGCTCGCTTCCTTTGCCGGGGCTGCACCACCGCGATTGCCTGCGCCTCGCTTCTCACCGAACAACTCAAGTCGCGTTCGCTCTCAGACCTCCGCTCCATCACGCCGGAGTCTCTCTCCGAAATTCTCGGCGGGCTGCCGGCGGCCACGTTTCACGGCGCGCAACTCGCCGCCGACGCCCTCGGCGCGCTCGTCCAGAAACTCGCTCAAGCCCTGCGTTAGTCCAATCGCCCCGTGGCGCGCTGCATGGTCTCCGGGTCATTCAGATTGAGCACGCAACCTTCTTCGTCCGTGAGCACTTCGGCTACCTCCGCGGCGTGAGCCCATACCACCGCGCGCGCTCCTTTATCCGCGGGCGCTTTCAAGAGTTCCTCGTAGAGCGCCGCCGAAAAAATGACTGGATGCCCGCGCCGCCCTTCATAGACGGGCAAAACGATTGGCGCATGCGTCGCCTGAAACTTTTCGATCAGTTCCGAGACCAGGCCTGCGGTTACGAGCGGGTGATCCACGAGGCACAGCATCATTCCTTCCGTTCCTGCCGACAAACTCCGCAGCGCCGCTTGGATGGAACTCAATTGCCCCTGCTCCCAGTCTTTGTTGATCACGATCTCGTCCGCCGCCAGCGCCACCTCTTTAGTAATCGGCTCCGCTTGGGCGCCGAGGACGACACGCCGTACACCGACACTTGGATGTTTGGTGATTTCGAGCAAGTGCTCCAGGAAAGGACGCCCTTGGAAGGGAAGGAGCGCTTTCGGCGAACCCATCCGTTCGGATGCGCCGCCCGATAAAATGACCGCGGCGAGCATGAAGCCTCTCATCGCGGCACAGCCACCAGGGGCCGTGCTCGCTCGCGTTTCCCACGCTCGTTCGAGCCTACGGCGCGCCCCTGCGCATGTCAACGTATGTTACTTTGTTGGGGCTTATTCAGTGTGATCCCCATTTCGCGCGAAGGAGGGGTACTTGATGAAGGCCATCGTTTTCGAGCAACACGGTCCGCCGGACGTGCTCAAGTACATGGACGTTCCGCAACCCGCCATCAAGCCCAACGAAGTTCTCGTGCGCGTCAAAGCCTGCGCGCTGAATCATCTCGACCTCTGGGTCCGCCAAGGTCTGCCCGGCGTTTCGTTTCCTCTCCCGCACATTCCCGGCAGCGACGTCGCGGGCGAAATCGCACAAATCGGCTCCGACGTCACTACGGTCAAAGTCGGACAGAAAGTCGTCCTCGCTCCCGGAGTGAGCTGCGGCAAGTGCCTCGCCTGCCTTTCCGGCCTCGACAACCGCTGCCGCTACTTCACCAATCTCGGTTACATGATCGACGGCGGCTGCGCCGAATTCGTCCGCGTTCCGGAAGTAAATTGCCTGCCCTATCCCGAAAATCTCTCCTTTGAAGAAGCCGCCGCCGTCCCGCTCGTTTTTCAAACGGCCTGGCACATGCTCGTCAGCCGTGCCCAACTCCAGCCCGGCGAAGACGTTCTCATCCTCGGAGCGAGCAGCGGCGTCGGCAGTGCCGCCATTCAAATCGCGAAATTTTTTGGCGCGCGTGTCATCACCACCGCTGGCACCGACGAAAAACTACAAAAGGCCAGGCAACTCGGCGCCGACCACGGTATCAATCACAAGTCCCAGAAAATTCGCGAAGAAGTCCGACGCATTACCAACAAACGCGGTGTCGACGTTGTTTTCGAACATGTCGGCACCGCCACGTGGGACGAAAGCACCGCCAGTCTTGCTCCAAGCGGCCGGCTCGTGACCTGCGGCGCCACTACCGGCTTTGACGCCAAGATCGACCTGCGCTTCCTCTTCAGCCGCCAACTCTCGCTACTGGGCTCCTACATGGGCACCAAGTCCGAGCTGCACACGGTCCTGAAGCTCGTCGCCGCGGGCCGCCTCAAGCCGATTGTCGACCGCGTCTTCCCGCTGGCCCAAGCCGCCGCCGCCCACGCCTATCTCGAATCCAGCTCCCAATTCGGCAAAGTCGTCCTCCGCGTCTAACGCGATTTGTCCCTGCTCCAGCCCTGTGCGACAATAGAAATGACAAGGATCATCATGAGCACATCCCTCGGCAAACACGTCACACTCACCAAGCCCGGCGACTTCGGCAAGCTGCTCGAAGACGAAGGCATCATCTTCACCACGCTCGACAAGGCCGTGAACTGGTCGCGCAGGAGCTCCATCTGGCCGCTCAGCTTCGGTCTTGCCTGCTGCGCCATCGAGATGATGTCCATGTCCGCCGCGCGTTTTGACGTTGCGCGTTTCGGCTCCGAGGTATTCC